>Ga0181532_10000018_pt1 | contig 187284 bp, 156 predicted proteins | sample PEATcosm2014_Bin_33_FD_119768 | JGI IMG/M metagenome (GOLD analysis project Ga0181532, IMG submission 119768) | Peatland microbial communities from MTU Mesocosm Facility, Houghton, MI, USA - PEATcosm2014_Bin11_30_metaG | ecosystem: Environmental > Terrestrial > Soil > Wetlands > Peat | place...
AGTAATATCTTTGTAGGTCAGTGGTTTACGAGCGAGCCGGGATGGCGAAATTGGCAGACGCAGCGGACTTAAAATCCGCAGGTCCGAAAGGACTGTGGGGGTTCGATTCCCCCTCCCGGCACCATTGAAACCAAAGGTTTACGCGGACTTGAGAAGTATTCTCCTTTCCGGTTTTCAGCGTTCTCGGTTTGCTTGATTTTCTCGCTGTGCCCAATTTTGTGCCTCCCTTCAGCAACGAGGCGGCGAAAACCCTGCCGGCAACCGCAAAGTTCCCACGAGCCCCCGACTTTTCGGTACCGATCTGCCGCCCTGATTCCGATGCCCGATAAAGAGAGGCACGTTCATGGTCGGAGGGACCCGAGACCCCATGGGAGTGCGTTAGGACGGCGAGCCATCTGCCCCGGCTTCGCCATTGCGGTTCACACGGTCAAGAATTGAAGCCCAGCGATAGAACCTTGGTTGGCGTTGTCCACCCGAAGTTGAATATGTTGGTCGTGAAGTTCACTTTCTTGTAGGTGACGCCCGCCAGCGCGCAGCGCTGCACGTCGAGGCCTGTTTGATAGACCCGGGTTCTTTGCGACACCAGGCCCACTTGCAGCCAGTGCAACGGCGAGTAATTGACTTGGTCCCAAATGCAAGAAAAGTTGTTGCTGCAATTCTGGACAGAGAATACATACTCAGCCGAGCTGTAAAGTCGAAGCCGCTTGTAGGTGAGTGTGATCGCACAGCCTGGGGCGAACCCGTTTAGATTGCCGAAGACGCCACCCGCCATCGGGGTCACATTCAGTACCAGCTTCTTTCCCACGCTGAAGTTGTAGCCTGCCCACAACGACCCTGTCTTCAGAGCCTCGTCGTGGTAACGAGCTTCCAGGTGCAGCCAGCCACGGTCAGCGGAAGAGTCCGGCGATACGTAGGACTCGCCGCCCGGGACAATGAAACCGCTGGTGGTGAGTGAGAATGCCCACGAATTCGGAGTCGCATTCGAGGAAGCCGAGGGTGCATTATCAGGTGCCTTCTGCGCCCGCACCGGGGCGGTGAGCAGAGCCACGACCACAAGCGCCGCGAGATGTTGTTTGAAATCCGCCCATCGTGATTCCTTCAATTATCTTGTCGGGTCGACGCGCTGGGTTGGAACAGGACTACTGCGCGGCCCCTACGAGCTGACTTCGGCTGGCAGCGTCGGAACCGGTAGTGGTCGCTAATCGCTTCGGCTGCGACGCTAGCAATTGCTGCAGCAGCACCAGATCGCTCTCGACATCGGCGCGAGCGGTCTTTTGGGCGGCGGCGGATTTCAATTCCTCGTGCAGGCGTGCCTTTACCAGACCTGCGGCAAATTCGGAACCGGCCGGAACCTTCAGGATATTGGATCGGGTAACGCCAACGAAGGTGACTTCATCCCCCACGCGCACCTGCAGGGCGGGTCCTCCGGAGGCATCGAGGGCAGGCTCGGCCGCGGCATGTAAAGAGGTCCATCGGCGCTCGTCTACATCGGCGTCCGCCGAAGACGCGGCCCGGACCAACTCGTCCAGTTGCTCCCGAACAGCGCGACGGTACGCGCTCGTCAAGGCTGCTCCCAACTGATGGTTTGAATCAAGGATCAGCGCGTCCTTCCCTGGGTTGAAATGCCAGTGCTGCACGTATATCGCAACCGCCGTGCCCGCGGCGTAGGGGTGGAACAGGAAGATCGGCCACATATATTTCTTCGCGGTCAGCACGACCTCGAAAACACCCTTCAGCCGCTTGGAGCGCGGAATCGTCCCCGGAACCTGCGGAATCACGAACTTCGATGTCTGCAACTCAACATGACGGCCAGTGTACCTGGAAAGCGTTCTTGCCAACTGTTTCGGCGTGGTGACCCCAAGGTCTCCGATGATGCTGCGATGCACCGAGTGGGGATAGTAAAGACTGATGATCTGACGCGCGAAGTCCGCACAGTTCGCCGTAACCAGGTTCCAGCGCTGCCGGTTGGACCGGTCGTTGAGCATGACGATCAGCTTCGCATCCTGCTCTGGGCTGGTCTCGATCTCAAATGCGTAGATGGTGCGGAGGTACGACGCTCCGATAAGTTCGTACCAGTCGCCATCCGGTGTCCCGCCACCGGGAAGATCGGGAACGAGCGATTCCAGGTGATTGCGCCGGTAGCGGTCGCGCAAAAATGCAACCAGCTTCTTGTCGGCGAACAGCGGAATGTCACCCGGTTTTTCTAGGGCGTACAAGTAGGGTACGAGAGGAATAGCGATCCAGTCGTATCCCCCGATACCGCGATAGCGGCTGAGGACGATTCCGGTCTCGCCCGGGACACAGCGACGCAGAACAACCGGGGATGTGGCGCAGACGCCGCTGAGGTAGACCGCCGCATGACCTGTTCCCGCGAAAGCGCCATCATAACTGTAGGGTTCCCCTAGGAACAGGGTTGCCCCAGCTTGCGCCCGAGGAATCGAGCACAGGCAAAAAAGCAGAATGGCACTCAGCTTTCTCAGTTCCAAATCGGCCTCTGGTTCTCCGTATGCCCGTCCCTACAGTAAAGACGGATCTTCTGTTGAAGTTCGCCTCTAGACCGAGGTTAGGCTACCCGCTCAAGACGGTTAACTGTCAAAATATACAGGTCGCCGGACGATTGTGTCGAAGGACTAGACGGTGGGGCTGACAGAGTGAGAGGCTGGAAGCTGTCATAAGTGACACGTGCCCAACCGAGCCGCCCATAGTGAACTCGTAAGCTGGTGGAGGCTAGGCCCAGGAGCTGTGCATGCTGATGCGGAAGGAGGCTCAGGCAAGATGTGGTTGCGCCGAAATGTCCGGGGTTTGTTCCCCGGGGCTGTTGGTTTGATCGGGCTAAGCCTATGCTTTCTGCCCTGCGGATTTTCCATACCGGCGCTGGCTCAGTCTCCACAGCCCAGCGCTGTCGGGGGCCGAGCCAACCCCACACTGGATGTCGGAGGAACAGGCGCATCAGCGGGCGAACGGCCGCCAGATCGGAACTTGTCTGGGTCCATGAACGGAACCGTGGTTGACAAGGCCGGAGCCGTCGCCGTCGGCGCTCGAGTGCGCCTGACGCGGGAAGACCAATCCCCAGCACAAGAAGCATTGTCAGGCGACAACGGGCAATTTTCCTTTGCCGGTCTGCCTCCTGGGCCTTTTCAGCTCACAATTTCGGCGAAAGGTTTCGAGACTCAGCAGGTGTCTGGAGCTCTGCACCCGGGAGAGGCTTACATTGTGCCGGTGATCAAGCTGGCTGTGGCCACCGTGGTGACGGAAGTGCGGGTGGCACTCACGCAGGTCGAAGTGGCGCAGGAACAGATTAAGGAGCAAGAAAAGCAACGTGTACTCGGCTTCATTCCAAATTTCTTTGTCAGCTATGTGCCCGATGCGGCTCCCCTCACGCCGAAGCAAAAGTTCGAGCTGGCCTGGAGGTCCACGATCGATCCCTTCACCTTCGTGGGAGTTGCAGCGCTTGCGGGAGTTCAGCAGGGGACCGATGACTTCGACGGATACGGGCAAGGTGTTGCGGGGTACGCGAAGCGCTTCGGCGCAGCCTACGCTGACGTTCTGTCAGGTACGTACATCGGAAGCGCGATCCTGCCGTCTCTCCTGAAACAAGATCCACGGTACTTCTACAAGAGCACCGGGAGTAGTCGATCGCGGTTTCTGTACGCCATCGCCAATACCGTGATTTGCAAAGGCGACAACAAGCGCTGGCAGCCGAATTACTCGGGAGTTCTGGGGAGCTTCGCAACCGGCGGTATCTCTTATCTCTATTATCCGGCCAACGAACGCGATGCAACGGAATTGGTCCTGCAAAACTCGCTCATCAGGCTTGGTGAAAGTGCCTTCGCCAACGTCATGCAACAATTTGTCGTCCGGAAACTGACGCCGCGTCTTCAAACTCACCCAGCGGCCCAGCCCTGAAGCAATCGGCGATCATCCGTGCAAAGCGCGCTGGAACTGAAGTTCTTCGTACAGACGCGCGACATCTTCTTTCTGGTCAGCTGATTTTGTGGGAAGAATAGCAAGTCAGACCGTTCCGCAGGTCCGAAAGGACTGTGGGGGTGCGATTCCCCCTCCCGGCACCATTGGGCTTCCGGGTCATGCAACCCGGCCGAACGCAATGCTTATCTAATCTAGTGTTCTGTTGGAGTTACTGTGGTCACGCGCCGGGACTTGTTTGCCGACGTTCCATTTTGTATGGTAAAAGCAAGGTGGGGTCTTTAGAGTCTGAGATGTTACGGCTGACCAATCTCGACAGTCGATGGCGCAGGAGTTGTTCTGCGATCGTGGTTGTGCTCGCCGTGGCTTCGCTGGCGGTAAGTGTCGCTACTCGTTATTGCTCGCCGGAGAGTTCGTCGGCATACTCTTCCAGCACTTTGCACAAGCATTCGTCGCCGGAGCCGAGCCGGCAGCGCCTGACGAAAAGTGCGGCGAACTGGATTCCTCCGGTCGTCCGTACTGTCGCGTTAGAGCCGCCAACGTCCTATCCGCGCATCGCCCCGGCTGGGCCTCCGATGCCCAGGGTTCTCCTAGAACTGAGTCTGTATAACCGTCCTCCTCCTTCCTGCTGAACTTTCTCCGCTGTCAAAGCGTCTCACTACGTATGAACTCTGCCTCATTTGTTGAATGAGGGTGCCTCGTTCTCCGCATTTGTTTTGAGACTGGGGGGAGTTCGAACCAGACCAGCTTCGAGCTGGGGCCAAAGAGAATCTCGGGATCAGAGTCGCAATTTTTGGCAACCAGCCTGGGGTGGCGGGCGTCGATTAAGCGACAGGAGTCCTCGGATTAGTGGGTTTGTCTTGCTGCAAAACCGATTCCTGAAAGGAAATGTCCATGGCCGGTGCACCCTTGTTGACCGACGAAGAGCTAGATGCTCTGCGGTTGTTCGACACCTGCATGGTCGCGAACGCGGTCGAGACCTTTAACGTTCGGCTGCACAACACGGGGTTTACAGATGCCAGCATTCGCTGCCGGTTCGAGGACGCGCCTCCGATGGTGGGCTACGCGGCAACGGCGCGGTTGCGAAGCGGCGAGCCTCCCATGGTGGGCAGCAGGTTCCGGGACCGGGCTGATTTTTGGAACTCTATCCTGGAGATTCCGTCGCCGCGCATTCTGGTGCTGGAAGACATGGATGATCCGCCGGGCCGCGGAGCTTTTGTGGGAGACATGCACGCTGCCATTCTGAAAGCGCTGGGCTGCATTGGCTATTTGACGAACGGCGCCGTGCGTGAACTGCCGTCGGTGCGCACGATGGGGATACAGTTGTTTGCCGGGAGCGTTGCCGTTTCCCATGCCTACGCGCATATTTTTGACGTAGGCTGTGCTGTGAATGTGGGTGGGATGGAAGTCCGCTCAGGAGATCTGCTGCACGGGGACCGCCATGGAGTGCTCACGATACCGGCGGAAATAGCCGTTGCCATCCCGGCGGTTGCGGCTGATTTGCAAAGGACGGAGCAGACAGTAATTGACTTCTGCCGGTCCAACGCGTTTTCTGTGGCAAAGCTGGGCGATGTGATGAAGAAAAAGTAGCTGGCCGGAGGCAGCGGCCTCTATTCGCAAAGAAGGCTGGTCCAAGACACGATGACTCAATACCACACTTTGTCGATAACGCGAACTAGCCGGGGCAAGAGGTCGATTGGGTTGGGGCTCGCAGCCATGGTGGCCGCGCTCATGGTCAGTCTGGCTTCCTGTTCAGGAGACCGGATCCAAGCCAGCGGGCCAACGATTACCGTGGGCGTAACCAAGGTGGTGAAGAAGTCCCTTGGTCGGCAAATCACGCTCTCCTCGGAGTTGGTGCCGTTTCAAGAAATTGATGTGTATGCCAAGGAATCCGGCTACGTCAAAAAGCTGATGGTCGACTATGGCACGCACGTGAAGGCGGGCGAGGTCATGGCCATTCTGGAGATTCCCGAGTTAGAAGCGCAACTGCAGGAAGACCAGGCCGCGATCAAGAACGCAGCCAATCAGGTGACGCGGGCGCAGCATGAACTGGAACGCTATCAGGCGCAGTACAAGGCATTGCATCTGCAGTACACGCGGTTGAACGGAGTGTTCGAGAGCCAGCCCGGCATTGTGGCGCAGCAGGAAGTGGACGATGCGCAAGGAAAGGACATGGCCGCATCGTCGCAAGTGGATGCCGGACAGGCATCTCTGGAAGCTGCGCAGAGTCAACTTGCGGTGGCCAGGGCGAAACTGACGCACGATCAGAGTCTGTTCGATTATTCGCGGATCACGGCGCCTTTTTCCGGTGTCGTCACCGAGCGTTATGCGAATCTCGGAACGCTGGTACAGGCGGGTACCGGTTCGAGCACGCAGGCGATTCCGATCGTGAAGCTTTCCCAGGATGATCTCTTCCGGCTCGTCATACCGGTTCCGGAAGCCTACGTTCGATACATTCGCGTGGGTGATCCCGTGGAGGTTCGTGTCCCCTCGCTCAACCGGACGTTCCCCGGCAAGGTGGCGCGATTCTCCGTCGACGTGCAAGCGGATACACGGACCATGCACACCGAAGTCGACGTTCTCAATCCGCAGCGAGTTTTGCTGCCGGGTCTTTATGCCGACGCTGAACTTCACCTCGACCGGAAAGACAATATTCCTTGCGTTCCGGTGCAGGCGGTAAGTCACCGCGGCGATAAGACAACCGTTCTGGTCGTGAGTGCGGACGGAATGCTGGAACAACGGGACGTGGAAATCGGACTGGAGACCAGTAGCGACGCCGAAATTCTTTCTGGATTGAGCGACGGGGAGCAGGTCGTGGTCAGCGATCGCAGCGGCCTGAAGGCCGGCCAGAAGGTTCATCCGCAAACCGTGGTGGCACCCGAGTACCACGAAGGGGATGCGCAGCAGTAGAGCAGGGAATTTGCTGCAGTGAACGAGTTCGGAAACAAGAAGATTGGAAAGGTCTATGCCAGGGTTTTCAATTCGCAACCCATACTTCATCATCGTGATTTGCCTGGTGCTTCTGGTCATTGGTGTAACCAGCATCGCGCGCATGCCGGTCGATCTGTTCCCGCCGATCAATTTGCCGGAAGTGGTGGTGGCGACGTTTTACAGCGGCATGCCGCCAGAGGACGTCGAGACCGACATCACAGATCCGCTCGAGCGTTTCTTCACGCTGGCTGCGGGAGTGGATCATTTTGAGTCCCGATCGCTTCTGGGGGTGAGCATCATTAAGGTCTACTTCCAGCCCGGGACGAGCGCCGACGCCGATGTTACCGAGCTCTCCAACCTGGCGCTCGCGGACTTGAAGCGTCTGCCGCCGGGGACGTTGCCGCCGGTGGTGCTGAAGTTTGATGCGTCGAGTTTGCCCGTGGCGCTGGTCACCGTGAAGGGCGAGGGGCTCAGCGAAACGCAGCTGCACGACTACGCGCAGTTTCAGATCCGCAATCAGATTACGACGGTGCCCGGTTCTTCCATCCCAGGTGTGTTCGGCGGAATCTACCGGCAGATCATGGTGTATGTCGATCCCTATAAATTGGCGTCGCGTCAGCTGAGCTTGATGGACGTGGTCGGCGCGGTCAATAACGCGAACCTGATTCTGCCCGCGGGCGACGTGAAGATGGGGCCTTACGATTATTTCGTTTACTCGAACAGCCTCGTCGACAACATGGATGAGTTGGGCAAAGTCCCACTCAAAGTCAACGGACATTCCTGGGTGACGGTGAACGATGTAGGGAAAGCGGAAGATTCCCACCAGATTCAATACAACATCGTTCGCATCGACGGTCAGAAGTCCGCCTACATTCCTGTGATGAAGCAGGGGGGCGACACAAACACGATCGCGGTCGTGGATGGGGTTCGCGAACTCATCAAACACCTCTACGACATTCCCAAGCAGATGGTCACCAGCATCGTGTTTGACCAGTCGGTGTACGTGAAAGAAGCGAGGAATACGGTGCTGCACGAGGGAGCTTTGGGCTTGATTCTTACCAGCCTGATGATCCTGATTTTTCTGGGCAGCTTCCGCGCAACTTCGGCTGTGCTGCTGTCTATTCCGTTGTCGGCGCTGGCGGCATTTGTGGGGTTGGCCCTGATGGGCGGCACGATCAACACGATGATCCTGGCGGGAATGGCGCTGGCGTTCTCGCGAGTGATCGACAATTCGGTGATCTCGCTGGAAAACATCTACCGCCATTTGGAGATGGGAGCCGCGCCCATGATCGCCGCGGAAGTTGGCGGGTCGGAAGTGAGTCTGGCGGTGCTGGCGGCCACGCTGGTGGATGTGGTCGATTTTTTCCCGGTTGTGTTCCTCTATGGCGTCGCCAAGTTTCTGTTTACCGCTTTGGCACTGGCGTTCTGCCTCTCTCTGCTGGCCTCGTATGTGGTAGCGATGACGGTCATTCCCTTGTTCTGCTCGCGCTTCCTGAAGGCCAAGCCGCACGGTGAAGTTCACGATAACAGGGAGTATGACCCTGCCGTGATGAGTCCCTCCAGAATGGACAAGTTCAACGCGCGCTTCAACCGGATGTTCAACCAGGTGCTGGATTACTACGAGCACTGGGTGAGACGGGCGCTGCAGCGTCCGGCGCTTACGGTTGCGATTCTGAGTGGCGTGTTTATCGCGAGCCTGGCGATCTATCCGTTGCTCGGATTGGCATTTTTCCCAAAGACCGATGCCGGCCAGTTCACCATCAATCTGAAAGTTCCCACGGGTACTCGCATCGAGGTGACGGACCAGTACGTCGCCAAAGTCGAAGACCTGATCCGGAGCACGATGGGAAGCAAGGATTTGAAGAGGATCGTTTCCAATATCGGTGTCGTGCCGGACTTTTCTTCGCTGTACACCACGAATTCGGGTCCTTACACCGCGACGGTGCAGGTGCAATTGAACGACTCGCACCGGCTGAGCAGTTTCGAATATATGGATCGGGTGCAGCAGAAAATGGCCAGCCAGTTTCCCGAGATTCGCACATTCTTTTCCAGCGGTTCGATGGTGGACGCCATTTTGAACTCGGGGATGCCGGCTCCGATTGACGTGCAGGTGAGCAGTTCAGATCTGGAGCAGATCAATGGCGTCGCGCAGAATCTGGCGGCGGAGATTCGCCAAGTGCACGGAGTTGGGCAGGTTTACATTCCGCAGGACATGAACTATCCGGCGTTGCGCCTGGATGTGGACCGCGTGCATGCCGGCGAGTTGGGGCTTACGCAGAAGGACGTGGTGGATAACGTGATCACCGCGCTGAATTCGAACTACATGATTGCTCCCAATTACTGGGTCGATCGCAAGAGCGGCAACGACTATTACCTGACGGTGCAGTATTTCGAGAAGGGGCAGGCGGCGATTCATAACATGGCGGACCTCGGGCAGATTCCGCTGCGCGATCCGAATGCGAGTGCGGATATGAACTGTGGACCCAGCGGACATCCAGCGCTGGGTAAGGCGCAGCCCGGCTGGTCGTGCGTTGGAGGTGGGCGGCCAACAACCGTTCTCAACAACGTGGTCAGCGTGAAGCAGGTTCAGACCCCAACCGAGGTTGACCACTACCAGATTCAGCGGGCGATCGACATCTACGTGACTCCCAAGGGAGAAGATCTGCAAAGGGTGACCAGCGCGATTCGCGACATCCTCGCGAAGGACAAGAAGAGCATTCCCGACAATGTGCGGGTGAATCTGCGCGGCATGGTGCAGGGCATGGAAGCGTCATTCAAGAGCTTTGCCTTCGGGTTCCTGATCTCCTTTCTACTGCTGTTTCTAATTCTGACGGCGCAATTCAAGTCGTTCATCGATCCATTCCTGATCATGCTGGCGATTCCCATGGGATTTGTGGGAGTGCTGATCATCCTGCCGCTAACTGGGAGCACGCTGAATGTGATGTCACTGATGGGAGTACTGATGCTGGTGGGGATCGCGGACTCGAACAGTATTCTGATCGTCGATTTTGCGCACAATCTGGAAAAGCAGGGACTGTCGCCGTCGGATGCGGTGATCACTGCCTGCCGCGTACGGTTGCGGCCGATTTTGATGACGTCTCTAGCGACCATCATTGGGATGATCCCGATGGCGCTGAAGTTGGGGACGGGCGCGGAACAGTATGCGCCCATGGCGAAGGCGATCATCGGAGGGTTGACCTCTTCGGTGGTGCTTACGATTTTCATCGTGCCGGCGGCATATCTGCTGGTGTACGGGAAAAAGAATCCGCAAACCGGGACAGCTGTACCGACGGAGCCGGCGGAATGAGGCAGAGACATTCCCATCTCTGGAGTCTCTTCGAGGCGTCCACGGCACCTCATAGAAGGAGACGCAACCGGATGACGACGGCCAAGGCTTTTATTTGCTCGCTGGTGTTCGTGTGGTTGGCGATTCTGGCTCAACTTGGGTTGGCGCAGACCGCCGAGCGCTCAGAGTCAGGCGAGAGCTTACCTTCCGCACCGCAACCGCAATTTGCTCAGAAGCCGAGTCGAACGGATGGGGCTTCGGAGGCGCAAGTGGTGCTGGTCGCCAGCTTTCCTCGCGGCGCTGGATTGCAGGCTGCTTCCTCCGTCGATGGGCAAGCAGGGCAGGCAGCGCAGACAGTAAGTGGCCCGATGCGTTTAACCCGGACTCAGGCCGAGCAATTGGCTCTTAAGAATAATCCGCGGATCAGCGTGGGGCGGCTGCTGGCGCTGGCGCAACATCAGATCTATCGCGAGACCAGAGCGGCACAACTTCCCAATTTCAACGGCGCCATCACGGCCGTCGATGCCAACGAAGGCAGCCGCATCGGCGCGGGAGCGCTTACTGCATCTCGCCTGTTGGAGCATGCGGGCGCCGGGGTAACTCTCGGCCAGCTGATTACTGACTTCGGACGTACGATGAATCTGGTGTCTTACTCGAAGCTGCTGGAGAAGGCGCAAAACGCCAATGCTCTGGCCACGACGGAAGATATCGTTCTGGCGACGGACCAGGCGTTTTACAACGCGCTGCAGGCCCAGGCGCTGCTCAAGGTCGCGCAACAGACAGTGACCACGCGCGGGTCGGTGCAACATCAGATCGACGAACTGACGAAGAACAAGCTGAGATCGGGGCTGGACCTGTCGTTTGCGGATGTGAATCTGTCGCAAGCCAAACTGCTGCAACTGGATGCACAGAACAATGTCGATTCGACGCTGGCCGCGCTGGCGGCGGTGCTGGGTTTCGACAAACAAGTCAGCTACGAATTGGCGGAAGAGGACACACAACTGCCGTCGCCGCCGCCGGATGTGGATGTGCTGATCCAGACAGCGATGCAGCAACGGCCCGATTTGCAGGCGCTCACCTACGGTCAACAGGCAGCGGAAAAATTCCGTCGGGCGCAGCGCGATCAACTGTTACCGACGATCAGTGCGCTCGGGATTGCGGGAGTGACTCCGGTGCGTCCGGATTGCTTTGGCGGTTGCTTCCCCAACTACTTCATTTCCAGCTGGTACGGCGCGATCGGAGTGAATATGAGCATCCCGATCTTCAATGGATTTCTTTTCAGCGCGCAAGCTTCGGAAGCAAAATACCGGGCCCAGGCTGCCACGGAGGCTACGCGCGATCTGCGCGACCAGGTGGTGCGGGACGTTCGCACCGCATGGCTAGCCGCGAACACGGCATTTCAGCGAGTGAGCGTGGCCGCCGAACTCACCAAAGAGGCCGACTTAAGTTTGAGTCTTGCCCAAGGGCGTTATCAGCTGGGGTTGGGTTCGATCGTCGAACTCAGCCAGGCGCAGTTGCAGCAAACCGATGCCGCCATCGGCTATGTCAACTCTCAGTACCAGTACCGGCTGGCGCTCTCCACTCTGAACTTTGAGATCGGAGTACAGCCCTAACCCCAGCCGGATGGCGACCGTTGTTACGAACGACGTGGCGTTGCAGTGATGAGAAGAAGTCATAGGCAGAAGCGGTCCTCGTTTACGACACGTCGCGGAGTGGTGCTGGCTCTTTCCATTGGGGTGTTTGTGGCGCTGATTTTTGTGCTGGTGTACTACGTTTACATCGTGCCAATGCAAAAGTCGCTAGAATAGCGGCGCGTGTTTTTCGAGGCCGTTCATGTTGACCTTCTTTCTATATCTCATCACCGGCGTCATCACTGGATTTCACCTGTACACCTTGCTGTCGTTCGCGGTGTATGGAGTGCCCGTGAATCCGCTGGAACTGGTCGCATTTCTGGGATCGTTCGGTTTGGTGATTGCAGCTTATCTCAGCCTTTTCCGGCCACATGCGGCCGCACGACTGGCGTTGATCGCGTGTCTCCTGATGTGGAGTTTCTATGCGCCGGCGATCGCCAACAGGGTGCGAGCGCGACTGGGCAAGCCGGTGGCAGTGTCCGAAATCATCTTCCCGTCTACCGGACTCGCAGATGTCCTGTTGTGTCCGGGAAGCAACCGGTTGTGAATCCGAATGATCCTGCCCTATTTAGCGTCCGCACTTCTGCTCCTGGTTACCGTATATTCGGCGATCGTGAGCTTCCGGCAAAAGCCCGCAGGGGAAGCGCAAAGTTGGCTTTTCCCCGATCGCCCAAAGCGAGGGGTACGAGTGTTTGTGGGCGTTCTCACCGTTGTGATCTTGCTGGCGTGGTTCAGCATCAGCCCGAAAAAATCGGGTCCGCGCTCGTTTCGATTTTTGATTCCGGAGGGCTATAGCGGGTGGGTGCGCGTGGAGTTCGAAGCTGCTGGCGCGCCGCCCTTGCCGTCGGAGGGCGGCCAGACGGTGCTCAAGATTCCGGCGACTGGAGTGTTGAGAACGTCGTCGCCAGAACGATACGGCTGGGCCCGCGACTCTTATTATTTCTACTCCGATGGCGGTTCGCGGCCGCTGCCTGACTCCGGCCCCGGGAGACTGATCTGGAGCAAGATCAACGGCGAAGCGTCGGCGCTTCCGGCAAACGGAAATATGAGGAGTTCTTCGTGGGTACGGAGCAGCAGTACAAGGACCAGGTGAATGCCGCGGGAACTCGAGATACGACCAAGGATGCTAAGCCGGCGGGAACGACCCCGCCGAGGGGAAAGAAAAAGGTGGCAGGTGCAGCCTAAGCTGCAATGCCACCCTCTCTCTTAAATCAACTCGTCGAGTTGCTTACGCTCCCGCACCCGCCGCTTTGACCCGAACTTCAGGGCGCGGAGTTTCCGCCATCCCTGCGAAGTAGACCCGGTAAGAGCGGTGGATGCCGTACATCACTGGGAAGACCGCGAGGGCTAGTCCCCAGCCCAGGTGAGAACTGACCGCCTGCACCATCGTGGTGACTCCCGCGCTGACCACGTAGTACGGGAACGAGAAATGCGCCAGGCTCCACCAGATCTGGCCTGCCGCCTTGCCCTCGCTCACGGCTACGATCGCAGCCACCGGAGCAGTCTGTCCCAGGAACAAGGTCGCTGTCGCCAGCGCCAGTCCCAGGGTACTGGAACTCCACTGCATCCCGGACCAGTTGGCGTGGAACATCAGGCTCGCCAGGCAAGTGGCGAAGGCCATCATGCTGACGTTGAACGCCATCTGCTGCGGGTTGAGTTTGGCGTCCTTCCGCGGCCAGCATTGCACCGCAGTGGATACGCAGGTGACCACCACCGCTTCGGCAGCGCTCAGGTTGACGACGGCCGTGAGCAGGAATGGCAGATTGACCGACATGTTGCCGTTGATTCCCGGTAGCTTGACTTTCATCCGCGACGTAACCGCTGCCAGTACCAGAACTGCCAGAGCGAAGTACGTGTGCAGGGTGTGGCTCACGAAGGTCGCATATCCAGAGGTGCTGATTGCGGCCAGCATCATGGCGCCGATGAAGGTCTTAATTCGCCGTGTGTTGTTCATGATCTCTTCTCCTTTCTTGGGACATTCACACGGCTAACTATTGCTCATCGTCGCCAGCGTCGGTGAACGCAGCGTCAGCATTGCCCACGGATGCACCCCAGACCACGCTCGTGGCCGAGGCGGTACCCGTACTCGATCCCCAAACCACGCTGAAAGCGCTCAGCAGGTTGTTGTTCCAGGGCAGCGAGCTGCCCCATACTACCGAAGTGCCGTTGACCGTCGAAGCGCCCCAGACCACCGAAGTGCCCCAGACCACCGACGTTCCCCAAACCACGGAGCTTGGCGCCACGGACGAGTTTCCGTACAACAGAGAAACGGTACCGTTCTGGGGGTTGTAGACGGCTGTCGGCGAAAGGGCCGATCCGACCGTAGACGGAGCCAGAGCGTTGCTGGTCGTGGCGGACTGTACGTTCATCAAGCCCGACCCCACCGAGAACATGTCGTAGAAGTCGGTGAAGGTCTGAGACAGATGCGGCACATAGGCCGACGTCGAAACCAGCCCCAATGCGTTCATCTTCGTCGCCGTCTGCATCAGACGGGCCTTCACTTGATCCGGAGTGAGCGTGCTCTGCTCTTGTAGCAACAAAGCTGCGGCGCCGACGACGGCGGGAGTCGCCATGCTGGTGCCGCTCAAGCTGAAGTAGTCGTTGTTGCCGTCGGTACCGGTGACCAGTGCCTGCGGATAAGAAGCCTCTAGCGTGGCTCCGGGGGCCGACAGCGAAACGATGTCGTTGCCCGGTGCCATGATGTCAGGCTTCACCACGTGGTCGTAGGTTGTCGGCCCCTTCGAGCTGTAGCTGGCTTTGGTCTCGGCCGACGCAGACGTTGACCCGTTGCTCTTGGTCGCGCCGACCGTCAGCACCAAAGGATCGTTGCCCGGCGCGGTGATGGTTCCGAAGCCGTTGCTGCCATTCACGGTCAGACGGCCATAGTTGCCGGCTGCCACAACCACCAAGATCCCGCTCTTCCAAGCTGCTTCCACCGCCTGACAGAGAGGATCCTGCGTGTAGCTCACGCCGATTCCACGCCCAAGCGACAGATTGATGATCCGGATGTTGTAGGTGCTTTGTAACGCAACCGCCTGCTGGATGGCCGCGATCACGGTGCTGTCGGTGCCCGCGCCGTTCTGGTCCAGTGCGCGAAGATCGACCAGAGTAGCGCCGGGGGCCACACCCTCGTATTGTCCACCGGACAAGGAGCCGTTGCCGGCAATGATTCCGGCAACGTGGGTGCCGTGACCGTAGAGGTCGTACTGAGCGCCGGCGGAGTTGCTGGTAGCGGTGCCGGTGAAGTCCTGGTGATAGACCACGCGCGAGGTACCGTTCGCATTCTGCAGATCGAGGTGGCTATCGTTGATGCCGCTGTCAATCACGGCCACGGTCACGCCCGCTCCGGTGTATCCGGCGTTCCACGCCGTCTCGACGCCCGTGGCATCGTTGGTGAGATCATCCGCCACATTCATAGGATGGTCGATGGTCACCGACACGATTTCGGGATCAGCTTCCAGCGCAGCCAAGGCGCTGACCGGAATCGTAAACGCAGCCGCCTTAACCATGTGCAGCTTGGCATGCAGGCGCCCGCCCCGGCCTTGCATGGTGGCGTAGTGCGCCGCGGTCGGCACCTGTTTGTATTGCACAATCACCCTCACGGTCTGGCCTTGTGCCCTTCCCTGATGCGCCTTCGCCAGAAGCCCCGAGAGTTCGGGAGCGATCCGACCGGAGAACCGGCCGTTCGATTCGCTGGCCATGGGGTTGTTCCAGCGCTGTCCAAACGCCATCCCCGTTGCCAGGAGAAGGACCAGGCTCAAGCGCTTACCCCAGGCGGCGCTGTGTCGTTCTCCGCGCCTCGCTGGTTTCGGTGATTTCTTTGTTTGCTCCATAGAATCTCACCCTGCTTTCTTGATGGGGGGAAAATCGAGCTTCCTACCCACTCCCTCTGTTGCACGGGGGCAGCCAATCGAAAACCTGCAAGTGATTGTTTCTATTGGAGATCATGGAGCCGGGCGCGGGGCTGGTTGGGCCACTCTGTCCCGCCAGGGTGGGCGTGGGACACTTTGTCTCAGCCCCAAGGCTGAAGTGAACGTGACTTGAGTCAGTGGGAGTTGGTTACGGAGTGAACCGTGATCGTGAGGGCGGATGAGAATGAGAGCCCGCGTTGCTGCGCCTTCTAGAGCGCGGCTGCTTTTCCGGCGGCAAGTCGCTGCGGCTGCGGCATCTTGGGCATGGCCGCCATCAGGCGCTGGGTGTATTCGTGGCGAGGACGGGTCAGGACCTGTTCGGTGTTTCCGGTCTCTACGATCTGGCCATCGTGCACGATCGCAATCCGGTCGCAGATTCCGGCGACCGACGCGAGATCGTGCGAGATGTAGAAAATTGACATTCCTGAACTGCGGTTGAGGTCGCGGAACAGTGCCAGAATCTCGGACTGCGTAATCACGTCGAGGGCGCTCGTAGCTTCGTCGGCGATGAGCAGCGCCGGACGATGCATCACTGCCATTGCGATCAGGACGCGTTGCGCCTGGCCAACGCTCATCTGGGAGGGATATTTCTGCAGGAATTCGTCAGTCGAGGGCAAACTCACGCTTTCTAGCGCTGCCCGGATCGCGGCATCACAATCGGCAGCCGGGCCTGAAGCGTGCGCCCACCATGCCTCTTTTAACTGCGTGCGGATTTTCAGCGCTGGATTCAGCGACGACAGGGGACTCTGCAGCACGAGCGCAATTTTTCGTCCGCGCAGGGATCGGAGTTCACGCTCGCGAAGCGTCAAAAGATTGCAGCCTTCGAAATCGATCGCGCCCTCGGCCTTTGCCCTCTGGCGATCGAGCAGGCCGAGAATGGCCATAGCCAGCGTGCTCTTGCCCGATCCGCTTTGTCCCACCAGGCCGAGTACCTCGCCCCGCCGAATCTCGAATTCCACGTCGCGCAGCACTGCCGGCTTTTGCCCATAGCGCACGGAAACGTGCGCGGCCAGAAGAACGTCAGGTTGCGTGCTGCGGTTCATGGTCAGTGTGCCTTGTGACGTTTGTGCTATGGATCCTAGGATCCGTGTGAATCCGCGAAAATCCTGGGGAAGAAGTGGACCTACTTCACCCAGAGCGTCTCCGCATTCCAGTAGGTCTGCGGCACCAGGATCACTGGGCTCGCCCCCTGCACGGTCGCGGCGACAGCCGACAGCGCATTCCGATTCACGAGGTAAATAAACGGCGCCTGCTCGACCGCGATCTCCTGCACGCGGTCGAAACTTTCCTTGCGCTTTTTCGGATCCGCCGATGATGCCTGTGCTCGCATCAAGCGGTCAATCTCGGCTTCCCACGCCGTCTCGGGAGTCTTCTCCGATGGATTCCACTGATGATTCTCCGACGAACTGAGCCACACGTTCATTTGCTCGCTCGGGTCGAGGCCTACGTTGGTGAGCCCCAGCAGGATGGCTTCGTAGTCGAAAGTCTGCGTCATGCGCTCAATCAGGGACGGGAAGTCGAGCGTCACCACGTTCACTTGAATTCCGATCTTCTGCAGATCTTCCTGAATCATGGTGGCCATGCGCTCGCGATACTTGTTCCCCGCGTTGGTGATGAGGGAAAACACCACAGCATTTCCGTCCTTGTCCTTTAACGTGCCGTTCTCCAGGCGGAAACCTTCGCCCTGCAGTGCCTTCAGGGCTGTGTCCGGAGAATAGGCCTCAGCCTTGAGCCGGGCGTTGAACCAGAACTGGTTCGCGGGAGACACCGGACCGACCGCCGGCTGCGCGTGCCCGCGAAACACAACCCGGGCCAGATCCTCGCGATTGACTGCCTGGGAAATCGCCCGGCGGAAAGTCGCCGACCGGAACCAGTTCTTCTTGTACGCCGGCAACGGAGATTTGCCGATTTCGTTGAACCACATCTGCTCGCTGTCGAGCGACGGCCCGGCATCATGCACGAGTTGCGGAGTGGTGGCCGCCAGCTTGTCGAAGTACTCGCTGTCGAGCGAGTTGATCAAGTCGATTTCGCTGCGCTTGAAGCGGAGCATTTCCACGTCACGATTGGGCTGGATATCGAGCTTGATCGAGTCCAGATAAGGCAGTTTTCGTCCTTGCGCATCCGTCTTCCAGTAATTCGGATTGCGCTTCAGCAACACGGTTGCCGCGGGTTTGTAATCCGCCACCAGGAACGGTCCCAGCACCGCCATTTCCTTCTTGGCGGAGTGTGCGGAGAGGATTGCGACCTGATCGAACTGCCGGTCAAGTCCGGCCACGGGTGCGGGAAAGGTGATGGAAATCTGCGTGGGGGAAATGATCTTCGTCTCCACATTGCCCGGCCCCGAGCGGAACGTGTCGCCTGTCGGCGAATGCAGTGCTGGATCCATTAGCTGCTGTACGGTGTAGGCCACGTCCTCTGCGGAAAATGGAGTGCCATCGGAAAACGAAACTCCGCTGCGCAGTTTGAACGTGATCTCCTTCCCGTCTTTCGAGACCTTCCACGACTGGGCCAGTTCCGGCTCCAAAGCCTGCGTCTGGCGGTTGAGGCGCAGCAGCACGCCTCCCGTCAAATACCGAATCGCCATCGACGCGTCGTCTTCCACCTTCAAAGGATCGAAGGTCTTCGGTTCCGAGCGCAAACAGAACCGCAGCTGACCTTGCGCCAGCGCCGAGCCCGCCAGAATCCCGAGGCAGACCAGCGAGATTACGATTGTCTTCCTGCACGTTGTGCTGCACATCGTTGCCATCACGGCCAACCTTCCATGGAGGCCCGTCATGCGGATACCTCCTCTTGCTTCGAAAGCATGAGTTGAAACGAGGTCACCACCACCACCAGCAAAATCAGGGGCACGAACTTCCACGGCTCTTCGCCGACCGATACCAAGCCTTCCAATTCCTTCAACAAACTTCCCCAGGAAGGCATGGGTTCGGCCACACCCAGCCCCAGGATTCCGAGGTTTGCCTCGCTCAAAATGAACACCGGAATCGAAATCCAGAACTGCGCATACAGAACTGGTTTCAGATTGGGCAGCACATGAATCCAGAACAAGCGCACGCCGCGGATCCCGGAGGCTCTGGCCTGCCGTACAAAATCCGAGTTTCGCAACGCACCTGCGGTGGAACACAACACGCGCGCGGCGCTGGTCCAGCCCAGCAGACCCAACATCAGAAACGTCACCAGCACCGATAGCAAAGGCGACACGTTCAAAGGCATTACGGCGCGAACCGTGATCAGCAGAAATAGCCAGGGCAGCGATAGAAACAGATCGGTCACCGTCCTCGCGCCGCGTGCCCAGGCGCCCCCCAGATATCCGCCGAGCCCGCCCACGAGCGCCGCCATCAGCGTGGACAGCAGAGCCGCAGCGGGCGCCAGCAACAACGAAATCCTGGTTCCATACAGGACGCGCGCAAACCGGTCCCGCCCAATCTCGTCGGTGCCGAGCCAGTGTTGCCGCGACGGCGCCGCGCCTGCGGCCTCGCGATACTGCTTCGCATAACCCGCGGGAGCCAGCCAGTTGGCAGAGAGCGACACGCCGACCACGAGCAGCAAAACCGCACACGCCAGGCTTCGCCAGAAATTCGTGCGCCACAAGTTCATGCGCGCTGTGCCTGTGCGCCAGAGCTTCATGCTTCCTGACCTCGAAGCATATGTCCGATTAGATCGGCCCCCGAATTGGCCAGCAAGGTTACCAGCGTCACCAGGATGGTTAAATTCGTCAGCAAGGGCAGATCGCGGGCCAGAGCCGCCTGCCACGCTAATTGCCCAACTCCGGCCAGACCGCACAAGGCTTCTACCGGGATGGCCGCGCCTACGGCGATGCTCACCGATACTCCGGCCACTGCCAGCAACTGCGGCCCGGCCACCGGAACGACATGCCAGAACAGAATTCGCAATTCGCTCAACCCCTTGGCCCGCGCTGTAATGATGTGGGGCAGGGAATATGCTTTCGCCAGCAGATTGCGGGCAAAGCGGTAAACCCGCGGAAACACGATCAGCCCGATCGCCAGCGCTCCCGGCACATTCCATAACACCGACAACAGCGCCAGCACCGCCGCCGGAATACAAAGGAACGTTCCGCTGAGCGCTGTGGTCAGCGCGTCATAAGCAGATATCCGCAGCCACGCCGCGCTGAGTGCCAAGGCCATGGCCACGGCCCAGCTCAGCAGCAGTCCGATTCCAACCAGCCGCAGCGTCAGCGGAGCCCGTTCGCGCAGCAGCACGCTTACCGGCTGGCCCAGCGAAATGGAAGTTCCCAGATCTCCATGGGCGGCCCGTTGTAAGGAATGGAAATAGAAGCGGAAGATGTTGTGCTGTTCCAGCCGCGTCCGGCGCAAGGCTTGAACACTTGCTGAATTCAGATGGGGATCCAATTGTTCTTCATCCACGTCAAAGCCCGGGGCGAGCCGCACGAGCGTGGCCGAGAGGAATCCGCCCAGCAGAACCGTTGCGACGATGGCGAGTGCATGCCGCGCAATTTTCCGACCCAGCATGGTTCGAGGTCTCCTATTTCGCCGTCGCTCCGCGAGTTTTCGAGCTCTGCTCGCGGGTAACTGCTTCCGCGTGATGGATCTGCTTCATGGAGTACATCCTGCGGTCGGCCTCGGCCAACAGTCGTTCCACGTCGGACCCGTCATCCGGACAGAACGCCACGCCCACGCTCAGCGTGATTACGTCCCGTCCACAGACATGCCGTCCCGATTCGATGGCCGCCTGGTTCAGCCGTTCGGCCTTTTCCGTAGCCGCTTCTGCGGTCAGGCCAGGAGCGGTAATCACGAATTCGTCTCCACCCATGCGGGCCACATAGTCGTAGCCGCGGCACACGTCCTTCAGCCGCGTCGTAAACTCGCGCAGGAGTTTGTCGCCCTCCAGGTGCCCGAACGAGTCATTGATCTGCTTGAAGCCATCGATATCGCAGACCAGAACTGCCAACGATGTCTTCATGCGCCGGCAGCGCGCCACTTCCTGCGCCAGATGCACGAACAGCGACCGCGCGTTCGGCAGACCCGTCAGATAGTCGGTGGTCGCCGAACTCTCTGCTTGTTGATACTTCAAGGCATTTTCGACTGAGAGCGCGACTTTCGAAGCCACGGCCAGCAAGATTCTCAAATGATCGGGCGTAAAGGCATCGCGATTCGACTGATACATGGCCAGCACGCCAACCACGCCGTTCAGCCCTTCGAGAGGCACGACCAGCGCCGATTGCAGCGTGGTGTGCTTTCCCGGATCGACCACATATCCCGCTTCCACTTGCGGATTTCCGTTGACGATGGGTTTGCAGTTTGCGGCCACCCAGCCGCATAGGCCTTCGCCCACGCGAATCTTGAGCGAGGACAGCATGCGGAAGTTCTCACCGCTTACCAGTTCCGGCAGCAGCCAGCCATTCCGGTTCACGAATACGGCAATCGAGTCGTAGGGAATCATGCGGCGCAAGCGCATCGACAGGACCGACAGCGTCTCGCTCAAACTCAGCGACACACCCAGGTCCTGGCTCAGCTCAAACATCGTCTGCGCCTCTTGCCGCGCCGATGCAATTGAAGTCAGGAAGTCTCCGCTGTCCGAGGGACCGTGGGTCGGGTCCGTTCGTTCGAATCCCGCTGCAGGTGCCTGACCTCGCTCCACGCGTACCATCTTGGAGAGGGAATGCGGAGCAGCAGTTTCCTCCGACATCTGCGCTACCCGCTCCAACTCCACATAGCGTTCGTCAAGAATCGCGACCACTTGTGGATCGAACCACTTTCCGGCCTTCTCCTTCACTTTGGCCATGGCCTCGCCCAGGGGCAGGGCTGGCCGGTACTGGCGGTGAGAAGCCAGCGCGTCCAGACAATCCACGGCTGCCAGGATGCGTGCGCCCATGGGGATCTGTTGCCCGCTCAAACCCTCAGGATATCCCGTGCCGTCCCAGCGTTCGTGATGCGAGCGCACGATCGGCGCCACGGGGTAAGGAAATGCCACCCGCTCCAGGATTTCCGCGCCTACCAGCGGATGCACCTTCATCTTCTCGAACTCTTCGGGAGTGAGTTTTCCCGGCTTGTTGATGATTTGTTCCGGCACCGCCAGCTTCCCGATGTCATGCAACAGGGCCGCGGCGCGCAGCGCTTCGATCTCGCCTTCCGGCAGATTCAACTGAGTTGCCACTGCCACGGCATAGGTACGAACGCGCTGCAGATGGGTGTGCGTGGTATGGTCCTTGGCTTCGATGGCCAGGGCCAGAGCCTCGATGGTGCGCATGTTCAGCGACGCGATTTGTTCCACGTGCCGCTTTTCTACCTCGACCCGCTCTTTTTCAGCCTCCAGCCTGCCGAGATACAGGCGGTAGGATCGATAGACCCAGTAAATCAAGGGCAGTACGAGCAGCGACGTTTCCCATCCCGCCGACCGGTTCACGATTCCGACAAGTCCTACTGCAGCCGCGCCCACCAGGTAATACGGGAACGACCAGAAGTAGCACTCGGACCACACCTTGCGGCTCGATTTCCCCTCGGTCATCGCGATGACAACGGAGATGGGTAAGGTATTGGCGAAGAAGAAGACCAGCGCCGCGACCATCAGGAGAATGGGCTTGTTCGATCCGAATCGGCCCGAGAGCCAGTGATAGGTGAGGTAAGTGAGCGCGCTGGCATTGGCCATCATGCCGGCGACGTTGAACAGCACCTTGATCGGATCGAGCCGCTTGCGCGTTTGCCACACGCTCTGCACCAGGCTTGCGGTGCAGCCAATCAGCAGCGTCTCAGGGAGGCTCAGTTCCAGTACGCCCAGCAAGATGAACAGGAAGTTCACCGACATCGTGCCGTCGATTCCCGGCAGTTGCACCTTCAGTCCTGAGGCAAGCAATGCCACGGCCAGATAGCAGACGAATCGCATCAGGTCCTGCGATTGCCAATGCAATAAGGCATAGCCCAGCACCACCATGCCCACCGACACGGTGATGCCGACGAATGCCTTCGTCTGAATCGACAATCCGTCCGTCTCTGCTTTCATGTACGACCCTGACTGCGGCCCTGTTTGGCCTCGAAGCGCGCTGTCCCCCGATGACGCCCTCGTCATCCTCCCGCGAACACACAAGAATTTGCTGCGCGGGCTTTCGCAGCCCGCGCTCGGCCCTTATGGAAGACATCTCCCCCGGTTCGAGCCTGCCGGAATCGTATTGCAATGATTAGGGGTTCTAAAGCTTACTTAAGTAACCACCGGGGTGTTATCCCCCACGGGAGTAACTTAGATGAAGGATTGGTTTGAGGGTGGGCCGTCAGCCAGTGATCTAATTTCGGCGCGGCTCTTCTTTGTAGAGCTTATAATTCGCCCATCCCATGGCACTGATCAACGGTTTCAAACTCGGTCCCTACGAAATCCTCGCGCCAATTGGTGCAGGTGGGATGGGCGAGGTGTATCGGGCGCGGGATACTCGCCTGGAGCGTACGGTCGCCATCAAGATTCTTCCGCACCATCTCTCCGACGATGCGACGCGGCGGCAGCGCTTCGAGCGCGAAGCTAAAGTTGTTTCCAGCCTGAATCATCCCCACATTTGCACGCTGTACGACGTCGGACGGCAAGACGGTGTTGATTTCATCGTCATGGAATACCTGGAGGGAGAGTCGCTGGCGGAGCGGCTGGAAAAAGGACCGCTGCCGGTGGCGCAAGTACTGCAGTACGGGACCCAGATCGCGAGCGCTCTGGACAAGGCGCATCGCAGCGGCGTCACGCATCGTGACCTGAAACCGGGCAACATCATGCTGACGAAATCGGGCGCGAAGCTGCTCGATTTCGGCCTGGCGAAAGCCGATCCGCAGTTGACCACGGGAGCGACGCTGACCGATATGACGCCGCGGGCCACGCCCATGACGCTGCAAGGCGCGATTCTCGGAACTGTTCCTTACATGTCGCCCGAGCAGGTGGACGGGAACGAAGTCGACGCCCGAAGCGACATCTTCTCCTTGGGTGCCGTGCTGTACGAAATGGCGACCGGCGGCCGCGCGTTTCAGGGTAAGAGCGAGTTCAGTGTAGCTTCGGCGATTTTGCACAATGATCCGGAGCCGATCAACAAACTGCAACCTCTCACTCCGCCGGCGCTGGAACGCACCATCGCAGTCTGTCTGGCAAAGGATCCCGACGACCGCTGGCAGTCGGCGGGCGATCTCTGGAAAGAGTTGCGGTGGATTTCGGAAGGCGGCTCCCAGAGCGGAGCGACTACCGGAGCCGACACCGAATCGCGGAGCAGAACGCCCGCCGGAGTGCCGATGGCGCGTGCCGCTCGGCGAGCGAACCATGCGCGCATCGCGTGGATCTTCGCCGCGTTCTTTGCCGCGGTTGCGGTAGTCGCGCTGATTTCCGCTGGGCGCTCGGGGCGCAGTCCAGAGCCCCTCGTTTTCCGTCAGCTGAACTTCCGGCGCGAGGCTGTTTTCCAAGCGGCCTTCGCGGCCGACAAACAGACGGTCGTGTACAGCGCCGCCACCTCGGGCAACACGCCCCAAATCTTCACGGTGCGCCCGGACTATCCCGAGCCCCAACCGCTCGGCCGGCGCGGCATGCACCTGCTCGCGGTCTCATCCCAGGGTGAACTCGCGGTCCTGATTGATGCCCGCTATGTGTGGTACCGCCTCTTCACTGGAACGCTGGCGCGTATGCCCCTGGGCGGCGGTGCTCCGCGAGAGGTTCAGGAAGGTGTGCGGCAGGCCGACTTTTCGCCGGACGGCTCGCAACTCGCCATCATTCGCGAGGTCGCGGGCAAGGACCGCCTCGAGTATCCGATCGGCCATGTGCTGCGCGAGGTCAGCGGCTACATGAGCGATCTGCGTGTCTCGCCGCGCGGGGATCGCATCGCGTACTTTGAGCACCCCCGAAAATGGGATGACCGTGGCGCGGTGAATGTGGTCGACCTCGCCGGAAAGAACACCACACTTTCGGACGGCTACTGGAGCGCGCGGGGGCTCGCTTGGTCGCCCGATGGCGGTGAGATCCTTTTCTCTGCAAGCCTCAGCGGTGGCAGCTACACCGTCTATGGCGTGACGCTAAGTGGCAAGCGGCGCATTGCATCCCAAGCCCCCGGTGGACTCACGATTCAGGACGTGGCTCGGGACGGACGCTGGCTCGCCAACCGGGTCGACTACCGCTACGTCGCAATGGTGCATAGTCCCGGCGACGCCGAGGATCGCGACCTTTCGTGGCTCAATACATCCCATGTGCGCGCACTCTCGCAGGATGGGCAGACGCTTCTGTTCGCCGAGACCGGCCTGGGAAGCAACTATGCCGTGTGCCTGCGCAAGACCGGCGGCTCGCCCGGAGGTTCTCCCGTCGTGCGTCTGGGCGAGGGATGGCCCGCCGATCTCTCCGCCGATGGCAAGTGGGTGCTCGCCGTGGTCCAGTCTCGGCCACCTCAGCTTGTGGCCTATCCCACCGGCGCAGGCCAGACCCAGCAGTTGGAACGCGGCGAGATCGAGAACTATGTCAGTGCTCAGTGGTTCCGGGACGGTAGGAGTGTCCTCATCTGCGGCAACGAACCCGGCAAGGGTACGCGCTTCTACGTGCAGGAAATCGGTGGAGGCGCCGCGCGCCCAGTGACTCCGGAGGGCACCCGCGATGGCCGGCTCTCTTCTGACGGGAAGATGGTTTTGGCGCGCGGGCGCGACGGGAAATACTCTATCTATCCGATCGAAGGCGGTGAGCCGCAACCCGTGCCGGGCCTGAGCGAAGGGGACGTCGTCGCGCAGTGGAGTGCCGACGGGCAGTCTGTGCTCGTCTATCGCCGCGCCGAGATTCCTTGCCGCCTGGAGCGCGTCGATCTCGCGAGCGGACGGCGCACGCTCTTCAAGGAGTTCGCGCCCGCCGACCGCACCGGGCTCCTGTCGATGCGAGAAATGTTCGTGACCGACGACCGGCGCTCGTACGCGTACACGGGCTACTACCAAGTGTCGAGCCTGTTCGTATCGGAAGGCAGGCAATAAGGCCACATCCGGCCTTTGAACGCCGTGGGCGTCGCCGGGCGAGGCACGACCTTGCGGGAGGCGATAAACCCCACGAATGGGCCATTACCTTCGTTACTCCCTTCGTAACACGGTTCTCGGTCGAAGCGGCCTGCCTGTGTCACCATCTTCCCAAACGTCCATATATGCCGACCCCGCACCGCAGTTCGGAGCAGCCAGAGCCCTTTAGCAGCGTCCCAACGCATGGCGGCGTGAACGCTGCGTCCGAGCAATCGCAGATGGCCGTTTTCTCCGCCGATCTACAGGGAGAGTTCAGCGCGTGCAACTCCGCATTTTCCAGACTCTTCGGCTATTCGTCTCAGGAACTACTCGGGCGAGACTTTTGTGCGCTCTTCTCCCAAACCGAAAAGGCAAACGGCGACGACCGCTCTCAATTGCGGAAGGCCATTCTTTCGGCGATCTCCACAACGGTTGATTATCGCTGCCGCCTATTTGCTCGACCCAAAACTGGACCTAGTTTTGCGGTGCAATTCTCGGCCACGATTCTCGGCACTGCGCCGGTGGCGCTGATTGCCGTTGTCGAGCCGCAGGCTGAAGCGAAGGCGATGGCCAGCAATGGCGGTTCAACCACAGACGCTTCCGTTGCTCCCGGCGTGATTTCCCGCAAGATCGATAACACGCTGTTCATCCTGGCTAGTCCCGTGATGCACAAGTTTATGGCGCTGGTCGACCGGGTTGCTGGCCACACGGAAACCGTTCTGATTACGGGCGAGACAGGTACGGGCAAAGAACATATCGCACGCACCATTCACGAGTCATCGAGTCGCCGCAGTCGTCCCTGGGTTGACATCAACTGCGCGGCGCTTCCCGAGAACCTGGTCGAAAGTGAACTCTTCGGATACGAAAAAGGCGCGTTCAGCGGCGCCGACGGCTCCAAACCAGGCCTATTCGAAATGGCCGACAAGGGCACGCTCTTCCTCGACGAAATCGGCGAACTGCAATTGCAGACGCAGGTGAAACTGCTGCGGGTGCTCGATGGCCAGCCCTTCTACCGTTTGGGAGGCCACCGTAAGATCAAGGTCGATGTCCGCATTGTGGCTGCCACCAACCAGGATCTCGAAGTTGCGGTGCGCGATGGCCGTTTCCGCCAGGATCTTTTTCACCGTCTCGGTCAGATTCAGTTGCGCGTTCCTCCGCTGCGCGAACGCCCCGAGGACATGGTTGCCCTCGCCGAACATTTCCTGCGGCTGAAAGCCCCCAGCAAGAATTTTTCCACGCCGGCGATTTCCGCGCTGCTCTCGCATCCCTGGCCGGGCAACATTCGCGAGCTGCGCAACCTGGTCGCCAAGATGGCGATGGAATCCTCCGGCTCCGAAATCGATTTCTCCCGGCTCAATGCTGCACTCACCGGAGAGCCTGCCGCACTGCGTCAAACCGCCTCCATGCCGGTCAGCAATCTCGACAGCATGGAAGAGCAGATGATCATCAAAGCTCTGGAGCGCACCGGCGGACAGCGTACGCTGGCGGCGGAACAGCTCGGTATCTCCCGGCGCACCCTCAGCCGCAAGCTCAAGGAATACAACATCAACTTCGCTCCCGGAGAAACGTCGGCTTCGTTGGGCTTCATCAGCAACGAGCAGCAGAAATTCTTCCGCACTCGGGTGGAGATTCCGGTCACGGTCAGGAGTGGTCAAGGCGAAGAGATTCAAGTGCGGGGAGTGAACCTAAGCACCGGCGGCATGGGCCTTGACGGTCTGAAAGAGCCACTGCGCTTCGCGGGATTGCTCGATGTGAGCTTCGTCCTGCCGGAAAGCGAAATCCTGTTTCAGGCCAAGGCGCGCCTTATGTGGGTGGGCGAGGAAGGCCGGGTCGGCATCCGCTTTGCCGTCATCGAACCCGCCCTATTCGAAGAACTCCAACATTGGACCAACCGCAAGATGAAAGAAGAAGGTTGGGACTTTCCCGGTTAGCAGGTTAAGTTACGGTATCTGCCAGACGGTATCGAGCACCGTGCCGTCGACCCACTTCACGATGGCCACGGGACGATCGCGGTGCACGGGCCGCTGAGGCTTTCCACCGCAGATGCGTTCGACATCCTCTTTTATTTCTCGCAGCGGCCGGATTGGCAGCTTCGATCCGTTGACCGCATCCAGAAGATCCTGGCGCCGCGGGTTGATGGCGATGCCACGCTCGGTCACCACGACATCGATCAATTCGCCGGGTCCGCAGAGCGTTGTCACGTCATCGACGATCACGGGAATGCGGTCGCGGAACGAAGGCACTGCCAGGATGGTGCATTTTGCGGCCAGGCAGTTTTGCCATCCGCCAATGCCGTGGAGAAGCCGTCCGTCAGAGTGCGTGACGACATTGGCGTTGAAGTTCGCGTCGACTTCGGTGGCGCCGAGCACTACGGCGTCGACCATCGAAGCGAAATTCCCCTTGCCGTGGTAGTTGTACGAAGTGAATGGGGAAGTCGCCACGTGGCGCGGGTGTGTCGCCATGGAGCGCACTCCGTCGAGGTCGAAGGTTTGTCCGTCGAGGATGTAGTCAGTGAGCCCTTCTTCCAGCAATTCGACGAGGTACTTGGTCGAACCGCCGCGCACGAAACGGGCCTTCACGCCGGCTTGCTTCATCATCTGCTTGAGATAGCTGACGAATGCTAGCGCGATTCCGCCTGCGCCCGCCTGAAAGGAGAAGCCATTGCGCATGATTCCCGCATCGCACAGGAAACGCGCGACGAATTCGGCGATGCGGAGCCGGTCCGGGGAGCGCGTGATTTGCGTCGTGCCGGAAACGATACGCGCGGGATCGCCAATGGAGTCGACTTCGACTACGTAATCGACGTGGTTGCCCTGGATTTGCCACGGGACGCACGGGAAGGGAACCAGGTTGTCGGTGACGACAATGACGTGGTCCGCGTAGATCGAATCCGCGAGCGCGAAGCCGAGAGAACCGCAGGCGGACTTGCCGTGCGAACCATCGCAATTGCCGAACGGATCGGCCGTGGGCGCAGCGATCACGGCGATGTCGATGTGCACTTCGCCGTCTTGAATGGCCTGCCAGCGCCCGCCGTGTGAGCGCAGAACGCCCATGCCGTGCATCTTGCCCTGCGTGCAGTAGTCGCCCAAGGGGCCGTTCATGCTGCCTTCGATGTGGTTGATGACCCCCGACTCCATCAAAGTAATGGCACTTTTTTGCGAAGGAAAAGATGCGCTGGGGAACCACGTCAGGTTCTTGATGCCGATCTTAGCCGCGGCTTCGAGCGCCATGAGGGCGACTCGGTCGCCGTCGCGGAGATGATGATGCGAGGACACGACACTGCCATTGCGCAGGCCGCATTTCCGCAGTGCACTTTCGAGATCAGGCACGCGCTTGTCGCCATTCGTCGGATAGTCCGCCGCGGTACGTACCGCAGGCGAAGCTTTGCCATCGAGCGGCCGGTATTTGCCCACGCCCATGTACGGGACCTGAGGACGTCCGTTGACGGTTTCGGGCACGATGCGTCCCGCCGCGTTTGCGACCAACTCAGCTTTATCAAGGATTGCCATCAGACCCCCTGCGACCAACAACCGCGAACCATGTCGAGTCCGCAGCCCGGATCGACTTTCACGAAACTAATCCCATCGCCTGCGCGCGCGCCATCAGTTTGAGGGCACGCTGCACGACCGGAGGATCGATCATCTTCGAGCCCAGGCTCACGACTCCCAGGCCTTTCTGCTGCGCCTCGTTGTAGGCTGCTACGATCTTGCGCGCCCGCTCGATTTCCGCCATGGTGGGCGCAAAGGCGTCGTGAATCACGGCGATTTGCAGCGGGTGGACACAGCCCATGCCTTCAAAGCCGAGGGCGCGGGAGGTCAGGCCCCAGGCGCGCAGGCCCGCCATGTCGCCGACGTCGCCAAAGACGGAATCGATGGCTTGCACGCCGGCGGCGTGAGCGGCGTTCACCAGGCGCTGCCGCGCATAGAGCGACTCCGCGCCAGTTGCGGTCTTCACCACGCCAAGGTCGGATGTGTAGTCTTCCAGGCCGATCGTCAACGCAACAATCTTTTCGCTCGCTTGGGCGATGGCAAAGGCATTCTCGATTCCGAGTGCGGATTCAAGAATCGGCATGAGCCAGATCGGCCGCGTGATACCGTAGTCGGCCTTGATCTCGGCGATACGCGTAGTGGCCTCGACGATCGGAATTGAGTTCTCGACCTTGGGAATCAGGATCAGGTCCGGAGACTCGGGGACGATCTCGTCCAGGTCCTCTAGTCCGAGCGGGAGTTGGTTGATGCGCACCATGCGTTCGCATTGCAGAAAGTCGACGGCGCGCAATGCGTTACGCACCAGCAGGCGCGCACCGTCTTTCTCGCTGGCGTGCACCGAATCTTCAAGGTCGAGGATGATGGCATCGGCCCCATGCAGGGCGGCGTTGATGAAGTACTTTGGTTCGCTGCCGGGAACGTAGAGCCGGGAGCGCCGCAGGCGATCGCGCTCAGAAGACTCGGGAAGGGCGACCCGGTCTGGGAGGACGCGCGTGCCCTCGCCCAGTCCGGCGCGCCGGACCGCGGCTTCGATGCGCGCCGCAATGACGAAGGGCAGCGCACCCTCATCGTGGATTGAAATCTGCGCGTGCCGCACGCCGAGCGCCTCAAGCACTTCTTCGGCCTGCCTGCGAATCGACTCGCCATAGTAGGGTTTGACCCGGGACTCAAGTTCAATGGCAATGCCGCCGCGGTTGCGGGGCTCGATGCGAACGTGGAGGTCCGAACGGATGTCCGCGCCCGAGTGGCCGGCTTCGCCGATATGAGTTTCGGTTGCGACTGTCATGAGATCACCGTTTCGATTTGTGGCCGACTTCGGCAAGTTCTGGCTCGGGGCTCGCTGCATCTGTCGATTTCGGCTGTTTGGCTAGCATAGCCAGAACCGCGTCGGTCATTTGGACCGTGCTCGCTGCGCCTTGACCCATTGCTTTGGCGCCGCCGGAAATGCGCATCATGTCGTAGGTGCGCACTCTGCCTTCTCTCACCACGGCTGCGATGGCTTCTCGGATGCGGCGGGCTTTCTTCACTTCGCCAACGTGCTCGAGCATCATGACCGCGGAGAGGAACATCGCAATCGGGTTCACGATGGGCGGGTCGAGCTCCGCGTACTTGGGAGCGGAGCCGTGCGTGGGTTCGAAAACGGCGACCTCGTCTCCGATGTTGCCGGATGCCGCGAATCCCAGGCCGCCGATCAGTCCGGCGAAGGCGTCGGAGATCACGTCGCCGAATAGATTCGAAGCGACCACCACTCCGTAGTCCTCCGGATTCTTAGTCAACCACATCGTCTGTGCGTCAATGTTGGTCGACCACTGCGCAATGCCTGGATATTCTTTGGCCACGGCCTTGGCTTCGTCTTCCATCATTCCCGAAGTCTCACGCAACACGTTGGGCTTCTCGCAAACAGTGACGGATTTGTAGCCATACTTCTTGGCCCATTCGAAGGCCGCCTGGCAGATCTTGCGCGCGGCCTGACGCGTAATGATGCGCACCGAGATCGCAAGGTCGGGTCCGGGAACTGTGGTGAAGGGCTTGAACTTGGAATGCGCGGCAAGGGCGGCGCGGATCTGCTCCGGCGGATTGGTCCACTCGACGCCGGCGTAGAGGCCTTCGGTATTCTGGCGGAAGACGACCACGTTGACCAGTGGTTCCTCGAAACCTCCATCGGTCTTCTTGCGGATGAAGTTGAGCGGATTGCCGGGAAACGAAATGCACGGACGAATGCAGGTGTCGAGATGGAAGCGCTGGCGCATGGTGACAATCGGGCTGAAATACGAATAGCCTTTGCCCCGAAGTTCGGGTGCGAGTTCGGCTTCAGCTTGCTTTTTAGGCTTGGAGGTGATGGCTCCAAACAGGCCCAGCTTGTGCTTGGCGAGCAGATCGACGGTGCGTTGGGGCAGGGCATTGCCCTCCCGGCACCAGCACTCCCAGCCGATATCGGCAAGGATGTAGTCGGCGTCGAAGCCGACAGCTTGCAGAATCCGCAAGGCCTCGGGAAGAACCTGATTGCCGATTCCGTCTCCGGGCATGGTGACTACAGTATGTTTTGCCATGATTGCTTAGTCTCCTGAAACGACAGCCTCGTTGGGTTCGTGCTTGCGATGCAATCCCAGTTTGGTTGCAATTACGTTTTCAGCTCCGCCTGCGATGACTAAGGACTGCGGGACCTTGCCGAGCGGTGGGAAGGCGAAGCGCTGGCCGCGCCAGGCAACACTGCCGGAAGTAAAGTCGATCTCCAAGCTTTCGCCGGAGATAATGGTCTTCTCTTTTTCGCCGATGTCGCTGGCGAACTGTTCGCGCAGACGCTTGACCAACTGTGGAACCTCGATGCACAGGAACCCGTTGTTATAGGCATTGCGCAGGTAGGTTTGCGAGAAACTGGCCGCGATGATGAGCGAGATGCCTTTGGCCTTCAGGCAGGTGATTGCCTGTTCGCGGCTGGATCCAGTGCCAAAATTAGATCCGCCGACGATGACGTCTCCGGCGCGAGTGCGCAGCGCGAACTGAGGATCGTAGTTTTCCATGACCACGCGGGCCATCATCTCGGGCGTCATGTCGTCGCGATAGGTGTAATCCTTGCCGTAGATGGCGTCGGTGTTGACGTTGTCCTGCGGCATGAACACGAGTCGGCCTTGCACGCGCTCAGGGAATCCGGGCAGAATTTCCACGCGCTCGGCGGAGTGTCCGTTAGTGGCAAACTCTTCGTAGTTGCGGACAAGCGCGTGATCCACAAACCGACGAGGCCCGGTGATGTAACCCGCGATGGCCGAGGCGGCGACGACTTCGGGACTGGCGAGATAGCACTGCGCGTCGCGCGATCCCATGCGGCCTTTGAAGTTGCGGTTCGTGGCCGAGATGCCGACCTCACCTTTTTCAAGAAGCCCGGTGCCGAGACCGATGCAGGGTCCGCAACTTGGTGGTAATGGAATTGCCCCGGCATCGAGCAGCGCTTGCCATACGCCGCGCGTCTCCGCTTCCTGCTGCGTCCACGCGCTGGCTGCTCCGACATACAGCTTCACGCCCGGCGCGACCTTCTTGCCGCACAGCACCCAAGCCGCTTCTTCGAGGTCTTCGATGCGTGAGTTTACGCAGGACAGCAGGTAGGCTTTTTGTATCGCCACTTTCTTTTGCTCCATCGCGGAGAGGGATTGCATGACCTGCACGGTGTCGGGGCCGGAGACATGGGGCGTGACCTGACTTAGATCAAGCACGATGCGAGCGGCATAAGGTGCGTCAGGATCGGGGCATGGCGGAGTGCGTATCCATCTTTCGAGGTCCTTTTCCGTGAAGCGCTCAACACCTTGTTCCTGCAGGCGCTGGTAGACGCCGCGCAGATAGTGGAAGGTGACATCGTCCACCGGGAACCAGGCTACGAGCGGTCCCCACTCGGTGCTCATGTTCGAGATGGAGAAGCGGGCGTCCATCGAGAGACTGGCTACGCCCGGACCGGAGAACTCGACTGCGGCATTGAGGGCCTCGTCGTGGTTGTAGAGGCCGCAGAGAGTGATGATGACGTCTTTGCCGCTGACACCTTCGGGCAGTTTGCCTTCGAGCACAACCTGAATGGTCCGCGGAATCTGCCACCAGAATTCGCCGGTGGCCCAGACCGCCGCGGCGTCGGTGCGGACAATCGGAGTGCCAATAGCGCCGAGTGCACCGTACATATTAGAGTGCGAGTCGGACGCGACGACGAACGTTCCCGGGAGAACATATCCGCGCTCGACCATGATCTGGTGGCCGATGCCCGATCCGGCGGGATAAAAATCGACTCCGTGCTCTTTGGCGAAGGATTCGATGGAGCGGTACTTCTTGAGGTTGGCTTCTTCGCGATTCTGGATGTCGTGATCGAGGGCGAAGACGAGTTGCTTTGAATCGTATATCTTTTTCGCGCCGATGGCCTTGAATTTCCCCATCACGGCCGACGTGTTGTCGTGCGTCATGGTGTGAAACGGCCGGATAGAAACGAAGTCGCCGGTGCGCAGCGGGCGCTGGGGGCCTTCGGCGAGGTGGGCTTGCGCGATCTTTTCGACAATTGTTTGAGGCATAAGAGAACTCCTGCCGCGCGGCCGAAAACAATCTGCCAGCCAAGCGACGTGGTTACGCGACCACACCCGCGATTCGCGACTATGCGAGCACGGGCTTGCGACTCTTGTGACTTTTCGCGCGCGGGCCCTTGCTGTTTTTGGCTTTTGCGGACTTGGTCTGGCGAACGTCGGCTTCCATGAGTGCCATCAGTTCGCTTACGGACCCGACTCGCTCCAAATTCCAGACTGCTTCTTTGACTAGCTTCTGTGCGCCGTTGGAGAGCACTCCCTCGGCCAGCGCGGAAAACTTTTCTTCTACCTCCTGATCGGTCAACGGATTGCGCGGATCACCCTTGGGATAATCAAGTTGTTTGTTGAAGGAACGTCCGTCGCTTGTATTGATGTTTACGATCACCCTCTGGAGTGCTGGAAATACCTTCTCGATCTCCGGATCCGCGACCACCTCGACTTTCCGCAGTTGCGCCCGGATTGCCGGGTCCATGATCTTCTCCATCGTGAACTGCACTGGCGTAACCTGGCGGTCGACCAGGGCGGCGGCGATCACGTAGGGCAACGAGTGATCGGCAGTTTCTCTCGTGTGCGGGTCGTATTTGCTGGGATCGGAAAGAATGTCGGCGGCGCGGGCTAGCGAACGGATCTGGATCTTCTCCACCTGATCGGGATGCAGATCATTGTTCATGACCAGATCGAGCACGGCTGAGATCGGCGTGTGGGTCAAGGCTTCGGTGGGAAAGGCCTTCATGCCGCATTGCGTGATGCGCCAGGACTCTCCCAAGCCGTCGGTCAAGAGATTGAGCTTCCACTCCGGCTTGAAGACGTGGGTCAATCCCTCCTTGCCGTCTACAACATGCTCAGGGCCGGTGTAGTCTTTCTCCGCCAGCAGCGCTGCGAACACGCCGCTCTGGGTCGCCATGGGATCGACGGTGTTTTTCATCATGGTCAGCTTGCCGGCGGTGACCGCGCCCAGCGTGCAGTGGCGACTGGCGGAGATGCCGATGGCATGTTGAATTTGTTCCCAGGTCAGGTGCAAAGCGCGGCCAGCGACGATGGGCGATACGAAAGCTGTGAGCGTGGCATGATGCCAGCCGCGTTCGCGGATCCCCGGGAAGGCGGCTTCGCAAAAGCGCATTTCGAATTCGTGGCCAAGGACGAGTCCGACGATGAGTTCCTTACCGCCACTGTAGGCCCGTTCGCAACAGGCGATGGCTGCAGGGAAAATGTCGGAGGGGTGCGATGGATCCTGTTTCCAGTAGATGTCGTTGTAATCCATGCAGCGGATCATGAGCGCGTTGGCCAGCGCCGCGGAGACGGGATCGACGCGATGGCCCGTGCCGATCACCGTGGAGAGTCCCCGGCCGGCCACTTCGTCGAGAACTGCGAGAGCAATCTTTACGTCATGCTGCTGGTAGCCACCCAAGGCGCAGCCGAGCGAATCGAGCAGGAAGCGTTTGGCCTGGTACACGGCTTCGGCTGAGAGATCCTTGTATTGCAGCGCGGATGCCCAGCGGGCCATCTTCGCAGTCACGGTTTCTTTGACTGGGGGATTCGGGTTGAACGTGGACAAGGGCTTCTCCTTATGTCTTAACCGGATGCTTGAACCTTGACGTTTTTCGGATTCTTGAACGGCAAAAACGCCATGAAGTCGGCGTGATGCACGATGAAAGCTTCCGTGGTTCGCTTGACCAGATCGCCCTCGGCGGCGTGGGCAGCGATGATGTGGCAGACCGCGTCGGGGATTCCGCATTCGAGTGCGAGGGCTACGCCAGTGAAGGGATGGCGCAGAGCCTCGCCGCGTTCGCTCTGACGGCTCTTGCCGTCAGCTCCGATTTCATATTCGAGCAGCTTGCCCACGTCGGCCAGGATCGCGCCCGCGATCACCGTGTCGAGGTCGATGGGCAAGGCGCGTCCCATGAAATCGTGCATGGCCCGGGCGCTGTCGCGGGCAATGTGCACGACGCAGCGTTTGTGCTCCATAAAGCTGATGGGGCAGTTCGGGACCAGCAGAGTGAAGGGGATCTGGTTCAGGTCGTCTGGTTTGAGCGGGCTGCGCTCGAAGGCCTTGATCCATGCCTGGGTAACTTGTTCACGCAATTGGAGATCTTCGATCCAGTCGATCTCCGGCCAAAGGCGCTTGATAGTGTCCCGCATAGGCTTCGCGATCCAAACTATTCAGGCTAGCTTGGGGCGGAGACGGGGACGACGATTCGGATCACAACAGCGTGTGATTTGGGAACGCAGAACAAGACGAACTCCTCAGACCGGGGAGTGTTGGATAGGGGATTACGGTTTAGCCGTTTCTAGGGGTTCTGCAAGGAGGCTCTTGATCTCTTTTTCGAAGACTGCGGCATCGGTGGCTCCAAGGTGCTTGGCGTAAATGAAGCCGTCGCGCCCAATCAAGAACGTGATGGGCAGTCCCAGGATGCCTCCGTATAACTCGCCTGTCTTCGCCGTCCCCATCACCACGGGATAGTTCATGTGGAATTGCTGATAGAAAGGGCCGACGGGGTCGGAGCCGTCGTCCATCGAGATCCCGATAACCTGCAGTCCGCGATACCCGTACCGTTGCTGTAGTTCTACGAAGTGGGGAATTTCTTCGCGGCAGGGATCGCACCAGGTCGCCCAGAAATCGAGCAGGACGACTTTGCCGCGATAGGAGGACAGGCGAAGGTCTTGTCCGTCGAGTTGCGGAAGAGTGAAATCCGGCGCGAGAAGATGGTCTTTCGAGGTCGCGACATGTGGAGCAGCGCTTCGCCGCAGGGAGTGCACGGCAACGAGCGCAGCCAGCGCCACGGTAGTAGCGACGAACAACCATTTCATTGCCGGGCGCAGAGCCTATTCTCCCTTCGCGACCGGGTAGCCTTTGTCCACCCAATTCGTACCGAAATTGTCGGAGATGTACAGCACCTTCACATTGGTGAATCCCATGGCGTGCAAGGCGTCGTCGGCGGGCTTTACGTTCGGACAGTGGCTCCAGGGGCAGCAGCCGCAGTACAGAACGACGAACTTGGTTCGCGGCAAGGATTCCACGCGTTTGCGGAGTTGCTGCAAGCCGGGCTCACGGGAAGCGGGACCAATGTACTCCGACCCGGGGATGTGCGCCTGGGTGAACAGGACGTGGGAGCCTACCTGGATCATGAGCGGTTTTTCTTTGCCGGAAGTCTGGAGGAGTTTCACCAGGTCCTCAGGGTTGATCAGGCGCGGGGTGGGTATGGACGATGCCTGACCGGCTGCCTGGGCGATGGAGAGGATGGCAAGAGCGACGAAAATGAGGGCGGACGTTGCAGATCTGGTTGCGATTCTCATAACAGTGCCCCGAAAATTTTTCATTTGACTATCTGCAAGAATACACTCTTGCTCGCTCCTTCAGAATTCTCTCCGGTGTCATTCGGAGTCCTCTGCAGCTTGCCTGCGGCGAGAGATTGGCATGGGTCCTTCACTTGGTTCAGGATGACAAGGTTTTTTGTGGCAACCAGCTGTTATGAGAACGTGTTGGCAAGCTCGCGCAGGCGCTCGGCCGCACTCTCGGGAGTGATGTCGCGTTGTGGGGTTCCCAGCATTTCAAAGCCGACCATGAACTTGCGGATGGTTGCCGAGCGCAGGAGTGGCGGATAAAAATGCGCGTGGAAATGACATTCCGGATGGTCGAGGCCATCCGTGGGCGACTGGTGGAGGCCCATCGAATACGGGAAGGGGACTCCGAAGACTTTGTCGTAGGTAGAAGTTACGCACTGCAGAATCTGGCTTAGCGAACGTGCTTCGTCGGCCGCGAATTCGTTCATGCTTCCGAAATGGCGGCGGCTGCAGACTAAGATCTCGAATGGCCACACCGCCCAGAAAGGCACGAGCGCAATGAAGCTGTCATTCTGGCAAACCACGCGCACCTGCTGGCGTGCTTCCAAGCCAACGTAATCACAAAGAAGGCAGCGGTGATGCGACTTCCGGTATGCGCGCTGTGCGGACAGTTCCTTCGAAGGTGCTTCCGGAATCGAAAACGTCGACCAGATCTGGCAATGGGGATGCGGGTTGCTGGCACCCATCATGGCGCCGCGGTTTTCGAAGATTTGCACGTAGTTGATGTTTTCCAGGCGGCCCAACTCTTGCAATTGTGAGGCCCAGGTTTGGACGACCAGTTCGGTCTGGTCCAAAGGCATGGTGGCCAGCGTGAGATCGTGACGTGGAGAGAAACAGATGACGCGGCAAATCCCGGGCTCGGCCTCGGCGACCAGCAGTCCCATGCTGTCAACATCGAGACGAGCGGAGGCGACTTGCGGTTTCAGAGCCGCGAAATCATTCTCAAAGACAAAAGTTGTGGAGTACGCCGGATTTCGAATTCCGCCGGCACGGGTGTTGCCGGGGCACAGGTAGCAACTCGGATCATAAGCAGGCTCGCTCGCGGGCTGCAGGGGCGCGACTTCTCCCTGCCAGGGGCGGGTCGCGCGATGGGGCGAGACCAGTACCCATTCGTTGGTGAGGGCATTCAGTCTGCGATGAGGATCTTCGGTGAGTTTCAAATTTGGCCTCGCAGCATTCTACGACGGACTGCGGCCGTTGGTAGAACCGGCAATCGGATCCCGCCGCAACCTTAGCTTAAGGCTTTAGCGAGTTTCCCATCATCAGGGCGAACAACAGCGGAAGGTAGATCACGGTTGCCTGCAGCACGTGACGGGCGCGCATCTTGGAGGGCGCACTGGAAAGCGGCAGGTTGAGGAACGCCAGACGGATGCCGAAATAGAGCAGAGCAAAACCGAGCACTACCGCGCCCACCAGGTAGATCCGGCCCGCCATGCCCATGAAGCTGGGCAGAAGGCTGATCGGAATTAAAGCCACTGAGTAAATCAGAATGCGGCGGGCGGTCGAGCGGCCATCTTCTTCCACGACCGGCAGCATCTTGACTCCACCTTTGGCGTAGTCGTCGCGATACAGCCAGGCAATGGAAAAGAAGTGAGGGAACTGCCAGATGAAGAGGATAGCGAACAATACTAATGTGCCCCATTCCAGTTGACCGCGAACCGCGGTCCAGCCGAGAACTCCGGGCATGGCGCCGGGAAAAGCTCCGACGAAGGTACAGATCGGCGAAATGCGCTTCAGTGGGGTGTAGGCGGCGAGGTAGACAACGGAAGTCAGGAAGGTCAGCAAACCGGTCAGGGGATTGGTAAAGACGGCCAAGTAAATGGAACCGCCCACGGCGGCCAGAACGCCGACGATCGTCGCGTGAAACAAACTCATGCGGCCGGCGGGGAGCGGGCGGAGAGCCGTGCGCCGCATGTCGGCGTCGACATCGTGCTCCATCACTTCATTCAGCGCGGCGGTGCCGCTGGAAACGAGTCCGATCCCCAGCAAAGAATGGAATAGCCCCCAGCTAATCCAGGACACACCTGCCTGGTGCGCGCCGAAAAAATAGCCGCACCATGCGGTCATGACGATCAAGCTGGTGACCCGAAGCTTCGTCAGTTCGGCATAGTCGCGGAAAAGGGAAGTTGCCCTGGTTCGGAAAGCAGAGAGAGGCAGTGTCATCGAGCTCATGGTTTGGCCGTGTACAGCGTTCTGGAAAACCGTTTCTGGCGGTTATCGAAAAAACACGTACGGACCCCACTCCGTTACGTGCTCAAGGATTGCATAGGTACTCTGATCAGTTTCGAAAGTCAAGCGAAAACACAGTCGGTACTCTTGCAATAGGCTAACACACCGTCTGCGAATCGGTCGGCAGACGGAGTTACTGGCTCCCTGAAGGCGCCGTCGAATCAAACGTTTCCGGAGGATCAAAAAAACACTTGTGCCACAGAGCTGAATCCGACAGCGTGCCGGCTTTCCACTGCTGCAACGTGGCCATGGTCGCGGCGATCATGCCGCCGTCGGCAGAATCAAAAATCACCACGATACCGGCCAATGTCTGGGGCTTCTTGGCCGTCTCCTGATAGTCTTTGTCGAGTAGAAATTTCGCATACTCGAGGCGCTCGGTGGCGCCTGCGTTTCTGGCATTCTCGTCGATCTTCTGCACCGAGATGATTTTCACATTCCTGTTCTTGAGCGGCTCCCAGTCTCCCGGGAAGGTCGCAGCTTCTTCGCGGATGACGTGGAATAAGTCTGCAGCCGGGGCGAGTGCAGCGGCGACGGGCGTGTTCGTGTCAGCGATGCCATCGGGCATTTCGACGCTGTTGCGCCAGACCCAGCCGCGCGACAAGCCGGAAATGCGCACGTGCACCCAGTCGGCGTTGAAGTCGAGCATTTCGAATTCGTCGTGCATGCTGGCTAGAAACTGCGGCTTTGCCGTCAGGCTGGGAGTCGAGACCACGGGCGTGCCCGACTTCTTGACCGCAACCAGGTTCTTGGGGTGCGCCGTGTTCTTGAGAATTTCTTCCAGGTTGTCGGCTTCGGTTTGCAGGGCACTATTCGATTTTTCGTTCCGTGCATCGGCGGGCTGCGTATTCGTTGGAACCTGGTCTGCCAGGCCGTGGCTGACGGAGGAAGAAAACGTTCGATCGGTTTCCGGGAAATTGGGCGCAGGCGCGGAAATCGACGGCTCGGTCGTCGCTGCCGGTTCGGGGGACGGTTTCGGCGCTGCGACTGCGGCGACTCGATGGCCACTCTCGGCGGGGCTCTTGGCGAGTTGTTCCGCCAGTTGATCCAGCAGGTCGGCTTCGAGGCGGCCGTTGGAAGTCAGCAGTTGATATCCGGAGCGCGATGCCACCGCGTCGGCGTACCAGGCTGTCACTTTGGTGCTGATCCGCACCAGCGATCCGCCCGACGCGGTCGAAACGACTTGGACGGTCGACTGGTAGTAGCCGCGCTGGTAGCGGTCGAGGGGATGTTCTCCGGGCTTGGCGAATCCGTCCAGCACCGGCAGGTGTCCAGCCAAATTCGCTTGCAGCGTGGTCAGCGCCCTTTCAAGCGCAGCTTTGGATTGCGGGAAAGCGCGCTCGTAGGAATTCGCCTGCGCCGCTGCATGCATGGCGAGAAGAGGGGCAAGAACGCTCCCCGCAACGATCCACAACCCGACTCGCGCAAGGGGCATCGCTGGCGATCGCATGGCTCGGGTGGTCATGGCAGCAACTCCAACTCGTCGCGCAATATCCATCCGTGCTGGCCATCGTGCGTTTCCACCCCAAGCCAGTAAGTCGTCGAAATCACGATCAGAACTTCGGTACCGGTGGGCAGGGATTGCAAGGAACTCGCGGTGTGAAAGGGCGCGGATTTGAGCGCGGCTCCAGGCGCCTTCACCAGTCGTTGCACCTGGCGCCGCAGATCCTGAACGTGTTCTTCCAGCGTCTGTGGCGGGGACGGCGGTGCTCCGGTGGATGGAGCGTCAATCCTGTATGTGTTTGCCGGGGTTGATTGCGGGGCGTTGGGGGGCGTCTCGTCAGCCAAGGCGGGCATTTCCTTCTTCGCCAACTGTTCCTGCTTTTCTTTCTCGGCCTCCACGGTCTGCGCTCTCATCGATTCGATGGCGTCCAGGTGGTCGTGGATGTCCTTGTACTCAGCGCTTTCGACGGAACCGTTGGAAGGATGCGAGGTCTTGCGGAAATCTTCGACAAAGCGCGCGTCGATGCGCAGGACGGTATTCTTGTCGCCCTGAGGTTGCACGACGTAACGGACGACCAGTGTGCCAACATCACCGCTGTCTTTGAAATTTCGCGGGTCAATCGCCTTCAGGCGCTCTTTGTAAAAAACCTTGCCGCCTTCGGTCCACTCCGGAAACACCCGCGTCGAAGTTGCCGGGACCGCACCGGTAATGTACTCGTCCTTGTTGTATTCCTTGGTTCCCCGGATGATTCCATTCTGAATCACGTCCTGCACGACCTGTGTGACCTCGCTCTCCGGGAAGGTAAGGTTCATGATGAGACCGGCGCCGTATTGGGTGGCGTCTTTTTCCCGGGCCGGGAAAGCGAGCGCGGTGACCGAAAAGATCAGGATGGCCGCGATTTTCCACAGGACTCTCAAGACAAGGCCTGACCCGTTGCCAAGAACTCTTGGCTTTTCAGAATAGGTTTCTTTCTCACCCAACACGAATAATCCCCTGTTGGCACAGATTCTCAACTCTGCGCGGACCTGTCAACCCCATACGCTTTCTTGATCTGGGTGGCCAAACGACCCGGGGTCAGATTTTACTTTGTAAAAAAAATGTAAAAAAAAAGGTTGTGGACCCCTTGCAAGTGGTTGCACACCCGTAGTAGGATTCCGCCCCGGTACGGTGGTAGGACCTCTGCCAGCAAAATCGGTTTAGGATTTTGCCGGGAGCCGCATGTGAGAAGGGCTTCCGCATGTGGGCTGTGCGTTCAACGTGAATCTAGCCTCTGCATTTGTGGGAATGCAGTTCAAAATCGCTTGAGGAGTTCGGCATGCGAATGGGGATGCAGTTGCGCCTTTGTGGGAAGGCACCGTGGAGGAAGTCTTTTCTGCCCGCGGCGTTGGTTCTGGTCTTCCTGATCCTGAGCGGCAGCCAAAATGCGAACGCCCTTCCGGCATTTGCCCGCAAGTACGGCCTGCGCTGCTCGGCTTGTCACGAATCTTGGCCCATGTTGAACTATTTTGGCCAGAAATTCAAAGATAACGGCTACCAACTCATGAACGACCGGGATGCTCCGATCTGGCAGAACCCGGGGTATTGGCCGGTTACGTTCCGCATCACGCCGATCTGGCATCGGGTGAGCACGGGCAAGGTGGAAGTGGATACTTATCCAGGCGGCGTGTACACGCCTAATTCGGCCGTCCAGCGGATTACGTCTTCCGGCTTTGACTTAAGCGGCCTCGACTTCCACACCGGCGGCACGCTGGAAAAGAACTTCTCGTTTTACGTGCTCCCGTCGTCCGACCCAACTGCCGCTTTCCACTTTGAAACTGCGATGGCTCGGTTGGACAACTTGTTCGGCAGCCCTTGGCTCAACATCAAGCTAGGCAAGTTCGAACTCGACAACCTATTGTCGGAAAAACGCATTCTGACGCTGACCGCGAACGGCGGTATTTACCAGCTCTATCACTTCTCTCCCCAAGGCGATGGCAACATCTACGGCAAAATCGGAGATAACCAGCTGGGTGTCGAGCTGATGGGGCACTCGTACAACGACCGCACCCGGTACTCGGCTTCGCTGCTCAGCTCTAGTGACGGCAATGTAGGCTTAATCACGGGGGCCAACTCCTACACGGGGTTCTTTACTGCCAGCCAAGCCTTCGACGTCGGGAAACTCGGAGTGGACCGCATTGGCGCCTACGCCATGGTGGGACAAGCGGCAACTTACTATCTGACTTCTGGCGGAGCCCCTATAACCGGATCGGGGATTGGCAACAAGTCGTTCCACCGGGAAGGTTTCGTGGGGCAGTTCTACTTCGGTCAGCACTTCGACGTGCAGGTGGTGACTCAACATGGCTGGGATAACGTCTGGTTCGGGCAAGGCTATGGCAACGCCATCAACCCGAGCAACGGCAGTCAGGGCCCTCCTCTTGCCAACAACACGCCGGGTACGGTGCTTCCGGTTGGTTCGCAAGCGCCCACCTGGAACGGCGTTCTGTTCGAGCCGCATTACGTGTACAGCCCGCAGCTCATCTTCATCGGACGGTACGAAACGATTCGAATGTCGCGACAGGCAGACGGACCGTTGTATCCGGCGACTCAAGTCGGACCTTCGGGACTCGCTGGCCCAGCCCCGTCCAACTACGGCAACATCTCCACCTACACGATCGGAATGCGGTACAACCCGTTCATGACCAGCCGGGCCGGCTTCGCCTGGCACAACGAGTACAACTGGCTGCACCAGGACGGCACGGGGCCCACGCTCGGCCTGGGTACCGTCAACGTGAATACCAGCGAACTGCTGACCGGATTTGATTTCGACTTCTAGAGAGGGAGACATGCGGAGAACATTGGGAAGGTGGTCTCTTTTGCTGAGCGCAACCGTGGTCTTGGCGGTGCCGCAGGCTTCCTGGGCGCAGCTCACAAGCTTTCAGCTGGAAACGTGGCTGAATACGCCTGCAGCGACGAGCCACGTCGGCAATATCACGGGAGACGCTAAAGCGGCAGCCGTACCTTATCGCAGATATTGCGTGGGCTGCCATGGCGTGCTGGGCGATGGGAATGGCGAAAACGCTGTTTGGCTCGATCCCAAGCCCCGAGATTTTCAACAGGCCATCTTTAAGTGCCGATCCACCCCGACCGGAACCTTGCCTACGGATCAGGACCTCTTTGACACGATCGCTCGCGGCATGGACCGCTCGAACATGCCTCAGTGGAGCACCTTCACCAAGGAAGAGCGCGCGAACCTGGTGGCCTGGATTAAGCATTTCTCGCCGCGTTGGCAGAACGAAAAAGCAGGAGCGCCCATCACGATTCCTCCCGAACCGGAAGTTACCCCGGAGCGCATCAAGGCGGGCCGGGAGGTGTTTGCCCGCGTGCAGTGCTGGAAGTGCCACGGAGTGCAGGGTATGGCCAATGGTCCGTCGGCCGCTACCCTCACGGACGATCTGGGCCGCCCGATTCAGGCATTCAACTTTACTGACGGAACTCGCCCAAAATGCGGCGACACCGACCAGGACATTTACAGAATCTTCATGACCGGCTTGGATGGCACTCCTATGCCGTCGTTTGCCGACAATATCAAACCTGATGAGGCGTGGGATCTGGTGTTCTATCTGCGCACGTTTATGGCGCAGAAGAGCAAGGAAAAAGAGATGGCGAAACAACTTGGCCTGAAGCCAGTGGATCCAAACGCCCCGGCGGGGCAGCAGTAGCGCCAGAGGGTTCTACCAATTCGTAGGTATAGGTAAAGGAGAAATTTCAATGAGGAAGCACTTCAATTTCGCGGCTGTCTTAGCAGCAGTCGCTCTGATCTGCTGTGGCGCACTGATCCTGGGCCAGAAAGTCAACGCGGCTGGCGAAGGCAAGATTACCGGGACAGTCAAACTCGATGGCGCGGCTCCCCACATGAAGGGTATCGATATGTCGAAGGACCCTTACTGCGATAAGGCCCATGCCAGCGATCCTGCCCACCTCGAAGAAGTCGTCGTCGGCGCCAACGGGGGACTGCAGAATGTGGTTCTCTACATCGCTGACTGGAGCGGCGCCGCCCAGACATCAACCGCGATCCCGGTATTCGACCAAAAGAACTGCATGTACACGCCACACGTGCTGGCGATGGACGTAGGGCAGACATTCAAGGTCGTAACCAGCGATCAGACCACCCACAACATTCACCCGCTGCCCAACCCGATGACAGGCAACATTCCGTGGAATCAGTCCCAGCCGCCGGGGGCAGCGCCGGTCGAGAAGAGCTGGAAAGCTGTGGAAGTGATCCCCGTGAAGTGCAACATCCATCCCTGGATGAACGGCTGGTATGTCGTGGTGAAAGGGCCGTATGCAACCACCGATGCGAGCGGCAATTACACGATCAACGATGTGCCGCCTGGAAGCTACACCGTAACCGCGTGGCAGGAAAAGTATGGCACGCAAACGGCAAAAGTAACGGTGGCCGCAGGCAAGCCGGGAACTGCCGATTTTACCTTTAAGGCGAAGTAAGAAGGAAGTCTGATGAGCCGAAGAGCGCGCAGGACAATCCTGCGGCAGCTTTGCAGCAAGCTGACGAGGCCGGACGGCGAAGTCCGGCCAGGGGGCGAGCATCATGGCGAAATTCTTTGCGGTCACCATCATCGCAATCGCGATCCTTTCCGCGATTCCCATCCTCCGGCACACGTGGTGGATGGCAGAAGATATCTCGACGCACGGCGCGCCGATTGACGAGCAAATGTCGGAGACGATGGCGGAGGCTGGAATCTCGTTCCTGGCTTCGCAATTCATCCTGGCATTCTTTATCTGGAAGTTCTCCAACCCCAAGCCGGGCGATAAGGTCAAGAATTTCCCCGGCGGCGCCAAGGCCATGGTGTGGGCAGCGGTCCTGCTGGTGGGAACGGAAGTTCTGGCGCTGGGCGTTTTCGGCGTAAAGGCCTGGGCGAACGTCTATTTCACTCCACCCGCAGCGGATGCCATGCCCATTCAAGTGCAGGCGGGGCAGTTCGCCTTTTACTTCCGCTATCCCGGCCCGGACGGAAAATTTGGACCCATTCACCCCGACCACATCAGCGAAGCGACCCAGAACTTTTACGGGTTAGATACGGACCACGATCCGGACTCGAAAGACGACATTGTGACCGCACAGATGGCTGTCCCGGTGAACCGTGAGATCCATCTGTTCATGCACACAAAAGACGTCGGGCATTCGTTTTTCGTTCCGGAGTTACGGGTGCAGCAGGATTTCGTTCCCGGGCTGGATCTTTCTCTCCATTTCACCGCGACCAAGATTGGTAAGTACGAGATCGTCTGTACGCAGCTATGCGGTCTCGGCCACTACAACATGAAGGCTTACCTTTCGGTGATGTCCCAGCAGGACTTTGACAACTGGCTGAAGCAGCAAGCAGCTCTGCAGTGAGTGAATACGGTCCGCACTCGGTGCGGCAGCGAGATCTCCTGAGGTGACTCATGCACGATATGGCAAAACACGACGCCGCCGCACATCACGCGCCGACGAGTTTTATCGGAAAGCACGTCTTCAGCCTGGACCACAAGGTCATCGGTAAGCAGTACTACGGGCTTGCCCTGCTCGCGGCTCTGGTGGGCATGGGGCTTTCCTGGTTGATGCGCATCCACCTGGGGTGGACCAACTTGGCCATTCCCGGACTGCATTTGCTGACGAAGAACGGCGCCCCCGGCAATGTGATGACGCCGGAGTTCTACCTGCAATTGATGACCATGCACGCCACGATCATGGTCTTTTTTGTCCTGACCACAGCGCCGTTCGCGGCCTTCGGCAACTATTTTTTGCCCATCCAGGTCGGCGCCGAGGACATGCCGTTCCCTCACTTCAACATGATGTCGTTCTGGGTCACGTTCGTGGCCTTTCTGGTTCTGGTGTCCTCGTTCTTTGTTGGCCAGGGACCCACGCTTGGCGGTTGGACCCAGTATGCCCCGCTCAGCGCACTGGGAGAAGTTGGCGGACCGGGCGAAGGAACGGGCGTGGTTCTGTGGGCGGCTTCGATTGGGATCTTCTGCATTGGCCAACTGCTCGGCTCCTTGAACTTCATCACGACTACGCTGGATATGCGGACCCGCGGCATGAGCTTATGGCGATTGCCGCTGAGCGCCTGGGCCTGGTTCATCACTTCCTGCATGGGCCTGACCGCTTTCGCGGTGTTGATGCCCGCCTGCATCCTCCTCATCCTGGATCACGTGGCGGGAACCAGCTTCTTCGTGTCCAGCAATATCGTCATCAACGACCAACTGCAACCGCACTCCGGCGGATCGACGCTCCTCTGGCAGCACCTTTTCTGGTTTTTCGGACATCCCGAGGTCTACATCGCGATCGTGCCCGGCATGGGGATTGTGTCGCATGTTCTGATCACCAATATGCGCAAACCGATGCTCAGCCACAGAGTGTTGATTTACTCGATGGGTGCTCTGGCAGTCCTCAGCTACATGGTCTATGGGCATCACATGTTCGTCAGTGGGATGAATCCGGTTTCGGCGCTGGCATTCTCCTTCCCCACCTTGGTGATCACCATTCCCTCCACGATCGTCGTGCTGATCTGGCTGGGCAGCCTTTACGGGGCGAAATTGCGCATTAACACAGCTTCGCTTTTCGGCTTAGGATTTATTTCAATGTTCATCAGCGGAGGCGTGAGCGGCTTCTTCCTGGCACAGCCGTCGACCGACATCATGCTGCATGCGACCTACTTCGTGGTGGGGCACTTCCATCTGGTGATGGGCGTCGCGGCAATGTTCGGGATTTTCGCCGGAACCTACTTCTGGTTCCCCAAGATGTTTGGGCGCATGATGAACGAATCCCTGGGAAAGGCTCACTTCTGGCTCAGTTTTGTCGGTGCCTATGCTGTTTTCATGCCCTTCCACTACCTGGGCATGGCAGGAAACGTGCGCCGCTACCAGGCATTTACTCCTGATTACATGCAACGGCTGATTCCCTTGCACCAATTTATTACCGTGGCGGCCTTGGTGACCGGTGCGGCGCAGCTGATCTTCCTCTATAACCTGATCCACAGCCGCTTCCGGGGCGAGCCCGCTTCGGACAACCCCTGGCAAGCGACTTCTCTGGAATGGAGCACGCCCACGACGCCACCGCCGCACAACAATTTTGGCGACAAGCTGCCGGAAGTTTTCCACGATCCATACCAGTATGGAGTGGAGGGGGCGGCGGGCGACTATGTGATGCAAACCTCGCCCGAAAAAATCACGACCGGGCACGACGAGGCGTAGTCGATTCTGGGATTGGAGTCTATAAGTCTTATGGCGACCACTGTACACGAACCGCCAAAAATCGAAGAACGCCGCGATCCTTCGCCGCCGGCCGGAAACTCCGGCAATGGTGGCTGGCGGAACCTGGTTCCAGCGGACGGCAAGTTGCCGGCTGTGAAGGACTATTCACCGCCGCCGGCTTCAACCGGGATCTGGGTCGTGCTCGCGTCTATCGCGATGAGCTTCGCGGCGTTTACCAGCGCCCTGATTGTTCGCCAGGGATCAGCGCTGGATTGGCGGCATCTCACTCTGCCTCGAATTCTTTACCTGAATACGCTGGTGCTCTTTGCCAGCAGCGTTGCTCTCGAAGTTGCCCGCCGGCGGGTGGGTTCCTTCATGGGCGGGCGTAAGAATCAGGTCGCCAGCCCAAGTCGATGGCTTTACATCGCCCTGTTTCTGGGCTTGCTTTTTGTCGCTGGCCAGTACGTGGCGTGGGCGCAGTTGCGGTCGCAGGGACTTTTCCTGGCCACGAATCCCAACAGCTCTTTTTTCTATGTTCTGACCGCGATCCATGCCCTGCATGTGCTGGGGGGACTGGGCGGGTTGGTCCGAGTCATTCACCGGCTGAATCTGTCGATTCTGCGAAAAAGCACGCTGGACGCGACCGCGTATTACTGGCATTTTATGGACGCGCTTTGGGTGTATCTGCTGTTGTTGCTGTGGATGAAGCTTTAGGATGCTCATTCGAGAGGAGGCACCGTGAGCCAAGCGGAAGTGACAATGGGATCACACTCAGGCCTGATGGAAGAGCCGACATTTTCGGTTCCTGCGAAAAAAATGGCGATGTGGCTGTTCATTATCGCTGACAGCGCCACCTTTGCCGGCTGTCTATTTGCCTACGGATTTATACGCAACGCTACTCCCAGTTGGCCCAGGCCCTTTCACGGCATTACCAACGTAGCGTTGATGACATTCATACTCCTGACCAGCAGCTTGACCATGCTCTTTGGAGTACGGTCAGCCCAGAAAGGCGACAAGGCCGGAGCGTTCCGCTGGACCATGATTACGGCTGTGGCCGGAATTCTGTTCGCCGTCCTGCACATTCGTGAATGGTTGGCAATGATTGAGGAAGGGGCAACTCTTTTCCACAATCCGTGGGGCACACCTCTGTTCGGTTCGTTGTTTTTCAGCATCACCGGCCTGCATCTGCTGCACGTAACCGGCGGGGTGGTTGCTCTGATCGCTGTGGGATTGCGCTACCAGGGCGGGCGTTACAAAGCCGATGACCTTGAGATTACAGGCCTCTATTGGCACTTTGTAGATCTGGTTTGGATGTTCGTCGTGCCGCTGGTCTATCTTTTGAATCTGGCCCACTAAAAGGCTGAAAGAGGCAGGAGCAACCACATATGACTACCGCCGAGGATCACAATAGTAAGGGAGCGAAGAAAGACGTTATTGTCTACGTTTGCATACTGGCCCTGGCAGGGATTCAGTTCCTCATTGCCTATCAGAACATCAGCGCGTCACAGATGTTCGTGCGCATGCTGGTGGTGGCCATCGTCGAGGGTGCGCTGGCGCTCTTGTTCTTCATGCATTTATGGGAGAATCGCGGGCTCAAGTGGTTCGTTGTGATTTTCACGGTTGCGGTGATCCTTGGGCTGCAATATGGATGGACCGACAGCTTCCGCCTCTTAGACGGCGTTCCGTGGGCAAAGTAGCCGAGGGCGGGAGGGGCGTGCTCCGGGAAGAAGGCTACCATTGAAGTCGCTGAAACAAATCGCGATTCTTGGGATTGCGCTCGCAGGATTCCTTATCCTGTTCGCACCGCAGTCGGTGTTCGCGCAGAGCTGCGCGCTTTGTTATACGCAAGCCGCATCGTCGGGCTCTCGCATGATTCAGGCGTTGAAAAGCGGCATCCTGATCCTCATCATTCCTCCCACGCTCGGATCGGTGGGCATGATTTTTGTCGTGCATCGCAAGCGCAATCAGGTGCGGCGGACTGGACAAAGCGATCAAGAAGACCACGACTGGTAAGATGCGCCTGCACTCATCCACAGAGAATTAGAGATTGCCCTTGCCATTCGGCTTTATTAATTGTGGGTCACGGGAAATCATCATCCGCCGTTTCGCAACAATTCTGGGATAAGGTCCGCCCGCTAGCCCTGGCTATTGCCGTAGCTTCGCCCACGCTATTCGCCTTGGGAATCTCTTACGCGCAGGTCCAAGCGCCAAGCTCGGGAAGACGTTCGGAGATTCTGCGGGCTCGCGCCCTGCCCATTACAAAGTTCTACGACACTCCTGATCCATTGCCTGCTGGCAAGCCAGGAGAACTGATCCGTTCGCAGCCATTTGACGAATACGAACTCCCGTTCTCCGTCTCCGCGATTCGGATTCTGTATCACTCTCGTTCCGCGAGCGGGGAAGACGTGGCCGTGTCCGGAGTCGTGCTCTATCCGTACGACAAGAAGCCGCCTGCTGGAGGGTGGCCGATCATTGCGTGGGCCCACGATGCTACCGGCATTGCGCGTCAATGTGCCCCTTCGCTGAGGAGGAACGTCGGTCACGGTCCGTTCTTTTCGATGTATGTGAACCTGGGGTATGCCGTGGTCGCCACAGATTACGCAGGGCTGGGAACCAATTTCCGGAATGCATTTCTGGATGGTCCGTCCAATGCGACGGATGTCATGAATTCGGTTCTGGCAGGCCGCGCCGCAGTGCCACAGTTGGGCGCGAGGTGGATTGTCATGGGGGAGGCGGAAGGAGCTTTGGCCGCTGTCGCCGTGGCCGACAAGGAAAACGAGGTTCGCGACCCCAATTACCTTGGAGCTATCGCGATTTCGGTGCTGGCCAGCGCAAAAGAAATCTATGAACCCTCCGGTAGCGGTTCTTCGGGCGCGATGCTTCCGTCCCTGGCGTATGGAGTCAAGACGGTTTATCCGCAGTTTCAAGTGACGGACATGCTGACCGAAAAGGCCCTCCCGCTCTATCACCAATCGGAGCAGACGTGCTCGCAGGCAGGAGCGATTCCAGAGTTGTCGCGCGCTGAGATCGTGAAGCCAGGTTGGGAGACCAATCCGTTCGTGCGAAAGTATTTTGACCGCAATGAGCTTGGCCAGACCCGGGCGTACGGTCCAATTCTGGTCATCACTGGCGATGCCGATCCGGCAAATCCTCCAACCACGAGAGCTCGAGCGTTTGCCGGCATGTGCAAACAGGGTGATCGGGTTCAGTGGGAACGATATCCCGACCGCGACTCTGGGAGCGTCATCGGCGACTCTGTGAGGGACCAGATTGGATGGATTGAAGCCCGGTTTGCCGGTCGTGCGTCTACGACCAACTGTCCTTAAGATGGTGGTTTCAATGCCGACTCCGAAAAAAGCACCGGAGCCTGACCTCGCCGCGTGGCATAATCTTCGGCAACATCTCCCAATCAGGTGCCAACCGATGCGTCCAGTTCTGACTGTCGTTCTCAGCCTGTGCCTTTGTGTCTTGGGTGCGAGTTCGCCGTGTGTCGCCGCTGCCGCTCCCGCGAAGCCCTTGCAGATTTATTTCATCGACGTGGAAGGCGGACAGGCGACGTTGGTCGTGAGTCCGTTAGGGCCGTCCCTGCTGATCGACACGGGTTGGCCGGGCTATGAAGGCCGCGACGCCGACCGTATCCTGGCAGCCGCTCATCAGGCGGGCATCAAGCAGATCGATTACGTCCTGATAACCCACTATCATCGCGACCACGTTGGCGGAGTGCCGCAGTTGGTGGATGGAATTAAAGTGGGCACGTTTGTCGATCACGGGCCGAACCTGGAAGACTCGGAAGTAACGCGCACCGACTATGCCGCCTACGAGAAGGCGATCGCCGGCCACGCCCACGTCATCGTCAAGCCGGGATGGGGGCTTCCGATCAAAGGTCTCGAAGTTCACGTACTGGCCGCGGCCGGAGATCACATTACAAGTCCTTTGCCGGGAGCCGGAGAAGCCAATTCGTACTGTGGCTCCGAGCCCGCCGCTGCGGTGGACAACACGGAGAATGCCCGTTCGGTGGGCGTTCTGATCACTTACGGGCATTTTCGCTTTCTCGATCTTGGCGATCTCACCAAGAAGAAGGAGCTTGAGATCGCTTGTCCCAATAATTTGATCGGCACGGTCGATCTCTTTTTGGTGACGCACCACGGGGCCGACCTGTCGAATCCGAAAGCTCTGGTGTGGGCTCTGCATCCGCGAGTAGCCGTGATCGACAATGGTCCTCGCAAGGGATCGAGTCCCGCGGCATGGCAGATCGTCCACGATTCTCCGGGGCTGGAAGACTTGTGGCAGCTTCATTATGCCGAGGAATCGGACAAAGATCACAACGTGGACAGCGAGCGCATTGCAAATGTGAAAGAACCGTGCGAAGGGAAGTACATCAAGGTCGAAGCGCAAACGGATGGCACCTTCACGGTCACCAACGCCCGGACTGGCGCTCAGAAGACGTACTCGAAAAAGTAAGCGCTACGACCACAATCCTCACCCATGATCGTGATTGTGATGGGAGTTGTCGGTGCTGGCAAGACGACGGTCGGCCGTCTGCTGTCTGAGCAGCTGGGCTGGAAATTTGCCGATGCGGACGACTTTCATCCGCCGTCAAATGTAGAGAGAATTCGGCAAGGAAGCTCACTCAACGACGACGACCGGAAGCCGTGGCTGGAGCGGCTTCGCAACGCGATCACGGATTGGATCGCCGGGGGACGGAACGTTGTGCTGGCGTGCTCAGCTCTAAAGCGCAGCTACCGGCAGGAACTGGCGGTTGGGCCGGAGGTCCGGTTGGTGTATCTGAAGGGAAGTGCAGACCTGATCGCAGAACGTTTGCGCTCGCGGCAGGGGCATTTTGCCGGCGAACAGATCCTGGCCGGTCAATTCGCTGACCTGGAAGAACCAGAGGCAGCCGTGACCGTCGAAATCGCATCAACACCGCAACAGATCGTGGCCGAGATTCGGAAAAGGCTCGGCCTGGCGTAGAATCCTCGCACCACTGAACCGGCGAACCACCTGGCACGCACCTTGGAAACTGCTCCCGACCGCCTCGAATCCGCTGTTGTTTCCCGGCTGATGTGGCGGCTGATGCCGTTTCTCTTCCTGCTTTATATTGTCGCCTACCTCGATCGCATCAATGTGAGCTTCGCCGTGCTTCAGATGCGAGGCCAGCTTGGACTGAGCGACCGCGTCTATGGCCGGGCGGCGGGGATGTTTTTCGCCGGCTATTTTTTCTTTCAGCTTCCCAGCAATCTGGTGCTGGAGAAGTTCGGAGTCCGGCGCTGGATTTCAGGACTCATGATCACCTGGGGCGTGATTTCCTGCCTCATGATCTTCATCCGCGGGCCCGTCAGCTTCTATGGCATGCGGTTCCTGCTGGGCGCGGCCGAGGCCGGGTTTTTCCCCGGCATGATCCTTTATATGAAGCGCTGGTTCCCAGCGAACGCGCGGGCCCGGGCGGTCGCCTGGTTCATGATGGCGAATCCCATCGCGGGCATCGTCGGCAGCCCCGTCTCCGGCGCGTTGTTGGGGCTGAGCGGCAAGGGGTTGTCGGGATGGCAGTGGATGTTCCTGATGGAGGGGATGCCGGCCATCCTTCTAGGAGTGACCGTGTATTGGGCGCTTGCCGATAGTCCGAAAGCGGCAACTTGGCTAAGGGGCGAGGAGCGAGATTGGCTGCTGGAGAGGCTGAATCGCGAACAGCAGGCGGAGTCGGCGCTACAGCAGGGCAGTTTCTGGGAGGTTCTCATCAGCCCCAGAATCTGGATGCTGTCGCTGGTGTATTTTGGGGTCTCGACCACCATGTACGGCGTTACTTTGTGGCTGCCGAGCGTGATTCGGTCGCTGTCAGGCCTTAGCTACCTGTGGACGGGTGTGGTGTCGGCGCTTCCTTTCCTGGTAACTGCCATTGCGATGGTTCTGGTCGGAATGCGCTCGGATCGAACCGGGGAGCGGCGTTGGCACACTGCGATTCCTGCTTTCGTGGGGGCAGCCGCCCTAGTCGCTGCGGGTTACGGGAGTTCAACGATTGTGGTGGTTGCCTGCATCGGCCTTGGGCTTGTCTGCGCGGAGTCCATGGTGGGGCCGTTCTGGGCGATGGCGACTTCTCGGATGGCGGGTCTTTCGGCCGCCGCGGGAATCGCGGTGATCAACTCGCTGGCGAATCTGGGAGGGTATTACGGTCCCGACATTATTGGATTCTTCCGCAAGCTGAATGGAGGGTTTCGTGGTGGGTTGCTGGCGATCGGCGCGACCCTGGCCCTGAGCGGAGCAATCGCATTAATCGTGGGCCGGCAGCCAGCCGACGAGAGGGGGAGCGGACGGGCGTAAGTCCGTCTTCGAGTTCGAGCCCTAGGGAACGGCTGCGGTCACCAAAAGAGCAAAACAAAGCGCGGTTCCGCTTCGCTCCATCCCCTCAATTGTTTACAATAGAAACTTCGTCTGACGGCTACTGAACGGAAGCCCCGTAGAGGGACGAATCGCAATTTTGGAACTGACAAACCACAATTCCAGTACGGCCCCCACCGTCTACTGGCGGGTCGAGGGCAGCCTGCTTGACCTGACCGTGGTCGAGCCGGTGGCGTTCTTTACCTGGAACGCCCAGACCTTCGCCGAGCGCTTCCGGCGGCGCGGGCAAATCTTCCTGATGGCCCTGCTTCGGCCATTTCTTTATTCCACCAACCGCAAATTCGCCACGCGGGCAGTGCATACCGTCCTGCGGGGAGTCACCCGCGACCGCCTAGACCTGTTGGGCGAAGAGTTCTTCCTGTACAAGTTGAAGCCGCGCCTGAAAGAGCGAGGCGTGCGCAAAGTGCAGGAATTGGTGCAGGCCGGGGCGGAAGTCGTGCTGGTCAGCCAGGGATTGGAGCATGTGATGCGCCCGCTGGCGCAGCATCTGGGCGTCAAGCGGATCGTGGCCAACCGCCTGGAGTTTCGCGATGGCACCGCGACTGGCAGGTTGATCGAGCCAGTGATCCGACCGCGTGGGGCGTTCGCGCGCATTTCTGAAGAGAACCCGGACGGGCGCAGGGCTCCGAAAACCCTGGCTCGGCAACTGGATATTTCCGTGGAAGACTTGCGGGCGGCGGTGATCCCCGCCGAGCGGCGGCCGGTGGCTCCCACGCGGCCCATCGTGCATTTTGGGGGTCAGCGGCAGGCCCCGGGATTTTCCGTGCGTCGGGCATTCTCGGGGAAGCACGTGATGCTGATTGGCGTCACTGGATTTATTGGCAAAGTGTGGCTGGCGAACACGCTTCTGGATTTGCCTGACGTGAAGAGGATCTACCTCCTGATCCGGCGGCAGAAGTCGAATCCAGCGGAATGCCGCTTCGAGAAGATGGTGGAAGACTCGCCGGTGTTCGATCCGCTGTTCGAGCGGCACGGAGACGGGCTCCTCGATTTCCTGCACGACAAGATCGAGGTTGTCGAAGGGGACGTCACCCAGCCAGGCCTGGGACTCAGCGCCGAGACGGCGCGCCGCCTGCAGAAGAATCTGGATCTCATTATTAACAGCTCGGGCCTAACGGACTTCAATCCCGACCTGCGCGACGCGCTCGCGACCAACACCGACGCTGCCGTCAATATTCTTGAGTTCGTCCGATCCGCAGATCATGCGGGACTTCTGCATCTCTCCACCTGTTACGTGGCCGGGGAACAGGACGGGCGCGTCAGCGAGAAACTGACGCCGAATTACAATCCGCGCGGGTTGGCGGGGTTCGACGCCGAACAGGAATGGCGGTCTCTCCAGGAATTCGTGAAGCAGGCCGAAGTGCAGGCCGAGAGCGACGAAGTCACGTCGGGCTTGCGGATGCAGGCGCAGTCCAAAGAACATGCGGCGAAAAACCTGCAGGGTGCCGCGCTCGAGAATCAGATTCGTAAGAACCGCGTCCGCTGGTTAAAGACTTATTTGACCGAGGCGGGAACGCGGCGCGCCAAGGAACTGGGCTGGCCGAACACCTATACGCTCACCAAGAGCCTGGCAGAGTCGCTGATCGCGAAACACGGCGCCGGATTGCCGGTTGCGGTGGTGCGTCCGGCGATTGTGGAAACCTCGGTGGCGAAGCCGTTCCTCGGATGGAATGAGGGCATCAATACTTCTGCGTCGCTGTCGTATCTGCTGGGGACGTATTTCCGGCAGTTGCCCACGAACGAGAGCAAGCGGCTCGACATCATTCCTGTCGACGCGGTTTGCAGCGGGATGACGCTCATCGCCGCGGCGGTGATGGAACGCAGACATGACCCGATGTACCAGCTCGCGACCTCCGTGACGAACCCGTGCGATATGGGCCGCTCGATCGAGTTGACGTCTCTGGCGCATCGCAAACACTACCGCGCGCAGGAAGGGCTGGAATCGTGGCTGCGGCTACGGTTCGATGCGATTCCGGTTTCTAAGACCCGGTACAACCGTATGTCGGCGCCGGCGCAGAAGGCGATCGTGAAGTCCATTCAACGCATCATGTCGCCGTTGCCGCTGAAGAAGGCGCCACTGGTGAAGACCGAGCGCAGCCTGGAGCGCCTGGAAAAACTGATCGAGCTTTTCGAGCCGTTCATCCTGCTGAATGAGCATGATTTCGCTGCGGAAAATATAGAGAAGCTTTCCTACACGCTCGTGCCCGAAGAGCAGGGTATGTTTGGGTACGACACTCGTACGCTCGATTGGTGGGAGTACTGGATCAACATTCACATTCCAGCCCTGCGTCGCTGGACGTATCCCTTGATTGAAGGTAGGCCTCTGGAAGCCCGGCCTCCTCGTAGCTTTCAACTTGCGCCCGGGAACGGAGATGCTGTGAAGACTGGGACTGACGGAGCCACGTGGCGATATTCCTGACCGGATCAACTGGATACATCGGAGCACACGTTGCCGCCAACCTGCTGGAAGGCCACGGCGCCTCTTTGAACTTGCTGGTGCGGGCGCGTGATCCGCAGGAAGCCCAGTTGCGGCTGTGGCGCGCCCTCCAGTTGCACCTCGACTTTTCACGCTTCTACGAGTACTTGCAGACGAAAGTCCGCGTCTTTTGCGGAGACTTGACTTCTCCGGGCTTTGGGCTGAACCGCGATGAATACGACCGCCTGGTGCACACCACGGACTCAGTAATTCATTGCGCCGCCTCTTTGAACCGCAAGTCGGAGAAGAGTTGTCTGAACGTGAATCTGCGCGGCACGCTGGAGGTGCTTACGTTGGCGCGGCAGGCCGAGCACTATCACGGCCTGCGCCGGTTCAGCGAGGTCAGCACGGTCGCCGTGGCGGGGAAACGCAGCAACGAGGTGGTCACGGAAGACCGTTCGATCGAATGGGACCGTTCTGACTACGATCCCTACGCGCGCACGAAGAAGTTTTGTGAGCACATGACGAGGGTGTTGCTCCCGGATACTCCCAAGACGGTTTTCCGGCCGAGCATTGTGCTGGGGGACAGTCGCCATGCGGAAACGACGCAGTTCGACATGGTGAAGGCGTTCGTATTTCTGGCAGGCCTGCCTGTGTTGCCGTTTCGTCCCACGGACACGATCGACATCGTAAATGTAGATTTCGTGGCAGACGCGATTGCCACGTTGCACCAGAAAGACCAGCCGCAATATGACACTTACCATCTTTCCTCGGGCACCGGCTCGCAGACATTCCGCGAGTTGACGACGGCGCTGGCCGCCGCCCAGCAGAAGCGCGGGCCCGTGTTTCTGCCGTTTGCGGAAAAACCGTTTTCCGGTTCGGTTAACTTCCTTTCGAATCGCAAGGGTTCGATGGCCAAGGGTGCCTCGCTTCTGAAAGTGTTCATGCCGTATCTGGTGTGGAACACGGTGTTCGACAACGCCCGGGTTACATCTGAGTTGAAGCGGAAGCCGGTTCCGTTTTCGCAGTACAGCTTTGCATTGCTGAAGTTCAGCCGCGAGAACAACTTCCAGTACCAGTACAAGCCTTGGCCCGCGGCTGCCGGAGGGACTGCCGCATGATGGACTTCGTTCTGGAAGCGTGGGTCAGCAGCAACATCGAGCGCGCCAAAGCGCGATGGATGCTGGGCGGACACAACCCCTGGCGCCCCAGCGAAAAACTGAAGCTACTCTTTGCCGGATATAACGGCACGCGCAATATGGGTTCGGATGTAAGGGTCGACGAGATGCTGCGCCAGATCCGTCACATCCTGGGTGCGGAGCGGGTCGAGTTCAGCGTGATGAGCCAGAACTTCGAGTTCTCGAAAGGATACTTCGAGGGCACGAAGCAGGTGCACTTGCCTGATATCTTTCCCCCGTTCTTGTCGGATGAAGTTCCGAAGCACCACGGCGTGGTGGCGTGCGAAGGATCGATGTTCAAGAGCAAATTCGCGAATGCCCTGACCACCATGATGATTGGTTCCCTCGGCATCGCCGCGGTGGAGAATAAACTTTCCGTGGGATATGGCGCGGAAGCCGGCCACATGGATCCTCTGGTCGCCAAGATGTGCGGCCGCTACTGCAAGAATTCGCTGGTCATCACGCGCAACGAAGAGTCGCGTACCATATTGCGCGAACTGGGTGTTCCGACAGAACTAGGCACGGATACTGCGTGGACCTTCGAGCCGCGCCCCGCCGAATATGGCCAGAGTATTTTGCGGCAAGTGGGCTGGGACGGGAAAATCCCTGTTCTGGTTGTGTGTCCGATCAATCCCTTCGAGTGGCCGGTGAAAGCTTCGGTAGCCAAAGCGGCTCTGCACAGCCTAACTGGGGCATACAAGAAGAGTCACTATCGCGGGCCTTACTTCCATAATTCGGGTCCGGCGGCCGATCGCGCCTACCAGCATTACCTCACTTCCATCGCCAACGCCGTAGATGCCTTTCGCAAGCAACGGAACGTGTTCGTCATTCTGGCCGCGACCGAGCGCATGGACGCGCGTGCGGCCAACCGTATCTCCGAAAAACTCGGCGGAGTGCCCGTTCTGAGTTCGGACCAGTACAACATGTATGAACTGGTCAGCATTTTGCGCGCCTGCCACATGATGGCTTCGTCGCGCTATCACGGAATCGTGACCTCCATGCCTGCGCTCGTTCCTTCGGCGGGGATTACGATGGACGAGCGCATTCGCAATCTGATGCGCGAGCGCGGACATCCGGAACTGCTCATGACTGTGGATGATCCGGAACTGGAGCAGAAATTGCTGGTGGCTCTCGAGACGCTGGCCACGCAGGGCGAGCGCATCGCGGACGGTATTGCGCGCACGGTAGTGAGAAATCTGAAAGTGATGGCGCGAATGGGCGTTTACTTGGAGGAAGAAGTTCAACGGCGTTATCCCGAATTCCCGACGCGCACGGGCGCATGGAGTTGGGAAGATTATCTCCCACCCATGAACGCCTCGCTTCGCCAGTTGGTGGCGGCGTATAGCTGAATCTGCAGATTCTGCAGTACGAAAATCATGCCATTTGTCGGGGAAATATTTTCGCAACTCAAGGCGGCGGCGGAGACCAAGGTTCTCCTGGAAATCCGCGACGGCCAGGTCACGGGTGTGACCGGCGGAGAACTGCTCGAGTTGATCCGCAAAGCGCGGACGTTTTTCGCTACGAGGGGACTGAAGAAAGGCGACCGCTGCGGCCTGCTGGCGGCGAACAGCATCCGCTGGATGGCGGTTGATTTGGCCGCGATGGCCGAGGGGCTGATTGTAGTTCCCCTGTACTTCCGTCAGGCCCCTTCGGAGTTGGTCGCGATGATGAAGGACAGCCTGCCATCTTTGGTGTGCTGCGGCGACGCGACCCTGCGCGACGGAATCCTGCAGAATTGGCCGGGGGTGGGCGGGCCTGAAGTGCCGGAGCATTGTTTGTTTGACGAAATCTTTGCAGGCGCTGAGGGAGTCGCCCTCGATCGCCCGCAGGTGCGCGATGAGGATCCCGTGACCATCATCTACACTTCGGGCACCTCCGGCGAAGCCAAGGGCGTAGTGCTGACGGCAGCGAATGTCGGGTTCATGTTGGATTGCACATCCGCGCGGTTGGACTTGCTGATGGGCGGCCGATCTGGTCAAGACCGTGTCTTCCATTACCTGCCGTTTAGTTTTTGCGCTTCCTGGATCGCCGTTTTGACGTTCCTGCTGCGCGGAAGTTTGGTGACACTGAACACCGACTTGACGAAGATTCCAAGCGACATGCAGGCAGTGTCTCCGCATTATTTCCTGAATGTGCCGCAATTACTCGAGCGCATGCGACGTGGAGTGGACGAACAGGTCGCGCAAAAGGGCGGCGTCGTGCAAGCGATTTACTCGCACGCCAAAGCCGCGCGCGCACGGAAGAAAGAAAACAATCCGAAAGCCGGCGATGCCATCTGGCTGTGGCTGGCCCAGGCTGCGGTGTTTCCGGCGATCCGCAAGAAAATGGTGGGTGAGAATCTAAAGGCCTTGATCTGCGGGTCGGCGCCACTCGCGCCTGAAACCCAGGATTATTTCAGCATGCTCGGCATCCCCGTGTTGCAGGTGTATGGACTGACGGAGACCACGGGGATCTGCACCATGGATGATCCTAACCACGTCACGCCCGGACGGGTTGGGCCCGCCATCTCCGGGATTGAGATGAGGCTCGGCGACAACGACGAGATCGTGGTGCGCGGGACGAATGTTTTTCCCGGCTACTGGAACCGGCCCCAGCAAACAACGGAGGTGCTGCGTGAGGGATGGTTTCACACCGGCGATCAGGGCGAGATGGACGCTTCGGGGAACTGGCGGATCGTAGGGCGAATCAAGAATCTGATCGTTCTCGGCTCCGGCCACAAGATCGCGCCCGAAGGAATCGAAGAGGAAATCGCCCGCCATCTGCCGGGCGCACAGCAAGTGGTTGTCGTGGGTAATGGCCGCGGGTATCTTTCGGCGATTGTCACAGGGAATGCTACCAGCGAACAGGTGCAAGCGGCGCTTGATGCCGTCAATCCTGAGCTTCCGCACTATAAGCAAGTGCGGGCATTTCGCCTGCGGCAGGAACCATTCTCGATCGACAACGGAATGCTCACGGCGAACGGGAAATTGAAGCGCGATCTAATTTCGACGCGCATGAAAAGCGAGATCGACGAGATGTATCAGGTGAAGCGGGCCGTATAAAGTCGACGGAGAAAGGGAAGGTTTTGGGCGTGGAGCAATTCAACGGGCAAGCGCTGTCGTGGCAGACTCGGAGTGGAGTCATTGAGTTAGCTTTCCACCGCGGTCCTTGCAACGAACTTGGCTCCTTGTCGCTGAGTGAGTTAGAAGCGTTTGCGTCGGCGCTGGGCGACTTGGAGCGAGACGCGCATGCCCTCATCATCCACAGCGAATTGAAATCTGGCTTTTGCGCCGGCGCTGACCTGCGCGAACTTTACGAGCGGTCGCAGACGATGGAGAAGGCAGAGGCGGCCCGAGGTGTGCGCGATTTCTTGGAGCGCATACATCGCGTCTTGAATCGAATTGATGCAGCTCCACTTACCACGATTGCTGCAGTCCACGGAGTCACGTTTGGCGGAGGCTTTGAACTTGCCCTGGTCTGCGATTTGATCATCGCCGACAAGATGGCGCGCTTTTGTTTTCCGGAGCTGAGACTGGGACTCATTCCGGGATTCGGCGGAATCCCGCGCCTGAAGAGGGATTTGGGGAACGCCGTGGTGCGCGACCTGCTGTTGACCGGCCGCAGTTTCAACGCCACGAAGGCGCAGCAGATCGGTCTGGTGAGCCAGGTGGTCTCGGAAGGCGAGGCCTTACGTGCGGCCCGAGCAACAGCTGCCCAGATGGGAAAGTTCGACCGGCAAACTGCGGTCGCGGCCAAGCAATTCATCAAGCCGATTCCGCTCGATGAATTGCGCGAGGAAATCGATGTTTTCTGCGAGCTATTTTCGCGGCCGGCTGTGCAGGCCGGATTGAGGAAATTTGTTGAGAGCACGGACGCCCAGCCCTATTTGCCATGAAGTTGGCGGCGATGTCGATAGACTCAAGAACAGTTTCGAGTAACTTATATGCGAACAGCCGATCAGACCCTCGACGAAATCCTTACCTTGGCCGCGGCGCATTTTAAGATGCCGCGCGAGAAACTCTCACCCGACGCCGACTTCTTCAAAGCACTCGGGATCGACAGCCTGCAGACGCTCGATCTGCTGACGCGCTTGGAGAACCACTTTCACGTCGAACTGCCGGATTATGAACTGCAAGGCGTGACCGATTTCCGCACGCTGGCGGGCAAGATTCAGGGGAGGCTGTGAACTCTTGAAGTCAGAGCCGAGATGTGGCAGGTAGTGAGTTGATAACTAAGCTTTTCTCCATGTGTCCCCGTCCCTGTGGTGAAATGAAAGGTTAATGCTCGACCTCCGCCAATATACGTGTCTGGGCGCCGCGTTGCGCGATGCGCTGGACCGCTTTTCCTCTGAGGTCTGCCTGATCGAGGCGGAGCGCGATCGCGAAAAAGTCCGCCTGACATACTCTGATTTCAAAGAGATCGCGTTGCCCCTGGCTCGCGCTCTTGAGGACGCCGATTATGATGCCGGCGACCGCGCTGCCATCATCATGACGAATCAGTCGAAATGGCTGATCTCGGCCTATGCCATCTTTTACTGCGGTGGAGTGCTGGTGCCGCTCGACTACAAACTGACCGCCGCGGAGCATCTGCAACTGCTGGCGCACTCCAAGGCGAAGGTGCTCATCGTGGAGTACCACTTGTGGCGGGCGATCATGGAGTCCCCCAATTTCCAGAAAATCGCGACCAAGATTGTTCTCGTGACGGAAGCTCCGCTGGGCGTGGAATTGGCGGGCGCGTTTCGCTGGGAGGATTTCAAACGCAAAGGGGCTCCCGACTTTGTCATGCGCCAGAAGGACGACGTCGCCTGCATCGTCTACTCCTCGGGAACGGGCGGACGGCCCAAGGGCTGCGTGCTCACCCATGAAAACTATTTAGAACAGTGCCGGGCGCTTACAGCGTGGTATCCCTTCTGGCCGGGCGTGCGGTATTTGAGCATTCTTCCCACAAATCATGCGATCGACTTCATGGTGGGATTCATCGGCCCGTTCGTGTGCGGAGCTTGCGTGGTGCATCTGCGCACCCTGCGTCCCGAGTTCGTGCGCGACGCCTTTGTGCGTTACCGCATCACCTACGTATCTCTGGTCCCGATGATTGTGAAGAACCTGGAGCGCGGTTTGCGTGCGAAGTTCGACGAACTGCCGTCCTGGCAGCGGGCGTTCCTGAATGCCATGATTGCGACCAACCGGTTGCTGACGCGTAAACGCCCAAACGTAAAGCTTAGCCGCATGTTGCTGCCGAATGTTCATCGGGGATTTGGTGGCGAGGTACTGGCGCTCATCACCGGCGGGGCGTTCATGGAGCCCTCCACCATGCAGTTCTTCTACGATCTCGGCATCCCTGTGGCCAACGGCTATGGACTCACGGAGGCTGGCACTGCGCTCACGCTCAACGATCTCAAACCGTTCCGCGCGGATACAGTCGGCAAGCCGCTGCCGGGAGTCGAACTGCGCATTCTAAATCCGGATGCCGATGGTGTGGGGGAAGTCGCGGTTCGTAGCAAGACAGTGATGTCGCACTATCTCGATGATCCGGAGCTTACTCTGGAGACCATCGTCGATGGCTGGCTCCTGACGGGCGATTTGGGGCGGTTTGAGCGCGGCGGCCATCTGCAGCTCTTGGGGCGCAAGAAGAACATGATCGTGACCCCTGGGGGAAAGAATATCTACCCCGAGGATATTGAAACCGTTTTCGACGGACTGCCGGTCAAAGAGTGCACCGTGTTTGCGGCGAACTATGTTTGGGCGAAGAAAGAACTCGGCCGCGAAAGTTTGGTCCTTGTGCTCCGCCTGGAGCAGAATCAGAAATTCGATGGCAAGTTGCTGGAAGATATTTCTGCGCGAAATCGCCGGCTACCGGATTTCAAGAGGGTCGGCGGATATTTGATCTGGGAGAAAGACTTTCCCCGCACGGCTTCGATGAAGATCAAGCGCCAGGCGCTGGCCGAGGAAATCGGCAAGTCGGCGAACCGGGAAGCAATCGTGGGATTATAACCGGCTGCTGAAGTTGGATCGCCGCACGAAGCTTGCAGAACGCCTACACTCACTCGCTGTGGAAAATGGAACCTGGAACCTTGGGGCAAAACTATCTGGCAATTGTGAATCCGGCGGCAGGAGGCGGGCGGAGCCGCAAACTCCTGGGCCCGGCTCTGGAGCGTCTGCAGGCCGGCGGGATCGAGGTGAAGGTAGCGGCCACCCGAGCCCCAGGGGAGGCGACCGATATCGCGCGCGAAGCCTATGGTCGCGGCGTCCGGCACTTTATCGCTGTCGGTGGCGACGGAACTTCCTATGAAATCGTGAACGGCCTGTACCCCCAGGCTCTCGCCGGAGAGCGGCCGACCCTCGGATTCTTGCCGTTAGGCACAGGTAATTCTTTTCTGCGCGACTTCAGTCATCAGGGCGTCGAGTACGGGATCGAGTCTTTACTCGCTCACCGGAGCCGAGTGTGCGACGTGATGCGGTTGCGTCACCGCACCGGAGTGATCCATTTCATTAATTTATTGAGCATGGGATTTTCGGCGGATGTCGCTACGCTGCGCGCCCGACGTTTCAGCAACTGGGGAGAGTTGGGGTATCGAGCCTCAATCTTTCTGACTCTGGCGCGATTCAAGCGGCGCCCTTTTCCGGTCCGGGTCGAAGGGGCGGAAGGCTTTGACAACCGGCGGTGCCTCTTCCTGACCTTCAACAACAGCAAATTCACGGGCGGGACGATGATGATCGCGCCTCAAGCCGAAATCGACGACGGCCTGGTGGAGTACGTTCGTTGGGGACCGATTGGGCGGCTGGGGCTGATCCGCAATCTGCCCGGCCTTTATGACGGTACGCATATCGAGCACCCGCTGGCCGAGCGCAAGGGGGCACGGCGCATCGAGTTCGACCTGGACGCGCCTGTGGATGTCATGGTCGATGGGGAAGTGCTGACTCTGCATTGCGAGGAATTGGATGTGCTTCCCGGAGCGCTCAACGTTGTGACTTGATCGCGGTTACAAAATCGCCGTGATATAAGGATGAGTCATGTCTGAAGAACGACGCAAACGGCAACAGGAACGCGATGGCAGTTCCAGTGATGGAAACACGAAGAAAATCCTCATGTACGGCGTCATCTTGATCCTGCTCGGAGGAGCGTTCATAGCGGGCCGGCACTACAGGAATCATAAGTATGATGCCTTCGCGAAGTGTCTCGCGACGAAACAGGCCAAGATGTACGGCCTGTACTGGTGCCCGCACTGCATCGAGCAGAAAGAGATGTTCGGCGAAGCGTTTCACTACGTGCCGTACCAGGAGTGCGCGATCAAAGGCTCCTCGGAAGAGGCGCCTGTATGCAAGATCGCGGGGGTGAAGTTGTTTCCCGCTTGGCAGTTTGGGGAGGAACCGCCGAAGGAAGGCGTCCTATCCCTGGGAGCTTTGAGTGACAAGACCGGGTGCAGCCTGCCGTGACGGATTCTGGGTCACGCCACCGAATTCTCTTCGCACTCATCGCGATCTTTTCTTTCGCAGGTGTGCTCGTTTCTGGGGTATCGCTCCAACGCCACTATGCAAAGTCGACGACCGCCTACTGCGAGTTTGGCCAGAAGTTCAATTGCGACATCGTGAACCGCAGCGAGTATTCGACCATCGAGGGGATTCCCGTCGCCGGGATCGGCGTTGCCGGGTACGCCGCGTTGTTCGTGTTGGCTACATTCTGGAAGTCGCGTGCCGAGACGCCAAACCGCCTTTTGGGAGCGGCGATTGCGGGACTTGCCTTTGCCCTTTACCTCACCTGCATCGAAGCCTACGAACTGATGACCTGGTGCATTTTGTGCCTGATCTCGCTCGCGCTGATATCTCTGATCAGTCTTCTCGCAATCGTAGTGAAAGTGAGAACTGCGAGAGCGTAAGGCCGTCCCTCCGTTGTATTCTGATAGTGCACTTCTCCTGATGGAAGAAATCCAGCAAACGGAAAGCTATGGCCCCGGTCCTGCTGGCGGCATAATCCGCGCGCAGTCCGCGACGGGAGACTTGCGCCTGCACGAATTCCGCAGCCGCATTTTTCGCAACACACGATTCCTGCGGGTGTGGCTGCCTCCCAGATACCACGATCCCGTAAACGGCCGCCGGCACTATCCGGTGCTCTATCTGAATGATGGTCAAAACTTGTTCGAGGCGGCGACCTCCTTTACCGGAATCGAATGGCAGGTCGACGAAACCGGGGACCGCCTGATCCGTGAAGGCGTGATCCCGCCCATGATTTTTGTGGGGATGGATAATGCGGCTAGAGCCCGTATCCGCGAGTACATGCCGCACCGCTCGCTGCATCCCATGATGATGCGGGCGCAGGGAACTCGCTATCCGGCTTTTCTGTTCAAAGAGGTGATGCCATTCATGGCGCGCAACTACCGCGTGGCGAGCGGGCCGGAGAATACGGGCTTGGGCGGGTCGTCCCTGGGGGCTTTGATTGCGCTTTACACGGCGGCCGTGCGTCCCGGAGTGATTGGCCGTTTGCTGCTGGAGAGTCCCTCTCTATGGGCGTCGAACCGGCAGGTGATCCGCCAGAGCCGCGGAGTCAAACGCTGGCCAGAACGAATTTTTCTGGCAACGGGAACCGCCGAAGCGGGACGCAAGGATAGAGATCAGAGCGTGGTGGACGATGTGCTTGAACTGGCCGCGATCCTCGGGCGCGCGGGATTGGATGACACGCGCCTAAAGCTGGTCGTCGACGACGGCGCTTCGCATCATGAATCCGCCTGGGCCCGACGGTTTCCCGAAGCGCTGGCAATTCTTTTCGGGAAGCAGGGATAGCTTCCGGCCGGAGTCCGAGGCCTTTACGAGGTTCGCGCGATCGTCTCTGCGTCCGCCGGGGTCCGCGAAATGCTTCCGCGCGAGATACTCCAGATCAGGCACACCGCACCTGCCATCGCAATCACCGAGGGCTGTACGTGCGTCCATCGGGTGAAAGATCCGACTAGCGGGAGCATGTACACGAAGTAAAGCAGAGTTTCCAACCGTCGAGTTGAGGGCGTGGACGGCTCGCCAACGAGCCAGTCGGCCAGCAGGATCAGCGCAGGCGCCAGAACTACCAGATCGTAAACCGTGAGGTGCGGCGCCACTAGCACACTGGCCAAGAGCAGGACCGAGTACCGCAGCGGCAAGAGAACGAATTGGGCCCGCTTCCAGCACGCAATCGTCAGAGCGAGGATGATGGCCGCGCTCAGAAGATAAAGGCCGAAGGAAAATCGAGGCCAGGGCACGATCATCGACCAGAACGTTCGCAACGAGTGGGTCTGATAGAGCTTGGGCTCGAGAAGGGGCAACACATCCTGCACATTCCGCAGCTTGTTTATCCACTGGTGCAGGGGCTCGATTCCGTAATAAAGAATTCCCAAGGCGAGTTGCCCCACCGCTGAAAGTGCCGCTCCCAGCACGGTCTTCCAGGCTCCGGTCGATACAAACACGACGGCAGCGGCCAGCCCCAACTGGGGCTTATAAATCATGCAGCCGAGAACCAGGCCGGCAAGGAGCTCCCGCCGATCGCGCAGCAGGAAAAACATCAGCGTGAAACAGGCGAGCGCCGCCGCTGACGTCTGGCCCCAGGCGATCAGATGAAAGAACGCTGGGAATGCAATCGCAAGAAGTGCGACAGTCCCTGCGTGATGGCGCAGGTTGGGGCAGGCGCGCCACATGCTGTAGCAGCAGATGCCGTAGACAACTGCACTACAACTCCACCACAACAGAAGTGCCCAACCGTACCAGAGATGAGCCAATGGCGCGACGAAAACGGAAACCTGCGGAGGATAGAGCGGCAAGTAGCGGACGCCTACGGCTTCGGGCACACGCTGGGCCGCGAGTGCCCCCTGCGCATTCATGTCGTATAAGTCGGCCCCACGATGAGCGATCGCGAGCGAGCCCAGGGTGTAGAGATGAAGGAAGTCAGTGCCCTTCAGATTCCCGTTGCGATCGCGCAATCCTGGGGTCGCAAGGTTCCACAGGTACAGCGACCATATGCAGAAGGCAAGAATCGTACCATGGGCGCGCAAACGCTTGGCCGTCAGCCACGAGCCAGACTGGGGAGACTGTTTTGCTGAACCGCTGCGATCATTTTTGAGCATCCAGGCGTCCTTAATCAGCTGGGTGATCCATCTCGGACCTGAACGTCGATGGTTCTCTTTCTCAGGAACAGCAGCACCGGCAAAAGCAATGGCACCGCAGACACCGCGAGGGCCGGAAGCAACGGAAGTTGACTCGCCGGATTCAGCGGAGGCCGTACCAGTAATAATGCCATCGAAGTGATCCACGGCCAGAACACGAGCACGATAAATATCAGCCGGGAAGGCCTGGGGATCGTCGCCCATTCACGTACAACGAGGAGCGCCGGCAGAATCAAAAGCGCCTGATTGAACGGTGTGAACAGCGGAAAGGCCAGCACAGTTCCCATCAGGAAAGCCGCGAACACCGAAACAAACTGCCGCGAGTCTCGGCTGGTTTCTTGATTGTTCCACCCCAAGATCAACAGCCAAATGACAATGACAAACGACACGGCGATTCCAAGGGTATCGCCGAGAAGTAATCGTGGCAGGGAAGTGGTGGGGAAATATTTCCGGTATGCGGCCATCCCGGCAAAGAAATCTCCCAGCCATCCCGGAAGCAGAAGTTCGCCGGCGCCGATCAACAGCGTGATCGTCACTCCGAAGCCCAGCAATAGCCGCCATCGGGAGCGCCAATTTCCTGATGCCCAAAGAATGAACCAGAGCAGCGGCAACAGCGCCATCTGCGGCTTGATGGTCGCGAAAGCAAGCACCACGCCAGCCGTCACAAGGTGACCCCTATGCACAAGCCACGCGCCTGCTGTGAGTAGGCACGCGACCACCAGCGCTAGTTGCTGGTGGCGCATTCCCTGTACGATTTGCGCACTGCTCAACACAAATAGAATGAGGGCGGTCGTAGCTGTCCACGGTAGAGGCCAGTCGAGAAGGCCCACGCTGAACACGACGCTTAGCCCTGCGAACGCTCCCAGTACGAACGGGGCCCAAAACTGGACCTTGGCGAAGTCCGTGTAGACCGTGGGTGCCATGAGAAACACAACATAGATGGGATAAACGAAGCGCTGTTCATCGACGACGCGTCGTGCGGCTTCTTCGGCTGTAACGATGTGCCCGTAGTAGGCCATTTGGATTTCTTGGCTTACCTCGGGTCCGTAAGGATTGCGTCCCTTGAGGAGCAGCTCGCGCGCGCCCACCCAGCGCGGATACAGATCGCCCATCTGCTCTTTAAGGCCGCCCTTTTGCAGGTCTTTGGCATCTGCCCACGGTCCTAGAATCTGGTGTACGTATAGCCACGCCGTTGCGCTGACGCACAAACTCAGCAGGAGGAGCAGCGGAATTTTCTCTTTCTTCAGGGATGTCACCGGAATCGGAACGGATGCGCTGAGGAAGTGTATCAAGCCTCGGTTCTGGGTATCTGATCAGGCAGCCGATTCTATTTGAATTTGTAAACCTTCAGATCCGGCCTCGGGTCGTCGCCGTTCAGCCGCCACACTCGACGATCTTTGAAGTAGTCCAGCAACTCCTGGTTTGCTGCCTCACCCATGTCGCGAGCCCACACCACGGTGGAGTGGTCGATGTCGGCGCCGTTCCACACCCACTCCCAATCGACGTCATGATGATCCCCATAATTCACGAGAACGAGCTGTCGGCCCGGCATCTGATCGAGTTCGTGCAGGATCCTTACCCGCTCCAGGTTGCCGCGTGGCCAGGATGGTTCGATGGGAGCGTGCGCGATGACTGCCGTGATGCGCAAGACGATCAGCGCGCAAGCCACGACCGGGATTAAGCCGACCAGTGATGCGCCCAGTCGGCGTTCGTGCCAGAGCCAGAGGCGAAGATGCCGCATGCACTGCGTAACCACGAGGTACAAAAGCGCAGTCGCAGGCGCGAAATAGTGAGGCAGAGTCCAGGTTTGTACGGAAAATCCCAACGCCAGACAGGCAAGAACGAGCAGCGGCAGCCGTAGTTTCCGGTCGCGGACTGCCCACGGCAGGGCGAGCAGAGCCAGCGTCAACGCTGGTCCCAGGTAGAGTTGCCAGCATTGTTCGACCTTCACGGCGCTGCTTTTGAGGAATCCCCTCAGCGTGAGGCTGTCTTCGAATCGGCCCAGCTCCCAGCGATAGAACGCGCGGAAGACCTCGTGATGATACGCGGGCTCGGGCTGCGGCGTTTGCCACAGGAAGTACGGCGCAGTCGCGTACGTCTCGCGATTCACCTGGTATGCCATGCGGAACGCACTGCCGGTAACCCGGTAGTAGTAGTAACCCGTGGCCACGCCCGCCAGCAGAAGACCAACCAGGATAGGCAGCACCACGCGCGGCAGACTCAAGCGAAACGCGGGATGATTCGGTCCGACGAGCCAGAAGATCATGGCCAGCGCGATCGGGATGGCGAATACGAATCCCTCATAGGGGCGGCTATTTGCCAAGATCGCCAAACCCAGCGCCATGAGCAGGGCATCGCCCGGAGACAGATTCTTGCGAAGACGCGGCCACGCACCCAGCACGAGCGCTCCGCCCAGCGCCGCCACCGAAGCGCACCAGTAACTATTCATCCAGTAGCTGAGGATTCCCAGCCTCAGAGCGGCCAGAACTGCCCCGAACAAAGCCCAGCGTGGAGGCAACCACCCCTGCAGCATCCAGCACAACGCTGAGCCCATTGCGGCCGTGATCAGAAGTTGTCCGATCCACGGATGTCCCAGCAGTTGCCCCGCCGCCAACAACAGCCCTTGCGCCGGAGGATACATAGACATGTACGTGGGATGTTCGATGATGTGGAAGCTCTCGAAATGAATCCACATCGGATGCGTGGGGTTTGTGATTCGTCCGTGGGCGAAAGTGTCGGCTGCGAGCAGGTAGCTGAACTCATCATTCCAGTGCGGGTGCGGAATTCCAAGCACGGGGATGAGCGCAACCCGAATCGCAACCACCCCAGCTCCCACTGCAAACACGGCGAGTCCTTGCCGCCGCGCCAGGCGGCCGAAGACACGTTTGAACCATTGAAGTACAGGTGATGGAGTTTGGCTCTGCGCTCGCCGCCGCGATCGGGAGATCAACATGGCAGCGACAATCAGCAGAATGAATTCGATGATCACAACCAGCGAAGGAGCCAGCCGGGCGTAGAGGTTTTGCATCGTGGTGAGCGTAAGCCCCGCGCTAGTTTACGCCAGCTGCTTCCCGATGAAGTGCGGCCTCCGCCGGGGAAACTGCGGTGGAGGCCTCAATTCGTATGCCTTACTGGCCCACAGTTTCCTTCACGCCAATCTCTTCGAACAGGCCGTCCACGATCTGAATCATCTCGTTGTCGACCACGCGGTTCTTGGCGATTGCTTCCTTCAACGGAATCGAGACAATCTTGTTCGAGCGCAGGGCTGCCATACAGCCAAACTCGCCGCGATGCACCATGTCGATGGCGCCCAGTCCGTAGCGTGTTGCCAGGACCCGGTCGAACGCACTCGGGGAGCCACCGCGCTGGATGTGTCCCAGCACTACCGCGCGGGTCTCGAAGCCCGTACGCTTTTCAATCTCGCGAGCGAGAATGTTTGCGATGCCGCCCAGTTTGGCGTGACCAAATTCATCCTTACCCATGTCCTGCAGAATGGGAGATCCGGAGCCTTCTGCCGAAAATTTTGCGCCCTCGGCTACTACGACAATAGAAAAGTAGCGGCCGCGCTCATGGCGCTGGCGAATCGAATCGGCCACTTTGTCGACGTCGAACGGCCGCTCGGGAATCAGGATCACATCGGCACCACCAGCGACCCCACTGTACAAGGCGATCCAGCCCGCGTCCCGTCCCATGACCTCAACCACCATCACGCGGTTATGGGCCTCGGCGGTGGTGTGGATGCGATCAATCGCTTCGCATACGATGTTGCAGGCCGTATCGAATCCGAAAGTATAGTCGGTTCCGCCCAGATCATTGTCGATCGTCTTGGGCACTCCGACCACTTTGACTCCGTGCTCGTGAAGCTTCTGCGCCACCGACAGAGTGTCGTCGCCGCCGATCGCTACCAGCGCATCGATCTTGTGTTTTTCAATGGTGGCGGCGCACCGGTCAATTCCGTCCGGACGCTTCGACGGGTTGGTGCGCGACGTGCGCAGAATGGTTCCTCCGCGGGGTAAAATGCCGCCCACCGTGTCCAGGTCCAGCGCCATGCTCTTGTCTTCAATCAGGCCGCGCCAGCCTTCGAGGAACCCCACGAATTCATCGTGATAATGAAACACGCCCTTGCGCACCACGGCGCGGATGACCGCATTCAATCCTGGGCAATCGCCCCCGCCGGTTAACATGCCAATCTTCATCGTTTGCTCCTGTTCGAGTATGAGTTCAGAACAAAATCCTCCGAATGCACCCCGGGTGCAGGGCGACGAGTGGCCCAAAACACAGGGTTAAGCATCTTTCGGAATCAATAGAGTAACACTAAATCGATCGACGCCAAAGCCAAAGAGCCCAGAGAAAATCGTTCAGGTGCGGCCATCCGCGCTGGTTTACATTGGCGTTGCGCTTCCGCGCGGGATTCGACACAATGCTCGACGGACATGAATAAGACAGTGTCGATCTTTGCCTGGCTCGCCGTGGGATTGCTCGGTGCCGCAGCGGTGGGCGTCATCGCCGTGCACCGCGGAGAACCGATCAATGCACTTTGGCTGGTCGTGGCTGCGACCTGCTGCTATGCCATTGGATACCGTTTCTACAGCAAATTCATTGCGGCGAAGATCCTCGCCCTCGATGCCCTCCGCGCTACCCCAGCCGAACGCCTTGAAAATGGGCGCGATTTTCTGGTCACCAACAAGTGGGTCGTGTTCGGTCATCATTTTGCCGCCATTGCCGGGCCAGGTCCCCTGGTAGGGCCCGTGCTGGCTGCCCAGTTCGGCTATCTTCCCGGGACGCTCTGGGTGTTGGCCGGCGCTGTCTTCGCGGGGTGCGTGCAAGACTTCGTGCTTCTGCTTTTCTCCGTGCGCCGCGACGGTAAGTCGCTCACCGAAATGGCCAAGGAAGAAATCGGGCGGGTAGGCGGCTTTGTGGCGTATACGGCAGTGATCGCGATTCTCGTCATCCTGCTCGGTGTGGCCGCTCTGATCGTGGTCAACGCGCTGAAAGACAGTCCCTGGGGCACGTTCACGATTGCCATGACGATCCCCATCGCCCTTCTGATGGGACTCTATCTGCGGCGCATTCGTCCCGGCAAAGTGCTGGAGGTCTCCGTCCTGGGATTCTTCCTCGTGCTGCTGGCGATCTGGGGCGGGCGTTGGGCTTCGCTGAATCCCGCCATGGCGCACGCTTTCACGCTGCAAGGGACCACTCTCGCGAAACTCATCATCAGCTACGGGTTCGCCGCGTCAGCGCTCCCAGTGTGGCTGCTGCTGGCACCGCGCGACTACCTCAGTACCTTCGTGAAGCTGGGAACGATTGCACTTCTGGGCATCGGCATCGTGGTCTTGCATCCCACGCTGCACATGCCTGCTCTGACCCGGTTCGTGGACGGCACCGGGCCAGTGTTTGCGGGAAAGATCTTTCCCTTTGCGTTCATTACCATCGCCTGCGGGGCCATCAGTGGCTTCCACGCCTTGATCTCCAGCGGAACCACGCCCAAACTGATCGCGCGCGAGACCGAGACCCGCATGGTGGGCTACGGCGCCATGATGGCCGAATCAGCAGTCGCCGTCATGGCCATCATCGCCGCCTGCGTGCTTCAGCCGGGGGTGTACTTTGCGATTAACAGCCCCGCAGGAGTGGTCGGACAGACCGCAATTACAGCGACCGCAACGATCTCCTCCTGGGGATTTCCCGTGACCGCCTCCGATATGCAGGCCTTGGCCCACGCCGTCGGAGAGCAAACGCTGTTCAATCGTACCGGCGGCGCGCCCGCCTTCGCCGTGGGCATGGCGCACATCTTCTCGCAGAGCCTGGGAGGCGCGACCGTGATGGCGCTCTGGTACCACTTCGCCGTCATGTTTGAGGCGTTGTTCATCCTGACCATCCTCGATGCCGGCACGCGCGTGGCCCGCTTCATGATTCAAGATGCGCTAGGGCACATTTACAAACCGCTCGGGCGGACGAGTTGGTATCCTTCGATTCTGGCGACCAGCGCTCTGGTCGTTGGCGCCTGGGGATTTTTCCTGTGGCAGGGTGTGAAGGACCCGCTGGGCGGCATCAATTCGCTCTGGCCCCTGTTCGGCATCGCCAACCAGTTGCTGGCGACCGTGGCTCTGTGCGTGGCCACGACGATCATCATCAAGATGCACCGAACCCGCTATGCTGCGGTTACGCTCATACCGCTGGCGTGGCTGGTCGCGGTCACGTTCACTGCGTCGTGGCACAAGATTCTCGATCCCAATCCGCGCGTCGGATTTCTGGCTCAGGCGCGGGTTCTGGCCACGGGTCCAGCCACGAATGCAACCGCGCGTCTGATCTTCAACAACCGACTGGATGCCGCGGTCACGGCCGTTCTGGGGATAATGGTCGCGCTGGTTCTGATCGAATCCGTGCGGCAATGGATCGGAGTTGTCAGCGGCAGGGAAGAAGCGCGTGTGAAGGAGACGCCCTTCGTAATGACACGGCTCGCCGAGGAGAGAGGATGAGGCGCCTTTTCAAAGCAGCGCGAATTGTACGGGCGGCCCTGCGCGAGATTTTCGACGAGGCCGCCTACGAACGTTTCCTGAGCCGCACTCGGATGTTGTCGTCAGCAGATGCCTATGCGGCCTTCTGTCGTGAACGAGAATTCGGCCAGACCCGGAAGCCGAGATGCTGCTAACGATGCCTCCGCAGAAACTGTGGTGGGCACAGCCAAGAAGTTTAGTGATTCCAACGAGGTGATCAGACCTATGCAGCACAGAGAGCTGTTGGCCGTTCTTGTCGTCGTCCTGTCTCTTGTTACTCACGCCCTGACGCAGAGCACCGACTCCGATGGCCAAACCATGCGCCCGGTCATTCGCGGACGCCACGCCGCCGTTGCTTCCATGAAAGCCGAGGCCACCGAAGCCGCGCGCCAAATCCTGGCAGCGGGCGGCAATGCTTTCGATGCCGCCGTCGGCGGCCAGGCCGCCTTGGCAGTGACCGACTTTTCCCTCAACGGCATGGGCAGCGATGCCGTCGTGCTCGTCTACAACGCTCGCGATAAGAAGGTATATTCCGTCAACGCCGAGCCGCGCGCCCCCAAGCTCGCAACTATCGAGTGGTATGAGAAGAACAATGGAGGCAAGATTCCCGAGAGCGACGGTCTGCTATCCGGCGGCCTGCCCGGCGTGGTGGACGCCTGGTACACGCTCCTCGACCGTTGGGGCACGATGAGTTTTGAGCAGGTTCTGCAGCCTGCCATCGACCTTGCAGAAAACGGATTCCCGCTCAGCGAATACAGCGCTTCCTACATTGCGGGCTCGAAGAAAATTCTCAAGTATCCGACGACCGTCAAAATCTATCTGCCGAATAGTCTTCCGCCGAAGGCCGGAGAAATCCTCAGAAACCCGGACTTGGCGCGCACTCTCAAGAAGCTGGTCGAAGCGGAAAAGGCGAATCTGGCCAGAGGCCGGCACGAAGCGCTGAAGGCGGCGCGCGATCGCTTCTACAAAGGAGACATTGCCAAGGAACTCGCTGCCTTCTCCGAGGCCAATGGCGGCCTGTTTCGCTACGAAGACTTCGCCGAGTACACCGCCGAAGTCGAGACGCCGGTTTCGATCAATTACCGCGGCTATCAAATCTATAAGAATCCTTCGGCAAGCCAGGGACCAACCGAACTCATCACGCTCAATCTTCTCGAAGGCTACGACCTGAAAGCGCTGGGCCACAACAGTCCTGACTTTCTCCACACCAGCGTCGAGGCGGTAAAACTCGCCATGGCCGATCGTGAAAAATATCTCGGCGACATGGACTTCATCAAGATCCCCTACGATGGTCTGCTCTCGAAAGATTACGCCCGCGAACGTCGAAAGCTCATCGATCCGGCAAAGGCGTCGCTGGAACTGCGCCCGGGTTTTCCTGAGAAGTTCGTCACGAACACTTCAGCGTTAGACCGCCCGGTGCACGAGGTCCTCGAGGGTGATGCCAGTCACGACGGCGATACCAGCTACATCGCGATCGTCGACAAAGACCGCAACATGGTCAGCTTCGAGCCCAGCCTGCACAGCCTGTTTGGAACCGGTGTCGTCATGGGAAACACGGGCATCATTTTCAATTGCCGCGGCGATTATTACTCGCTGGTCCGCGGCGAAGCCAATGCCCTCGAACCCGGCAAGCGCCCGCGCAGCACGCTGCAGAGCACACTGATTCTGAAAGACGGGCAACCCTTCGCGATTATGGGCAGTCCCGGTGCGGACGATCAGGTGATGCGGACCATGCAGACGCTGATCAACATGATCGATTTCGACATGAACATCCAGCAGGCCATCGAAGCCCCGCGCTGGTCCTCGCGCGCTTTTCCGGCCTCGCCCTTTCCTCATACCATGTACCCGGGCGACATGGCGGTTGAATCGCGCATTCCCGAGGCGACGCGGCAGGCTCTCAGGGCCCGCGGCCACAAGCTGCGGGTCGTGCCCCCCTGGTCGCAAGGCTCGAACGCGGGAATCGTCGTCGACGTCAATACGGGCGTCCTTAGCGCCGGAGCCGATCCTCGCGTCGATGCCTATGCCTGGGCGTGGTGAGCGCCAAGAGTATTTCTATGGCGAGGGGCGCGCCTGCACGAGCTAGCCACTAGGACGGATGATCGTTCCGCGATAAACTGCATGCACAATGCGAGTCATGGGTATCGATTGTGGCGGGGAGTACACCGGCTACGGCGTAGTCGAGATGGATGTTCGCGGCAAGCTTTGCTGCCTGAAGTGCGGCGCGATCAAGCTTTCTCCGCGGGAAGTGCTGCCGAAACGCTTATCCCGCATCTTCACTCAGCTCGGCGAGATTATTACCCAACACCAGCCGGATGAGGTTGCGATTGAAGACGTCTTCTACGCTCTCAACGTCAAGTCGGCGCTCAAGCTGGGGCAAGTCCGCGGAGTTGCCATGCTGGCGGCGGCCGCCGCGGGCCTCGAAGTGGCTGAATACTCGCCGCTGACCATCAAGTCGTCGGTGGTCGGTTATGGACGCGCCGAGAAGCAGCAAGTGCAGCACATGGTGATGCGGCTGCTTGAGCTTTCCGTGCCGCCGGCGCCGATGGACGCTTCCGACGCCCTGGCCATTGCGATTTGCCATCTGCACATCGCAGGGACCCTTAGCCGGCAGCGCGTTGCGGCACGATAGAGTTCAATCCGTAATCCACTTTTGGCATAATCTGGGTTGCTGTCTGTACAAGTCACGGTGAGAACGAACTGAGGCTGATGATCGGAACCGGGGAAGCAAGACTGCATTGTGCGGGACGGAGACGGCGGTTCGACCGCTCGTCACTGATCCTTTTAATCGGATGCCTCGCTCTGCTCGGGAGTCTCCCAGTTCACGCAGCCGATCCCGCCACTGTCATTTTTTCTCTAGACTTTCCAAACTCCGATCCCGAGCACTATTCCATCACGGTACAATCCGACGGCCACGCCCGCTATGAATGTTCGGGGAGGATTTCGGACGACTCCGACGACCGCGAGACGTACCAGACGGAGTTCACCTTCTCAGACGCAACCCGGGCCCGGATTTTCGACTTGGCTGTACAGGCCCACTATTTTTCCGGCAAGCTTGACTCGGGCAATCGCAAGCTCGCCTTTACCGGATCCAAGAAGCTGGTCTACAAAGACGGGCAACGCGAAGCTAGCGCCTTCTACAATTTTTCCTCACTGCCCGCTGTCCAGCAGCTGACGACTTTGTTCCAGAGCGTCTCTGCCACACTGGAGTTCGGACGGCGTCTTACCCACGACCACCGCTACCAGAAACTTGCGCTCGACGACGAGTTGAAGCGCATGGAAGATCAGATTCGGCGAGGGGATCTCATCGAACTGCAGGCCGTAAGGCCGGTCCTGCAGGAGATTCACGACGACAGCTCCGTGATCAACATGGTTCGGGCCCGAGCCCAGCGGATCATGGAGATGGGCAACCCCGCACCAGCCACACATTAATCCAGACGCTCCCGAGGAGAGAAACGCGATGCAAAGACGAACGCTGTTGAAGGGTGCTGTGGCGCTCGGCGCATCCCTGGCTTTGAGTCGCAAGGCTGTTTTCGCGGCGGCACCAGACTCGCGCATTGAGGTGCTTCTCGACGAACCGCTGGGCACCATCTCTCCAGCGGTTTACGGACACTTTACCGAGTTGCTGGGCGCCGTCGTCTACGATGGCATCTGGGTCGGGGAAGCCTCAAAGATCCCCAACACTGGTGGCCTGCGCAATGCCGTCATCGACAAACTCCGCCAGATTAAAGCGCCGATGGTTCGTTGGCCCGGAGGCTGCTTCGCCGATAGCTACGACTGGACCGACGGAATCGGCGCCCCAGCGAAACGCCCTGAACGAGGAGCATTCTGGAGAGGCGAACCCAATACTTTCGGTACTCCCGAGTTCATGCGCTTCTGCCGCCTTACGGGTGCCGAGCCCTACTTTGCCGCGAACGTCCGCAGCCTTTCTCCCCTGGCTTTTGATCACTGGATTGAGTACTGCAACGCGCCTGCCGAAAAAAGTTCTCTTGGCCGCATGCGCTCCGACGACGGATCACGCGAGCCCTTCAACGTAAAGTACTGGGGCATCGGGAACGAGGCTTGGGGCTGTGGCGGCAACCTCACGCCCGCCGAATACAGCGAAGAATTCCGCAAGTTCACCACTTGGACTCCCGGCTATGGCGCCCCCCTAAAATTCATAGCCGTCGGTCCCAACAGTGACGATCTCGATTGGACCGAGCAGTTCTGCCTGGCCACCTTTGGCGGCAAGCGGGGCATCAACCCCAAAAGCGTCTATGGATGGTCGATTCACCATTACACCTGGAACTTATCTCGCGGGAAGACGCAGGAGTGGGACGCCGCCAAAGGCAACGCTGTTCAATTCGACCTGCAGGACTGGTACGAGGTCTTTCGCGAGGGCGGCAAGGTGGAAAAGATCATGCTCTCCAACTGGGATGTTCTCGGCCAATATGATCCGGACCACCACATCAAGCTGGTCGTCGACGAGTATGGCGCTTGGTACAAGCCCGGCAGCGAACTCGATTCCTCACACACCCTGGGTCAGCAAATCACGCTGCGGGATGCGCTGCTGACGGCTCAGACTCTGGACATCTTCAATCGCCACGCCGAGAAGATGGGGATCGCCGCCTGTGCTCAGCTGATCAACTGCCTCAACTCCCTGTTCCTGTCACACGAAGACAAGTTCATCGTGACCCCAAACTTCTTCGTTTTCGACATGTACCAGTCTCACCAGGGAGCAACCGCCCTCCGCACGGAGTTCAGCGCGCCGCAAGTCACCTACCAGCGCGACAGCCATCCCGCAACCTTTGGGGGACTCAATGGCTCCGCATCCCTGAAAGACAAGAGTCTAACCTTAACGGTCGTGAACCCCCACGCCACGGAGCACCGGGAGGCAGAGATCGCTGTGCGAGGCGCTTCGCCCTCGTCGGTCGAGGCCACCGCCCTCACCAACTCCGATATTCACGCTCACAACACCTTCGATCGTCCGGATTCCGTTTCAACCGCGTCTCAGAAGGTCGCAGCATCGGCGGGAGCGGTCCGCTATGTGTTCGCGCCGGCATCCGTCACCAAGCTTTCGATCAACCTGGCATGATCGAGGCTTTCGCGGGGGCCACGTAGGCCGCTCGCGCCCCGAGTGCCCGAACCCAGGTGACGCAAGTTTTACAACTTCCGTTGCAGAAACGTGGTCTAATAGGCAAAGAAAGCCATCCGGGGGTTGCTATGTCTAAGCTCTCGCTGTCCAGATTCAGCATGGTTGTTCTAGCGGTCGCTGCCTGCGCGCTTCTAGCGCTGCCCGCTCTGGCCGATTCGCAGGCCCGCATCGTTCGCCTCAGCGACGTTCAAGGTTCTGTTCAGATCGACAAGAACACTGGCATGGGATTCGAGAATGCCTTCCTCAACCTCCCCATCACGCAAGGGGCGCAGGTCCGGACGCATGACCGTGGGCGCGCCGAAATCGAGTTTGAAGACGGCAGCTCGCTGCGCCTGACTCCAAATACGACGGTAGAATTCAGCACGCTCGGCCTGAGCGACTCCGGCAAGCGCATCTCGGTGATCAATCTCGTCGAGGGTATGGCCTACGTCAACTGGCTGGGCAAAGACGAGTTCACCCTGAATTTCTCCCGCGAGAAAATTTCGCTCGAGCACGCCGCGCACTTCCGGGTCGATACCTCGACGGAAGTCGCTAGTCTGGCTGTCTTCAAGGGCGATCTAGACGTGGAAGGTCCGGCTGGCAAGGTCGTGGTCGAGAAGAAGAAAACCGCAACCTTTGATGCTGCCGACGATGACAAGTACACCCTCGCCAACAACATCGAAGAAGCTGCGCTCGATTCCTGGGACAAGGAAGCCAGCGCCTACCACGACCAGTACGCGAAGAATAATTCCTCTCCCTACGGCTATGGCGTGAGCGACTTGAATTACTACGGTGCCTATTCCAACGTCCCGGGATACGGAATGATGTGGCAGCCCTACTTTACGGGCGTGGGCTGGGATCCGTTCATGGATGGCGCCTGGTCCTGGTATCCCGGCTACGGATACATGTTCGCCTCGGCCTATCCCTGGGGATGGATGCCGTACCGCTACGGAAGCTGGATGTTCGTGCCCGGAATGGGCTGGATGTGGCAGCCCGGCGGATGGAACAGCTGGGGCACGGTACCGCGGTTTGCGGGAACAATGCCGGTCAATTTCCACCCCCTCGTCGCGCCTGTGACAGGAACCGTGAAGACGGTTGCGGTAGGGAAGGGCGGATCGGTTTCGGCCTTGCCGCCGTCGCGACTTCTGGTGAGCGCTGGCTCGGCGGGGATGGGGATTCCGCGCGGCTCGCTCGATAATCTCAACCACCTGAATCATCAGGTTGCCAAGTCTGGATTCATTGAAGTCCGGCCGGCGCCACAGTTCTCGACGAGTTCGAGCAGGCCTAGTTCCGGTTTCAGCGCGCCACAGAGCGCCTTGTCGCCAACATCATCAGGTCACAGCACGTCGTCCGGGCACTCTACCGGCGGCTCGCACCACTAAACCTTGGTTCGTCAGTGTGTGAGAGACAGGGCGGCCGAGAGGCCGTCCTGTTTGCTTATGTAGAGACAGCCCCCCGGCTGTCCCGCCTGGGCGAAGGCCGGCGGCAACAACCACAAGTCTAAATCAAGCCACCACGACGCCCGCGTACCCCACCACCATATCGCGGTCGCCGGAAATATCGCCCGAGGTCGCATATTTCACCAGTTCCGCCGACCTCGCGCCCAAATGTCGAGCCGCCGTCAGCATCGCCACCGCCGGCCCGAAGCCGCACATGCTGATGTCCTGTTGCGTCACTACGTCGAAAAGCCCGCGCGGATCGAGCGTGAGAATTCGCTCAATCGCCCGGTGATCCTTCGCTCGCGTCACCGCGTCGGACTCGTAATGATTCATGTCGCTCGAAGCGATAATCAGGATGGGATCGTTCTGCGCCGCGATAACCTTGGCCAAGGCCTTGCCAAGTTGTTCCAGCGTCTCGAACTGTCCAGTCCCTAGCGCGATCGGCACGAACCTGAGTTCGGGCTGCCGCAGGAGCAGGAATGGAAGCTCCACTTCGGCAGCATGCTCGGCACGGTGCGCCGCTGAATCTTCCTGCAGTGCAGGGAACCGTTCTTTCAAAGCCCCGGCAAGTTCGGCATCGATGGGAACATCCCCCAACGGCGTCTCCCATGCGCCTTCACTCATGATGGCTAGCGCTCGACCCATCCCGGTATGGTTTGGACACAGCACAATGCAGCGCCTGGGCACCTCGACCCGCGCAAAGACGGCGCCCGCCACATGCCCGGAATACATATATCCCGCATGCGGCGCGATGCACCCCAAGGCTCGCACCGGAGCGCGGTTGGAAGAACTCGCTGGTGACAGATAGTCGCGCACTTCGGCGCGCAGGTCATCGGGATCGCCAGGATAGAAGCGCCCCGCGACTGCGGGATGACGCAGGATGGTGGTAGCCATGGCCCCTCCTCGCCCATTGGGACCAACATGTAATGCTATGACTCGGTCTGTGTGTTGCGCAAGGCGCGATAGATGGCCGCGCTTTCTTCCAGGCTCAGGGTCTCGGCCCGCGCCGTGGCTTTCACCTTAGCGTCAGCCAAAGCGCGCTTCAACTCTGCGCCCTCATACTTCGCCTTCAGATTGTTCCACAGAGTCTTGCGCTTCTGCCCAAACGACAGCCGCAGGAAGTCGATGAACCCATCGCCCGCGACTCCCAGCTTTTCCTGCTGTGGGTCGATAGTCAGCCGCAGCACCGTTGAGTGAACCTTTGGAGGAGGCACGAACGCCCCCGGCGGCAGGGTAAAAAGCTTCTCCACGCGAGCATATAACTGCGCCGTGGCAGACAGCATGCCGTAATCGCGGCCACCCGGCTCCGCCGCGATCCGGTCGGCAACTTCGCGCTGTACCATGATCACAATGCTGTCGAAGTACTTCGAGAACTCAAACAGCCGCAACAGAATGTCCGAGGTTATGTAATAAGGGAGATTGCCCACGACCTTCACCGGTTGAGGCTTGAGGTCGATGCCAGGGCGGCTCAGCCCGGGTTTCGGTCCGAACAGGGAATCGAAGTCGATGGCCAAAACGTCGGCCTCGATGATCTCCACGTTGCGCGCCATGCCAAATCTCAGCCGCAGCTGCGCCGCCAGCACGCGATCGAGTTCCACCGCGATCAACCGCCGCGCCCGCTTCGCCAGCAGCGCAGTCATAATCCCCCGCCCGGGCCCGATTTCCAGCACCGTGCTCTGCGACACGTCGCCCAAAGTGTCGACCACACGCGCTGCGAGATCCTCGCTGGCCAGAAAATGCTGTCCCATTTTAGGCTTGGTTTGCGGACGGCGCCTAGATGCTAGCCTTGGCACATTGACCCCCATTTCCTCGGGAAGTAGACTTTGAAGTCGGTCCGGGCATCCTAACTGCTGGACCCCCTCGGGCCCGAGACACATTCATAATAGCGTGAGCCAAGAAATTCGCGCTTTTGGAGGTTCCGCACTCATGAACATCGTATTCGTCGCTTCGGAAGGCGTACCGTTTTCGAAGACTGGTGGACTGGCCGATGTTGTCGGCGCCCTGCCTCGCGCTCTGGCTTCCCTGGGACATCAGGTCAGCGTCTACCTGCCGCGTTATCGCCAGACCAAACTCACCGAGCCCGCCACGGTGGTTCGCAGCGTCACTATCCCTTTCGACGACCAGTACCGGTTCGCTTCGGTCGTGAGCGGAGGCAGCCAGGGCGGCGTCCGGTTCTATTTTGTCGAATATCCGCAATATTTCGACCGCGACGCCCTCTACGGTACTCCGGCCGGCGATTATCCCGACAACGCTGAGCGCTTCGCCTTGTTCTCGCGCACCGTGCTGGAGGCTACGAAGATCCTGGGTGTCCCCGACATTTTTCACTGTCACGACTGGCAGTCCGCCCTGGTCCCGGTTCTGCTACGCACCATCTACGCCGAGGATCCCGCCTTTAAAGATGTCGGCACGGTCTTCACCATCCACAACATGGGCTATCAGGGATTGTTCCCGCCCGATACGCTTCCTCTCCTGATGCTTCCTTGGGATCTGTTCACCATGTCGAAGATGGAATTCTTTGGCCAGGTGAACTTCCTCAAAGGCGCGTTGACCTACTCCGACTTCATCACCACGGTCAGCCGGAAATACAGTCAGGAGATTCAAACGGCCGAATATGGCTTCGGTCTGGAAGGCGTGCTGCGCGACCGTGCCTCCACGGTCACCGGAATTCTCAACGGTGTCGACTACGACGAGTGGAGTCCGCAGAGCGACAAGTTCACCGCTGCCAAGTACTCGCCGCAGGATCTCTCCAACAAAGCGAAGTGCAAACAAGACTTACTGGGCGCCTTCGGAGTCAAGAATGCCGACCCCAAACTCCCGCTGATCGGAATCGTTTCCCGCTTCGCCGCCCAGAAAGGCTTTGACCTGATCGCGCAGGTCGCAGATCGCCTGGCGCGCGAAGAGATGATCATCGTGGCCCTTGGCGCCGGCGACAAAACCTACGAAGAAATGTTCCTCCGCCTCAACAAGCAGTTCCCCAACAAGATTGCCGTCAAAGTCGCCTACGACAACGCCATCGCACACAAAATCGAAGCCGGCGCCGACATGTTCCTCATGCCGTCGCGCTACGAACCCTGCGGCCTCAACCAGATCTACAGTCTGAAATACGGCACCGTCCCCATCGTCCGCGCCACCGGCGGCCTCGACGATACCATCGAGCCTTGGAACGCCCGCACCGGAAAGGGAACCGGCTTCAAATTCACCGAATACAACGGTGAGTCGCTGCTGCTCACCATCAAGCAAGGGCTGACGGCCTATCAAGACCAGACCTCGTGGCAGGCGCTCATGCGCAACGGCATGAACAAAGACTTCTCCTGGAACGCCTCCGCCCGGGAGTACGGCAAGGTTTACGACCGCGTGAAGCAGATCCGCCGAGCAACCCCGGCCACCCCGGAAAAACTACTGGCGAGTCTGTCATCCTGAGCGGAGTCGCGCGGTTCGCGAAGCGAATCGCCCGGCGCAGTCGAAGGGATCCCTACCAGCAATACTAAGAATCGAGCTGGTACCTGCGATGCTCGACGCCTAAGAATCCCACGCGCGGCTCCTTATGTTCGTTTACCGAAGGCCAACCATGCGTATCCCAAGGTGAGGCCGAGTGAGCCGTACACCGCCGCGTTCATGGGAGCAAGCAGGAAAAAGATGGCCACGAGCGAGGGATCGAACGTCATCTTTACGAAATACATCGGACACAGCGAAAACATGAGTTGAGGATCGAGATTCCAGCGATGCGGGGCGAGATAGGCGACGAGCGCTAGGAGATACGAAATTGCCGCGAAGCCACCGAGCAGTTTGAGGGGCGCTGAAAACAACTGTTCATCGTCCCGATCCTTCTTGCATACTTTCGCGATCCACGAGCGGGGCAGCACCGCAAGCGTCACGCTGAAAACGCCCACCAGTGCTAGGGCAACCACAAATATGACCCATTCGCTCTGAACCGGCAGCTCGACGCCCCGCAGCATCACGTAAGGAACACCCGTGAAAAGCGAAATCAGTCCGCAAAAAAGAAACGCGATGCGAGATGTCGTCCTGATCGCGCGTCCGGGCATGAGGCGGATTCTAACAGCGGTTCCGAGTTTGAGCACACTGATTGCGTTGACCGGACTGGTGCAAGAGCTGCTGATAAAATTCCTCCAGCATGGCTGCCGCCCAACCGCCCGCCTTCACTCGCACCATCTTCCACGTCGACATGGACGCCTTCTTCGTGTCCGTGGAAGAACTCTTCGATCCCTCGCTGAAAGGCAAGCCCGTAGTCGTCGGCGGACAGCGCGACGAGCGCGGCGTCGTTTCCGCAGCCTCCTATGCAGCGCGGAAATTCGGGGTCCATTCCGCACTGCCGCTGCGCACGGCGGCCAAGATGTGTCCCCACGCGATCTTCGTCAACGGCCATCCGGAGCGCTACCGCGAATGCTCGGAGAAGGTCCACAAAGTCCTGGGCACGTTTTCTCCGCAGGTCGAAATGGCTTCCATCGACGAAGCCTACCTCGACATGACGGGCACGGAACGCCTGCACGGTCCACCACTCAAAGCCGCGCACACCCTGCACCAGCGTATGAAAGCCGACACCGGTCTTAACTGCTCGGTGGGAATCGGAACCTCCCGCCTCATCGCCAAAGTTTCCTCGGCACAGGCCAAGCCGAACGGCGTGCTCTGGATCGTGCCCGGCGAAGAGGCCAAGTTCCTTGCCCCGCTCGACGTCCGCGAAATTCCCGGCGTCGGTAAAGTCATGGAGACCCACCTTCACGCCCTCGGCATCAAGAAAGTGGGAGACCTCGCCCGCCTCGAGGAAGCCGAACTCGCCGACCGCTTCGGAAAATGGGGTCTCGCGCTGGCCGGCAAGGCCCGAGGCGAAGATGCCGGCGGCTGGTTCGATACCGAAGTCGGAGCCGATGTCGGCGCCAAGTCCATCAGCCACGAGCACACCTACAACGAAGACACGGCCGACGTCAACCAGCTCGAAGCCACGCTGATGCGTCTTTCAGAGATGGTCGCCCGCCGCCTGCGCGAATCCCAATTCTACGCGCGCACCATTCAACTCAAACTGCGGTACAAAGATTTCACCACCATTACCCGCGCGCACTCCCTGCCGGGTCCAACTCAGCTCGACACGGAAATCTTCGAGCAGGTCCGAGCCCTCTTCCGCAAGAATTGGAAGAAAGGCGCGCAGGTGCGCCTTCTGGGAGTGCAGGCATCCTCGTTCACCTCCCAACCCGATCAGATCAACCTGCTTGACGGCAACCGCCAACAGCGCTGGAAAGATGCCATGGCCGCCGCCGACCGCCTGCGCGACAAGTTCGGCGAGTCCAGCGTCAAACTGGCAGGGGGCATGCGCGGAAACTTCCGCGAGCGCGTCCACGAAAATCCGGCCAGCTTGCCGGGGAAGAGCAAACCAAAATCTACTTAACCGGGGCCTTGCAGACTAGGGCGTCTCGCTTTGTTCGGGAGATTGAATCTGGACCAACGGTGCCTTCTGTCCAACGAAACGTGCGCCCTTGTCCCACCGGCTGGGGATATCTCCAGTGGATCGCAGCTTCCGCATCGCCGAGCCCACGGAAAGCGAGGCTTGCACCAGGTGTCCGACCTTGACCGGCCCGGCAATCTTCACATCTCGAATCCAGTGCAGCGCGCTACTGATGCTGCACCCACACTGGCTGCAATCTGGGGTGCCCCCGAAGACACACGGCTCGACATGCGTCCGCAGGTCGGCGGAATAATTCATCGACATCTTGGAGAACAGGCACTCGTCGGGATTCTTCGGCGGACTTACAAACGCTCTGCCCATGCCCTCAGGCACCAGCAACTTCCGATACGTGCGGCCCAACCGCGGCAACTCTCGCGCCACGCGTTCCCGATCTTGCGGCGTGAGCCGCTCGGCACTCTCCTCCCCAATCTGCGGACTGTATAAGCTGACCCAGATGTGATCGACCTCAGCCTGCGCGTTCCAGAACGCGACGTATTCCTCCAGGTAGGAGCCCCTCGACAGCATGGGGCGCGTGATTACCCAATGCACATTGACCGATCGCCCGGCCACGTTCTTTAGTATGCGATCGTAGGTCGCCGGCTTACGGCGCTCGTCGTGATGCTCAGGCAGTCCGTCCACAGAGACGGCGACGCGCAGGCGGGGAATTTCCATCCACTCTGGCGGGATCGCAATCACGCCGCTGGTTACCACCATCGCGAACACGCCCATTCCGCTGAGCGCGGGAAGAATGCGTCCCAGCTCGCGATGGCGAATCATCGGCTCTCCGCCCACCAGCGAGACATGCATGGGCTTGTGCCGCCGTACCAGTTCAAGCACGCCTTCGACGAGCGCATCCCCGCGAAAATCGCTGAGTTCCCGCAGAGTGGTTTCTCCGCCCAGATGACTGTCTCCGTAGGCGTAACACCCGGGACAGCTCAGCGGACACTCGCGCGTGATCTCAATGGACAACATGGGAACATGGCCGTTGAGAACACGCCACCCCGCCCGCACCAGATCACGCGGGCCCAGACTTGAGCCGGATTGCGCTGCTGACATATAGGTGCCTTTGATGCGGGGTGGGTTCGTTCGGTTCACTGAATTTGAAGCACAAAATCTCTGGTTGGCGTGCTTTTACCAGGCGTCGTCCCCCCTCACCGGACGGGCGCCACTACCTTGACCGTGCTCTGCCCTGCGCACTAAGATTCCCCTTCACTTTGCTAGCCTTGTTTCGGAGCCCCACATGCGCAAGCGTCTTCTACTGCTTTTCGTCCTCGCCGGGACATTTTCGCAGATAACCGCCGCCCAGAATCCTCCGCTCCTGTTGCGCTTTCCGACCGTCAGCAAAACGCAAATCGTCTTCACCTACGCGGATGATCTCTGGATTGTCAGCCGCGACGGTGGTGACGCCCATCGCCTCACTTCCGGCATCGGCATCGAGGCTCTTCCGTATTTCTCCCCCGACGGCTCGATGATCGCCTTCACCGGCGAATACGACGGCAATCGCGATGTCTACGTCGTCCCTGCTACGGGGGGCGTGCCGCGCCGCCTGACGTATCACCCCGCTGAGGAGTATGCCGCTGGCTGGACCCCCGACGGCAAGAAGATCCTGTTCAACTCCTGGGGTAACAGCTTCATGCACTTCGAGGATCAGCTCTACACGGTCCCCGTCGAAGGTGGACTGCCCACGCAGGTGCCTCTCCCCATTGCCGAGGACGCTTCCTACTCGCCCGATGGAACACACATCGCATATGTCCCGCATCCCAAGTGGCAGCAGGCCTGGAAGCGCTATCACGGCGGCCAGACCACGCCCATCTGGATCGCCGATCTCAAAGACTCCAACGTGGTGAAGATTCCCCGCGAGAACTCCAACGACGACCATCCCATGTGGGTTGGCGACACGATTTACTTCCTTTCCGACCGCAACGGTCCCGTCAGTGTGTTTGCTTACGACACCAAGACCAAGCAGGTGTCGGAAGCTCTCCACAGCGATGGCCTCGATTTCAAGACCGCTTCGGCTGGTCCCGACGCCATCGTGATCGAGCAGTTCGGCGCCATCAAACTCTACGACCTGAACACTCATCAGGCTAAGAACCTCACCATCCAGGTGGTTGGTGACATCGAGGCCGTACGCCCGCACTTCGCCAAGGTCGAGCCCAAGCGCATCCAGAACTTCAGCATTTCGCCCACCGGCGCGCGCGCCGTCTTCGAAGCCTGGGGAGAGATTTTCACCGTTCCTACCGACAAGGGGGACATTCGCAATATCACGCGCAGTCCCGCCGTCGCCGATCGCGACCCGGCATGGTCGCCCGACGGCAAGTCCATCGCGTATTTTTCCGATGAGGCCGGAGAATACGAACTGGCCATCCGCGATCAGAACGGCCTGGGTACGGTGCGCCACGTCAACCTGGGCAATCCACCATCTTTCTTCTACTCGCCCGTTTGGTCTCCGGATAGCAAGAAGATCGCCTACAGCGACAAGCGCCTGCAGTTGTGGTACGTCGATCTCGACAACCCCACTCCGAAGCTCGTGGACACCGACTATTACTGGACTTTTGCCGCCAATCAGCTCGGCCAGACGTGGTCCCCTGACAATAAATGGCTCGCTTATACCAAGCAGCTTCCCAGCGGCCAGCACGCCGTATTCGTCTACTCGCTCGATCAGGCCAAAGCCTTCCAGGTCACCGATGGCATGAGCGACGCACTCTATCCTAGTTTCGACAAGAACGGGAAGTATCTCTACTTCAACGCGTCCACGAACGTTGCCCTCACCACCGCCGGCCTCGATATGACGAGCGACGAACACCGCGTCTCCCGCAGCGTCTATCTCGCGGTCCTTAGCAAGGATGAGAAATCGCCCCTTGCCCCCGAAAGCGACGAAGAGAATAAACCGAGGGACGAAAAGAAGCCGGACCAGGACAAAGATAAAGACAAAGCCGCAGACCAGGCTAAAGACAAAGCGAAAGACAAATCAGCCGCCGACAACGACAAAGCGAGAGAGGCCAGAGAGAAGGACAAAGGTAAAGACAAAGACGCGAAGAAAGACGAACCCGTCGTCGTCAAGATCGATATCGATGGTATCGGGCAGCGCATTCTGTCGTTGCCGATTCCCGCGAAGAACTACCTCAACATGCTTCCCGGAAAGTCGGGCATCCTGTTCCTCGCAGAGGGCCCGATGGTCTTCGCTGTCGACGACGAAAATCCCAACGTCAGCCAGACCATCCAAAAATTCGACCTTAGCAAGCGCAAGGTGGACAAGTTGATGGACGACGTCAACGACTTCACCGTCTCCTTCGATGGCGAAAAGATTCTGTACCGCAAGGGCGACTCCTGGGCAACCGCCTCAGCCGACGATGGTTCCGGCGGAGGAGCCCCGCCCAAACCCGGTTTCGGTCCGCTGAAGCTCGACGGATGGGAAGTCTACGTCGAGCCCCGCGCCGTGTGGAAGCAGGTCTACAACGAAACCTGGCGTATCGAGCGCGATTTCTTCTACGACCCGCATTATCACGGGCTCGACCTCGACAAGGCCAAAAAGAAATACGCGCCTTACCTCGATGGCATCGCCTCTCGCGACGAACTTACCTATTTGTTCCAAGAGTGTCTTGGCGAAATGACAGTCGGCCACATGTTCGTGGGTGGCGGCGAAGCGCCCGAGCCGAAGAAGGTGAAAGGCGGACTCCTCGGCGCCGACTACAGCTTGGAGAATGGCCGCTATCGCGTTGCCAAAGTTTACGACGGTGAAAATTGGAATCCCGGCAATGAGGCCCCATTAACGCAACCCGGCGTTAACGTCAAAGTCGGAGATTACATCCTCGCCGTGAACGCCCGCGATCTGCACGCCTCCGACAATATTTACAGCTTCTTCGAGGAGACCGCCGGCAAGCAGGTCGTCCTCAAAGTGGGTGCAAATGCCGACGGCAAGAATTCCCGCGACGTCACCGTCGTTCCCGTCGAGAGCGAAGAGAATCTCCGCCATCTGGCCTGGATCGAGAGCAACCGCCGCCGCGTCGACCAAGCCACCGGAGGCCGCATAGCCTACGTCCACGTACCCAATACCGCGGGCGGAGGATACACCAGTTTCAACCGCTACTTCTTTTCGCAGGTAGGCAGAGAAGGCGCCATCATCGACGAGCGCTTCAACGAAGGCGGCCAACTCGCAGACTACATCATCGAGTATCTGAAACGGCCAATGATGAGCAAGGTGGTCACTCGCGAAGGTCACGACTGGTCGAGTCCCTCGGAAGCAATCTACGGACCCAAAGTCATGATCGTCAACGAAATGTCCGGCTCCGGCGGCGACGCTCTGCCCTGGTACTTCCGCAAAGTCGGCATCGGCCCGCTCGTTGGCAAAAGGACGTGGGGCGGACTGGTGGGAATCGGCGGCTATCCCGAACTGATCGACGGCGGCCGCGTCACCGCGCCGCGCGCCGCCATCTACGGTCTCAACGGTGATTGGGAAGTCGAAAACCACGGCGTGGCCCCCGATGTCGAAGTCGATCTCGAGCCCGCTGCGTGGCGCTTGGGCCACGACGCGCAACTCGAAAAAGCCATCGAGGTGGTGCTGCAGCAGTTGAAAGAGCATCCGTTGCCCGAAATCAAACGTCCGCCGTACCCGAATTACCACGAGCACGACGATCTGGGCGCGAAGTAGTAAGACCGTGAGCGACGATCGCCATGGGGGGACAGCCGCCTTCGGCTGTCCCGCGGAGCAAAGCTCCGAGGCGTCATTTTTGACTTTCCGAACCGCGGCCACCTAACATCATGGGTCCTCGTCTATCGTGAGGTCTGGCCGTGGCATCGTCCGATTCGGTGATCACAGATACGGTCGTGTCGTTCCTCAAGAACGTTCCTCCGTTCCAATTTCTTTCCCTCCCCGAGCTCTCCCGCCTGGCCGCAGCCATGACGCTGGAATTCTTTCCCAAAGACACCGTCATCCTCAGCGCCGGGCATCCCGCATCCGAATCGCTCTACGTTGTACACAAAGGTGGCGTCAAACTCCATCTCCGCTCGCAGGTCGGCAAGCAACTGGTGCTCGATATGCGCAGCGAAGGTGAAATCTTCGGCCTGCTCTCGCTGATGAGCAAGGATCTCGCCCGCCTCGACGTCACTGCCATCGAAGACACTCTCTGCTACCGCGTCCCTGCCGAGCAAATGCAGCGCCTCATTTCTTCCAACGCCGAGGTGTCGAACTATTTGCTTCGAACTTCCGTGACTCGCTACATGGACCGGAGCCTGCAGGAACTCCGCACCCAGACCGGGCTCATGGGCGACACGGAACGTTTGCTCTATTCGCTTTCCCTCCGCGACGTCCCGGGTTCAGTTCCGCTGCTCTGCAAGCAGGACACGACGATCCGCGATGCTGCGCAGAGGCTGGCCAGCTCGAAGGCCACCGGTGTGTTCGTGGTCGATGCCGGCGGATCGGCGATCGGCATCGTCACCGACCGTGACTTTGCCGAAAAGGTAGTGGCTCAGGCGCTGCCTCTCGATCGACCGGTGACGGAGATCATGAGCAGCCCGGTGGTCGCGGTCGAAGCCAGTGAACGCCTTTTTCTCGCTTTGCTCGCTATGGTGAGCCGCAACATTCATCACGTGCTGGTCACGCGGCAGGGAGCTCCCAGCAGCGTCCTCACGGCGCACGATCTGATGGTGTTGCAGGGCAAATCTCCTCTCAACGTAGTGCGCTTCGTGGAAGCGCAGACGAACGTGCAGGACCTCGCCGGCGCCAATACCCGCATCATCGGTCTTCTGCCGCTCTTGCTGCGGGAAGGCGCAAAAGCCAGCCACGTCACGCGCGTCGTCGCCGAGGTGAACGACCGTCTCGTCGTCAAGATTCTCCAGTTTGCCGAAGCGAAGCTCGGACCAGCGCCCGTACCATACTGTTGGGTTGTGCTGGGCAGCGAAGGCCGGCGCGAACAGACCTTCAAAACCGATCAGGACAACGCTTTGATCTACGCTGACTGCGAAGACGATCCCTCAGCCCGCGAATACTTCGCCCAACTTGCTGCTTTTGCCCAGGATGCCCTGTCGACATGCGGCTACCCACTCTGCACCGGCAACTACATGGCCAGCAATCCGCGCTGGCGGCAGCCGCTTCAGACGTGGCTGAACTACTTTCATGAATGGATGAGTGGAGCCGAGCTTCATGGTACCGAGGATGCCCTCATCTTCTTTGACATGCGTCCTGTAGCTGGAGACTCCTCGCTTTACCATACCCTCGCCGCCAGGAATCGCGAGGGACTGAAAGACGCCGGCATGTTCAAGTCCGTGCTCGCGTGTGTCTCAACCACGCGCAAACCGCCGCTGGGATTTTTCCGGAATCTTGTCCTTGAACGAACCGGAGAGCACAAGAACCAGCTCGATCTCAAGCTCGTTGGCACTGGTCCCATCGTGGATGCGGCGCGGGTTTTCGCCCTCGATGCGGGAATCGAGCACACGAATACCTCCGACCGTCTCTCGGCGCTCTCTACCGGACCCGAGAAAGACCCAGCGATCTTTCAGGACATGCAGGAGGCTTTCGAGTTCCTGACCTTGTTGCGCTTGGAGTGCCAGCTTCACCAGGTCCGCGATGGGAAGGACCTGAGCAACTACATCGCTCCCGACAGCCTTACACACTTGCAAAAGAGCTTGCTCAAAGAAGCATTCCGCACCAGCGCACGGGCGCAAGCTCTCGTCGAGGAAAGATTCCGGACCGCGATCTGGTCGCAATTGGGGAGATGAATGCCTGATTGGTTCAAGCGCGCAACTGGATCTCTCGAAGGCGACACGTCCACGCTGGCCAAAGATACGGCTATCGATTGGCTGCGCTATGTCGTTCTCGACACCGAACTAACCTCGCTCGACCATCGCACCAATCGGATGCTCTCCGTGGGTGCGATCGCGATGCAAGGGCCGAGCATTCAGCTGGGAACGCAGTTCTATCGGGTGGTCAACCCGCATGTCCCAATTCCCGCGGAGAGCGTTGTCATTCACAAACTTCGCTCCGAAGATATTGTGGCCGGCGAGCGGCCAGGGAAATGTCTCGCTGACCTCCGCCAATTTATCGAAGGGTCTGTTCTGGTTGGACATTGCGTGGAAATCGAATTAAAGATCCTCGCCAAAGAAATGAGCCAAACTGGGCACACATTCGGCAATCCCGCGATCGACACGACACGCGTTCATCATTGGATTTTGCGCCACGGCTCGTATTCCGAGGACTTGGCCGTTCAACTTGAGAACCTCGATCTCGCCACGCTGGCGAAGTTCTACAGCCTCGACGTGCAAGACGCCCACCACGCGCTCTCCGACGCATTCCTCACCGCTCGAATCTGGCAGAAAATGCTGTACACGCTGCAGGCAAAGGGTGTCACGAATCTGCGGAAACTACTGAGGATTGGCGGAGCGCGCAGATGATGCTAGCAGCGATCCCATTCCCGGCTTGTACCTGTAGAAATCGCCCAGCAGGTGAAGATGGTCGATAAGTTCTTCGTCGTAGCGCTGCTTCAGGGCCGGGGTCAAAATGTCGTGTTCGGCGTTCGGGTCGGCCGTGAGGTCGAACAAATAACTCTGCGCTGGTGAATCGTAGGTCGTGTACAAATACCGCCCATCTGCTGTCAGGATTCCGTACACCGCGCGCACATCCGACGCCAGCAGCAGGTCCTTCCGAGGATAGCTGTCGAGTTCCTGCTTTGTCTCGGCAAACAGAGGCCGTCCGTAGATCGCGTTCGGCCGGATGGGTCGATGCCCGAGCAGGTAATAAAGAGTTGGTGTAATGTCGGTCAACGTCGAAATGCGAGTGTCATCATATACGAGATGTTCGCGCATCTTCGGCGGCAGATGGATGATCAGCGGCACCCGCATGATTTCCGGCCAAATCGACGTCGAATGGCTCATTCGTCCGAACTCGCCGGTGGCATCGCCGTGATCGCTGGTCACGATGATGATGCTGTTGTCATACATTCCGCGCTGCCTGAGGTAGCTGAAGAACTCGCCCAGGCATTTGTCCACCCAATGCACTTCATAGCTGATGCGGGCGCTCATTCCTTTTGGCACCTGCCAGTGTTGTGATGTTGGCGAAGGCACGTCGTTCTGCGCAAACTGGTGCACGTTCTTGGGTTGAGCATAGAGGAAGACTGGCCGCGTCGAGCTCTGCGAAGAGTCGAGAATGGTCCTCGCCTGTAGCAAAGTGGATCCCAGTTCCATCTGTGTCCACAATTTCTTGTCGGTGTCCAACCTGATCAGGTCGTCGTTGGCCGGTAGAATGGCGCTTAATACCTCATCCATGCTGACCATCATCCGGTAACCGTCGTTGTGTATCATTCTGTCCAGGCTGTTTAATCTGGAGAAGGGCTGCAAATAATGGGCGTGCAGCATCATCGCGCCCGACCAGATTGCCGGTTCGGAGAGCGACGTCCCCGCATATTGCGTGTAGACGTTATGCATGACGATGCTGTCGCGTGCCAGAGCATCGAGGTTGGGAGTGTAGTCTACACGGGGATTGTAGGAGCCGAGATAATCCGGGCGCATCGAATCAATCACAAACACAAATACGTTTGGCCGCTCGCCCTGCGGGGCCGTGAGTGGATCGACGAGTTGGACGTCGGGAGGGTGAAGCCTGGTGTCGCGGATGTTCGTGTTTTCGCGCAAAATGCGGCAAAGATCTCCGCAAACCTCGTTGCGAGAGTTTCCCAAGATGTGATGCGCCAGTTGAAAGGAATTGTCGTGGCCGGCGTACGCCTCCAAAGTCAGCGAAATATCGTCGTCCGTCGAGCCCAGCGGCTTACTCCAGAAGATCTCACTGGCTTGCAAGGTTTTGTAAATCGCTCCGCTCGCGACGAGCACCGAGAGCACCACAACCGCGGAATACTGAATCCGCTTCGGCCGCAGACGGAACAGGCAAACGCTCATCGCGATCCAGAACAGCAACGTAACTGTGCTCTGGAAGAACCCGCTCCAGTCCGCATCTCCGATGATGTAAGGAAATGCGAGCGCGAGCAGACCGGACATTACCAGTGCAGTCCATGTACCCAGCTGGAGCGAAGATCGGCTCCCGGAAGTGCTCGCCGATCCGGTCTTTCGCCGCGCTTCCAGAAACGGCAAAACCAGTGAGAATCCCCACAACGTAAGAGCCAGGGCCAGCGCGGCAGCGTAGACGCGGCCCTCCCATCCGCCAAAATTCAGAGCGTCCTGGAGGAAGCGGAACAACAACGTCCACAAGGAAGCGAAGATCGCTGCGCCAAATACGCCACGTCGAACCGCCTCCGGCTTCGCAGTCTTGGCGGCCAGCACGAAGATTAGGTTGATGACCGACAGGACCACGATCGCAAGTACGAAGTGGGAAATGAGGCTCCAGAGCGTGAGTTCCGCATCGGCTGAATGAAAGCGCAAGGCGCGGGTCTCGCGATAGAGGTGAATCCTCGCGCCGGCCAGGTAAACCATGGCGACAACGAATGCGATCAGCAGCCCTCCGGAGTACGCAAATGGCCGATTGTCGCTGGCCTCGCTCCCACAATCCAGCGCCTCGCCGGGTTGCTTCCAAAGCGCCACCACGATTACCGGGAGCAAAGCCGCAAGACTCCACCAATAGGCTGGCTGATTGTCTGCGAGTGTCGGCAGAAAGGGGCGGAAGGTGAGGTAAAGTCCGGTAACGACCAGCAAGCTAGCACCCGTCAGGAATCGCCTGCTCTTCCACGCATCACGCAAGCGCCAGTTCGCCGCTACCGCCGCGGCGGCTGCAAACCAGTACAGGACTGCTTGATGATGCACAAACCATGGCATCCACGCGTAGGCGGGTGCCTTGATGAGGAAAAAGAACGTGTAGGGCAAAAAGGCGAGCAGGCAGTACAGAGAAGTCAGGACGAAATACGTCCCCGAAACTGCCTTCAATAAAGTATTGAGCCAAAGCCTCAAACGCGTTCCTCACACTGGCACAACGGTCCCAGAGACGGGAGTAACTTGATTCTCCATGACCGTCGGTCCAGACCGCAAGTTACCGTGGGCACGTGAATAGGGCTGGGCCAGCGCAATGCGCCTAGAGGCTGACAACCGGGGAACCGCAGGCTCCGCATCTCAGACGTAGCGTGACCAAAGTATCAGCCTCGTTACTACTTCGGTGTGGGCCAGTACCTTCGCTTGGCTCCGGGTTTGGGTAGGATAAGAGGCGCACTTCTTTTTCGTTGTTTGTGGGAACTACCGGATGGCTAGTCAGGGCGCTAAGAAGTCTGCCGCACGATCATCGTCGCTCGCATTGTTCGCCCGCAATTTCCTCAAGAGCCCATTCATGTTGGGCTCGGTAGTCCCGAGTTCGCCCTTCCTGGTGAACGACATGATGAGCCAGGTGGACTGGGAGCGTGCGCGCGTTCTGGTGGAGTACGGTCCGGGCGTCGGCACCTTTACGCGGGAGATTCTAAAGCGCATGCGTGCTGACGCCGCTCTGGTGGCGATCGAACTGAATACCGACTTCGTCGAGTATCTCGGCGACCACGTTCGCGACCCGCGCTTCCGTGTCGTAAATGGATCGGCCGCGCGGGTGCGCGGTGTGCTGGCGGAACAGAATCTGGCGCACGCCGACTACATCATTTCCAGTCTTCCTTATCTCAATATGACGGATTCCCTGCGCCGCGAGATTCTGGAAGAATCCCGTCTGGCGCTGAGGGCTGAAGGTTCGATGCTCCTATTCCAATATACGCGGACGATTCTGCCTTATCTCGAATCCAGCTTCAGTTCGGTGAAACTTAATTTCCAACCGTTCAACATCCTGCCTGCGCTGATCTTCCACTGCACGCCGTAGGACGGTCGTTCGCTGCTGGTCCTTGTCATCCTGAGTGTGGACTTCTCTTCAAAATAATCTCGGTCGAGCAAAGCGCGGGACTCGATTTTTGCCGCTTTGAGCTGGAGTTTACTACCTAACTAGCCCCACCCCCCTCCCCCCGGGTCTATTGAAATCATCGACTTGGCGGAAACCTGAAAAGTAATCTAAGGGCTGCAACAACCTTTGGGGCAAAATCTTGAGTTCTAAGGGTTTACAGTCCGCGCCGAGGAGCCTTTGCAGACCCCGCGGCGGAGCCATGATCGGACAGATTGGGGGCTGTGCGCAAGGTCAGATGTCACATGGGCAGTGGATTACGGGGGCGGGTTTCAAGACGGACCGAGCCAGGGAGGCGGGGACATTGCAGCCTCCACGCCAGTAGGCAGGCGACATCAAGTCGGAAGGAAAGAATCGGGGGGAACGACGAGGGCGCCGTCGTTCCCCGAAAGTGTTTTACTTCTGATAGACGAAATGGCCACGGCGGTTCTGTTGCCAGCAAGCTTCATTGCTCTCGCTGCAGAAAGGTTTCTCCTTGCCGTAGCTGATCGTGTTGATGCGGCTGGCGTTGATGGCTGCCGTGGTCAACGCATTCTTCACAGTCGCCGCGCGTTTTTCGCCCAGGGCCATGTTGTATTCGATGGATCCCCGCTCGTCGCAGTGTCCCTCGATCGTAAAGTTGATGTTGGGATGCTGGTTGAGGAAGAGCATGTCGGCTTGCAGGGAAGCGTTCTGATCGGCGCGAATGTCGGACTTGTCATAATCAAAGTAAATGTCTTTGACATTTTGCGCGAACAGTTCTTCATCCGTGGGCCCAGCCGGCGGCGGAGGCGGTGGGGGCGGAGGCGGAGTGACGGTCAGTCGCGTGGTGGCGTTCTGAGTTCCGCCCGCTCCTTTTGCGATCAGGTTGTAGTTTGTGGAATCGGAGGGAGAGACGACCTGGGAACCGCTGGGCTGAACTGCGCCAATGCCATCGATGGAAATGTCGGTGGCGTTCGTGGTCTGCCACGTCAGAGTTGCCGAATGACCTTGCTGGATCGTGCTCGGATTGACCGAAATGGAAGCGGTCGGAGCCGGCGGCGGTGGTGGGGGTGGTGGCGGTGGGGGCGCTACCTTCTTCTTGCAGGCGCCCAGCGTCATGATGACGCCCAAAACAATTACAAGGGTGAACCACTTCAGGTGTGTGTGCTTCACTTTTGATCCTCCGTTGCGGACTCAGAATGATTGCGTTCGAGGCCAGACGAAGTCTGTATTTGCGGCAGCGCCGTTCCGAAGAGGGGGCCAGTCGGATTCGGCAGACTTCGGCGTGCAAGGAAAGTTTATGGGCTGGAATGAAAGGAGAATACTGTCAACTGTGCCAGTGGGCTGGATGTGGTTTACCAACGGGCAAGGGTTCCAAGGAATGCGCCAAGCGCTCACCTCACAAACGAGGGCAGAACGGGTGTTGGCCGGGCGTGAGACGAACTACGCGGCCACCATGTGGTTTCTGACGGCGTACTTGACCAGTTCGGCGTTGCTTCTGGCGCCCAGCACTTCCATGATGCGGTACTTGTGATAGGCCACCGTTCGGGTGGTCATGTGCAGGATGCCGCCGATTTCTTTCATGACCTTGCCCTCAGCCAGCAATTGCAACACTTCACGCTGCCGATCGGTCAGACGTTCGTATTCGTCGACGAGTTCCTTGTGTTGCCAGCGGAGGGAATCGATGGTGTCGCGCGACAGGGCCTTGGAAAGATAGGTGTTACCCTTCAACACCTCACGAACCGCCTGCACCATTTCCGCTGCGGCACAGGTCTTCAGCAGGTAGCCCGAAGCTCCGCGAGCGAAGGCTTCAGCGGCCACGTCGGGTTCGGGATTCATGGTCAGGAATATCAACTTGACGGCGGGCAGTATTTTTTTCACCTGGCGCCCTGCATCCAAGCCATTAAGGACGGGCATAGCGATATCGAGGACGATCACGTCCGGCTTCAGATCGCTGGCGGCGCGCACCAGGGCGCGACCGTCGCCGACTGCTCCGACTACCTCAAAGTCCTTTTCTAGGAGTCGCTTACAGAGTTCAGCAACTAGATTGTGGTCATCGGCAATAAGAACGCGGGAACGGCTGATCATATATTATTCTGCCTAGTTTTGTAGCTACCTTCTTATCAGATCACTGCGATTATGGCAATGACGAAGCTCACAACGCTGTGTATGTGCCTTCCTTCGGAGCCCGTCGCGGAGCGAATATCCTGCGGGTTCGGTTGGCAAAGTTCTGGTTCTTGCGGGAACTGAGCCAGCGGAATAGACCGTCGATCACCCGCGATTGCGCTTCGCGTGCGCATCGATTTTGCCCACTCCCAGGCAATATAGCCTGTATGCGCTGAAACTTTACCCTTCTAGCTCGTATTCGATATCTCCGCTGGTTTGACGACCTAAGCGTACTGTAGATGTTGACAGGTTACAAGGCCGCCCATTTCCTTTAGCCTCAACCAGGCTTTCCAGATTGTGCCGTTGGCAGCCGGGTTGTTTCGGCTGCTTGGGAAGGGGCAAAATCTGAGTATTAGTCCCGCATAACAAGGGTGAAGAATATGAGTGCCCTGCCACGTATCGAAATGCGTCCCGTGCCGGTCCGGATTGCGCTCCTCGTGGGTGGAGATGCAGACATCGAGGCGCAACTGCGCGACATCTTCGAACCTGGCCTGTGGGCGCTCCAGCATGCCAAAGATAACGCCGCTGCGCTCGCTATGGCTCAGGGGAAGAACTTTGACCTGATCCTGACCAGCGAGAAGACGTCAGGCAGGGAAGACGTGGAACTTCTCCGGAAACTCCGACGCATCTGTCCCCACACGCGCCTGATCATCCTGGCAGACGAAAGCACTCCCTCGGACGTCATTACCTCGATGCGCGAGCACGCTTTTAGCTATTTCTCCAAGCCTTTTTCGCCGGGAGCGCTCACCGTAATGATCCGGCTCGCGATGGAAGAACCATGCTGGGATGACGGCATCGATGTGGTATCAGCAACGCCGGAATGGATTCGTATCCGTGCGCGCTGCGATCTTAAGACGGCCGATCGAGTCCTGCAATTCTTTGATGAGATCGCTGAGCTGCCGAACCCGGAACGGAGCGCGGTGGGAATGGCATTTCGCGAGATGTTGACCAATGCCATCGAGCACGGTGCACGTCTGGATCCCAGCCAGCAGGTTGAGATTTCTTATGTGCGGGCCAAGCACATGGTGACGTGCCGCATTAGTGATCCGGGAGAGGGCTTTACCCTGGACGAGATTCCCCATGCTGCGATCGCGAATCCGGCGGACGAGCCGCTGCGCCATCTCGATTATCGCACTGCGCAAGGCATGCGGCCGGGCGGATTCGGGGTGCTGCTTACACAGAAGCTCGTCGATGAACTCGTATACAACGAACAAGGCAACGAGGTGATGCTGGTCAAGTATCTCGATCTGGATCCGAGGACGTCAGCGCGCACAGAGATATTTCCACCAGGAAACGCAAGCGGATCGTGAAGAGCCCGGTCCGACTTCAATCCGCATAAGACTTAGGCTCGAGTTTCCGCTGACGCCGCTGAGTGTGAGTACTGTAATGAACTTCAGGATCTGATGAGTTGCTTCCTGGAGATAGATGTGAAGTTAAATGAAAGAGAAAGAGGGAGAATAAACCATGAGAATCGTAGGCTCGCGAATCCTTATGATCGTTGCTCTCGTCTGTGCGTCATTGCCCTTGTTTGCCCAGGACCAGAGCAAACGGGAAACCTATGCTATTACCGTTTTCGGCACGAGTGGCGTCACGGCGGGCAAATCAGTAACCGGAACTGTGATCGTCGAGGACTATTCCACCGATGCCGAGGTCAGTGAGCTGGCGGGAGTTCTGAAGGCAAAAGGTCAAGATGGACTGGTAAGCGCCATGGGCAAGATCAAAGCAAAGGGTCGCATCGCCCTCACCGGCACCGTGGGTAACCAGGTGGAAGTCATTCGACAACACCCCACGCCGAAAGGCCGCCGCATCGTTCTCGTGTCCGACCGGCAAATGTCGCTGCCCGAACTTTGGAACTCCGGGCGCTCGACGGACTATAAGTTCAGTATCGTGATGCTCGACGTGGATGCGAATGGTAAGGGAGATGGCACGGTTTACTACGCCGTCAAGCTGAAGTTCAACAAGAGTGGTCAGCTTGAACTCGAGCACTACGGCCAGTCTCCTGGAAGAATCGCGCAAGCGATGCTCATGAAGTGATTGGATCGACCTTTGAGGGTTGACTTCGCAACGGCGCGGTGCTGTGCCGTGGCGGTGTGTCATTCGCGGAATCGTCAGGATATTAGACAATGCCGAGGCTAATCGGCGATCTCTCGAGATCGTTTTCCCGGAGTGTTATAGCTTTCGGCGTCCTGCTGTCGCTCGTAGTTGTCTCGGCAAGCGTCGCACACGATGCTCCTAATCGGACAGAACAAGGAACGGCACCACAGTCCTCGTCCACTCAGCCGTACCCGAAGCCGGCGGACGAAGTCGGCCCTGCCGATAGCGAGCTGCGTGTTTGGGCTAGTCCGGACCTTCGGTATCACAGCGACAAGAATGCGCCTCCCCTTACGCCGCGAGGCATATTTACCCAGAACGTAACGGATCCGTTCACGTTTGAGGGTACGGCGCTTCAGGCCGGAAATAGAACAGACGACGAATGAATTCCCGCCCTATGGGCAAAGTATGTCCGGATACGCGAAACGCTACGGTGCAGCGCTCGCCGATTACAGCATCGGCGAGTTTATGAGCACATACGCTTTCCCTTCGCTCCTGCATGAGGATGCCAGATACTTTCGCGAGGGCGAGGGCAGTACAAGAAGCGACTTGGCCACACGATGGCAAGCGCATTCGTGACGCGCACGGACTCAGGACGCACTTCGTTCAATTGGTCAAATTCTGTGGGGAGAGTTGCGGCCGGCGGCGTTTCTACGCTGTACTATCCTGCTGGGAATCGCGGTGTGGGATTAGTATTATCCCGAGCCGGTATTGGTATCGTGTTCGGAACGTCGGGAGCCATCTTCTCCGAGTTTGGCAGCGACATCTAACGAAAGCTCTTCAAGAAGAAGAGAAACAAACAAACTACAAACTAAAAAACACCGAAGTCTACGCCAGTCGACATCCGTGCAGAACTCCCGTAATCGCTTCCGCGCCTCAGTCCTTCGTCAGTGAAAAATAGAGATTCACCTGGAGGCCGATGTAGTTCACCTGCTGATTCGGGTGTTTACCCGTATTGTTGTCATGCTCATAGTACGGATTGAATTGCACGTGCTTTCCGACGGGAAGAAGGCAACCGGCAAAAAGTGAGGTCGTGCTCCATTTCGCGTACTGGCTCTCGTAATAAGGTTCGGCGGCTACGTAGGGAATCAAGTGGTAGGAATGGATGGCCAAGGTTCTTTCCAGCGTCAGTTTATTACGGTAGCGCCAGGTGAAAACTCCGTTTTTCCAGTCCAAGTCTGCGCGATTTCTGTCGGTGATTAGAACTGCGGCCTTCAGAGGAAAGCGAAAAGTCACAGCCGTCAATAGGCGGTTCTCCGGGGCCGTGTTCGGCGCCGTGATATATCGATATCCAATCTCGAACTCAAGCGGTCTTTTCTTGGCATCGTCCAAATCGAAAGCTGTAATGTTTTTGAGCTTAACCAGAGGCTTGAGAAAGAACTGCACGCTTGGTCCTAACGTAGCTTGGGTTGGATCACCGCCATCCCGGTCGTCCTTCGCCTGGAAATACACACGCGCCATCGGATTGAACGTGAGGTAAGAATCAATCTCCGGAAGGAATTGAGCCGATTGTGCTTGCGTTGGGACGCAGGCGAAGCTGAACGCAAGCAGTGACAGCCAGAATAAAACCCGCAAATAGTTTCTCATCGTTGTGATTACGACCATGAAGTCTAGCCACCGGTCCTGCGCCTGGATACCGGCAATTCTGACAGGTGCCGCTCAAGGGAGTGTCCGATACCTTCTTTACGAGTGCGTTCAAGGGCATTCGTGTGCTCAATCCAGAGCCGGACTCCGTTTAAGTTCGCCGATCGCCAGTCGGAGTCGGTACGGGAATGAGCGCACTCGGACAGAGCTGAAACAGGTGAGACAAATGCAATCGCTCAATGGTCAACGACACCATTCGCTTCTTCACCGCTTCGCCCGTATGCTGCTGATCCTCTCGGCCCTGGGCGGTCTCTGCTCCGCGCGACCGAAAAAGGACGTCCTTCAGTTCACCAATGGCGACCGCATCACCTGCGAGATCATCAAGCTCGAAAAGGGCTATCTGTACGTCAAGCTTGAGTATGCGGAGGGCACGGTCGCGATGGATTGGTCCAAGATTGTGAAGGTCGAAAGTCCCCAGGGCTTTGTGGTTGCGGATAAGGACGGGAAACGCTACACGGGCACCCTGCAAGGTGCAGCCGAGGGCACCACCCCGGCAGGAGCGGAGGAACTGAAAGTGCAGGTCACGGGCCCCTCCAGCAGTCAGCTAGTCTCCAGCAACGAGATTGTTGAAATCGAACGGACAGACACCAGCTTCTGGCAAAACCTGCACGGCGGACTGGACGCGGGCCTCAACTACTCCAAGCAGCAAAACCGCACGCAATACAACTTCGATACGAATACACTATTTCAACGGACCAAGTGGTCCATGGCTGCCGAATATCAGTCCAGTTTCAGCGGCGGTGGTAACGTCTCGAACCTGCGCAACGACTTGCAACTGAATGGCGCACGACAATTGCGATCACCGCGCAATTTCTACATGGGGCTGGCAGAATTCCTGCAAAGCAACGAGCAGCAACTTGACCTACGCACCACCTTCGGCGGCGCCGTGGGACATGTTTTCAGCCACACGAACAATACTCTGATGACCGGGTACGCTGGAGCCGACTGGAACCGGGAACAGTACTCTTCGGAGGCTACGACTGGCAGGACTGGAGACAGCGCCGAAGCCATCATCGGAACGCAGTTGAATTTCTTCCGCTTCAAAACTACCGATATCCTGGCTGACGCCCGCCTCTATCCCAGCCTGACAGACTTGGGACGCGTACGTTTTGACCTCAATACATCGCTGAAGCTGAGGATCGCCAAAGATCTCTACTGGAGGTTTGGCTACTTTCTCAACTACGACAGCCGTCCCCCACAGAACCTGCCTAAGAGCGACTTCGGATCCACCTCCAGCATAGGGTGGACGTTCTAAATTCCGGTTAAGGACCTCTGCCATGGTGTCCGCGGGCCTAAGAGCGAACAAAACGGACGGACCTACCTCTGGCAAAACTGACAGTTGCCAGAATCCGACGCCAAGCCCAGCATGATCCCGACGCAGATTCCCTTCTGCGCCACGACAATCACGAGTGAGGAGCTGAGTAATTCGGGGACAACCTCTGCTGGCGAGAGAAACAACGCCAGTAAGCTCCGGCGGTTTCCGAATCCCATCCGTTCAACTCGCGACGGTAGGGTGGATGTCTGTTCAATGTCGACAGGAAAGGACAAGAAAATGCGGTACATCGAAACTCTAAGAACTCACAAGGTTGCCATTGGCAACTTTCTGCTGATTGGCCTGCTCGTGTTCGCAAGCACCTTCGCCCTGTCGCGTGGGCCGAAGACGGAGACGATTGAGGCGAGCGCCATGGGTACCGGCACACAAATGGGAGCGGTGATCGGCGTAACTCTGGATATCTACGAGTGGTCCACTCCGGAGGACAGGCAGATCCTGATCGATGCTTTCACCAAGGGACAGAATCAAGGACTGGTCAACGCACTTTCGAAAATGAAGGCGGTGGGACACTGCTCGATCACCGGAACTCTCGGCTATGACGTCAGCTATATCCGCATGGTTTCCACTCCGACGGGAAGAAAAATCGTGTTTGTAACCAACCGTCAGATCAGGTTTGGGGAAGCTTTTTTCGATACTCAGTCCCAGTCCTTCAACCTGACGGCGGGGGAATTCGACTTGAATGCCACCGACAAGAGCAAGAGCACAGGAGTTGTGTATCCCGCAACTCAGCTGGTTATCGATAAGCAGGGGCAGCTGCAATTTGACCTCACGCAGAACCCTTGGAAGCTGGTGGACGTTCTCGACTGGCAAGGCACGCCTGGAGTGAACTAGGCGGGAGGCATCCTATGAAAACACGACGCATCATTGCGACCCAGCACCTTGCGGCGCTGGCGACAATTGTCTTGCTGTGCTCCTTCACCCTGGCCCAGGAGCAGCAGCGTGGCAGCGAAAAGTATCTCTGCTCGGAGCCCAACCCGCAGGCCATCTGCACCGTCGAAAATACGTGTGGATCAACCTCCACTCCTTGCACCGTCGAGATCAAACGAACTGCTTCTGACGCCTCGGCTACTCCCAGCATTCCGAAGGCGAAAGGGAACGAGCCGTTCTGCGTGAAGGCTGGGACCACGATCCTCTGGAAGAGTGGGTCCAAGAATACAGGTTTTGTTTTGGACTTTGGCCCGGACTCTCCCTTTGGCTCAGAGGCAGTCATGGGGGGCTCCGACCGTCCCGCTTCGACGGTTGCGAACAAGAAGGGCTGCTACAAGTATTCGGTTGGAGCCTGTGTTTCAGGGTCCATCTACGGAATGTGTGGATCGGCTGAAACGGAACTCGTCATAACCGGCGGCGAATAAACGTCCGCCTGCATGGAGAAGGAAAAATGATCAGGACCTTTGCGAAACAGCTTCTATCGACGACTCTGTCCCTGCTGCTGGTCGTCACCACGGTGCCGTTTGAAGCTGGAGCTCAGCAAGCAGCGCCGCCGGCAGGATATTCGGGACAAGGCGTTCCTTTGACGGCGGAAGAGTTGCAGCAACTTACCGGCCCGATTGCCCTGTACCCGGATGCGTTGGTAGCCCAGATTCTTGGAGCTGCGACCTTTCCCGACCAGGTTGCGACCGCTGCCAACTGGGTTCAGCAGAGCAATCTGACAGGCTCGATGTTAATGCAGGCCGTGGACACGCAACCGTGGGATCCCAGCGTGAAGGCGCTCACCCAGTTTCCGTCCGTCCTCGACAACATGGCAAAGAACCTTAGTTGGACCTCGGCATTAGGCGAGGCGTATCACACGCAGGCCGCCGATGTGATGTCCGCTATCCAGTTTCTGCGAGCCAAAGCGCAAGCGGCGGGCAATCTGAAATCCGGATCACAGATTGTAGTCGTGCAGCAGTCGCCGCAAACCATCGTCATTCAATCTGCAAATCCGCAGGTGGTATACGTTCCCGTCTATAACCCGGCGGTGGTCTATGGCGTTCCCTACGTGTACCCCAGCTACGTCTACGTCGCCCCACCTCCCTCGACTGCTGTGCTTGCGTTCGGCGTGGGTATCGCGGTGGGCGCGATGATGAGCGGCGGATGTTGCGGTTGGGGTTATAGCAGTTGGAACTGTGGCTGGCACAGCACGACGGTCGTGTATCGCGGCGGATCGTACTACGGAAACAGCGCGTGGCACGGCGGCTATTACGGTTCGAACGGTTACGGCGGCGTCTCGCACTACGGCACCAGCTATAACCCATCCACCGGGACTTACGCGCGTGGTGGCACAGTCTCAAACGGCTACGGCAGCGCCAGCGCAGGTCAAGCGTACAACCCGTCCACGGGGACTTATGCGCGTGGCGCGTCAACCTCGAATGCCTACGGCAGTGCAAGCGCCGCCCAAGCGTACAACCCAAGAACCGGAGCATCTGCCTCCACGGTGCAGGGCTCCAATGCCAACGGCAGCTGGGGAAGTTCGACGGCTTCGAAAAACGGCAACACTGCATACAGCCAGCATCAAACGACCTCGCAAGGAACCACAGGGTCCGTGAAAACCTCGAACGGTGCCTCGGCTTATGGCGCGTCAGGTAAGAATGGCAATAGCGCTGCGGTGGGTCAGACAGCAAACGGTGACAAATACGCGTCCGCGAACGGAAACACCTACAAGAACACCGGAAGCGGCTGGAGCGGAAATTCGAACAATACCCAGAAATACGGCTCATCCTCGGCCAACTCCGCCGCTTCCAAGGGCTGGGGCGGTCAGGAAAAGAGCGGCGGATCATCCGCCTTCGGCGGCGCCAGCGGTGGAGGATGGGATTCCAGGTCGGCGAGTGCTCGCGGTTCCTCGAGTATGGGCGGTGGTGGGGGCTGGGGCGGACGCAGCGGTGGTGGCGGTGGCTTTCGCAGATGAGCCCGATCGCGCGCCCGCCAATTGGCCGGGTGGTGAGCGTGATTGGCGAAGTGCCTGACAGTCGATATTGTGGAGGATTCTTATGTCGCGGAAAGAGTGCAGACTTGCACCTATGACTCAATTGCTACTTCTGGCTCTGCTGTTGTGCCTTACCGGCTGCAGCAAGTCCGACAAATCGTCGTCGCAGGTATTTCCGTCCGCAGACGATGCTGGCAATGTGCTGCTTCAGGCGGCAAAATCCGGAGATCAAAATGCATTGCTGGCAGTCTTCGGCCCGGGTTCGAAGGAGATTATCCTCTCCGGCGATGCTGTGCAGGACAAAGCTGTGGTCGACTCATTCGTGGCGGCCTATGGGCAGATGCACCGCTGGCGCAAGATGCCGGACGGCACCCAGATCCTGTTGGTTGGAGCGGACAATTTTCCTTTCCCGATTCCGCTGAAGAAAAATAGTAGCGGGCAGTGGTTCTTTGACACCGCGGCGGGGAAAGATGAGATTCTGGCGCGCCGGGTTGGCCGGAATGAACTGGCGGTCATCGACGTGTGTCTGGCGGTGGTCGATGCCCAGGCCGAGTATTTCTCGCAAAAGCGTGATGGCGGGAGCGCGAATCAATACGCGCTGAAATTCATCAGCGATACGGGCAGGCAGAATGGCCTGTACTGGGACTCGCCAGAAGGCCAACCCAAAAGCCCGCTCGGGCCGCTGGTGGCCTTTGCAACCGACGAAGGATACAACGCAAAGGCCGCCGCGCGTGCGCCATTTCATGGCTATGACTTCCGAATGCTCACAAAGCAGGGGGCTCACGCGCCAGGTGGTGCGAAGGATTACGTGGTGGATGGGAAAATGGTTGGTGGATTTGCCTTCGTCGCCTATCCCGCCGAATACGGCAATTCAGGCGTGATGACATTCCTCATCAATCAAGACGGAATATTACTGCAGAAGGATTTGGGAAAGACCACAAAAGAAATAGCCACCGCCATGGACGCGTTCGACCCCGATAACAGTTGGACTGTAGTGCAGTAATAACCGCTTACTTCGGTAGGGCAGGGTCGAGGCCTCTACCCGGTTGAACGTCAACTGCCGTGTGTCTAGGCTGAAAGGCCCCTGCAATGGCTCATGCGAAGTCCACCGGTCAGTTGGGTTCGTGGGGAATCCCTGCGTTGTACGCCGCCACTGCAATCGTTGCCGGGCTGACCTTTCCACGGATTGAGAGCCGCCTTTTTCCCGAAGTGGTTTCGAAGCTGAGCGTGTCAGCGGCGACGACAATGTACTCTGCCATTGCCTCAGGCATGATTGCCCTGACCGGGATCGTATTCTCGTTGACCTTCGTCATGGTCCAGTTCAGCGCCACCGCCTACTCACCACGCCTCGTAGTGTGGATCGCCCGTGATCCCGTAATGTCCCATGCGCTGGGAGTATTTACGGCCACCTTCCTCTACGCCGTCGCAGCGCTCGCAGGAGTGGACCGGATGGGTTCGGGAAAAGTTCCATTCATCAGCGTCTGGGTTGTGGTTGCCTTGCTGATTACCAGTGTCGGGATGTTCATCAGCCTGATCCATCGCATCGGCTTGCTTCAAGTCAACCGCATGTTGGATTTTCACCGGTGATCAGGGACGCAGAGTCATCACAACCTTGTATCCGTCCGTGAAGCCTGCAGCTGCACCCAATGGATCGGACGACTTTCGTTCCCTACCTTGCACTCAGTCCCTCATTCATCGCGGACGACCGCGCTCGGTACAGACAATCGATGTTGACGCATTAGTGAATTTGGCGAAGGAGTGGGGTGGAGTCATCGAAGTGCTTGTGGCGGTCGGTGACACCGTCGTGGAACTCATGCCCGTGCTGCACGTCTTTGGTGCACGACAGCCGATTGACGAAAGGCGGTTGAGGAATGGGATCGCACTTGGCGGAGAACGCACGTTCGATCAAGACCCCAAGTACGCGATCCGCTTGCTGGTGGACATCGCGATCAAGGCATTGTCCCCGGCCGTCAACGATCCGACCACCGCAGTCCAGGCTCTGGATCAAATCCAAGACCTGCTGCTTCGTTTAGGCTGCCGTCACCTGGAAATCGGAAAGTTTCGTGACAGCGATGGCAAATTGCGACTCGTCTTTCCGTTCCCTGCGTGGGCCGATCTTCTTCGATTGGCGCTCGATGAAATTCGTGTCTACGGCGCGGGCAGCGTGCAGGTCATGCGGCGCATGAACGCGCTGGTCAACGATCTCGTTACCGTTCTCCCGGAAGGGCGCCGGCCCGCTCTTCGCCACTGGGATGTGCGATTGAAAAACACGATCGCGCGTTCGTTCACCGACGGTGAAGACCAGCAGGAAGCCTCGCAGGAGGATCGGCAGGGCCTCGGCATGCCTCGCGATTCTTCTGGATACTCTCAAGTCGCGTGACGGTGCTTGACGACTCGCACGTCCAGCGCAGCCCTCGCGATCACAAGGTGAGAGCTATTTCACCTTGGGCGCTTTACTTTCCATGACCGTCGTCCAGGCGAAGCCGTCTTCGGACATCACGTACTGAAACGAATAGGAAGGTGCCACGGCGCTAATGCTTCGGTGGAAATCCCTTGAGCAGTTTGTCAATTGCCTTTTCCGCGAGAATCAGAGCCTGGTCCTTCTGTTCCGGGTCAAGTTTCTGCATGACCGTTCCCCGCCAGACCATCTTGCCCTGACTTCCATCGATGAATTGCAGGGTGAGTGTCCCCTGCGCGACCAGGGGCGCGTTTAAGACGGGTGCTCCGTATTCCCCCTGCCACATGACAGGATCCATAGTCGCCGTTGGAGGGGCGTTGTATCCAAAGTCGATTCCGCCGGCGGCACTGAGGGTCAGATCCCCGTGGGTTGCGGTTCTGACCAGACCCTTGGCGCTCAGATCCTGATCGATCGTGCCCACCACGTCCTGATAGAGCTGTGGTCGCTCCACCGGATGATCGAGTTTCGCCCAGGTGTACGTCTTGTATTTCGAGAAATCCACGCTCTTGTCGTATCCGACCTTGACTTTCTGGGCGACCCCGGATGTTGTGAGCCCAATCACGACGAGCCAAGCCAAGAAAACGCACCGGCCACTAGTCATTCTGCTCTCCTAGGTACGGACTAACCCGTGAATCTAGTGAAAAACGAACGCGAAAGAAACTGTCATAAGTTACAGGTTGCCAATCGCAACAGCTTTCCCTTGATGGATTGCGAACCGAATGATGGGTTTGCGAGCCAAACAAGCGCCCGCGCTGCAGCGTCTTCCCAGGGGCGACGGCAAAGGACTGGTAGAACTCACAGTTGAGCATTGAGAGGGGCACGCCTAGGCTGGTGGCGATTGATTCCGTTCGTTGCGCGGCTGGCCGCACCCTGGAACGGCTGCCCGCGATGAATTGCCAGAGCGATTTTGTTTGCTGCCGCCCAGGAGTGGCAGTTTTTTCCGGACAACCATAGAGCGGTAAAGGCGGTAAGGGAGGAACGTGATGATTTGCAGATTGAAGGGTGGCGTTGCTGGATTGGCGTTTGGGTTGGGGCTTGTCCTGCTTGCTGGTGGGGTCATGTCAGCTCAGGACATCAAGACGAATTACATGCCGGGTACCGATTTTTCGAAATATCACACCTACAAGTGGGTCAGCATCAACCACGCCGAGCAAGTGGACCCAATCGTAGCCCAGCAGATCAAAGACGCAATTGATACCCAACTCGCCTCCAAAGGGATGACCAAGACCGACGCTGACACTGCCGATATGTACGTCGGGATACAGACCTCCATCCAACAGCAGCAGCAGTGGAACGCTTATGGCATGGGCGGTGGTTGGCGGATGGGTGGTGGCATGGCAAGCGCCACAAGTTCCACGATTCAGATTGGCACGCTCGGTGTCGACTTCTATGATCCGGCGACGAAACAGCTCGTCTGGCGAGGTCAGGCAACCAAGACCTTGAACCCGAGCAAGAATGCGCAGACCAATCTAAACCGTGTGAATCAAGCAGTGGCGAAGCTTTTGAAGAGCTTCCCGCCGAAGCCGTAAGCAGCGCTTCGCAAATGGAACTGACGGAGCGGCATGGAAAGCCGCTCCGGAGATGTTCGGCTCGGACGAGAACGGCCGTGTGCATGGGTTAATCGGGAGGCATCCGAATGTTGCGCCTAATCCTCAGCCTCGTTCGCCCCTATAAGGGCACTCTGTTCATCATTTTGGTGGCCATGGTCGCACAGACCGCGATGAGCGTGGCAGGCCCGTGGCCACTGAAAATCATCCTCGACAATGTGGTTGGGTCCCACAAACTAGCTCCTTGGCTCGCCGATCTGCTGCACCCGGTTTTGAGCGGCGGCAGCAAGATGCAGATCGCGGTCGCGGCGGCGGCGGCCGTGGTGCTCATCGCCCTGATTGGCGCAATCGCGTCCTACGTCTCCAACTACTACACCACCAGTGTGGGCCAGTGGGTGGCGAATGATTTGCGTTTGCGGACGTACCACCACCTGCAGCAACTTTCGCTCAGCTACTACGACACTCATCAGACTGGGACACTCTTGAGTACGATCACGTCTGATGTCTCGACGATCCAGAGTTTCGCCTCTTCCGCCACCCTCGACATTGTTGTCGACCTTTTCACGATCGTGGCCATGCTGCTGATTATGATCCGGTTGAACTGGGATTTCACCTTGATTGCCGTAGCCGTGACGCCATTTCTGCTTCTCTTGGTATCGAGATTCAACAAAGCGGTGAAGAAGGCGACCCACGAAGTACGCAAGCAGCAAAGCAAGGTCGTTTCGGTGGTGGAAGAGGGACTGGAATCCATGAGGGTGGTGAAGGCTTTTGGCCGCCAGGACCTGGCGGAAGAAGGGCTTGCGGAGGTCAGTCAAGCGACGGTGGACGCCGCGCTCAAAGCCCGCCGGATAAAGTCGCTTTTGTCTCCGATTGTGTCGATCACGGTGGCGCTCTGCACCGCAGTGGTGCTGTGGCGTGGTTCGGCGCTCATTCTTGCCGGAGTCATGACGGCGGGTGCACTGACGGTCTTTCTCGCGTATTTGCGCAAGTTCTTCAAGCCTGTGCAGGATTTGGCCACGATGACCAATACCATCGCCCAAGCCGCGGTCGGCGTGGATCGCATCCGCGCAATCCTCGACGCTGACACCATTATCCCCGAGCGTCCGGACGCGCGCGAACCGCATGCGCTAGCGGGCGAGATCGAATTCGAGCATGTGGCTTTCGCCTATGAGTCCGGGACCCCGGTACTCACGGATGTCAGTTTCAAGGTCAAGGCGGGCCAGATGGTTGGCGTCGTCGGGCCCACGGGCTGTGGCAAGTCGACCGTCGTAAGTCTTATCCCGCGCTTCTACGATCCAACTTCCGGTACGGTCAAAATCGACGGCGCGGATATTCGTGAGTACAAGAAACATCCACTGCGGGACCAGATCGGCTACGTCCTGCAAGAGCCCGGACTGTTTGCGGGATCGGTGCGCGACAACATCGCCTATGGCAAGCCGGGCGTCACCGACGAGCAGATCCACGAAGCTGCAAAATTGGCCAATGCCGACGAGTTCATCGCGAAGATGCCCCACGGATACGACACCATGATTGGCGAGCGCGGGGAGACGCTATCCGGCGGCCAGCGCCAGCGTATCGGAATTGCCCGCGCCATTATCCGCAACAACCCGATCCTGATCCTGGATGAGCCCACCGCGGCGCTCGACACCGAGTCGGAAAAACTGGTCATCGATGCGCTGGAGAAGCTCATGAAGGGGCGGACTGTGCTTACGATCGCTCACCGGCTGAGTACGATTCGCGACGCCGACAAGATTGTCGTTCTAAAAGACGGGGTCGTGGCGGAAGAGGGAAGTCATGACCAATTGCTGGCTCGGGGCGGCGTGTATGCCGAACTTTATCGCATCCAGTACAACACCGCACCAGCAGCGGTTGCGTCATGAAGATCGGCAGATTGCGCGTTCGCGATGATTTCAAGGAGGTCCTATGTCCCGTTCCTTAATTGTGCTGCCCGACGATACCGCAAAGCCCATTCTCGATGCCATCAACAGCGCGACCAAATCTCTGCGCGTTAAGATGTTCATTTTTTCCGATCCAGAACTCCTGGCGGCCGTCATTGCCGCGAAGAAGCGCGGCGTAAACGTGCGCATCATGCTGAATCCCGCCCGGCGCGACGGCGAATCGGAAAATACGGACTCCCGCAAGCAACTGGAGGCCGGCGGGGTTGAGGTGATCGACAGCAACCCCGCGTATGACGTAACCCATGAGAAGTCCATGGTCGTGGATGATACGACCGCGTTTGTCAAATCGCTGAACTGGGAAACGAAGAATCTGACCCTGACGCGTGATTACGCTATCGTCACGTCGCATGCTCACGAGGTCGCAGAGATCATGCAATGCTTCGAGGCGGACTGGGCCCGAAAGCCTTTCCATGGGGACGAAAAGTCGCATCTGATCTGGTGCTCGGGCAACGGTCGCGATCGCATTGCTCAATTCATCGACGACGCAAAGGACTCCATTTTTCTGCAGAATGAGCGCTACCAGGATGCGGTCATTATCGAAAGGCTGGTCCGAGCCGCGCGCCGTGGCGTAAAAATCCATGTCATGGCTCGTCCTCCCCATAAACTCAAGAAGGAAAAGCTGGTGGAATCGGTCGGCGGGTTGCGCACCATGGACGATGTCGGCATCAAGATTCACAAACTGAAACATCTCAAACTTCATGCCAAAATGCTCCTCGCCGACCATGCCCGCGCCATTGTAGGATCGATCAACCTGGCGCCCGGCAGCTTCGACAGCCGTAGAGAATTGGCCATCGAGGTGCGAGACGCCGATGTGGTCGAGCGCCTGGGGAAGACGGCTCACCATGACTGGGAAAACTCGCACGCGCTTGATTTGACGGATGCAGGACTGCTCGCGGAGTTCGAGAGTCATAAGGTTGGCGGAACCGAAGAGATGGCGCTCCACAGTGGAGGCGAAAAGCACAAATGAGAAATGGGGCCACGGGTGAAGCGTAAAGTTCTGGCGATTGCCATCCTTCTGACGGCCGCCGCTTTGATGTTCGGGAGATCCAGCAAACTGATCACGAGCTGGCGGAATCCGAGCTACGCCCCAGCGAAAAAATTTCATCGGGTGCTGGCCATGGGGTTCAGCAACAAGATGGAAGTGCGCGCAGATTTCGAGGACGCGCTGGCGGCGGAACTCGCCAGCAAAGGCTTGGAGGCCATAGCCGGCAACACAATTCTGCTCCGCCCGCCGGGTACGAAGCTCGACCTCACCTATCTGAGGGAGCAGATTCAGGCGAACCAGATCGAAGCGGTAGTGGTCTCGCGCCTCGTGAAGGTGGACAACACTGTCACCTACGTGCCGGGCACCGCATATTTCATGCCCTATCCCTACTACAACACCTTCTATGGGTATTACGGAACGCTTTACCCGGTGATCTACTCGCCAGGCTATCTGGAGAAGGAGAAGAAAGTGCGGGTTGAAACCAATGTCTATGTCACGACCGCGCCGGACGGGCAGCTGATTTGGACCGGGACCACCGACACTTTCAATCCCTCTAACGTGCACAACGCGATCAAGGGACTGGTCAACCTCGTGGTGACGAAAATGGAGAAAGACGGGGTACTTTAGAAGCGGTTGAGTGGTTGCACCCGGCTTCGCTACTTTGGCCATCCGAAACACCTGTACTGCCAGGCACACGAGAGGTGGTTGAAGTTTCCCCCAAACCGGACCGTACGAGCCACGACTGTAGGCGATCTTCACAGACGGGTGCTTACTTACGGGATACGACATCGTGCCTCCAATACGGGAGCTCGTCTGGAGCGTCTGTGAATCCACCACGCCATTCAGGCTGGTTTGGCCGCCGAACCAGAAATTCCCGTCGAGCGATACCCAAAGTCGAGGTTTCAGATCATAGCGGACGTGCGCTTCAAACGAGCCGATGGGTGCCTTGCGATTGGGATCGGATTCCGGGATAGACCGCATTCTGCGAATAGTATTCGTGATTCGTGGTGTAGAGCCAAACTCCTCCGTAGGTATCGAGCAGCCACTCCCCAGCGCTTGGACACTCCGACTTCCGGCTTGAAGGCCCAGCGGTTGGCTCCAAAGTTCACCAGTTTTGTGGGATCGCATTGACCGGTCGGCGCGACCACTTTGAGAGTTACACCGAGCAGAGTCTTCTGGCGCCATTGGCGCATCTCTGGAAGCGTCATGCCCGGCCCGCCCTTCAAGTTCACGCTGAACCGAAAGGTCGTGTCCAGGAGTCCCGAGCGGTGCACGCTGGTTTCCGTGGTCACCACTGTCCCGTGAAAGTCTCCACCCCATAAGGGAACGCCGCGACGATATTGGCCGAGCGTCCGAAGAAGTTCAGCGAATGATACACGGTCAACACCGGCACATTGATCTTGGCGGTGGCGTTACGTACGGGAATCGCACCATCAAAAAGAATGTTGCCATCGTAAAAGGAGGAGTAGGTCAACGTCGCCGCGTTCGAATGAAGCGGCGTGATGACGTAGGCTCGCGGAGCCAGGTCCTGTGCCCAAAGCAGCGGCAAACAACATCCAGTGATCACGATTGTGAACCGGAGATGAAGGGACGCATTGCAGGCCTGGAAATTCCGGCAAGACACTTCAAGACACTTGCGTTCGCTGGTCTCTTCCTGCCTTTCAGGAGTACGATGCTAGCTGCGTAACTGTCAACACTGCCAGTAGTTGGAAGGTAGCCGCACCTTTATCGTGGCAATCGTCCTCTGATAGAGCGGGAACGATCACTATTTAGTGTGATCGAAGTCACTCCCCGCAGGACTGCGAATGTAGTAAATAAGGGCTGCCGGACTTCCTTGGCTTTAGGTCATTCGAATCGACGGTGCATTGGGTACGCCTACAACGCGCAATCAGCGATGTTCTGTTGCCGGAACGGCGATGTTCCGTTGCGCGCTGATTTGTGTCCTTACACTTGTCCTAATTAAGCCGAGCGCGGCAGCACCCGCGGTTCGTCATCCCCGTCCCGTACCGCGTCCCATTCCGCAGCAGACCGAGGTGCTCTTTCTCTCTGCGTTAGATCCGGATTTGCCGGATGTCGCAGCCATGATCGAGCAGACCGAAACCCAGATTCTTACGGGATCCGACAAGCCGGTACGTTTTAGCTTCGAATATCTCGATTTCCCTTCTTCGTTGGCGGACCAAACTCGCGGGAAGGCGACCGCGTCCTACCTTCTCGATAAATACCGTGGGCACATTTTCCAGTTGGTCATCGCGATTGGGGAAGAAACGGTCATGTTTGCAGAACCAATGCAAGCTAAGTTGTTTCCGGATGGTGCGCTGTTATTTTTCGTGGTCAATCCCCAAAGCACTGCGCTCTGGATTAATCAGACCCCACCTATTACAGGCGTCGTTCGCGAGACGAATTATCTGCCCACTCTACAGTTGGCATTGCGGCAAAATCCTGGCACTTCCCACGTAATTGTGGTTGCGGGCTCTTCCGCCGGAGAAAAAATCGATATCGAGATCGCACGGAAGCAGTTCCAGTCGTACGAATCGAATCTTAAGTTCGAATACATGACGGACCTGAGTTTGGCCGAACTTGCAACCCGGCTCACCACCGCACAGCCCGATACCGTGATCCTGTTCCTGGATTTTACAGTCGATTCGAGCGGGGAGGAATTCATTCCAGCCCGCATTCTCCCGCCCGTCTCCAAATCAGCTACGCGACCAATGTACGGAACGTTTTCCTCGCTGGTGGGCAATGGAGTGGTTGGAGGGAACGTCGCAGATTTGGCCGAAGTGGGACGCACCATCGGGCAGGATGGGGCGCGCATTCTCAAGGGAGAGAAGGCAGAGAGTATTCCCGTCGCTACCGGTGATTTCCAGCACTACATGGTTGACTGGCGCCAGTTGCACCGTTGGGGCATTCCGGAAAACCAGTTGCCTCCGGATATCGTCCTGCTCAACTGGGAGTACTCTCCGTGGGAATTGTACCGGTGGAGGATTCTGAGTCTTTGCGCCGTTCTGCTGGTCGAGACCCTGCTGATCGTCTTGCTGTTGCGCAACATAGTTAAGCGTAAGCTTGCCCAGCAAGCCCTCACTCAAAGCGAGAATGAACTCGCAGAGGCGCAGCGGCTGGCTCGAATCGGCAGCTGGTCGTGGGATGTGGACAAGAAAGAGATCAGCTGCTCGGATGAGCTTTACCGCACTTGTGGGCTCGATTCGGCTGGGCCGCTGCCCCGAGTCGAGGAGTTTTCGCGGCTCCTTACTCCCGAGAGTTTGGGGCGTCTCACAGCCGTCATGGAAACAGCCTGGCAGGCCGGTTCGATCCAAGAAATCGAGTTGGAAGTGGTACGTCCGGACGGTAACAAGATATGGATTCGTACCCGGGGTGAATCCCTACGCGATGCCACCGGCCGCGTGACCTATCTTCACGGAACGGCTCAGGACATCACCGAGCGGAAGCTGTCTCAAACCAAACTGCAAGAGAGCGAGGACCGGCTGGCGGCCGTTGTCGCGTCGGCGATGGACGCGATCATTGCCGTCGACGACCATCAAGTTGTCGTGGTGTTCAACGCCTCGGCCGAGAAGATGTTCGGCTGCCCGGCCAGCGAGGCGATTGGCAGTTCCATAGACCGTTTCATTCCGCAGCGTTTCCGTGCCGGACATGGCGCGCATCTTCGCCGCTTCGGCGAGACTCAGCAAACCAGCCGGACTATGGGCACACTGGGCGCACTGTGGGCGCTTCGGTCCAATGGCGAGGAGTTTCCCATTGAAGCCTCGATCTCCCACGTGGAAGATGCGGGCAAGAAACTGTTTACCGTCATCATCCGGGACATTACCGAGCGCCGCCGGGCGGAAGAAGCGGCGGCGGAGAGCGAGAAGCGGTTTCGCCTGATCGCTAATACCGCTCCCGTGCTGATTTGGATGTCCGGCCCGGATAGGCTGTGCAACTATTTCAATCATGGTTGGCTCGAATTCACCGGCCGGCGCCTGGAGCAGGAGCTTGGCAACGGCTGGGCGGAAGGCGTACACGCTGAAGACCTGCAAAAGTGCCTCGATACGTACACGCAATGCTTTGATCGGCGCGAGAGATTCAGCATGGAGTACCGGCTTCGCCGCCACGACGGAAAATACCGCTGGGTCCTCGATATTGGAGTGCCCAGGTACAACAGCGACGGTTCCTTTGCCGGATACGTGGGCTGCTGCATGGATATCAGCGACATGAAGGAAGCAAGGGCTACGGTAATCGAATTCAGCGGCCGGCTCCTCCGGGCCGGAGAAGAGGAGCGGACGCGGATCGCGCGCGAGTTGCATGACGACATTAACCAGCGATTGGCTCTGCTGGCGAACGGACTTCAGGAAGCTGAGCAGGCGGCATCAGGGAATAAAGATTCGCCGCGGAAGCAGGGACTGCACGCTCTTTGGCAGCTGACGAGTGAAATCGCGACCGACATCCAGCACATGTCTCATCAATTGCATCCCTCCAAGCTGCACTACCTTGGGCTCGCCACGACGGTGCGGCAGCTGTGCAACGAGTTTGCCCAGCAACACAAGATGGAGATCGAGTGCATCGCGAACGGGTTGCCGGAGAATCTTGACGAAAACGTTTCGCTGAATCTGTTCCGTACGGTGCAGGAATCTTTGCGCAACGTGGCCAAACACAGCCAAGCTCGCCATGTGAAAGTCGAATTGACCTGCCAATCGGGGATGGTTTACCTGCGGGTGTCTGACGACGGAGTGGGATTCAATCCGGAGCACGCGCAAGTGCATCCCGGGCTTGGACTGGTCAGCATGCGAGAGCGCCTAAGGTCCGTCGGAGGAGAGTTCTCGATCTGGTCGAAGCCTTCCCTGGGTACCCTGGTGGAGGGTAAGGTTCCAGTTGTCTCGAAGCCCCATCCGTCAGAATTGACAGTAGCCGAGCCCACGGGCGCTAAATAGAATCGCGTCGAATGTTGGTCGATGGGCCCGGCAACCGCGATGGCATCTCGAACGTTTTCGGATCGCAATACCGCACGCCGACCCTCGAAAGGGAAGTCGTGGCCGACGTGACTATACTCCTTGCTGATGACAATTCCGCCGTTCTCGATCATGTTGGCAAGATGCTGAAGAAAGAGCATTCCTACAAAGTCCTCGCCGCCATCGGCGATGGGAACGCGGTTGTCCGGGAATATATCCGACTGAGACCCGATGTTATCATCCTCGACATTTCGATGGGTGATCTGAGTGGGATCGATATCGCTCGCCAGTTGCGGGATACGGGCTGCCGTGCCAAGATCATCTTTCTCACTGTGCACGAAGACCGCGACTATGTGAATGCGGCTATCGGCGCCGGGGGCTCGGCGTATGTCATCAAATCCCGGTTGAACATGGACCTGCTCCGCGCCATCAAGGCCGCGCTCTCGAATAAGCTCTTTGTTTCCGCCAGCTTGATGTCTGAACCCGGTTGAGCGGATTCGTCGATCGGATCGGTCGCGCGCTTCCCACAGCAAGATCCATCCTCCCCGCTCTAACAACGACTGTTAGTACTAACAGTTACGGCACCATGCCCCGCCTCTTAGTCTTTTCAGGAGAAGTGGCAGGCTCGATACGGAATGAAGTGGTCCCGCAAACTCGAAGACCTATTCCTGAACGTCTGGAAGCTGATACTCACTCTGCGAATGGGCAGCCGTCTTTACCGCTCATGGGAATGACCGGGATCGATGGTGGAGGCGTCTTCGGGAGCCAGCTCGCGAGCACCCCTCTGTATGCGAATCGCAGGAACGCGCTGAAGGTCGATTTTGGGCTATTCGCGTCCCCCGTCGGGAAGCCCGACCTCGGTCCCAGTTCACTGCCCTCGACCTGAGGCCGCTGTAAGTATTGACAGTTACGCGCCTGGGTGTCTGCCCTGTACTGTTCGGTGGTAGAGGAAATGAAGCCAAAGGGGCGTTGCTAAGGGCGTATCCGAGAAGTCAGAAGTTTGGCTCTTTCGCTTTCTGGGGCAGCGCGATTTTTGGCAGATAGGGCAGGGGATGCGCTGGCTGCGCCAACTCGAGCGTTGGTTGTTGGTCGTCGGAGTGCTGATGCTCGCTTTTTATGTGGCGGCCGGAATCCATAGGACTGTTTTGTCGAACCTGGAGCTGCAGCGGTTTACGAGGCTGCAGCGAGTCTCGGTCGCGGGCCCCCGCGGAGTGGCTCTGACCACCACGACTCCAGACTTCAGTTTGTGGGACGAGAAACGCGTCCAAGAATATCAGGAGAGCTTGGCGGCACATTTCAGCCCTGCCCTCGGCATTCTCCGCATACCCAAAATTAATGTCGAAGTCCCCATTCTGGAGGGCACCGACGATCTGAGCTTGAACCGGGGCGTCGGGCATGTGACCGGAACGCCCAGTCCGGGAGAGAACGGAAATGTCGCGATTGCCGGGCACCGAGACGGTTTCTTTCGTGGGTTAAAAGACGTCGTCGTCGGCGACAAGATTGAAATGGTCACTCTGCAGCGCACGGAGACTTACATTGTCGATAACATCGCCATCGTTGAGCCCAGCAATGTTTCGGTGCTGAAGTCGCGCCCGCATTCGTCGCTGACCTTGATCACTTGTTACCCGTTCTATTTCATCGGCAGCGCCCCGCAACGTTACATCGTTCAGGCGTCACTCGCGGATTCCGCCGTGCCGAATGCTCGGGCCGACGTGCGGTCGGAGTTCGGACCAGGAGAGTTTGACCCGCACAAAATCACTCGATGAACCGTTTGTGAATGAAAAGAAATGATTCCGAAAATCCACAAGGAGAAAACGAAATGAACTCAAACACAAGTTGGACGCGTGCGTCGCTGATGTTAGTCGTGGGGGCTCTTTGTGTAGCCTTCACCCTGAGCATGAGCGCGCAGGTGCAGACAAAAACCACTACCACCACCGGCAAAGCCCAGGTCGTCACCCAGGTTCAGAAGGGTGAGATTGTATTCGTTTCCGGCAACAGTGTCGTTGTCAAGATGGAAGACGGTTCGCTTCGCCATTTTGATAACGTGCCGGACAGCGCCAGAGTTACGGTCAACGGCCAGCAACTTGGCGTCCACGATTTGAAAGTGGGCATGAAAGTTGAGAAAACGATCACGACCAGCACGGTCCCGGAGACCATCACCACGGTGAAGAGCGTGACGGGAACGGTATGGTTCGTAAACCCGCCCAGCACGGTAATTTTGACCATGGAAGATGGAAAGAACCAGGAATTCAAGATCCCCAACGGCCAGAAGTTCGATATCAACGGACAGACGGTCGACGCTTGGGGTTTGAAGAAGGGGATGAAGGTCTCGGCGACTAAGGTTGTGCAGGCGCCTCAGACGGTGATTGCGCAGCGGACCCAACTTACGGGCGAAATGCCGCCTCCGCCTCCCCCGCCGCCGCCGGCCGATGTTCCGATCCTGGTGGTCGAGGAAGTAGCTGTTCCAGTGCAAGTGGCTCAGGCGGCGCCCGCGCCCGTGCTGCCGAAGACGGGAAGCGAACTGCCTCTGATTGGATTGCTCGGCCTTCTGTCGTTAGCGTCCTCGCTTGGACTGCGAACGGCTCGCAAGAGTCGCTAAAGGTTTCGCCTGGGAAACTAGGCCAGTTAGGTGCATCGCACGAAGCCAAGGAGTTGCTTGTCTAACCGGACAGGCAACTCCGTTTTTTTTCTCTGCTGTAAGAGATTCCGGCGAGCAGCATCTACGACAGTGGATTGGCGTCTGCCTTTCCTTTGATCTGAGGTTGGTTGCGACTGGCATTTTTGCCAGTAGCCCGCCGGCCGTCTTGCAACGAACATGAAAATGCCCCTGCAGTGTGTGGCAAGCATCCTGTGCGCTGCGGGAGTGTCCAAAATTGTCCGGCTAGCGGGGCGGCTCGCATTCTCAACAGCCAACAGGAGAGCACGATGAAACTTGTTTTGATGGTTCTGCTGATGGCTTGGACAATTCCTGGAGCCAGCGCGCAAAATGGCCCGCCCCCTGCGTGGTCACCGGCTAAGAGTCTGGGCATGTTCGCGTATCCAAAGAACAACCAGAATCCCGACCAGCAGCTCAAGGATGAGAGCGATTGCTACGGCTCGGCCAGGCAGAATACAGGGGTTGACCCTCAGATCCCGCCACCTCAGGGGCCGACCGCGCAACAAGACCAGGCCGCCCAGCAACAAGCCGCGCAACAGGCGGGGAGCAGCGTGAGTAAAGGTGGAACCGTAAAGGGCGCCGCAGGAGGCGCCGCGGGAGGCGCTGCGATCGGCGCGATCGCGGGGGATGCGGGAAAAGGAGCCGCGATTGGCGCCACCGTAGGTGCCGTAGCCGGCAGACGCGCGCAGAGAACGAAAGAGGCGCAGGCCAAGCAACAGGCAGCCCAACAGACCGCTCAAAGTCAACAACAAGCCCAAGCTGAGGCGCAAGCCCAGTACCAAGCCGGCATCAGCACATTCAAGAGAGCTTTCTCGGCGTGCATGGATGCGCGTCAATATTCCGTTCAGTAAGGCCGAGCGGACCGCAGGTTTAACGGATCACCGTTCTTGCAGTGAACCAGAGTACTTTGACGAATCTAGAGCTCGACAGGAGAAACCTTATGCGAACGTTTGTGTCTGTTTGTGCCTCGTTAGTTCTGTGGAGCGCGCTTGTTTCCGCTCAGACCGCAGAAGTCGCCGCCAAGCCTCTCAGCGACTCCGATATCCAATTGCTGCGCTCCGACGTCCAGGCGGGCAAACACGAGATCATTTCCGCGACCATGCAATTCACCGATGCAGAGTCCGCAGCATTCTGGCCGGTCTATCGGGACTATGCGCGCGATCAGCAGGTCATCGGCGATGAGCGTATAGCACTGGTCAAGGACTATGCGACGAACTACGACACCATGGACGATGCCAAGGCGAAGGATATGGTCCAGCGGATGATCAACATCGAAGACAAAACCTTGAATTTACGCGAAGACTACTGGCCAAAGTTCATGAAAGCGTTGGGAGCGAAACGCGCCGCGAAGTTCTGCCAGGTCGATAACCGACTAAGCCTGATCATTACTTTGCAGTTGACCGCCGCGATTCCCCTGATTCAGTAGCAAGCTGGCAGGCAGGTCATCACTCTTCAATCAGTACCTGTCACTTTTGCCAGTATCGCAGTTGCCGTGATGTCCAGCACACTAGCCAGTACACATGGGGATCCAGTAACTATTATCTGTCCAAGTACCTAACTATAAAAGGAGTGAAAATCATGAAAATTACCAAGTTGTTGGTGTTCTGCGCGATTTTGTTGGTGGGGCTCGCGGCATGGTCTCAGGACTTCCCGCGAGCAGAAGTCGCTGCCGACTACTCTTATGCCCGCTTTTACCCGGTTGCCGGTGGTACGCAAAGCCTAAGTCTGAATGGCGGCGGCGGAGCGCTCGTCGTCAACGTGACCAACTACTTTGGAATCAAAATGGATCTCCAAGGGTATGGCAGCAACACGATCACCTGGACGAATCCCGCCGGTGGGTCGCTCACGGCCCAAGGCAACCTGTTCACCTACATGTTTGGCCCCCAGATTAAGTTCCGCACACCAAAATTCCAGCCGTTTGCACAATGGCTGCTGGGTGGGGCGCACAGCAATGTATATGGAAATCTGACGAAAGCCTGCGCGGGCGCATGCACAACTTCGGGATCACCCGCGGGAAATGCGTTTGCCATGGCGATCGGCGGCGGCATCGACATTCCCATCAACAAATCATTCCAGTTCCGCCCGGTGGAGATCGACTATCTGATGACGCGCTTCACCAATCAGTTCAACAATTCATCGCAGAACAACTTCCGCTATTCTGCCGGTGTAAACTTCACTTTCGGCGGAAGTAGCAAGTAAGTTACACGAAGAAGGTTAGGGGTTCTAGGTTTCTGGGGAGCACCGACCGATCCTTCGTGCGATCCTCGGGGAGGTGTGAGAGTCACCTTCCCGAGGTTAAATACCCTCTCCGATAGTAGGCTTGCAAATGCGAGGGGCTCGATGATGGTGTTTTTTCTCGGGGGGTCACGTTCACTTTAATTTTTCGCCATTGCTCCTCGGCCCCGAGATCCCTCGGTTCGTATCCAAGAACATACTGGTTGCGCAGTTCCCAGCTGATGGCTGCGGCGGTTTCAGGAAGACGGGAAAGGTCATCAACTGTCACGGTTCGTCCGCCCGACGCATCGGTGATCTCACCTAGCCACTTCTTTCCCATGTATTCCTCAAAGGTCTTAAACAAAGCGGTGTCAAACAGTCCGATCGCGTAGACGGCCACGTCTGATTCCCGCACAAGGCTCTTAATCTCTCTGAGTTTGTATCGGCTATTGTTATCGCCGCCATCCGAGATGATGAGCAAGGCATGGCGCTTGTACCGCGCCGTTTGCATCTGTGCCACTCCCAAGTAAATGGCGTCCAGCAGCGCCGTGTTTCCGTCGGGCACAGCCAATCCCAGTTCTGTTTCTATGGCACGAAGCGATCGCGTGGAACTCGCGATCAGTTTAGGGTGGTTGGAAACAGTAATTACAAAGTAGTCGTCGTCGGGATTCGCATTCTGAAAGAACTCTTCCACAGCCGCTCGTTCCGTATCGATCTTGTTGACCATGCTCTTACTGAGATCCAGGATCAGTCCCACCGAAATCGGCCCATCTTCCTCGGAGAAATACCGGATCTCCTGCTTCTTGTCCCCTTCATACAGCGCGAAGTCTTCCTTCCGCAGTCCTGTGACGGTATGGCTCATGGCATCCGTAACGGTTACCGGCACGGTCACCAGGTTCACGTCGACCCGGAGAGACTTCTGGCGGACCCCTAAAGTAGGACTCGAGACGTGGACGGTGTCTATTTCAGGTCGGGCTTGTTCTGCCGCAGTCGCTTTCGCCTCCCGGGAGGGCTCGGTAGACTGGGAGTGAGAGACCGGTAGGACGGTTAGCACTAGAAGTAACGATGTGGAGAACCTTAAGGCAGTTGGACAGAGGCGGTGTGAACAAAGGCCAGCCAGACCCATGGAACCCCCGGGAAAGTTGAGAGAGGATAGCACACACCAGTCGCGTGAGTAAACGCAGAATCCGGGCCGCGAGAGGCGCCATTCTGGAAGGGCCGCGCGTCCCGATCCGCGAATCATAAACAGCGTATTATCTGCATGTTAGCCGATAACACCTCAACTTTCAGCAGAGGCGCCGAAAGGCTGGGTCACAGCGCACGCAGAGGTGCGCATTAACGAGAAGGTCGATTCGCTTCGGGAAAAATTTCCAGGGGGGCTTAGCTGTAGGAGTCGAACCTTAGGCATCGCCGAACGGTTGCCCTAAGCCGCTGTCGAATGCGGCACAGAATTCAAGGTCGCTTAAGCACAGCGGACAGCGCAGTTCTTGCACGATTCTTGCAGAGTGAATTGAGACAAACGAACCGCATTTCTCGCAATGCCAAAGCGTCCCTTTCAACTGTGGAATGGTGGTCGGACGATTGGTGCTCCCGGTGATGAACATCAAGGCGCTCCTCGCGATCACGAGTGCAAAGATGATAGGGAAGTCTCCGGGTTTGGTGAACTGTCAGATATTACAGGTGCACGAGAGTACTGGCCTCACCTGAAAATTGCTTCACTTTTGATGCAGCGCGCTCGTATGCCCTGTCTCTAGCCCACCGCTAATGCCCGAGAAGCGGCCGCGTCTCCTGAACCCATGATGCTGACTCTTGCACACCGCACTGTCAGTTCTTACAGTTCCCCCCCTCGCCATGACTCCTCAAAATAGAAACGAACACAATTCTTTGCACGATGGGGGTTCTGCCATGACTTCACCCACCGAGACCGCCTTAACACTAGTTGTCGTGAAATCGCTCGCTATCGTGGGGTCAGCTTTCGCCGCTGTGCTCTATCTTGCCGTGGTGGGCACAAAGAGAAGATAATCCGCCCGACATTCGAAAAAAACCAAATCTGCGCCGAGTGGGCGCCGTCCTCTCCCGCGTTCTATCCTTGCGTTACAGCCAGCTCAACTTTCTTCACGCAACTTTCTGCACGCACTGTGACTTTTGACAGTTCGCTTCGCTGGCACCGGGAATTAGCCTGTGAGCGAGGGGTTGATGCGGACCGGTATTCCTCAGCTTCGTAGTCTACAAACAGGTTGGGTTTGGGCTTACCCTTGTGTGGGACTTGTCCGCAACATGTTTGGCAGACATCGTGCGACGCATCTGAATACAAAAGAACCGAAATGCATGTCCGCTCCAGCACCTTTCGCACCGATCCACTTACGACCTTCGGAAGACCGTGGACTTTGTTTTTGTGGTATGGTTGTGTGGTTGGCGGATTGTTTCTTTGTCTGCTGACACCCGCCGCTGCGCAGGACACGCCATCGCCGTCCACGCCGCCAGTCGCGGTGGAACCGAACTCTCCGAAGGACACAGCCCAGGATCCGGCGGCGACTTCTCCCGCAGCGAAACCGGAAGAGAAAAGCCAAAAGACCCAAGAACCAACCACCAAGAAGAAAGAAAAGCGTTTTCGCGGATCGCCCGTAATTGCGCCCCTCCCACTTGTAAGTCCGGCGATCGGTACAGGACTCATACCGGTCGTTGCTTACATCTTCCCCTTCAGCAAGAACGACAAAGTTTCTCCCCCTTCGACCATTGGCGGTGGGGGGCTGATCACGAATAATGGGACTCGCGCGTGGGCCCTCGGCGGCCAGTTCTTCTTCAAAGAAGACACTTACGAGGTCACAGGCGGTTATGGGCGCGGCACTTTGGACTACAACCTGTACGGCATCGGACTAATCGCGGGCAACGCAGGGCTCAAGTTGCCCCTGACCCAAACCGGCCACGTGTTCTTTGGGGAAGTGGTGCGACGCATTGTCTGGAAAGTTTTTGTCGGCCCTCGATTTTCGGATGGCGAGTCCTTCCTTACGATAGATCCGCACAACAGCAACATCCCGCCTCTTCCGCCCGACGCCGGGATCAATACAGCCCTGATAGCTTTAGGATTCCGTGTGGTCCGTGACACCCGACCTAACCATTTCTATCCGGTTGCTGGAAGCAAACTGGAATTCACGGCTGACTTCTTCTCCCAGGCGCTGGGTAGCAAATACTCGTTCCAGCACTACAAATTGAACTACGACAAATTCTGGAGCCTGAGCAAGAGCCAGGTTCTCGCTTACGATCTGTACGTCTGTGACACGGGTGGCCAACCTCCCTTCTATGGGAATTGCATTTTTGGGGCGTCCAACGAACTGCGCGGATATGTCGCCGGGCGATATCTCGATCGCCACATGTACGCGACCCAGTTGGAGTATCGCCTGTCCTTGCCGAAAAGGATTGGCCTTGCGGGATTCGCGGGTGTCGGCGAAGTCGTGCCCGGTCCGAGTCAATTTTTCAGAAGCAATCACTTGCTGCCCGACATTGGCGGAGGCCCCAGATTCGTGCTGAGCCCGAAGTACCACGTCAATCTCCGCACAGACTTCGCCCGGGGCAAAGACAGTTGGACCTGGAGCATGGGCGTCGGGGAAGCGTTCTAGCAGTTGCTCCCGATTGGCTTGCGCATTCCGTTCCAAGCACGACCGTGCCACGAGTGCGCTTACTTCTGCTTCTTGACTTCGGTGGGACCGCCAGCGGCGGGCTCGGTTCCAACTTCTTTTTCTTTCAGACGCTCTTGCCGGCGCAGATCCTCCAGCTCGGCTCTATTCTCCCGGCGGAGTTCTGCCACTCTCTTTCTTTCTGCGCGCCAGGTTCTGAACCTCTCACTCAGGGAGGATCCAGCGGCCGCCGTCTTGATCTTCTCTCGTTCCGCTCGCTCAGCATCTCGTTCTGTTTTCAGGGCGTCCCATTCTTTTTCTCGCAGGGCGAAGCGCATGTGTATTTCCTGCTCGCGCTCGTCCTCCAGTTGATCGAGGAGTCGCCGGTGTGAAGCCACCACGTCGACCAGAGCGCTGGTGGTCCATGCGAAAGTGAACAATCCGGAAATACCAATGATGGAACTGATGATCCGCCAATGTTCATCGACGTCAACCTTCCCCATGCCAAGTGTTGTGTAGCAGTTGGCACAGAAGTAGATCGCATCGTAGCTATGCTCGTTCAAGCCCAGGTGATTGAGAGCGAAAGCCCAGATTAGGACCTCCGCCATATGCAAATCGAGCATGAGGAGGACAGTCCAACCAAACAGGAAAAGAGCCGCGACAATACGAGGCGGCCCCACGCGCAGGCGCCGTTCACCGCGCCTTTGCCAGACGAGGATCCAGTGCAGCCCCGTTCCGTGGAACAAGGCGAGAAAAATCAGGATGAAACGCGCCGATGCCCAGCGCCGCGAGCGGTTTGAATTCATCCGAAATCTTAGCCAGGAGTGTCGGAATATTGGCCCGCAGTTTCCCGTGCTACCGCATACGGTTTTACAAGCATGGGTGTATGCAATCTTCACGCACCCCACAGCTGTCGCTTCTGACAGGTGCCGGCTGATCTTCCTGCTAGCACCATGCTACGAGCACGTTTTTAGTGACAGCTTGGTGGTCGCAAGAGAGAGTGATGAGTTCAGAATGCGTGGAAGCGACAAGTCATCTCGGCGGTATCAATCTTCGACTTGCGCTGACCGCCGCGGCTTCGACGATGCTGGTGCTCGGCTGGTCCGTTTCGGCGTTCGCGCAGCAAGCACCTCCCGTAGTGAGCGAAATGCCTCCTGCCCAGGCTGCGCCCGTTCCTTCCGCTCAGCCTCAAACTTCGGATTCTGCCTCTCAGCCACCCCAGACGCCGATCCCGGTGATCACCAAACCCCGAAAGCTCAACTGCCAACACGCTGCGAATCCGAGCAAACGGCGTTTTGGCTGCAAAGATGAAGACTTTGAGTGGGAAGAGACGCTGACCTCGGACTGGAACGGCCTTCGTGCAGAGGCCAGAAAGCTGGGGATCACACCGAGCAGTTCGTATTTCTCTGCACTGCAGACCAACGCAAGCGGCGGCCCACATCAAGTATGGGGATACACAGGTCAGCTGACCTGTGCGCTGGACTTCAACTTCGCGAAGTTGCTCAAGATTCCCGGCATGTCACTGTACGTCTCCGGTTCCTGGGGGACGGGGAGCAACCTCACGGCGACGATCGACAGCGTCTTCCCGGTCAACATTGATTACGCAGTGGGAGGCTACCTGGGAGAGATCTACCTGCAGCAAAAGTCCCTCAAGGGCGATCTGACCCTGGCTGGGGGACGCCTGGCCGCCAGCTATACCTTTGCGGAGCTGCCCGTCTTCGATAATTATGTGAGTCTCGCGATCAACCCAACTCCAGTGTCTTTGGCTTCCAATGACCTGAGCTTTACCGGTCCGCCACCTGGATTGGAGTGGGGAGCACAAGCAATCTACAACGTCACTGCAGTTGTCCAGGTGGCAGCGGGAGCATTCAACACCAACCAAAATTCCGCAACCAACGGAAACGTCCTTGCCTTCCAGCAGGGCAACCAGGGCGTGCTGGTTACGGCTCAAGTGAGCTATCTACGCAACCAGGGACCAAATGACCAGGGAAAGCAGGGCCAATACACGGCTGGTTTCTTTGCCGACAATAACTCATTCGCCACGCTTCCCAACGGCAACTCGCAGAGTGATGGGAACTCCGGTGTTTTTGTCCTCGGGCAACAGACGGTGTACCGGCCGGGGGGCGAAGGAACGTCACAAGGTCTGACGATCTGGGGCGCCTGGGCGTATAGCTCGAAACAATTGGTCAGTTCCATGCCTTTGTTCGGCGGAGCCGGGCTTAGCTATCAGGGCCTGCTCAAGAAGCGCAAGCGCGACACCGTCAACGCAGGCTGGATCTATGGGAAAACGAGCAGGTATATTCCCCACGCCTCGTCGGCGAAGTTATTTGAAGCGAACTACCAGTGGGCAGCAAAACCGAGCATTACCGTTGTCCCCGATTTCCAATACATCTGGGATACAAACGGTAGGAATGGGACGGGGGCAGCTGTCTTAGGCTTGCAAGTCAACCTAACTTTCTGATCGCGCTAAACCTTTTTGCTGGGCCTCGCGGCCTCAAGATCGCCCCTGTCAGATGTGACAGTTGTGGCCTCAGACCTACGACCCTACTCTCCACATGAGTGGAAATTCTCTGACGGTAAGTAGCATGCGCGAGTGGATCGAATTGTCGTCCCAGGGAATCCAGGCGCTGGCGGTAGTCATCATCGCCGTCTCGATCATCTTTGGTTCGTTGCGCTATCTGGTGCAATTGTCGAGACACGTCCCAGGCCCGTACCGCGCATATAAGGAACTGCTCGGTCGTTCACTCTTGCTGTCGCTCGAGCTCCTAGTTGCAGCAGATGTCATCCGTACGGTTCTGCTGGATCTGACAGCCAAGGGCATGGAAATCCTCGGCGCATTAGTCGTGGTCCGAACCTTCCTTAGCTGGTCGTTGGTGGTCGAACTCGAGGGCCATTGGCCATGGCAATCGGGGGCGGTCGCGGCCCAGAGCGAACAAACAGGACGGGGTGATGCTCCAAAATCTGTTTACACCGTTGCGGGAGGGAATTGATAAGCAGGAGCGATGGGCCATAGACGTTCCAGTTCCTCCCACCGCCTGGGATGAAGATGTTTCCTGCAGTCCGCAGCGGACCGTAAGTCAGCCGTAAGGGCTCACGCCGTTATGTGCGGGCCACTCTGAGGAGAGACCGAAATGACCCTACCAAACTATCCACAACTCGACATGCTTTCCGCCGGCATCAACGCCCTGTACGGAGTGCTGGTTGCCGGCCAACCATCGCACAACCGTGGCTTTACTGCCGCGGGGCTCGTGATCATGGCCTTCTTCGGGGGTATCGGCGGCGGCGTGACGCGCGACGTCCTGCTCAATGACATCCCATCGCCGTTCCGGGATCCGTACTACCTTCTTACGTGCGCTCTGATGGCCTTGTTGGGGCTGGCGATTTATCGCTACCTCGCAACGAGGGAGGAGCGGTTCCGTACGAGGACGATGGCTTTCCTCAAGTCATTCTCGCTGCCCTGGTTTGCGATTCTGGGCGCGCATAAGGCGCTCGAGCACGGTCTTGGGATCTGGACCGCGATTGTTGTCGGAGTGATAGCCACAAATGCGGGTGGTGTGCTCATCGACCTCTTCTCCGGGGTCGTGCCGGATATTGTGAAGCCGTCGGAGCAACTCTTCACAGCGTCGGTGCTGGCGAGCACGCTCTACACGGGGCTCTGGGAACTAACGAAGGGAAGGTCCTTCTTTCCCGTCACGATGATCGCGGTGGGAGTTACGTTCGTCTTTCGCGTGGTTGCTGTCCGCGATCATTTTCCGTCGATTGTGCCGATCGCCGCGCCTGCTGAAGGGCCGCTCGAAGCGCCCGTCCTCGGCCCGGGCGGGCGCAGGTGAACGCCTTCTGAAACAGACGGCCGATTTGCGGCCGGTTCCGTCGCAGTCGAGCTTATTGGAAAGAGAGAGGATCTTATGGACAACATGTGGGTGCGCGTAGGAACTCAATTACTCGCCCGCGTCAGCGGCCCGATGAAGTTCAGGCTGGTGCTCCAGCCGTGCATGGCGGCATTCTTCGCGATTCGCGCGGGTCTGGCCGACGCCAAGGCCGGCAAACCGCCGTGGTTCTGGGAACTAGTCAAGAATCCCCCGGAACGCGCGGATATGCTCAAGGAGGCGTGGAAGCGCGTCGGCAAAGTCTTCATTCTCGCGGTGGTTCTGGACGTCGTGTACCAGATCATCGTCTTACACTTTGTATATCCGGGGGAAACGCTCATTGTCGCCTTCATCCTGGCGATTGTGCCGTTCCTGATTCTGCGCGGGCCGGCCATGCGTGTAGCTCGGCTGATCACTATGCGGCGTCAACACGCGCAGCAAAGCGCCCCAATCTTGAAACACTAATGTCCGCCGGTCATTGCTGTCGCTGACCGGCTGTGTTAACCGACGTGAGGACTGACCCCATGAGTCTTGTTGAAACAGAGCGAAAGGATCGGGGAACGATTCTTGCCGAAGAGCGAACCGATCTGGCCTTTGAGCGCACAATCATCGCGTCGGAAAGAACGCTGATGGCATGGATCCGAACCGCCCTTTCCATGATCGGATTCGGTTTCAGCATTTACAAATTCTTCCAATACCAAGCCGAAGAAATTGCCGCTGGGAACATCCGGCGTCCGCAGACGCCGCGCAATCTGGGATTGACCCTGATTGCTCTGGGCACAGTGGCATTATCGGCTGCAGCCTGGCAACACCGGATTTTCTTGAACAGGTTGGGGGCGCACCAGTCGAGGCATGTGTGGTCCGTCTCCTTCGTGGTGGCGATGGCGGTCGTCCTGATTGGAGTAGTCACGTTTTACGGTGTTCTGCTGCGGCACGGGCCATTTTAGGACGAGAAGGCGAGAATGGAAGTTGGTTCGAGAAGCAGGCCGAGCGACGCGATGAGGTTGCGGTCAGTAAGCGCGACGAGGCGCCCTCGTTGCGATCAGCGCTTGCATACTTTTTTCGCGACGCGGATCAGTCGAGAGCTCAGTACTGTTAAGTCGCGAGCCAGCAAGACTACGCCTGGGGTTCTAGGGCTCAGGAAGGTTCCCGAGAGCACAGATTTCGAAACAGTTGGCATATTCTTCCTTCCTGGTGCAGCCAGGTTTTGCCCGCACTTGGACACGATGCGGTCGATTTGAGGCTAGCGGCAGGATTGCCGGGTGGCGACTGTCAAAGTTGCCAGTAGTTAAGACCTGGCCTATCCCGTGCCTTGCCCCTGCACTGATCCAGAAACGTTGAGAGCTCTCAACTGGCTTGAACCCCATCGTCGGCTGTCAGATTTGGCAGTTGTGGCCCCACGAATTGACCCTTAGCTTGGAGACGACAACTCCGTGGTGTGTCGCTAAAGACTTCAATATGGGATGGCGCAAACCTAACTTTCTGACCAATTGGAAGCAACCGGCGCAACGAGTCCAAAAGGAAGCGCATGTTTTCTATTTTGTGTTCAAACATCCCCGCACGCGCTGGTACACAAAGTGCGTGGCCGCCTGCTCGGCAGGCTACTTGTTCAGTCCTATCCAGCTCATCCCCAGCTTCATTCCGGTGATCGGGTTTCTGGACGACTTTCTGGTTCTGTTCCTGGGGGCGAAGTTGGTCAAAAAGCTTAGCCCTCCGGAAGTGCTCAGTGAATGCCGTGCGCTTGCCGATGCCGCTGAGGCGCGCAGGAGGGAAGACGTCAGCTCGGGGTTTACCCGTTTTGCTTTCGTCTTCGCCGCCGCGCTGTGGTTGCTGGCTGTGGTTACGACCAGCGCTCTGGTGGCGGCGTACATTTACCACTGACGAAGAGAGTTTTGCTTACCCGTTCAAGCCTCCGGCGTTCCACTGTAACTTCTGCCAGTTCACCAACGCCCTTCACGAACGTAGTCTCGCTTCTGGCTCCGACAAGAACTGGTCAGAAGGAACCCTGATATGGAGGTAACGATGTCTTATATCCGCGCCGCTCTTTGTGGAGTGCTGTTGCTGGGAGGAGTAATCGCGTCTGGGCAGACGACGGTGATTCGCATCGCGCCGCCTCCGCCGGTACGGGTAGGAGTGGTTGGAGTTGCACCTGGACCGGGATATGTCTGGATCGGCGGATACCAGCGTTGGACGGGTTCGGGATATGTGTGGGTAGCAGGACGATGGGTCCGTCCACCACGTGCTGGGGTCGTGTGGGTCCAGCCCCGGTATGTCCATACCGGAAGCACGTGGGTGTTTCACAAAGGATACTGGCGCTAGCCGGAATCAGAAAGTGGCAGGCCGGTCTTCGCTAGTGTTGATTCGAAACGGGTTGCAACCGCTCCATGGTGCGTCGGTACTGAAACTCTCTGTAAGCCAAGTCGCGCCGCGCTTGCTCGGGTCCGGAAGCGGTCCCATGCCCTGTACGTTTTGACAGTTACACGAGGGAAGAAGGCGGGCCTAGGCTGTTGCAGCAGTAAGAATCAGGGCTGGTAGTGGACCTGACATCCATCACAAAGCTGGTGTGCAAATGCCTCTAATCAATGACGATACTTGGCCGGCCCAATCCCCGCCTGGCTTTCACCTGCTGGCCAAGCCGAGCGGCTCAACTTGCAACATCGATTGCACTTATTGCTTCTTCTTGTCCAAGGAAGCGCTGTATCCCAACGAGAAGAATCGAATGTCGGAGGCCACGCTCGAGGCCTACATCCGCCAGTTGCTGGAGGCGCACCGCACGCCTACGGTGACCGTGGCGTGGCAGGGAGGCGAGCCCACGCTGATGAAGGTCGAGTTCTTCCGGCGTTCGATCGAACTCGTCGAGAAGTATCGCCGTTCTGACCAGACCGTTGAGCACACCTTTCAGACCAACGGCATCCTGCTGGACGATGAGTGGTGCGCCTTCTTCAAAGAACACAATTTTCTGGTTGGCCTGAGCGTTGACGGCCCACGTGAGATCCACGACACGTACCGGCTCGATCGCGGCAAACGAGGGACCTTTGACAAGGTGATGAACGGCTGGCGCCAGCTTCGCAAGCACGGTGTTGACTTCAACATATTGTGTACGGTCAACGCCGCCAACGAACACCACGGCCGCGCGGTCTATCGCTTCTTCCGCGACGAGATGGAGGCGACGTGGGTGCAGTTCATCCCTATCGTCGAGCGCGCCAGCGCCGAGACCATCGATATCGCCAACCAGGGATGGAGCGACCAGCCTGGCCGCAAGCGTCTGCTCTACACCCAGGACGGCAATCTCGTCACCAACCGCTCGGTCGGCGGCAAACAATACGGCCAGTTCCTGGTGGACATTTTCGAAGAGTGGGTGCGCCACGACGTGGGTACCGTTTTCGTCCAGATGTTTGACGTCACGCTCGAGGCCTACTTTGGCCGTCATCTGTTGTGCATCCATGCGCCTACCTGCGGATACGGCCCGGCGCTCGAGTACAACGGCGATGTTTACTCCTGCGATCATTTTGTCGAACCGCGCTACAAGCTGGGCAACATCCATGAGACGCACCTGGTGAAACTCGTGGCCTCGGCCGAGCAGCGCAAGTTCGGAGATGACAAGCGCGATACGCTGACCCCGCAGTGCCAGAGTTGTCCCGTAAGGCCACTGTGTAATGGGGGCTGTCCCAAGGATCGGTTTGCACTCTCCCGCGACGGCGACCCTGGCCAGAACTACCTCTGCGCAGGTCTGGAGCTTTTCTTCACCCACACCCAGCCCGCAATGAAGATGATGGGCCAACTGGTGCAGCGTGGCCGCCCGTGCTCCGAAGTGATGGCGATGATCGCTGCCGAGGACGTGAAGCGCGGACCGTATGCGCCCTGTCCCTGCGGTAGTGCCCAAAAGTTCCGTTTCTGTCATGGCAACCGCACGCCGCTCTCGCCCTTTAGTGCACTCAGTGCGGCGACGGCCACACCGCAGGATGGAAGAGTCAGCCCAATCCACGTCGAAGTCCCAACCCGAGCATCGCCCGGCAGCGTGCATTGAGCAAGCAAGTCACGCATCGAGGGCGCGTTTCCGTCTCGATGCATTTTTTTCCCGGTCCTACCGCCGGCATACGCAACACAAATTCAACTTAAAAGGAAGGAATAAAACATGGCTACAAAACAACCCAATATCCTAGTCCTGTGGGGCGATGACATCGGCTGGTGGAATATTAGTTTCAACAGCCGAGGGCAGATGGGGTACCGTACCCCGAACATCGACCGCGTCGGAAACGAGGGCGTTTGCTTCACCGACTACTACGGCCAGCAGAGCTGCACCGCTGGACGCGCAGCCTTCATCACCGGGATGAACCCGATCCGCAGCGGCTTGACCAAGGTCGGAATGCCCGGCGCCACTCTCGGACTGCAAGCGGAAGACGCGACCATCGCCGAACTGCTCAAGCCGCTCGGCTATGCCACCGGCCAGTTCGGCAAGAACCATCTCGGAGATCGCAATGAATTCCTGCCGACCGTGCACGGATTCGACGAGTTCTTCGGCAACCTCTATCACCTGAACGCCGAAGAAGAGCCGGAACTACCCGATTATCCCAAGGATCCTGCCTTCCTGAAGGCCTTTGGACCCAGAGGCGTGATGCACTGCTTCGCGACTGACAAGGATGACCCAACGACAGATGAGCGCTGGGGCCGAGTTGGCAAGCAGACGATCAAGGACACCGGACCGCTGACCAAGAAGCGGATGGAAACCATCGATGAGGAGATCACTTCCGCTGCACTCGGCTGGATGGAGAAACAGGCGAAAGCGAACAGGCCCTTCTTCCTCTGGTACAACTCAACGGCTATGCACTTCCGGACCCACGTCGCTGCAAAGAACATCGGCAAGAGCGGGCAGGACCCCTACAGCGATCGAATGGTTGTTCACGACGAGCAAATCGGCCAGATGCTCGACAAGCTCGATGAACTGGGCATCGCCGATAACACCATCGTCATGTATTCCACCGACAACGGTCCCGAGAACGACACTTGGCCCGATGGCGCCAATTCACCGTACCGCAGCCAGAAGGACACCAACTTTGAAGGCGGCTGGCGTGTTCCGTGCTTTATGCGCTGGCCCGGCAAGATCAAGGCTGGCTCGACCCTGAACGGCGTTGTCTGTCACCAGGACATGTTGCCGACATTCTTGGCGGCCGCCGGCGACCCGGACGTAAACCAGAAGCTCTTGACCGGCTACAAGGTCGGAGACAAGACGTTCAAGTTGCATATCGACGGCATCAACATGATTCCCTACCTTACCGGCCAGGTGAAGGAGAGCCCCAGAAAGGCCTTCATGTACATCAGCGATGATGGCGATGTCATGGCAGTCCGGACGGGCGACTATAAACTGACGTTTGCTGAGCAGCGTGCCAAGGGAACCATGGACAATTGGGCTGAACCTCTGGTGAAGCTGCGGGTTCCGCGTATTTATCACTTGCGACGCGATCCGTTCGAGCGCGCCGATTTCAACTCCAACACGTACTGGGATTGGATGGTTGACCACATCTTCATCCTGTACCAATGTCAGGCAGTCGTGGCGGCCCAGATCCAGAACTTCATCAATTACCCACCGCGGCAGAAGGCGGCATCCTTCAACCTCGATGCGGTGATGCGGCAATTAGATGCTGCTGCGGCGGCCAAGCAGGCAGCGGCAGCGGCAGCCGCAGAAAAGAAGGCTGAAGCAGATCACGGCGTTTTGGTCACCAAGTAGTAAATTGCCAATCGCAAGGGAGGTCGAAAGATCTCCTTCTCGAGTGGATTGACAGTCAGCTTTCCCCGGCAGACCATGGTCTGCCGGGGAATTTTTTAAACGCGGTATTTGCCATGAGCCAGCCAGCAGAACAACTCTCGCCATCCGTCGACGTAGCAGAGGAAGTCCGTGACTTCTACGACCGCTATCCGTATCCTCCGCCGGTCGCTAATCTGGAGAAATATCAGCGACAATGGCAGGACCCCCAACGACGGCGCGCCGACTTTCATTTGTTTTGGCCGGGCCAGCCTTATCGAGAAGATCAATCCATCCTGATCGCCGGCTGCGGCACATCGCAAGCCGCCAAGCACGCGCTGCGTTGGCCCGAGGCTCAGGTTACGGGCATCGACTGCAGCGCAACGAGTGTGGGCCATACGGAAGAGCTGAAGAAGAAATATAACCTGAAGAATCTTCAGGTCCACCAGCTTGCCATCGAGCGAGTCAAAGAGCTGGGGATGAGCTTCGACCAAATCGTGTGCACCGGGGTGCTTCATCATCTCGCCGATCCTGATGCAGGCCTGAGCGCCTTGCGCAGCGTGCTCAAGCCGGACGGAGCAATACAGCTCATGGTGTATGCGCCCTACGGACGCGCCGGCATCTATATGCTGCAAGAGTTCTGCCGACGGACCGGTATCCATGCCAGGGATGGCGATATTCGTGATCTGATGAGTGCGCTCACCGCGTTGCCTCCTGGACATCCCCTGCAAACCCTGCTGGCTCAGGCCCCCGACTTTCGAAACGAGGCGGCGCTGGCCGATGCTTTGCTGCACCCGCAGGATCGCGCCTATTCCGTCCCCCAGTTGTTCGATTTTATCGAGAAGGCAGGACTGGCATTCGGCCGCTGGGTGCGGCAGGCGCCGTACTCCGTTCACTGTGGCGTGATCGCAAACATTCCGCAAGCCAGTCGCATCGCACGCCTCACCTTGTCCGAGCAATATGCCGCGATCGAACTTTTTCGAGGCACCATGATCCGGCACAGCGTGATCGCTTATCGAGATGACAGCACCGGCACTTCGCAACAAGTCGGCATTTCTACCGACGCAAGTCTCGATTCGGTACCCATTCGAATGTCAGACACGATCTGTGTTCAAGAACGCCTGCCCGCCGGTGCGGCGGGGGTTCTGATCAACCAGACGCATACTTACCGGGACCTTTTCTTGCCGATCGCCGCAGCGGAAAAGCGGCTGTTCGACGCAATCGACGGAGTCAGTAGCGTCGGCGATATCGCAGATGGAGCGAAGTCGTCCTCAAACGGACGAACGAACTACGACGTTGCGCGTAGCTTCTTTGAACGGCTCTGGTGGCATGATCAGGTGGTATTCGACACCTCACAAGCCAAGCCAGTTTCGAGGAGCGAAGATCGCTGAAGGATTCTCCTTTCCCAAGGAAACTGTTGTTCGCGGACAGTTCACCCGAACTGTGATATCTGCCAGTCGCAGCCTGCCCTCTTCCGAGATAGATGCAAATACAGCTTGAACGTCCCATGTTATTTGACGTCCTCGAAGATCAAGGCCGCCGCAAAGGACACGACCATGAAAGCGACGCGCGCGCATGCTTTCTTTGTCTCCGCATTGGTTTGCGCGCTGGCTGTGATGGCGCACGCTGCCGATCCCAAAATCGAAAAAAAGCAGCAGGATATCCGCGACATGGCGCAGCCAACTCTGCAGCGTCTCTACAAAGAGGATCCCAGGGCTAAATTGGCTGTCGAACGGGCGGCTGGGCATGCGGTCTTCGGCAATCTGGGCGTGAAGATATTGGTCGCCGGATCCGGCAACGGAAAAGGCATCGCAATCAACAACAAGACCAAGCAAGAGACGTTCATGAAGATGCTTGAGCTCCAGGCTGGACTGGGTGTAGGAAAAAAGAAATTCAGTGTCGTTTTCGTTTTCGACAACGAAAGGCATTCAACAGCTTCGTGAACTCCGGTTGGCAGTTCGGCGGACAAGCCACGGCCGCCGCGAAAAATGGAGACAAGGGCGGAGCGTTGGCTGGTGCGGCGTCGGTCTCAGACGGCGTCTGGATGTATCAGCTCACCGACAAAGGCCTCGCCGTCGAAATCACCGCTAAGAGCACCAAGTACCACAAAGATGACGACCTGAAACTGAAAGCTGGCTAGCCTGATTTCAAGCGCGGCTCGTATGCTCGGGACTCAATGCGTTGATCAGGGTGTTGAGAGCGTTTTGCTATGAGCCAAACGCCAGCCCTTGGGGCAAATTGGGCACCGGCTCGGCTTGCTAATCGTGGCCTGCGCGCATACTCTGGGAGTGGGTCTGGTTTGGGCTGCACAGGGAGAGCATCTGACAAACGACGAACTCAGGGCATCTTACGTCGTAATACGGCACAACGTCCGTACTTACGAGTCTGCGGGAGTGGTGGAGGTTGTCAAGGGACGGCAGAACGCAGAGACAACCTTGAAGAACTTCGAGAGCGAACAAAGCCCGGCCGATCGGCACGAGGGCTGGCGTTACTTCCTCGAAAAATCGACCTTGAAGGCGGGAACGAACCCTGCCGAGGCCACCGAACTTCGTCAGGCGGAATTGGAAAGCCGAGAGTCCAAAGCCACGCAGGAGGGCGAAAGCTCTCGCGGCGGTGGCGGGACTTCCAGGTGAGCCTGCTCAGTCCCAGCAGTCCCAGCAGTCCCAGCAATTCGCTTGCTAACCTGCGGCGCGCAGCGTAGCATCATTCTGTGCGTTAGACCGAATCGGAAGTGAGCAGTTCTTGCCTCAACAGCCAGTAACCTGCCTGCAGTATCTCCGAATCTCTCCAGCGTAAATTGATTGAAAGGAACACCGGTACCAACATGGCAGAACAAGGAACGGTAAAGTGGTTCAATGACGCCAAGGGCTATGGCTTTATCAGCCGCCAGAATGGCGAAGACGTTTTTGTGCACTTCTCAGCGATCCAGGCGGGCGGCTTCAAGAGCCTGCAGGAGGGCCAGACAGTGCAGTTTGACGTGACCAAGGGCCCCAAGGGCTGGCAGGCTGAGAACGTCCAGCCCCTCTAACCTCATCGCAGGATGCGAAAGGCGATCTCCCGGGAGATCGCCTTTTCTGTTTTGTTGGGGTTTTGAGAAAGCTAGAGTCGCGTCGTCTCAGTTGGCGTGCTCTGGCGCCGAGAAGTCTGCGGTCCCGATTTTGACGATCGTTCCCCGAGGCTGCGGTTTCGCGTCTTTAGCATCCTTCGTATCCTTGCCTTCCTGAGGCTTGTCCTTCACTTCGGGCGCAGGTGCCGGTTTCTCCGTCCAAATACCGTAGACGCGCCCGCCATACGCCGCAATCCCGCTGTAGTCGCCGAAGAAGACGCCACTCGCTTCGAATGGTTCATCGGTCCAGGCGTAGTTGGTGAAGGTGTGTCCGCTGTCCGTGGAGCGCGCGAGAACTACGATCTGCTTGTGGTTCTGAGAATCGCGGCGCCGATCATAAAAGAGAACGTCGACCGAACCGTCGGTCGGATCGACGGTGAGCCACTGAAAGAATTGTTCCGCCCCGTTGTGCACCGGGTCATTGTTCACCCGCACTGGTGCGGTCCAACGCTTGCCGCCATCGTCCGAAGTCGCGAGAAAAACATCAAGATCGCCGTTGCGGTAATCGCTCCAAGTTACGTACAGGCGCTTGCTCTTGGGGTCGATAGCAATCTGTGGAAATCCATTCGCCCTTTCGAGCGTCTGTATGGCAAACATGATGGGCGCTGTGTGAATGACCGGGCGAGCATGCGAAAAGCTCTTGCCCCCATCATGCGACGTCGTGAACATGATCGAGTCATCCTGGCTCCAAATCGCGTAGAGCTTGCCATCCGGACCGACCACGCCAGCGAATCCCTCGACAGCGCCATTGTCATCGCGCGGCAACCCAGGATGCGCATCGATCTCAATCGGCTGCGACCAGGTCTTGCCGTGGTCGGTGGAACGCGAGAGCACCATCTGCGAATCCGCCAGCCTCCATCGTGTCCACCCGATGTAGAGATTGCCCGCGTAACGGCTCTTGCTGGCGTCCGCGACGATATACGGCTTGTCTTCGAACGGAATTCCCGGCGAACTCGTTTGTTCGGCGACAGGGATGTGCTCGGCCTCCCAGGTTTTGCCGCCGTCGAGCGAGCGCCGCACAAAAATTCCGTTGCGCGTCGCGCCATGCGCCCAGTAGTTGAAAGTCCCCAGCTTGTCGAAGGCGATGTAACAGACAAAGGCGTGTCCCTGATTATCAAAAGCTACCGACACGTCGCCAGAAACGCGATAGTTCTTGGGATCGACATTCTCGGCCAGCTGCCAGGTGTGGCCAGCATCCTGCGAGTAAGAGGCATGCACGTTGTCCTGAAAGACGCCGACCACCTGCTGCGGATTGGTCGGATTCACCGCGATTGCTGGCTCCGTGAACGGGCCCACGGTGGGCGTGAGAGGGAATACCTGAGCGTGCGGAGCCTTCGGTAGATCCTGGCCCCGCAAGAATGAAGGTGCAGTGAAAAGGAGAGCAAAGACAGCCGCTGCTGCGAATCGGCGGAAATGTTGCGAGAAGAGCATTCGAGGTCCTTTTGATTTCGCGATCAAGTCGATGTCGATCAAGGAAGGTCGGCAGAACATAAGGCCGCGCCTCCGGCGATTCCTGCGTCGGCTCCATAGTGGGCCATCAACAGCGGAATTTCGGAGGCGCGCGGATTCACGCACCAGCTCGGAAGGCGGTTCTTGATTTCAGCGAAAAACGGTTGGAGCATCGCGGCCACGCCGCCGCCCATCACGAGAACATCAGGATCGAGTAGATCGACGATGTTGCCGAGCCACGGCGTTAAGACCTCGACAGTCTCCTGAAGGATTTCCCTCGCCAGCGGATCGCCCGCGGCATAAGCCTTCCCGACCAATTCGCTGGTGACGGCCGCGACATCTCCCTTGGCCAGTTCGAGAATGGCGGAGCGAGACGCTCCTGCGCTGAGTTTGGCCCGGGCGCGTGCGCCAATCGCCGGACCGGCCGCGAGCACTTCGATGCATCCACGTTTGCCGCAGCTACAAAGCGGGCCATGGTAGTCGATGCTTACGTGTCCGCCCTCACCAGCCGAGCCAGTATTGCCGTGGTAGATGCGCCCATCCAAAACAATCCCAGTTCCAATCCCGGTCCCGATCGTGGCATAGAAAACGTAGCGGAATCCGCGCGCAGCGCCCCAACGAGTTTCCGCCAGCGCGGCAGCGTTCGCGTCATTGTCCACTTTGACGGGCACGTGGTACAGCGACATGATCTTCGCGGCCAGCGGAAAATCGCGCCAGCAAGGCAAGTTCGGAGGATTGAGAACGAAGCCGGTCTTCGGGTCCAGCGGTCCCGGCGCGCAGATCCCGATACTATGAATGCCGCCTGGCACCGAGGATGCCAGAGAGTCAATCGCGCCAGCGACGGCCTGCAACCCAGCCTCGGCCGTGCCGTTTGCCACCATGGGCCTGCGGCCCTGCGTGAGTATCTTACCCTCGCGGTCCACGAGTCCCACCGCGACTTTTGTACCACCAACATCGACGCCGAGAACCGGACCCCTATCCTTGGATTCAGTCATGTTTGCCCGTCGCCGCCATTTGAGGCATGCTCGAAAACTGCACCTTGATGGTCTTAATCTCGTAGGGCTTAGTGTGCAAGCGGACTCCGCCGTTCTGCACCGATAAACTGCCGATCGGTTTCTCCATTAGATCAGTCTCTGCCGCCGACACCGCTCCCGGAGGAAGTTGAATTGTAACCTCATCGTCTTTGCCCGCCCATTCGTAGAAGCGCAGGACCAAAGAGTTTTCGTCTTCTGCCTTCTTCAACGCGGTCACGATGACGTTGTCCGGTTGCACCTGCAGGAAGGAATGCTCAGGCGAGAGCGATCCCTGATGTTTTGCGAACGGCAGGGAAAGCAATTTGTAGTTCAGTTCATAACCGCGACGGATCGTGAGCGCATCCTTCCATCCTCCTCCGTGCGGATACAGCGAGTAAGTGAACTCATGATGGCCCTCGTCGGCGTGAGGGTCCGGCCACTCCGGCGAACGCAACAGCGACAGGCGCAGAACGTTGCCCTTCGCATCGTAACCATATTTGCAGTCGTTGAGCAGGCTAAACCCATGCTTGGAGTCGGAGATGTCCGCCCAACGCTGCGCCGGAACTTCAAACTGCGCCAGCTCCGCAGGCGTGTTGCGCGTGGTGGGCCGCTCCACCGATCCAAAGGGAATTTCAAACGTGGCTTTATCGCTATGCGCGCTGAGCGGGAAGGCCACTTTCAGCAGAATGTGTTTCTCATGCCACTCCACCGTCATCTTCACATCGACGCGAGACGCGCCCGCGTACAAGATCACGTCACGTACAAAAGTCGAGTTCTGAAAATGATTCTTGATCTGAAGGATCACCCTCAGCGGTCCGCTCTCCACGAGTTTCACTTCGTCCGCCTTGTCCAGATCCCAGTGCTGCTTCTCGAAGTCCGCGTCAATATTCCACGCGTCCCACTGCTTCGGCTTATCGACGAACGTCTGCAGCAGATTGCCGCAGATCGAAGCTTTCGGCCCTCCCGTGTCGGTTTCGGCGGGAGCCAGCGTCTCGGTTCCGCTGCGCTTGTCGAACAAGCTTGTCATGCAGCCCGTCTGCGGATCGATCTTCACGCGGATGAAGTCATTTTCCAGCGTGTCGCCGGAAGCCTTCAGCATCGAATGAACCGCAGGCGCCGCGGTCGCAGCGCGCAGGAAATAAGTCTGGTATCCGAGCGCGGGCGTATTCGACAGCAATAAGAAGTGGGCGCGGTGAGTTTCTGGATCGAGGTAGAGCAGTTGCGATTCCGCTGGCTTTCCCGTCGCGTCCACAACTTCAATTTGTTGCGCCGGCGCGGTCAATTGTGCCTCCACCTCAGAGACTTCGCTTCGCGGCCAGGAAAGGGAATTGAAAATCAGCACCGGCACCCCCTCACCCTGCGTGTTGACATGCGCTGCGATCTCCCGCAGCGATCCCATGGTTACCTCGTTCGCAGCGCGATCCACATTTTCCAGATTCCGCTTGGCGTCGAGATAGTTCACCGCGATGCCGGAGCCCGGCATGATGTCGTGGAAGTGATCAAATAGCAGATTCTTCCAGGTCAGCTCCATTCCATCTTGAGGATAGGGGCGCCCGTAAAGGGAGGCCAACGAAGCGAACTTCTCGGCATTGAGTACTGTTTCCTCGGCGCGCCGGATTCTCCGTTTGGTTTCCGCCTGCGTCGTGAAGACTCCCCGGTGATATGCGAAGTAAAGTTCGCCGTCCCAAGTGGGAACCTGCATGCTTGGAAGCTTCTTCTCGATGTCGTTGAAAAAATCGCGGGCGAAACTGAACTCGAGCTTCGGATAGACGGCGTCCGGAGCCCTCAGTTGGTCTGCGTGATCGAGCATGATCCGCGTCGGTCCGCCGCCGTGGTCGCCCACGCCGTACAGATGCATCATCTCGGGTTTGTCCGGGATCGTCTTGCCGTAGATCGAAGGCATCCAGATCGACAGGTCCGTCGCAAGTGGCTCCGCATCAATGCCGCCAGCATAGTCATGCGGGAAGTAGGTAAGCAAACGGCTGCCGTCCGGCGCCTGCCACCAGAAGAGCTTATAAGGGAATGTGGTGAACTCGTGCGCCCAGAGCAGCTTCTGCGTGACGAAATAATCCATGCCCGACTTCTGGTAGATCTGCGGCAGTTGGTAGTTGTATCCGAACGAGTCCGGGTTCCATCCGATCTTCACATCCACGCCAAAATTCTTCTGAAAGTAACGCTTGCCCACCAGAATCTGGCGCACCAGCGACTCGCCGTCCGGCATATTCAGATCCGGCTCGACCCACATGCCTCCAATAATCTCCCAGCGCCCTTCCTTCACGCGCCGCTCGATCTGGTGGAACAGGTCGGGATATTTCTCCTGCATCCACTCGTACGTGCGCGCCGAGGACATCGTGAACTTGAAGTCCGGATACTCGCGCATCAGATCGAGCACCCTCTGGAAAGTGTTGCGCACCACTTCGACCGTCTCAGTCCATGGCCAGAGCCACGCCATGTCGATATGCGAATTGCCCACGATGCGAATGTTGAACTGCTGCAGCCATGGCTTCAGCACTTCCAGCTTGGCTTGTGCCTGTTTGAGCGAGGCATCGAAGCCGGCCTGATCGCCTTGTTCGAGCGGCGTGAAGTCGATCGCTTTGAGCGCTGCATCCAGTTGCTGTTGCCGTTCAGCTTTTCCTTCTTCGTAGGCTGCGATGATGGGCCGGGCTGAGAGCAGTTCCATCCGCAGAAAAGCGGGGTCGGGCCGCGGGTGCGGCGGCTCGATCGTAAGCTCGCTATGAAAGAATTCGGATTGCGCTTCGTCTCCCGCAACCACCCTCGCCGCGACCAGAAATTTCTGACCGGGCTGCGCGTTTTCGGTCAGAAGCATCGGCAGAATGTCGTCGTCGCTGCCGCGATAGAGAATCGCGCCGTTCGAGAAGACCGTGATGATCAAGCTCTGCGCACTGCCAAATCTCAGATCAATCGACACCCGCGAGCCTTGCGTGGCATATCCATTGATCTTCTCGGGAATCTGAATCCAGCGGCGAAACACGCGGGTTCCCGTCCCGTGCTCCTCGTTCGCATTCCTTCCACCGGGCCCCGACACATTTCTTACCGTGATCGTCCCCCAGTCGGAGTCGTTCAGTCCGGGATCCTCTGGATGCGGAACGTCGGCATGAAAGCGCCATTCGGTCTCACCCTGACGAGTGAGTGCCTCGAGCCGGTCGAGTGTCGGCTTATAGGGATCGGTGGCACCGGAACTTTGGCAAACGGCAAACGCGGCGTACAGCAGGATCACGGCTAGTAATAAGAAGACAGCGGAACGCTTCATCGAAGAGGCACCTTTCCCGTAGGGTCAGACCGGTGACAGCAGTCTTTTGCAAGCAAGCCGAAGATTATCACTCAACAGTTGTTCGGAAACCTAAGTTGCTGATTCTACAGCCAGGTCAGGCCGCTCGGGCGGGAGCCTGCCAAAAATATGCTTCGTTCCATCTAAATTATGAATCGAAGGTGTTACCTAAGGTTGTTGACGGCGTCGGCCGCGCAACCTAGAATTCAGACTCCAATGTCAGAAAGCCGAAATCTTCGCGCGATGTGCTGTTGCACTTGTTGTTGTTGTGCATGCGTGTGCACTGGCGCGGGGAGGCTGCTGACCTAAGAATTCTTTCTTAACACCGGCACTCATAAAACCCATCGCCAGATGATCCTGGCGGTGGGTTTTTTATTTTCATTCGATTTCCAGACTTTACTTTTATGACCAACGCAGCCAAAGAGACCACAGCACAGAGAGTCGAGCGCCTGAAGCGCGCGATGAATCCGTGGGAAGGGCTGGAAGAGATCCGGCGCTTCGCCCGCGAGGGATTTGAATCCATCCCGACTGAATGGATCGGAACCTATTTCCGCTGGTGGGGCGTTTACACCCAGGGAGATGGCGCGGGAGTTACCGGCGGCAAGAATGGCGTAGGCCGCGCTTTGCCGCGCTTCATGGTGCGCATTCGAATTCCCAACGGCATGATGAACTCCAGCCAACTGCGCGCCATCGCCGACCTCGCTCGCCGCCATGCCAACGGGATCGCCGACCTTACCGTACGTCAGAACATTCAACTGCACTGGGTCACCATCGAATCGCTGCCGGAAGTGCTCGACGGACTCTGGCAGGTCGGGCTGAATACAACGGGCGCTTGCGGCGACGTCGTGCGCAATGTGACGGGATGCCCGGTCGCCGGTGTGGACGCGGACGAAATCGTCGACGCCTCGCCGTTGGTACTGGAGGCGTCGCAACTCCTCGCAGGAAATGCCGACTTCTACAACTTGCCGCGCAAATTCAAGATCTCGATCACCGGATGCCGGGTGTGGTGCCCGTATCCTGAAATCAACGACGTCGGCCTGACCGCGATCACCCGCACGGATGGTGGAAAGCCAGAGGTCGGCTTTTCCCTGCGGGTCGCCGGCGGACTCTCAACGGAACCTTATCTTGGAGCGCGGCTGAACGCGTTCGTGCGGTGGAATCAGGTTCTGCCGGTAATCAAAGGGATTGCCGAACTGTTCCGCGATTCCGACGTTTTGCGCGAACACCGTGAGCGCGCCCGGCTGAAATTCCTCTTTCTGCGTCATGGCTGGACTGCTGACCGCTTCCTGGGCGAGTTGCAAGACCACATCGGATTCCAACTCGATCCGGCAGTCGAAGAGCACCCTCCAGACGATGTCTATCGCGACCACGTTGGCATCCACGCGCAGAAGCAGACCGGACTCTCCTACGTGGGCGGGGTGGCGCTCCGCGGCCGAATCACCGCAGAGCAAATGCGGGCAGCCGCTGATCTCGCCGAACGCCATGCGGGGGGTGAGTTGCGTGCCACCAATATGCAGAACCTGCTCGTCGTGAATGTGCCCACGATCCATGCTGACACTCTGGCGCACGAGTTTGACGCGATCGGTTTGAAAGTCGGCGGATCTGCCTTCTGGCGCGGCACGGTGGCCTGCAGTGGCACGGAATTCTGCAAGCTGGCGATCACCGAAACGAAGAGCTTCTCCCGCTGGCTGGTGGAAGAACTGGAAGAACGTTTGCCCGGTTTCGACCAGCATCTGAAGCTGAATGTCACCGGGTGCCCCAACAGTTGCGGACAGCACTGGATCGCAGACATCGGTATCGAAGGCAAGAAGATCAAAGTTCACGACCGCGTGGTCGACGCCTACTACTTCTGCGTGGGCGGGGCACTGGGTCTGCACCAGGCTACAGCGCGTCCCGTCGGATATCGCTGTGCCGCCGCCGCAGTGCCGGATGCTCTCGAACGCCTGTTGGGACGATACCTTGCCCGGCGGGAGCCCGGCGAAAATCTGCGGCGATTTTTTGCCCGTCACAACAATGCAGAGTTGCGCGAGTTTCTGGCTGGAGAAGTTGTGGCCCCAGTCGCTCGCGATTTGCCGGACGCGACTCGGAGTCTGGCTCAAGCAGGAGGACTCGGTGACTAGCTTGTTTCCAATGTTTCTGAAGCTGGAAGGCAGGCAATGCCTGGTCGTGGGTGCCGGAAGAATCGGCGAGCCTAAGATCGGCGGCCTGCTGGAGACGGGTGCCCGAATTCGCGTGGTCGCGCTCGATGCCAGTCCCGCGGTCCGTGAATGGGCGCGTGCTGGAAAGCTTGAGCTTAAGCTGCGTGCTTTTTCGGCGGAAGACCTGGACGGAGCGTTCCTGGCCGTCGTGGCGACGAATTCGCGCACCTTGAATGAGCGCGTCTATCACGAAGCGCAGCGCCGTGGCGTGCTCTGCAATGTAGTCGACGTTCCCGCTCTCTGCGATTTCTTCTACCCCGCGGTTGTGCGTCGTGGCGATTTGCAAATTGCCATTTCAACTGCTGGGCAAAGTCCGTCGCTGGCCCAGAAGATTCGCCAGCAACTCGAGAAACAATTTGGCCCTGGCTACGCCACGTGGGTGGCGGAACTTGGCGAGACTCGAAAGCTGATCTTGGCCAGCGATCTCGACAACCAACAGAAGTTGGATCTGCTGCATTCGCTGGCCAGCAGGGAAGCGGTCGAAGCCGCTTTGGCCGAATTGCCCGAATTAACCGCAAAAGGAGAGGGAGCATGAAGGGGAAAGTCTATCTGGTGGGCGCAGGGCCCGGCGACCCGGAATTGCTCACGCTGAAGGCGCTGCGCGTGCTGAAGATGGCGGACGCCGTGGTGCACGACGACCTCGTCGCTCCCGAGATTTTGAAACTCATCCCTCCCACGGCGCAAGTTCACAATGTCGGCAAGCGCTGCGGCAAAAAGAAGATCCTGCAGGAGGAGATCAACTTCCTGATGGTTGCGCTCGCCGACTCCGGACTGCGTGTCGTGAGGCTGAAGAGCGGCGACCCGCTCATCTTTGGCCGAGCCGGAGAAGAAATCGAGTCCCTCCGCCGGGCCAGCATTCCGTTCGAGATTGTGCCGGGTGTGACCTCTGCCATGGGCGCGGCGGCCACGGTGCAGATTCCGCTGACTCACCGCCGCGCGTCGTCGGCTCTTGTATTCATGACGGCGCATCAGGCGGCGGGAAGCGAAGCGGCGAATTGGAGCAAACTTGCCGGAAGCGGCGCGACCCTGGTGATCTACATGCCCGGACAGAATTACTCCGAAGTCGCCGCGAAGTTGCGGACGGCTGGGCTTGGAAGCGAGACGCCCTGTGCCGTCATCTCCCGTGCGACCACGACGCAACAGCAAACGCACCAGTCTACGATTGCCGAGTTGCACCGCTCGCCGAAACTCGCTGCTCCGGCGCTGCTGGTCGTCGGCGAAGTCGTCCGCTTTGCCGATCCCGTTTCCCTTGGGCAGCAATTTGCAGTGCCGGAAATTGCTTCGGTCAACAGCAGTTCTCTCTCGGCTGCGCTATTTGCAACTCCAGACTTCGGAACCACTGAGGAGCCTCTCCCGTGAAGAACCGGATTCAACAGCACATTCAAGACCAGATCGCAGAGGTTCAACACCCGGCGGAGAGTTGGACCCCGCAGCATGCTCTGACATGGGCGTTCGAGACTTTCGGGAACCGAGTGGCCATTTCGTCGGCGTTTGGAGCCGAAGGTATGGTGCTCATCGATATGGCTTCGCGGGTTCGCAAAGATTTCCGCCTGTTTACCATCGACACCGAATTCCTGTTTCCCGAGACCTACAATCTGATGGACCGGATCGAAGAAAAGTACGGCATCGCGATCGAGAAAGTCTATTCGGAGCTTTCACCCGAGGAGCAGGAGCGCACTCACGGAACAGCGTTGTGGACGCGGGATCCCGACCTCTGCTGCAGCCTGCGCAAGGTCGAGCCGCTCCGTCGCAAACTCAGCGAGCTTGGCGCATGGATCACGAGCATTCGCCGCGATCAGACCTCAGTCCGCTCCAGCGCGCGCCGAGTTGAATGGGGTGCCAAGTTCGGCTTAGTGAAAATCAATCCGATCGTCGACTGGACGTCAAAGCAGGTGTGGCGCTACATCCACGACCTCGACGTGCCCTACAACGCACTTCATAATCAGGATTATGCCAGCATTGGCTGCACGCATTGCACACGCGCCGTGAGACCGGGAGAAGATCCGCGCGCCGGGCGTTGGCCGGGATTCGCCAAGACCGAGTGCGGCCTGCACATTATTGAGCCCGTGCCGGGCCCGCCTGCCGCGGGTGCATCGAAAGCTGCCAAGTTCGGTAACTGAGATTGAGCTTCAACCCGCCTGACAGAACGCGCTGGAGGTCCCTCCCCAGTCGCGCACGGGTTCTGGGTGAGAGAAAAAGATCCCGTGCAGCCGCCGCACCGACTCTTCAACCTTCGATTCCTCGACCAGGAACGAGATCGTCCAGTCAGAAGCGCCCTGGCAAATGAAGCGCACGTCCATGTCCGCAACCGCCGCGAAGACGCGGCTGGCAACTTCCGGCTGTCGTCGAATGTTCTCTCCCACCAAGCAGACCAGGGCCTTGTGATTCTCCCATCGCACCTCGGCCACACCTCGAAGATCCGCTGCAATCGCGGGCAAAGCAGCGGTCGAGCCTACGAGCAATGACATGCGCCCCACCGACGTAGCCATCACATCCACGGAGCAGGAACGCCGGTCGAACACCGCATAGACGGCGCGCAATAGTTCTGAGTTGACCCCTTGCGCGGATTCAATCTCAACTGCTGCTACCTTTCTCTTCGCGGTGATGGCGCTTACCACGTTGCCGGTTCTTGCCCGCGCTAGGATTTCCGTTCCCTCGCCCTGTGGCCGTCGCGAATTCAGAACATAAACCGGAATATTTCCGCGCATCGCCGGAGCCAGCGTCGCCGGATGCAGCACCTTGGCGCCAAAGTGCGCCAACTCTGCAGCCTCGTCAAAACTCATCTTGCAAATCACGCGGGCGTCGGAGCAGACCTTCGGATCGGCCGTCATGATGCCATCTACGTCGGTCCAGATCTCCACCCGAGCAGCACACAGCGCGGCGCCTACGATTGCAGCGGTAAAGTCCGAGCCGCCACGGCCCAGAGTCGTGGGCACGCCATCGCCGGTGGATGCGATGAAGCCTCCCAACACTGGCACGTGTCCGCGCTCCAACAATGGACTCAGAGCCTCCTGCAGTCGCTCTTGGGTTACGTCCCATTCCGGACTGGCTTGTCCGTGGCGAGCGTCGGTGACGATGCAAGCCCGTGCGTCGACATGCGCGGCGTTCACTCCCGCTTGGCAAAGGGCTTCCTTCACCAGTTTGCTGGAGAAGCATTCCCCGAAGCTCAGCAGGTGGTCCTGCGACTTGAGGTCCAGTTGGCGCGAGGCTTCGAGATCGTGCAGGATCGATTCCAGAGCCCGGAAGTCGCCACGCAATTCGCCATCGAGAGCGCTGTAGGCCGAACCGTCGACGAGCGAGTCCGCCAGTTGCTCGTGCCGAACGTAGATGCTCCGCACGATGGCAAGGGCTGCGCCGAGATGACCCTTGGCAGCCGCGTTTCCCGCCTCCAGCAATTGGTCGGTGACTCTTGCCAGGGCACTGACCACGACCACCGGTTGTGCGCCGAGTCTGCTCTGCACGATGCCGATCAGCCGGCGGATCGCAGCTGCGTCTTCCACCGACGTACCTCCAAACTTCATCACCACCACGTCGTCGCCTCTTTCGAATCTGCTTTGTCGCTGTAGTCCGCTCATATCCAGCTCCGTTTCTCAGTTTTGGCGCAAAGAAAAACCCACCGCCAGATTTCTTCTGGCGTGGGTTCGGGTGATTCTCTTACGATTGCTCTACTTCATCCGATCCCGTCCTCCAGAAGACACGTAATTCGTGTCGACATACCTGTGCCTGTCGATGTAATTCGCGTGGACTTCTGGACGAGGGTGTTCATGAAAAATGGTCGACGCAGATAACTAGAACAACTGCAAGCTAAGGGTAGTCCGCGGCGGAGTCCAGGGAAAATTCAAAATTCCGATAGAAGCAATCGAAATTTCAGCTCCAATCGGTGACTAATCGTCGGTCTTCTTCAGTTGCGTGGCGAACTGGCGCAACAGAGCGACAAAGGCAGTTGAGGCCACCGAGAGGGTTCGGTCGCGCCGGTAGGCAAGCCCGAGCTCTCGGTAGAGCACCGCGTCCTCCAGATCAATCAGCTTGACCCGTCCTGATTCCACTTCGTCGCGCGCAAAGGACGCGCTGATCAGCGACACGCCCAGATCCGCTGCCACAAAGCTCTTGATCATGCCGATGCTGGGCAGTTCCATCCGAACCTGCAGTTCGGCGTTGTATGGCCGAAACAGCTTGTCGAGCAGACGTCGGGTGTGCCCCGTCTTTGGAAACAGCAGCGGATGCTTCACGATCTCGCTGACCGGTACCACCTTAAACTTGGCCAGCGGATTCTTGGGGCTCACCATCAGCATCAGTTTGTCGCGGAAAATAGGCTGGATCTTCAAGCTCGGAGACTGTATCGGCAAGGTAAGAATGCCTACTTCCACCTGGCCGTTTTCCAGTTTCTCCACAATCTTGTAGCTGAAGTTCCGGTAGATGCTGATCTGTACCGGGGGGTAACGCCGGCAGTATTCGCCGAAAACCTCCGGCAGAACATACAGGCACGTGGCCTCATTGGCGCCCACCCGCAGCGTGCCGCGAGGCGTGCCGCTGTGGTCGGCCACCGCCATCAGCGACTCGTCGCGCAGGGCCTTCAGGCGCTCGGCATACTCGAAAAAGACCTGGCCAGCCGGGGTCAGTTTCACCGTCTTGCCCGAGCGGTCGAGCAACCGGTCGCCGTACTCTTGCTCCAGTTGCCGGATTTGGGCGCTGACCGCCGACTGCGAGCGGAAAACCTTCTCCCCCGCACGCGAGAAACTACCCTGCCGGGCAACTTCCAGGAATGTGATAAGTTGATCGAAGTCCATTATCGTTTCAACGAATTATAGCGAACTTCCCCTCAGCTCGAGGTTAATTACTCGGCACCAACCGTGGTGTGGTGGCCCCTGAAATTTGCATGACCTGCATCGAAATTCTGTATTGTACTTTGCCCGCTGCCAGGCACGAGAATACCAACGGCTGTTCCTGAGCAGAAGTGTGCGACGCTCCGTCGCTCCCGCAAGTTGCGCCCAAGAACACTGATTCGAAAGGAATTCAGTCCCCCGGACGAAGTCCATGACGACGCGTCTCAACTCGACAAATGGCCTGCCGCCCGCTCAGGGCCTCTACGCTCCGGCGCACGAGCACGACGCCTGCGGCATCGGCTTTGTCGCCAGCATCGGCGGCCATAAGAGTCACGACATCATCCGCAAGGGAATCCAGGTTCTGCTCAACCTGGCGCATCGTGGCGCCTGCGGCTGCGATCCGGAAACGGGCGATGGCGCCGGCGTTTTGATCCAAATTCCACACAAATTCTTCACGCGTGAATGCGAAAAGCTTGGCTTTGCGCTTCCGAAACCCGGGACTTACGGCGTCGGCATGACGTTCCTGCCGGTCGAAAAGCACCAGCGTTTGCAGTGCGAAGGAATTCTGGAGAGCATCGTGCGCGAAGAAGGCCTGACCTTACTCGGCTGGCGCGACACCCCGGTCTACGCCTCCGCCATCGGCCGTGTGGCGCGCGCTTCGCAGCCTTACATCCAGCAGATTTTCGTACGCTCGGCTCCCGAGATGGACGAGGATTCCTTCGAGCGCAAGCTCTACGTCGTGCGCAAACGGGCGGAAAATGAAATCCGCGATTCCGGTGTCGAAGATGCCGAGATGTTCTACATTCCTTCGCTTTCCTGCCGCACGATTGTCTACAAGGGATTGCTGCTCGCTCCACAGATCGCCAATTTCTACCGCGAACTATCGGATCCTGACGCTGTCAGCGCTCTCTGCCTTGTGCACCAGCGGTTTTCGACGAATACGTTTCCCAGTTGGCAACGGGCTCATCCCTATCGCTACATCGCCCACAACGGCGAGATCAACACGCTCCGCGGCAACGTCAACTGGATGCAAGCCCGCCAGTCGCTGCTGCAGTCTCCGCTCTTTGGCGACGACCTGAAAAAACTGCATCCCGTAATCGCACCCGACGGCAGCGATTCGTCGAACTTCGATAACGCAGTTGAACTGCTCCTCCAGTCTGGACGCAGTCTTCCCCACGTGATGGCCATGCTGATTCCCGAAGCCTGGTCCGGCAATCCGCACATGAAGCCGGAGAAGCGCGCTTTCTACGAGTACCACGCGTGTCTGATGGAGCCTTGGGACGGCCCCGCCGCCATCGCCTTCACCGACGGCCGCGTTATCGGCGCGACCCTCGACCGCAACGGCCTGCGCCCCGGGCGATACGTGGTGACGCACGACGACCTAGTCGTCATGGCCTCGGAAGCCGGAGTGCTCGATATTGCGCCCGAGCAGGTCAAGCGCAAGGGCCGCCTGCAGCCCGGGAAGATGTTCCTGGTCGACACCGTCGAGGGCCGCATCATTTCGGATAAAGAGATCAAGCAGAAACTTTCGTCGCGGCAGCCTTATGCCCAGTGGGTAAAAGAGAATCAGATCACCATCGATCAGTTGCCCGAGCCCACGCGCATGCACTACCCCGATGCCGAGACGCTTCTGCGCCGCCAGCGTGCCTTCGGTTACAGCGATGAAGACTTGAGAATGATCCTGACCCCGATGGCCGCGAAGGGCGAAGAACCCGTTGGCTCGATGGGCACCGATACGCCGTTGGCCTGTCTCTCCGACAAGCCGCAGTCGTTGTTCAACTACTTCAAGCAGCTCTTCGCGCAGGTCACCAATCCTCCGATCGATCCCATCCGCGAAGAGATGGTGATGTCCCTCATTAGCTACATCGGAAGTGAGCGGAACATCCTGGAGGAAGCGCCCGAGAACTGCCACATGCTGAAATTGGCACATCCGCTTCTCTCGAATCGGGAACTAGAGAAACTGCGCCGAGTATCGAATCGCGATCTGCTGGCGACCACACTTCCGGTTCTGTTCCGTGCGAAGGACGGCGAGGAAGGGCTCAAGCGCGCTCTCGATGAACTGTGCCAGAGAGCTTCCTTGGCGGTGAAGGCGGGCTACTCGCTGCTGATTCTTTCCGATCGCGGCGTGGACAAAGATTACGCTCCCATCCCATGCCTGCTCGCGCTGGCTGCTGTGCACAACCTGCTGGTCCGGGAAGAAACGCGAACCCAGGTTGCGCTGATCACCGAATCGGGCGAACCCCGTGAAGTGATGCATTTCGCTTTGCTCAGCGGCTATGGTGCGAGCGCGATCAATCCGTACCTCGCGCTCGAAAGCGTTGAAAATCTCGTCTGGCGTGGCGAGTTGGGCGATGGCATCACTCCCGAACTCGCGGTGAAGCACTTCATGAAGGCCATCAAGAAGGGGCTGCTGAAGACCTTCTCGAAGATGGGTATCTCTACTCTGCAAAGTTACCAGGGCGCGCAGGTTTTCGAAGCCATCGGCCTGAACCAAGATCTGATTGACGGGTATTTTGCGGGCACGACTTCGCGGCTGGAGGGAATTGGACTCTCGGTGATCGCGGCCGAAGCTCTGCTGAAACACGACTACGCTTTCCGTCCGCTGACTGAGTTCGAAACCGAGCTTTCGGTCGGTGGCAGTTATCACCAGCGCGTCGACGGCGAATATCACCTGCTCAATCCGCAAACCATCAGCAAGCTGCAACAGGCAGTGCGACAGGACAGCTTCAAAACCTTTCAGGAATATACCGACCTTATCGACAAACAGAGCGCGAACCTCTGCACCCTGCGCGGTCTGATGAAGTTAAAGAAGAGCGACACTCCGGTGCCGCTCGACGAGGTTGAATCGGCCAAAGAGATTGTGAAGCGCTTTGCCACGGGCGCCATGTCGTTCGGTTCCATCAGCAAGGAAGCCCACGAAACTCTGGCCATCGCCATGAACCGAATCGGCGGCAAGTCCAACACGGGCGAGGGTGGAGAAGACGAAGAACGCTTCAAGCCTGACGCGAGCGGCGACCTGCGGAGAAGTGCGGTCAAGCAGGTAGCCTCCGCTCGTTTCGGCGTCACCGCAAACTATCTGGTCAACGCCGACGAGTTGCAGATCAAAATGGCGCAAGGCGCGAAGCCCGGCGAGGGCGGCCAACTCCCCGGGCACAAAGTCGACGACGTGATCGCCCGCCTCAGGCACTCGATCCCAGGTGTCGGCTTGATCTCCCCGCCTCCGCATCACGACATTTATTCGATCGAAGACCTCGCGCAACTGATCTACGACCTGAAAAACGTGAATCCGCGCGCGCGCATCGCGGTGAAGTTAGTTGCGGAAGTCGGCGTAGGCACGGTCGCAGCGGGCGTTGCTAAGGCTCACGCCGACGTCGTTCTGATCAGTGGCGACAGCGGTGGCACCGGCGCGTCCCCGTTGAGTTCCATCAAGCATGCCGGCATTCCGTGGGAGCTGGGCCTGGCGGAAACACAGCAAGTGTTGCTGTTGAACGATCTGCGCAGCCGCATCCGGGTGCAAACCGACGGCAAGCTCCAGACCGGCCGCGACGTGGCCATTGCCGCCCTGTTGGGCGCGGAAGAATTCGGTTTCGCTACGACTCCTTTGATCGCGATGGGCTGCATCATGATGCGCAAGTGCCATCTGAACACCTGCTCGGTGGGCATCGCTACGCAGGATCCCGAACTGCGCAAGCAGTTCAAGGGGCAGCCCGAGCACGTGATCAATTTCTTTTTCTTCATCGCGGAACAACTTCGGCAGTACATGGCGGAACTGGGGTTCCGCACCGTCGACGAGATGGTGGGCCGTGTCGACATGCTCGACGTGGAACCCGCCGTCGATCACTGGAAGGCGCGCGGTCTGGACTTCTCCGCCATCCTCTACAACCCGCCCGTGCCCTCGCGTGTTGCCCGGCGGCGCGTGCAGGCGCAGGATCATGGCCTGGAGCAGGCTCTCGATCACAAGATTCTCGGACAGGTGACCCCCACCCTCGAAACCCTCGTGCCGATTGAAGTGAAGTTTCCTGTACGCAACATTCACCGATCGGTGGGTAGCATGCTGAGCGGTGAAATCGCGCGCCGTTACGGCTCTGCCGGACTGCCCGACGACACCGTCCGCGTTCACCTCACGGGCTCGGCTGGTCAGAGCCTGGGAGCGTTCCTCGCCAAGGGCGTCACGCTTTCGCTCGAGGGCGAAGCCAACGACTACGTAGGCAAGGGCCTTTCCGGTGGCCGGATCATCGTGTATCCGCCGCGCGCTTCGAGCTTCGCTCCGGAAGAAAACATCCTCATCGGCAACGTAGCCCTTTACGGCGCCACCAGCGGCGAAGCGTTCTTCAATGGAGTCGCTGGCGAACGCTTTGCGGTTCGCAACTCCGGAGCGACTGCGGTGGTCGAGGGCGTCGGGGACCACGGCTGCGAGTACATGACCAACGGCATCGTGCTGGTGCTCGGCTCCTGCGGCAGAAATTTCGCCGCCGGCATGAGCGGGGGTGTCGCCTATGTCTTCGACGAGCGCGGAGACTTTACCGAGAAGCGGTGCAATCTGGATTCCGTCGATCTGGAGCCCTTGCTCGACGAGCCGGATGTGGTGATCGTCAGAGATCTCCTGTGGTGCCACCTGGAGTTGACTGCCAGCCGCCGCGCCAAGGGGATTCTGGATAATTGGAACGAGATGGCCTCGCGCTTCATCAAAGTCTTCCCGCACGAATTCAAGCGCGTGCTGGGAGTGGCCCGCAGCGAGCAAGCCTACATCCCCAATCAACCCGTCTCCGTCCTGGCGGAATCCGATCCGCTCCAACCGGAGCAGCTCCAAGCCGAACAGGTGCAGCATGGGTAAAACCACCGGCTTCATGGATTACTCGCGCGAACTGGCTCCTCGTCGCCCCGTTGCAGAGCGCGTGAACGACTGGTTCGAGATCTATCAGGATTTCCCGGAAGAGAAGCTGCGCAAGCAGGGCGCGCGTTGCATGGATTGCGGCGTCCCGTTCTGCCAGACCGGATGTCCCGTCAGCAATCTCATTCCCGACTGGAATGACCTCGTGTATCGTGGCCGCTGGAAAGACGCTGTCCGCCAGCTTCACGCTACCAATAATTTTCCTGAGTTCACCGGCCGCATCTGTCCCGCTCCGTGCGAAGCCTCCTGTGTTCTGGGTATCAACCAGCCTCCGGTCACGATCAAACAGAACGAAAAAAACATCGTGGAGCGCGGATTCCTGGAAGGCTGGATTCGTCCCGAACCATCAAAGCTCCGCACCGGAAAGAAAGTAGCGATTGTCGGTTCAGGTCCGGCCGGACTCGCTGCGGCGCAACAGCTCTGCCGCGCCGGACATTCGGTCACAGTCTACGAAAAAGCGGACCGCATCGGCGGGTTGCTTCGCTACGGCATCCCCGCATTCAAACTGGAGAAACACGTCATCGATCGCCGCCTCGAGCAGATGTCCGCCGAGGGTGTGAAGTTTGTTAGCAATGCTGAGGTCGGCAAAAACGTCCAGGTCGAAGAACTGCGTCGTGACTTCGATGCGATTGTGCTGGCTGGCGGCTCGGAACATCCGCGTGACTTGAAAGTCCCGGGACGCGAGCTGAAGGGAATTCATTACGCGATGGAATTTCTCCCGCAGCAGAACAAGCGCTGCCTCGGCGATACGCTCGATCCCGCGATCGAGATTCTTGCCACCGGCAAGCGCGTGGTCATCATCGGAGGCGGTGACACCGGTGCCGATTGCCTCGGCACAGTGCATCGCCAGAAGCCGGTTTCGGTTCATCAATTCGAAATCATGCCCAAGCCGCCCGACGAGCGCTCGCCGCAGACGCCGTGGCCGCTGTGGCCCCTGCAACTGCGTACCGAGGCGGCTCACGAAGAAGGCGGCGTCCGCGACTGGAGCATCGCTACCGCAAAATTTACCGGTGACGAGAACGGAAGCGTCACCCAACTTCACGGTGTAAGGGTCGGCCCTCCCCCGAAGTTTGACCCGATCGCCGGCAGCGAGTTCACCATGGAAGCGGACCTGGTCCTGATTGCCATGGGCTTTCTCGGTCCGGTGCGTAACGGCATGATCGAGCAGTTGGGAGTTCAACTCGACAACCGCGGCAACGTAGCGACCGATCAGAACTACATGTCGTCAGTTCCCGGAGTGTTTGCAGCGGGCGATATGCGCCGCGGCCAGTCGCTCGTCGTATGGGCAATCTCCGAAGGCCGCAAGGCTGCTGCCTGTGTCGATGCCTACCTGAAGGCGCTTGCCGCCCGCCCGGTTGTTCCTTTGGCTTCCACCGCGCGACAAATCGCTTCCTGATCATGACCATCCCATCAAGGTCCACACGAAGACAAAGCAGGCTAAGATGGAACGGGGCTAAGACGCAGCGGAGTAAGATAACTGCACCGGCGTCATGATCCAACTTTCCGACATTCAGTCCGCTCTCGAAAGAATCCGTGCCGACATCCGAGTCTCTCCCTGCACGCATTCGGAAACATTTTCCGGCCTAACCAATAATTCCATCTTCCTCAAACTCGACAATCAGCAACGCACCGGCGCATTCAAAGAGCGCGGCGCGCTGAACAAGTTGCTCACGCTCAATCCAGAAGAACGCGCCCGTGGTGTGATTGCCGCATCCGCCGGCAACCACGCGCAAGGCGTCGCGTATCACGCGGGGCGGCACAAGATCGAGGCGCGCATCGTCATGCCGCTGCCCACGCCGCTCACCAAAGTCTCGGCGACTCGTGCCTATGGCGCCGAAGTCCTCCTACACGGCACGAACTACGATGAGGCCTACGAAAAAGCCGTCGAGCAGAGCCAGCAAGACCGCCTGACTCTCATTCATGCCTTCGACGACGACGCAGTCATCGCCGGGCAGGGAACTCTCGGCCTTGAAATCCTGCAGCAGCACCCCGGCATCGAAGTCATTGTGGCGCCCATTGGCGGCGGAGGCCTCATCGGCGGAATCGCCTGCGCCGTCAAGGAAACAAATCCTGCCGTGCAGATCTTTGGAGTGCAACCCTCCCGGATTCCTTCGATGAAAGCGGCGGTGGCCGAAGGCAAGCCCGTCACACTCAAATCAGCAAAGACGATCGCGGACGGAATCGCCGTACGCCGCGCCGGAGAGCGGACGCTCCCGCTGGTTCAGAAATACGTCGACGACATTGTTACCGTGGAAGAGGAAGAAATCGCGAACGCGATTCTCTTGCTGCTGGAGCGCGAGAAAACTCTGGCCGAAGGCGCCGGAGCTGCCGCCATCGCTGCCGTCCTAAACCGCAAGCTGCCATTGCAAGGGAAGAAAATTGCAGTGCTTGTGTGCGGCGGCAATATCGACGTCACGCTACTCTCGCGCATCATCGAGCGTGGCCTGGTGAAAGACGGACGCCTCGTCCGTCTCCGCGTTCACCTGCCCGACTATCCCGGCGCGCTGCATCGCCTCACCGGAATCCTCGCCGATCATCGTGCCAACATCGTCGAGACCGCCTATGACCGCGCCTACCACGGCGTCAACCTGGGCGACACCGCCATTGACATCACCATGGAAACCCGAGGCCCCGATCACATCGCGGAACTCCTGGCGGCTCTGGTATCTGCCGGATACACGCACGAAAGAATTCTGTAAGAGACAATTACGGTGTCGAGGAGCTAAGAGGGGACTTCCCACCACCGCGACACAGCAGAACGCAGACGATAAGGCCGGCTCCCGCCGCTCCGGCCACAATCCACTTCGTGCTCAGGCTGGTGCCGGCCCCAACGGGCGGTGCCGCAGCTCCGCAGATCTGCGATTCGTCGAAGCTCTTCTGTTCCGTCTCGTGAACGACCGATCCCTGGGACCCTTCCGTCTCTGGGGACGGCTTCCGGTGATTCATCTCCCGCTCAACGTTCACATCGTTCTTGCGGGCCGCCACTTGAACGTTTCCATTCAGGTTGTTCACCTCGTACTGAGTCCATTCGTTCAGGACCGGAACCACCGTGAGGCAAGTCACCCGCACTTTGAAACTCTTCGAGGTTCCGACGAAAACGCTGCCATGATCCAATTCAAGCAGGTTGGTTTGAAGCTTTGCCACCGATTCCGGCTGGATCAGCACGGTCGATCCGTCCAAACTCAGATTCGCCGAAGATCCAGGCTTGGTCTCCAGCAGGTCTCCAGGGAAAACCGCGGAGGAATCCCGCGCTTCGTAGCCGTTCACCCACACGCCACCCTGGGTGTGAAGGATAGCTGCTCCAGTTTGGCCGGGCGCGGTCTGGCCTAGCAGCGATACCGGCACGGTCACCAACATCACCCAACACAAGAAACAACGTAAGATATACAAACGCATGCGGAGACCAATTTCCACAAGATTTCCCATGAAAATCGTATCTGGCCATCTCCGCGTCGTCTATTAGCACTCTGGGTGCCCGGTGTTTCACTGAGGGATCGCAGTCTTCCCTCTTTGCAATATTTGTTTTGTCTGGGTAAAACTTTGTAAATCACCAACTTCCGTAGCTTCCGGCAATGTAAATTAGAGGGTGGGGCGTATGAAAGCTGAAGTCAACAAAGCATCATTTGCGACGGTTGTATTGTCTGTCATCATGCTGTCCGGTCCGCAGCTTCTGCCAGCGTGTTTCGCAGCTCCCACCGGCCAGGCCCAGGACGCTGGCCAGCCAGCGGTGGCAAAGCGCATCGGCGTGATCAAAGCGATCAATGGGAACGCCATTACTCTGGCGCCGGATTCTGGCCCTGAGATCGCTGTGACGGTGCAGCCGAATGCCCGCCTCTTGCGTCTGGTGCCGGGCGATAAAGATCTCAAGAACGCGACCGCGATCCAGTTGCAAGACCTGCAAGTGGGCGACACCATTCGGGCCCGCGGCCAGGCATCGGCTGACGCCAAATCGATCGCGGCATTGGAGATTCTTGTCATCACGCGTTCTGCGGTCCAGGCGGTGAGCGACCAGATGCGCCAGGACTGGCAGAAACGCGGCATCGGAGGTCCGGTAAGTGCCGTCGACCCCGCTGCCGGAACCGTGACCATCTCGATTTCCAGTCTCGGCGGGAAAAAGACAATCGTAGTGCGCACCTCCAAGAACACCATCATCCGCCGTTACTCCCCCGACTCGGCCAAGCCGGAAGATGCGAAGCTGAGTACGCTGCAGGAAGTCCAGGTTGGCGACCAGCTGCGCGCGCGAGGAGACCGCAGCGCCGATGGCGGCGAATTGGCCGCTGAGGAGATCTTCACGGGCAACTTCCCCGTAGTCGAGGGTTTGATCAAGTCGGTCGATGCAAGTGCGGGGACTATGACCGTTCAAGATACGGTGAGCAAGAAAACGGTGCAGCTGAAAATCACCGCCGACTCTCAGCTTCATAACATCCCAGCCGAAATGGCGCAGCGCTTTGCCATGCGGTTAAAAGCCACATTGCCCCCGGGAACGCCGGGCGCAGCCCCGGCTTCCTCCGCAACTTCAGCTCCGCCAGCCGGAGCAAATGGACCGACTGGAGCGCCAGCTGGCGGTACGGGCCAAGGCGGCGGGATGGGCCAAGTTGGCGGAGGAATGGGCGGCGGTGCTCGCTCAGGCGGAGGTGGATTCGACTTTCAACGTCTACTCGACCAAACGCCTGCAGTTACGCTGGCTGATCTGCACAAGGGAGACGCCGTGGCCGTTCTCACGACCCAAGGCACGCCCTCGGGCGGCAGCACCGTCATTAAGTTGTTCAGTGGAGTGGAACCGATTCTCCAGGCCGCTCCTTCCGGCAGCCAGGCCATGATGTTGGCGCCCTGGAGTTTAGGCGGCGCGCCCGGTGGCGACGCAAGTCAATAGTGGTGCCTTCCTCGAAAAGGATTGTTCCACAGTTTTGTAAACTTGAACGAAATAGGAAAGATGAAATGAAGGTTGAGCGATACGTGCGTTTGTTTTTCATGGCATTCTTATGCTTGCTGTCGGGGAGTGCGCTATGGGCGCAGACGGCTTCGGGCGCTCTCCGCGGTCAGGTCACCGATCCCTCCGGTGCGGTCATTCCCGGGGCCAGTGTGATCATGACTCCCGCCGCCGGATCTCCGATTGTGGTCCAGAGCAATGCCCAGGGCCTGTATGAGTTCAAGAGTCTGCCAGCGGGGAAGTACACGCTCACCGTCGCGGCCGCGGGGTTCACTCTCTACGAGAACGACAACGTTGTGATCGCCGATCAGCCTCTGAAGCTGAACGTGGTGATGGCGATCGAAGTAGAAACCCAGAAGGTTCAGGTCTCCGAAAACGCGCCAACCGTCGACGTGAATCCTTCCAGCAATGCTGGCGCCATCGTGATCTCCGGCAAGGAGCTCGACGCTTTGCCCGACGATCCCGATGAGTTGCAGTCGGACCTGGAGGCGCTCGCCGGACCTTCCGCCGGCCCCAGCGGCGGACAGATGTATATCGACGGTTTCACTGCGGGTCAACTCCCGCCCAAGTCCTCGATTCGAGAAATCCGCATCAATCAGAATCCGTTCTCCTCCGAATACGACAAGCTGGGCTACGGCCGTATCGAAATCTTCACCAAGCCCGGAACCGACAAATATCACGGACAGTTCTTTGTGCTGGGCAACGATTCCTCCTTCAACTCACCGAATCCCTTCGCGGGCGCCGAGCCTCCCTACTATTCAGTTCAATACAACGGAAACGTTGGCGGACCGCTGGGCAAGAAGGCTTCCTTTTTCTTCAACATCGACCGACGGAACATCAACGAACTGGCCGCGGTCAACGCCTACGTTCTCGATTCGTCCCTGGACCAATACAATTTGGTCGAGTCGATTCCTAACCCGCACCAGCGAACCAACCTCAGCCCGCGCATCGATTGGGCGGTGACGCCAAACAATACCCTCACCGCGCGCTACCAGTATTATCGCGATACCGAAACCAACAACGGGGTGGGAGGGCTCAGCCTTCCTTCCCAGGCGTATTACTCCCAAAGCACGGAAGATACGGTGCAGATCAGCGACACGCAGGTCATTGGCTCCAAAACCATCAACGAGACGCGGTTTCAGTACAACCGCGACAATTCCTTCCAAACTCCGACGAATACGAACCCGGCAGTGAACGTGCCCGGCAACTTTGCGGGCGGCGGCTCGGGTTCGGGCAACCAGAATGATCTGCAGAACAATTACGAAATACAGAACTACACGTCGCTGATCCACGGCAACCACATCATCAAGTTCGGCGGACGCGTGCGGGCTACGCATGACACGAATTATTCCACTGCGGGATTCAACACCACATTCACCTTCTCTTCGTTGAATACCCCAACCGACACGCCGGCGAATTGCGCTGCTCTCGGGCAAAATCCCGCGTGTCCCATCTCTTTGCTTTATGCCGAACAGCAGTTGAGCGCCGCGGCCGGAATTCCTTATGCCACTCAATTGACCTACACCACCGGCCTTCCCACCACCGCGGTTACGTATTTCGATGTCGAACCGTACGTGCAAGACGATTGGAAAGTACGGCCGAACTTTACGCTGAGCACAGGTCTCCGCTTCGAAACGCAAAACGCCATTCATGATCACGGAAACTGGGCTCCCCGCCTGGGATTCGCCTGGGGCGTCGGCGGCCGGAGCGCGCCTCCCAAGGTGGTGATCCGCGGAGGCTATGGCATTTTCTTTGATCGCTTTCAGACTGCACAAATTCTGAATGCTGATCGTTTCAACGGGGTTACGCAACAGCAGTTCATTATCAACAACCCTACGTGCTTTCCGGGTGTCGACGTGCCGCTCAGCAGCGTCTCCGGTTGCGGCCCCGCCACTTCCTCCGTGTCCAACATCTACCAGATCAGTCCCACACTGCACGCGCCTTACACCATGCAAGGAGCACTCGGAGTGGAGCGTCAGCTCACCAAGGCAGCGACCCTTTCTGTCATTTACTTGAACTCGCGCGGCTTCGACCAGTTCCTTACCATCAACGCGAGTGCTCCTTACCCCGGAACCGCGTGCGCTCCCAACTGCCCCCTAATCACCGGAGGCAACGTTTACCGCTACGTGTCCGAAGGTAATTTCAAGCAAAACCAGCTGATGGTGAACACCAATGTCCGCATCGGGCCCAAGGTCCAGTTGTTCGGCTACTACTCGTTGAGCTATGCCAACAGCGACACGTCCGGCGTTTCCAGTTTTCCGTCGAATTCCTTCAACATCAGCCAGGATTATGGACGCGCCTCGTTCGACGTGAGGGACCGGTTCTTCCTCGGCGGCAGCATCGCTCTTCCTTATATGTTTCGGTTGAGCCCCTTCATGGTGGTCAGCTCCGGTTCTCCCTTTAACATCACATCGCCCATCGACGTGAACGGAGACCAGATCTACAACAATCGTCCCGGCCTGGTTTCCACCGCAACTTGCCCCGGTCCCCCGCCCACCCAGGGGTCAGGTCCACAGGGCAACATCTATTGCACGACCTTGGGTACCTTCGATGCCTTAGGAGGCGGAAAACTTCTGCCCATCAACTATGGCACTGGCCCGGGGCACTTCGTCATGAACTTGCGCCTCACCAAGACCTTCGGCTTTGGACCAAAAGCAAAGGCCAGCGCAGGGCAAGCTGGAGGGGGTGGTCCGCGAGGTGGAGGCGGCGGCCGGGGGGGCCCACTGTTTGGTGGTGGCCCGAGCTTCGCGTCCAGCAATTCCGATCGCCGCTACAATCTCATCCTCGGCGTGAATGCCCGCAACGTCTTCAACAACGTGAACGCGGCGAATCCCAACGCGGTTCTGGGCTCCGCGTTTTTTGACAAGTCCAATGCCTTGCAAGGAGGCCCGTTCTCGCCCGGTACTGCCGCCAATCGCAAGCTCGAGCTGCAGGCTACGTTCAGCTTCTGATGCAGGCATTGCTCTCGTCATATCGCGATTCGGCGGATTCGGGTTATGCTGAAAAGGCAAAGCGTCTGCCACCGGAATCCCGCAGCATAATGGTCCGAGACTGATTGCCTTTTCTTCCTATTACCAGGCGAAAATTTTTCCGCCTCGCAGCGGCTGCTGGCGTGGGCGTACTCGCCGCTGATTCCACGCTGGTCGAGCCCAATTGCCCCCGAATTGTGCATCGGGAAATTGCCCTGCGGCGCTGGCCGGCCGGCCTGCAAGGCTTCACCATCGCGCACCTCAGCGATTTCCATTACGATCCCTATTTTTCCGCCCATCCGCTGCGCTCGGCGATCGGCATGGTCAACGGTCTGCATCCCGAATTGATCGTCCTTACCGGGGATTTTGTTTCGGTGCCGGTTTTCGGAAATGCGGCGGCGGCAGCTTCTGCCGCCGAACCTTGCGCCCAGCTGCTGCGCCAAATGCACGCGCCTCATGGCCTTTGGGCAGTGTTGGGAAACCATGATGCCGCCAGCGATCCGGACCGGGTAACCAGCTCTCTTCAAGCCGTAGGAATTCAGGTTCTGTCCAATCAATCGGTTCCGATCGAACGCGATGGAGCACGATTCTGGCTCAGCGGCGTCGACGACGTGTTGGAGGGAACCGCCGACCTCCACGCAACTCTGCATGATGTTCCCGTGGACGAACCCTCGATCCTGTTAGCCCACGAGCCCGACTACGCCGACCATGTCGCGCGCTATCCGGTGGATCTCCAGCTCTCGGGCCACTCCCATGGCGGCCAGGTGCGGCTGCCTTTTGTCCCGCCGCTGTTCTTGCCGGAGCTGGCCAGGAAATACATTTGGGGTCTGTACAAACTCGGCGGGCTCACGCTCTACACCAACCCGGGCCTCGGTACCGTCCGAGCTCCGATCCGTTTTAACTGCCCTCCCGAAGTTACTTTGCTGACTTTGCGTCGTTCTGCGAGTAGCTAGCCGTCCACCGGTCGCAATTCCCGATCCTGCTATGCAATCTCTTTCATCTGGGGACATCCCAGCCGTCGGACATTATCCGTAACCTATGTAGGATCAATGACATACCGAATGCCAGCAGTGGTCCTCGGTTTGCCTCATAAAGGCCGAGCGATTGCTGCTCCCTGAGAGCTACAAACCCATGCATCGTCGCACCTGGCCTGCGATCTTGTTCTTGGCGCCCGTTATTGCCGGGGCGGTGAGCACGCCTGCGCCGCGTGTGCGATCGGCTACCCTCGATCAGCGAGAAGGTCAGCTATCGAAAACGCTGGCCCGCGCTTCCCAATTCGTCGACGTGGCTCACGTCAGCTCGCGGCCGTCTTGCGAAGACGTGCGGCCGCCTGAGGCTTTGACCACGCCTGATCCTCTCTTTACCCCAGCGGCCCACGGCCAGAAGGTGAGAGTCAGTTTCATTATCGGGACGGATGGCCGCGTACACAGCCCACTCATTCTGGAGAGTGCGGGTCTCGCCGGCGACCGCCACGTTCTGCAGACGGTGCGCACGTGGAGATATCGTCCGGCAACCTGCAACGGGGTCCCGACCGAAATTGAAGGCAAGATCGAATTCTCCAGCCGATAGCACCAGTCCGAGCCGCTGGGCTAGAATGACCCCAGCAATAGAGTGATTCGATTTGTGGACGGCTTCGTGGACAAAGACAAAAGAAATCCCAGATCCCCTGACGCGCCGACGCAGAACTCCGAGTTGGACGAATTCTTCCGCGGGCTGAAACCGGAAATGCGCCGTCCCAAGCCCGGCCCGGACGCCATCGCCGCGGCGCTGGAGGCGGCGCAGCGTTTAGCCGCGGAAGCCGACGCCGAACAGGCTGCAGACGATACGGCGCAGGACCTCTCCGGCAATTCCGCCACGGGTGTGTGCGGCGCGTGCGGATACCATAATCGCGAGCGGAACAAGTTCTGCGGCATGTGCGGCGTGATCATCGCGGAGGGGGAAGCAACGGCATCCGCCGAGGAAGAACGCCCGCAGTCACGCGCCCTGGCGCTGCCGTCGAATCCATTTCTCGATCACGATCCCGCCGAAAGGCCGCCCACCACCGGACCTTCGGGCCAGGAAACCCATCACTACCATCACCACTATCATCACCACTATTTTCCTGGCGGGGAAGCGATGGCTGCGCGGTCCGCGGCGGATTCCGCTCGCGAGCCCATGCGGGAAGACAAACTGCGCGCGACCGCGGCGCTCCGCGGCGACATGAGTCGCGCTGAAGCTGCGGTCCGGCGCATCGCCCACGAGTGGGTGTTGGCCTGCAACACAAAACATCTCGACGATCTCATCGAGCTCTACACTTCCGACGCACTGGTGCTGCGCTCCAACTGTCCTCCGATCCGGGGCGCGGCCGCGGTCCGCGAGTTCTTCTTTGGCGCGCTCGACGCAGGACTCGGAGAAGTGGAAGTCGATCCGCTGCGGGTGGAAGTCGTCGGCGATCTGGCGTATGAAGCGGGACGCTGCAAGGCGCTGATTCCGGGCGCCGCCGGCAAGCGCCGCGAAGAACGCGGCAAGTACCTGTGGGTGTGTGCGCGCCAGAGCAATGGCGAATGGAAGGTCGCTGCCGATTGCTGGTCCAGTGACTTGACCCTCAACACCCTGGAATCCGATGTTCCGCAGGGTGCAGGAGTGAAGACCAGCCAACCGCGCAAGACCCTATAAGCTCACACCTAGTTTTCCCAGGTCTCCGCGCAACTGCTCCAACTGTTGCATCTCGATGGTGTGCATGCCCAGTTTTGCCGCGCATTCCAGGTTGAGGGCGCGATCGTCAATGAAGCAGCACTCGTCCGCGGGAATCTGCGTCGTCTCCAAGGCCAGGCGATAAATGTCGCGCTCCGGCTTGCGGAATCCGACGAAGCAGGAACTGACAAACAGGCGGAAGATCTTCCGCAGCCCATACTTTTCAATGCGGTAGTAATTGAGTTCGCGCGATTCGTTGTTGATCGTGCCCATGAAGTATTTGCCGGAGTCGCTGAGCGCCTGCGCGAATGCCAGCACCTCGGGAACCGGCTGCGAGAGGGAATACATGTAATCGCGGAATGCGTCTCGCGTAAACGGACGCGTGCGATAGAAGACGGTGCGGTCGAGATACTCATCGAGCGTGATCTTGCCGCGCTCGAAGGACGAGACCACCATCTCGTGGCGATCGTGGAATTCCTCCTGGCCAAGCTGAAAGTGCTCGAGCGCCGCAGTCCGTTCGGTGCGGTCCCAGGCGTTGGTGAGGAGTACTCCTCCGACATCCCAAAAGATGGCGCGAATGGCAGGCACGGATTCCCCCCCAGCGGAAAAGTTCTGGGGAAGAGTTTAGACGAAATGCCTGAGGAAGGGGCGGTTTACTGTGCCGATTGCGGCTGGGGTCATTCGCGGCTTGCTTCACGATTAGCCGTCCGCCTCGGGCTAGCGCGTCTGGGGCGGAACTCTCCTTGCGCTCCGGCATCGAAAATGGATCGGGATCACACCGAGAATTTCGGATCGCCTTCGAGAATCTGCATCTGAAGTTTCGGTGTTTCCCCATTTTTCCAAACTCCGGTGCGAAACTTTACGCGATAGCTGAGAGCACCTCCGTCCGGACGGTGGCTGCGTTCGATGGGGCGGGGAATGCACACGAATTCAGTCTCGATAAATTCGCTAGCGGCGTGAACCACCGAGTAGCCGTGGCCTCCCATATCGACGAACGAAAGGTGCGGCGACAGATCGGGATTCGAGAGCGTTCGCGCTTTCGCGATGTCTCCACTCTTCGCGTATTCCAAACAGGACCGCACTCCGTGCCGAACCAGCATGTTCAGGGTAGGCTGCGGGGCGTGGTCGCCGGGGCCCTGTCCGACGTAGAGCGATCGCAGCGGATGCTCTTTCGGCAAGGCGTGTTCCAGCGCTTCGACCACTCCAGGGGCCGAGATCGAACCCGTCACAAAAGCGATCCCAACCGGCGCAAAAGGTTTTGGTGGCGGCGTCTTCGCCGCCAGTCCTGCCCAGAAGCTGTGGCGATCTCCCGCGATGGTGGCAAAACCCGTAATTCCGTTGGCCTGGACGAAGTCATAGATCTCTCCTCGCTCCACATACGCAGTGCCGTGATCCCCCAGCGGAGAAGTGGCGTACCCGCTCTCCGGCCACGGTTTCGTGATCCCCTGCGGCAGGTTTTGCAGATCGGCACGCATGTCGAGCGTAGCCGTGGTGTTTCCCCAAATCTTCCAGGTCGCTTTCGAGTTGCGCAGGCGGTCGAGAAACCAGGCCTTCTGCTCGGCGCCAAGAATGGTCTGCGCGGGACAGTCTTTGCAGAAATTCGCGATCTCGGTGCTTCCGATACGGATCGATGCTGGCGGCCGGCCGCCGTTGTAGGTTCGCCCCGCATCCAGAATTTCCATGGCGTCTTCCGGAATGAATTCGGGGAAGTCGTCGCTCGAAAGAGCCTCTGCCTCGGGGCGATCGGTAGGTTCTTCGGAACGATAGCTGCGCTGGTCGGTGACGATCAGTTCCACGTTCCGGCCATAGCGCAACGCGCGGTAACCCGTGAGGCTGCCAATGGCGGCTCGATTGTTCGGTTCCTCACCGAGTCCGTGCTCGTCAAAACGAGTCACCGGCGCATCGACCACCTGAGGAGGATGGAAGCGATCGAGGGAGGGTCCGCTTGGTTTCGTGATCCGAGCCGGCTGATATTCGAAGAAGGCCTGATTGGCCGCGACTTTGCGGGTCTGCGCGGGCCGGTTCTTTCCTCCAAATCTCTGCAACGATTGCCAACCCAGCCAACTGAACTCGTGGTTGTCCCACATGTTGACGAAGGGCCAGCGGGCGCGCGCGTCCTGCAGATCGGGATCGCTGAGATACGCGCGATAAATGGCGCGATAGTCATCCACCGTCGTCGGGATGTGAAAGTCGCGGATCTTCTCGCCGTGCGGATAGCGGACGATGTCTCGGATGCGACGGTCATACATCCCCTGAGGACGGTCTTCGGGGTACCACACAATTTCATAGATGAAGTCGCCGAGATGCAACACGAACCCAATCCGCTCGGCCTCGGGAGCACGTTCATCCTCGAAAATCATTCTGCGGTAGGCGTTCTGGGCCCCATCGTTCGCATTCTGGCAACTGACAAAAACAAAAAGAACAGGCCTCGGGTCGTCAACCTCGGGCGCGGTGATCGTCCGGCCCACACGACTGCCAAAACTTCGGGATCGGTGAAGCGGTACCAAAACACACGGCTGGGTTTCAGACCTCCAACCAGCACGCGGCAGGTCCAGTCGGATGCGGCGGAAACTGGAGCCGCAGCCGTCGCCACAACACGAGTGAAGGCCTCATCTTCGGCGACCTCGACGTTCAACCTGAGAACGTTCGACTTCAGATCAAGGTGTTCGGCAGTCGGCGGCCGGCACGTCCATAACAGAACGCTGTTGCTGTCCGGATCTCCGGAGGCAACTCCTTCCGGAAAAAGATCGCGCCGTTCCTGCCATGCAATGTGGGACTTCGTCCCCAACGGAGTACCCCAGGCGGCCGTGGCGCCTAAGGCAGCCGCCATTGCCAGGAAAGAGCGTCGGGTGATGGTGGACATCGGTTCAATCCTTCGGACTCAAAACGCAAGGCTGCAAAACCCGCCCAATACTTTCAGCGAAGGGAAGGCTCTGGGGTTATCCGGCCCGCGCAAGAGAATATACCCATGCTCTTTGTAGCCGAGGAAAAATAGCGCTTGACATATTCCTATATAGGAATATATATTTCCGGCATGGCCAGGGCGGCTACAACTTCGGATGCGTTCAATGCGGTGGCTGAGCCGCGTCGCCGGGACATTTTGAATTGCCTGGCGCTCGAGGAGCGGGCAGTAGGAGACATCGTAGCGAGCCTGCAGATGGAACAGCCTTCGGTGTCGAAGCATCTAGGGGTGCTGCGCCGGGTTGGTCTGGTGCGGGTGCGGCGCAACGGGCGGCACATGTTCTATCGCACCAACGCGGAGGCCATCCGGCCGCTGCATGAGTGGACCAAGACATTCGAGCGCCTGTGGCAGCACCAGTTGAGCCGTGTAAAAGAGCGCGCCGAGGCGAAACAAAAAGCTTTGGACAAAAGCTGAGCACCACCAAATCTGATCGAAAGGCAAGCCAGGAGGAACGATGAGTCCGACAGCAACTGCGGGTATTGAGAATCTGACAACCACCATCACACAGGAAATCCACGTGCGGGCGTCGCTGGAAGTGACGTTCGAGGCGCTGCTCGAACAACTGGGGCCGGAGAATGACACACCGGAGGGCAAGCGGATGGCGATGAAGATCGAGCCCTGGCCGGGCGGCCGGTGGTTCCGCGACTTGGGCGATGGCAACGGGCATTTCTGGGGAAACGTGCAGGCCATCAAGCGGCCCACGCTGGTCGAAATCTGCGGGCCGCTGTTCATGTCGTATCCCGTCATTTCGAATTTGCAATACCGGCTGAGTGAGGAAGAGGGGGGAACGCTGATCAAGTTCCACCACATGGCGTTCGGCTCCATTCCGGACGAACACAAACAAGGCATGGGGAAGGGCTGGACGCACATGCACACGCGCCTGCGAGAACGGGCTGAGGCCAAAGGCAAAAAGTAAGTATTTGTCCGGTTGTGTGCGCGGGCATCCGCACAGAAGGAGCGGCTTATGTGTCCTGCATCTATAGCCAGTGCAGCGTGGATGGCGGGCAGTGTGATGTCGACCGGCGGCATTGCCGCGCTCGCCGTGAAGATAGTTCGTGGGAAAAAGGTTGGGGAGAAAGACGATTCGCAGAATTTGACTGAGAGGAGAAACGACGATGGCAACAATGACGACAAGCAAACCAACGCCGGGCACAGTGGTACCGAAAACTGAGTGGCTTGCTGCCCGCAAAGAACTTCTACGCAAGGAAAAAGAATTCTTGCGCCTGCGTGATGAACTGAGCCAGCAGCGGCGCGCACTGCCGTGGGAGAAGGTCGAAAAGAACTACATTTTCGACGGACCAAGAGGCCAGGAGACGCTTACCGATCTGTTCGGCGGGCGAAGCCAGCTGGTTGTCTATCACTTCATGTTTGGTCCGGGATGGAAAGAGGGTTGCCCGAGTTGCTCGTTCCTGGCCGACGGGTTCGACGGTGCTGCCGTGCATCTCGCGCACCGTGATGTGACCTTCCTGGCAATTTCGCGGGCGACGCTGCCGGAGATCGAAGCCTTCAAGAAGCGCATGGGATGGCAGTTCAAGTGGGTGTCGTCGTTCGGAAATGACTTCAACCTCGACTACCATGTGTCGTTCTCGAAGGAAGAACGGGAGAAGGGTAATGGCAAGGTTTACTACAACTACGAGGTGACGGAGTTTCCGTCGGAGGAACTCCCGGGGGCGAGCGTGTTCTACAAGAACCAAGCCGGCGAAATCTTTCACACCTATTCCACCTACGCGCGCGGCCTGGATCCGATGCTGATGACGTACCAGTGGCTGGATCTCACTCCTAAGGGGCGCGACGAAGATGGACTGGCGTTTTCCATGGCATGGGTTCGCCACCACGACAAGTACGTCGATGGCGAAGTGGTCGACACGAAGGCGACGTACGTGCAGCCCGCGAAAATGGACGCTTGGTGCTGCTCGGAGAAAGAACGCGCGTGAAGTGATCCTCTCCCGTCAGTAAATTTCAGGGGCTGTTTCGCGAATCACGAGGGACACGAGCATGACATCCACCTGAGCGAAGCGGAGGGCCTGTGTACTCGCCGCTTCGCTTCGCTCAGGATGGCAGGGAGTTTTTGCTGAGAACGTGGACGCCTCGCTGGGCAGCTAGTGTTTGTAGACCGTGGTGTTGGGGTGATAGTTTCGCCAATCGAACCAGTAGTCTTTCAGAGCGGGGACGCGATCCAGGCATTTGCCCTGCGAGGGTCCGGAGATGGCGCAGCCCTGGAAGTTCCACTCACTCGCCGTAGTTGTGTCGAGCAAGATCCAGGGCTTGGGACTTGCCGGGGGAGTGTTGGCAGCGGGCGCGGTTCTCGTTGCCAATGCAGCATCCACTTTCGCGTCGCCTGAGGCCGGGGTCGAGGCTGAAGGCGCAGCCTTTGTCGCAGCGGATGAGTCGGGCTTCGCGGCGGGCGGCATTTCCGTCTTCCCTTGTCCCGCCGTCTCGCCCTCGGTCTCGCCCTTCAGGAAGAACTCGGCGTCTTTGCCGTCGATGCGGCTGATGAAGACACGGAACGATTTGCCATCGGGGCCGACCGCTACCAGAAGCGGTGTGCCCTGGACGCGGTCGACGACCGGGGATTGTTTCACCAGCGTTTCCCAGGGATAGGCGCGGCCCGGGCCATCCATCTCCAATCCGACGACGACGTCACGAGATTTAAGTTCGGTTCCCGGAAAGCTGATCACCACCGGAAGCTTGGCGACCTCGGGCTCCCAGTTGCTGTCGTACTCCTTCACATATTTCGGCACATCGGCGAGCACCTGGCCGCCGGATACTTCCGACTTCCACTCACCGAAGGTCAACTCGTCACTGAGCACCAATTCGAGCGACGCGCCCCGCAGCGGCCCGTAGATAGCCTTGCCCGTGATCTGCTGCCACCACGTGCCGGTTTCTTTGTCGCGCATGAGGAAATTCTGGTTGTTGATGCCCGCCAAATAAAAGTGCAGCACCCTGCCGTTGACCGTTCGCGTCCACACCAGACCGGTGTGACAGAGCGTTCAATAAGTGACGGCCACCGCGACGCCTCCGACCACGTCGTTCAACACGTGATGGTAGGCCATTTCGCGGATGGGATACGCGCGCGCGTCGGAGCCGAAGCGCACCGCAAGAACCATCTCTCCGGGGTTAAGCTTGCTGGCGGATGCGGATTCGAACTGCGGGCTATCGATGGGATGGAACATCCACTCAAAATAGTTGAGGCGAGCCATGACTGCCGAGAACGCGACCAGCACCATGACGCCGGCGAGCACAATTTTGCGCCATTGGTTGACGGTCTTCCAGAGAACCAGCACGAATACGAGACAAACGAGAGCGGCGGCGAAGGTTCCCCAAGGAGCGCGCTGGCGCAGGGCCATCGCGAGAGCCAGACCTCTGGGACTTTGGTGCGTGAACGGGCGAATGATGAATGCAGGAACGAAAAATAATCCGATGCCCGCCAGGGCCGACACCAGGAATAGGAACCACAAATAGCCGCGGCGATCGGAAGATGCATGCATGTTGGCGATGTTCCCCAGCTGATTCTCCCCGGTGAATGGTTTGGCGGTGAGACGCCGGTATGTTTCCGATTGTAACGAATTCCGAAAAAAAAGCCCCGGTCCGCGAATGCGCGACCGGGGCGGTATGTCTGCTGAGTTGCGATTTACTGCGGTGTAAAGTTCTGGTGATAACCCAGCGAGTCAATGTCCTGGAACTCCGGCGTGGCCGGGGGCAGGTTACTCGGAGTCAGGAACAGCACGTCAAAGTAATAGTTTCGAGGTGGCGGGCTGTATACGTCGCCGCCCGGCCCGTCTTTATAAGTGCCCGTGTTGTACTCCGAGTAGTACATGCTGACCAGCGAGCCATCGTAATTGAGCGTTTGGCCCCAGCTCTCCAGATAACGCAGGAAGTTGTGCATTCCTCCGTCGGTTCCGAAGTCCTGCGCAACGCTCGTCCAGGTCGGCTGCGGGAACGGGATGCTCTTGCCAGCAGAGATGGCGGTGCGGTAATACGCCTGGGCAGCCGGAGAACGATTGCCGGAGGCGTCTGGGTAGATCAGACTGTTCGCGTCCGTCCACGAGTTCGACAGAACCGTGACCGAGTCCGCGATGACCGACGCCGCCGAATGGGGCGTCTGGGTGGGTGTCGCGGCGGTCGCCGTTCCCCAGAATGGATCCGATCCGTTGCTGTTGTAGTTGCCCTGGATGTACACCGGGTTTTCGGAAGCGACCGTGAACCCGCCGCATCCCGTCGGGTTGGCCGCGCTTTGGCTGCATCCGCTGGCTGCCGGCATTACGGGCAGGGAACTCACCAGGCCCGCGCTCATGCCACCATCCACCAGCTTTAATACGTGGCGTGTTCCGCTCACGGCATTGGCCATACCCACCTGATTGTTGGCACTCAAGGTGAAGCCCGACGCCTGCGGGATGGGGGTCACCGAGGTATTGTATTCGGCGCAGTTTTTCGTCGTGCTGCTGACCGGGCCCGGGTTGGGCACTCGAAGATAACCGTTCAGCGGGCTGGTGTTGGTGTTGATGCCGAACCCGTACCCGAGGTTTTTCTCGCCCCAGTTGTCGAGGAATCCGTTCTGATCGACGTCCTCCGGGGAGTAGGAGTAGTAACTCTTGGCTTCCAGAGCTCCGTCTGGCGTGGTCGAGGTCAGGATTGCCGCAGAGTTCACCACATCCTCAAGACCTGATTCTCCGCTGATTACCCCTGCGGCCGTCTGCCCTCCGTTGGAGGGGTGAGGATCCACCAGCATGCCGCGGTGATCGGAGAAATAGAGCACGTAGCCGTTATAGTTCGTGTAGTTCACGTTTGCGCCGCTGCCCGCAATGGTGCCGTTCAGCCAGTTCTTCAGGTTGCCTACGTCGAGTTCCACGGCGTTCATGATGCCCTGCACCGAGCAGGACGAATAGGTGTTATTGCCGCTGGTGGCGTTGGCGGTCGCGTTGTCGCGCATCTCGCCTTCGCGCGCGTCATAAAAGTTGATGGGGTACCAGGTGCTGGTTAAGGCCATGTTGGCCGCGCTGACAGCCACTCCGGGTTGAAGCTGCTGCAGAATCAGAATCGCATTGGGGTTAAGGCCATTCGTGCCAGGAGCAATCGGTGCCAGGTTAAAGGGTTGGCCAAAGCCCAAAGCCAGCCACTCTTTGGTGACGCCCACCCACGTGCCGGCGTTGTTCAGGTACTCGACGCGGATCCACGGGCCCGTCATGGCCGCGGGGGTCGCGGGATTGCTCGTGAGTTCGTCGGTCAGCGGCCACGTGGTCCACGTGGTCAACCCGCTGTCGGTGTAGGGTGCCACCCAGCCGTTGGTGTTCGCGGTCGCAAATCCCACGGCCTCCGTCCCGCCAGAGGTCAGGGTGACGGCAGCGTTGGTGAAGGGAGCAGTGCTGAAGGTGGTTGAGTTGGGGAACTGGACGTCCTGCCCATCGGAGAGCGCGCCGCGCTCGGGGTGAAGGTCAAGCTGCGTGTCGGCCAGCAGAACGCGGATGGTCGCCTTGTTATAGAGCCGTGAAGTGCCGAGCGTGCTGGCGGCGGACTCGCCGACCTGGGGCTTGCGCACAATCGAAATCGGATCGGTGCAGGGCGGCGGGTTGCTGGTGCAGCTGTTCTGCACAAAAGGCAACTGCATGTTCTTGGCGCCGGTCAGCGAGTTGACCACGAAGCCATTCAGAGTGCCCGACGAAAGACTCGGAAAATTAGCGTTGACAGAGCCGGCCACCGTAGGATAGCCGCCGCTCCAACTGGCGTCCCCCGGGATGGTGGTCGCGCCCGGCAGAGCCACACAGTTGGCCTCGCCCGAAGGCGGGATCGGACTCAGAGCGCAGCCGCCGCTGGCTTTGGGAACATAGACGGTTCCACCGTATCCTGAGGAAGTCGGGTGGCCGTTTTCCAGCTGATCCATAATGATCTGCTGATAGGCAGAGATTTTGTCATCGAACACCAGGCTGGCGCCAGAAGCCAGGAACAGGTTCTGGTTGGTATGAACGCGGCCGCCAAAAGCGAAGGGCGGGCCGGCGAAGTAGCTGCAGTCGTAACCGCAAAACACACCAAACTGAAAGACCGGAATGAGCGCGATTTCCACCGTGCGCGTCATGTTGATCGAGGCACCCGACGGACGCGTGGCAATCACCTGCAGCGTCATGGGAATAATTTCAGCATACAGTCCCTGGTTCGAACCGGAGCTGACGGTGTTAAAGCTGCTGGCGGGATTCCCGCTGCCGTTCACCGGATAGGTGATGAACTCCTGGTAACCCATGTTGCCGACCATGGCCGCGGTCGGGGCCGAGGGCGGGTTGTTCGCGGGCGTGACCAGAGCCTGGATCTGCGTGTTGAGGGGAGACTGGTACTGGGTGTACAGCGCCGAGAGGTCGGCGGTGAGTTTCTCCATGCCAGACTCAGCCCCGTAGTAGGCCAGATTCGACTCCAGATCCGTTCCGCCCATGCGGGATTCGTTGGTGACCATGTAAAAAAGGCCAACCGCCACGCCCGACAGCAGCACGAGGATCAGAATCGCTGCGATCAGTGTGAAACCCTGCGAACTTTTATTTCCCTGTCCCATTGGTTTGGTCTCCTGCCTTTTCAAACCTCACTGATAACGATTTCGAAATGCCATATTGCGCGCAGCGACGTCGGTCGCCAGATACATGTTTTGCGATTTATTGCCGTCGTTGGTGATGCTCTGCCCCATCACGACGAGGTTGATCTTCTGAATGTTGTTGGGAGATTCGCCTACACCCAGGGGGTTCGCCTGGTTGGCATCGAGTGCGGCGGCGGTATAAGTGTCGTAGGCAACCTGCAGGTTGATGATGTCGTCGGCTACCGGAACCGGAGTGAGTCCATTGACCTGGCGCATCAGGCGCGGCGTCTGTCCGGCCGCGGGCACGGTCAAGTAGTAAGTCACCGCGAACAAGCGGTAGGCGACCGTCTTGGCACCACCGATAATGTACTTGATGTTGTTGGACGCGGCGCCGCTCTGGTTGATATTCAGCGGGTCCAGATCGGCGAACGTGAGGGCGGTCGCGGTGATGTTGGTGACCTCACCCACTGCCGTGCCCACGTTGTTGCTGAGCATGATCAGGTCGCCGACCTGGATGCCCCCGTTGGCGTTAATGGCCGGCGGCGGGCTTGCGGCGTAGAGCGGGTCCACCGCCAAAGAGATCTGTCCGCCAGTGGCCCCGACGAAAGTGACGTCGTACTCCCACAAGGGAAAGTTGTAGTCGCAATAGATGGAAGTGACGCTGTCATTGATGACCGGCGCGGGTGCGGCGGGGATTACGGCGCTTCCTTCCACTCCATTGCTGTAACCGGGAATGATGCCGTACATATAGTTGGTCGGCGGGTAGAGATAGGCCGGGACGTGGCAAGCTCCGGTCTGGTCACAGCCAAACTTGGAGGAGCCGTTATTGCCCGCGCCGGTGGGCAATTGGATTCCGCCGGAAGGCAAACCGGCGCCCGCCATGCTGAGGTCTTTGACCATGAGGTCGATCGCGGCGCGCATGTTCTGCTGAGTCTCGGCGCGTTGCGTGACCAACATGGTGGAGTTCAGCGCAGTCTTGAACAGGCTGGCCATGGCCGCCATGAGAATCAAACCAATGGCCATCGAGATCATGGCCTCCACCAGTGTGAAGCCGCGTTCCGGTTTGTGTTTTGCCAGTGTCATTTTTCCCATCATGTTTTCCATCGCGGGCCTCAACGGTACGCCGAAATCAGCGCGTCGACCGTGTACGAGTGGGGAATGTTCGATATCGCCGTCGTGTAAGTTACGGTGACCACGATCTGCTTGATGTTCGGATCGATCGTGACTCCGTCGGCTTCGAGAACGGAATTAATCTGAATCGTGCGCGAGAAGTTGGCCAGGCTCATCGCCACGTCGTCCGCCGTGCCCAGGATGCCGTCCGGCCCGGGCATGACCACGCATTCCGGCCCGGCGGGGCAGGGTCCAGAGGCGGCGAAGGGGATGTCGTCGGCGGTATTCACCAAACCGTCGGGCCCGGCTGCGTTGAGCGGACTAGCTCCATTGGTGAAAATTCCGCCGCTGGCGATGTTGCCAATTTGCGAAAACGTAATTTGCTGCGTGTTGCGCGCGGTGTAAATGCTTTCCATCGCCTGCAACGCCTTCTCGCGGGCGATGAGATTCTCTTGCGCGTTCTGGGTGGTGGCGACCGCTGTGCCAAAAGCGGCGAGCAGCGTACAAATGCCGATGCCGGTGATCGCGATCGCGATCATGGTCTCGACCAACGTGAACCCGCTCTGGCGGGAGGTTTGCCGTCTGCTTTGCGTCATTGTTGCACCCAATTGTTGGTTCCACTCTGGTTGTAGAGTCGCCAGCCCCGGATTCTTCCCGTGGTGCCGAAGATGGAAACCGCCCGCGAACTATAGGTATCGCCCGGACGGGTCAGGTAAATGACTCCGCTGTTGTAATTGCCCAGGTCGTCCTGCGCGGAGCCGTCGGGAAAGAAAATCACGCAATTCGTGCCCACCAGCGCGCAGTTGTTGATCGTGATCGCTGTGGTTCCGGTACCGAAGCTGTCGGGGCCGGGATTCGGGAATCCGGCCTGCACCCCGAACTGGATGTCGGTCGGCAGAGTGTAGGTGGCCACCGTGATTGGGGCCGGCGACACCGGGGTGGCGTAGTCCCAACGCTGCACCGTGAGCGTTCCGGGAGCCGTGAAAAAGATGATGAAGCGTTTGCTATTGGTGATGGACTGATTTCTGTAGTTGCGCATCACCGACAGGGTCGTGTCATAGGCCGTGTCGACGTGGTTCTGTTTGAACAGAGGCATCATCGCCATGAACGTCACCGCTGTCATGGTGAAACCGATGGCGATGACGATCATCAATTCCAGCAGCGAAAATCCGCGACTTCGGCTCGATGTCATAAGAAGCTTTCCGGGGAAGAGGAGCAGTTCTTGCAACGCGCTCGCACTCCCGTCCGCGACGCCAACCGGGGGGGATCACAGTTCCCGCGCAGACAACAGCGCGGGCTCGCGGTCCTTCATCGCGTCATTGGTCATCGTAGGAACAGTTCGCGGTGGCGTCAAAGCACGACAGGTCAATACCGCGGTGTTGGCCTTTTGGGCGCGAACCTGGTTACGGATGTCACGATTGAGAACACATCAGTTAAAGGGCAGCCGAGCCTGCGGGACCAGTTGGAGGGTGACCCCGGTAACTTGTGGGGGGAACGAGTGGATCCTAGGATGGAGGCAGGTATGACTCTATCTGCCCTGCTAGTGTGCGTGGACGAGGCGCCGGCGCAAGTACTGCGCCGGGTCCTGGAAGAACTCAGCATTCGCGTGGAGCCGTGTCCGGACTTCGCCCGCGCGGCCATCCGGCTGGCGCAAGAGCGCTTCGACGTGGTGATTGTCGACGGCGGATCGAACGCGGAGGTGATCTCGCTGTTGCGCGATAGCCGCACCTCGCGGGTGAACGACGCGACGCTCGCCGTCGCGGTCGTGGCCGGACAGGAGAACATCCGCGAGTTGTTCTCGCTGGGAGTCAATTTCGTTCTCTACAAACCGGTTGCCTATGACCGGGCACTGAGCAGCCTGCGCGCGGCGCGCGAAGTGATGCGCAAGGAGAAGCGCAAGAATGCTCGCGCTACTGTGCATGCCCACGCCACCGCGGACTACGCCAACGTCGAGCAGGAGAAGGCAACGCTGGTCGATCTGGCGCAAGACGGAATGTGCGTGCGGTTTGGCAAGAAACTTCCTCCCGTCAGCAAAGTGTATTTTCAGTTCACGCTGCCCGGACAAAGCTCGAATGTTCGATTGTCGGGACAGGTGGTTTGGCAGGATTGGAGCGGGCGTGCGGGATTTCAGTTCGTGGATGTGCCGAAAACCTCGCGCCGACTGCTGACGGATTATCTCTCCGTGAATGTGCCGAACGACGCCAGGCGACAGCAGTTTCCCAACGTCACCGTGGAGATGGAAGAGCCGCTGCAACTGGCCACGATCTCGGTTGCTGAGCAAACTCATGGCCACCGGACGACGCAAGAAGCTTCGCATTATGCGGCTACTGAGGCTGCACCCGCAGGACCGTCCGATGCCGAGAACCGCCGCACCCAGACCCGTTACGCTTGCCGGTTAGGCGCGGAGGTTTACCGCACCGGGATTGCAGTTCCGCATCACTGCTGCCTGACCGATCTGAGTTCGGGGGGCTGCTATCTGGAAGGTGCGATGTCGTTTCCGCAAGGTTCGTCGGTGGAGATCGTGGTTCGAACCTACGAGCTAAAATTGCGCGTGCGGGGGACGGTCCAGGCTTCTCATCCCGGCTACGGGATGGGGGTGGCGTTTGAGTTGAAGACGCGCGATGAACAGGCCAGCGTGAAGAAGTTGACCGAGTTCGTGGCGTCGACCACGGAACCGTCTAACTAGAGACGGCGAAATTCTGACCGGATGGACCCGCGATTCTGTTCGCTTTCCGCACGCTGAAAACGCCGCGTTGCGCGGGCGCTTACTTTCCACGGTTATGCAATTCGGGTTTTGCGCATTCTGCGTAAGCCGTTGAATCTTCGGGTAAGTGATTGCGCCTTCGTGTAAGTCGTTGCAAAGTCGTCGAAGGCTCAAGGACGCACGAGTTTTCCTTTGGCTGCCTGGGGTGCCCCCGTCCGCCGATCGCTCGTCGCTGGCAGGGCCGTTTCCGGCTCCGGAGATGGCATTTCTAAGGACGTTCCGCACGCGCAGCAGCCGGAACAGCGTCATTTATTGTTATACGTACAGAAACATAATGCAGCTGTATACGTACGCAAATGTACTCATAGTCAGGATTCAGAGAATCAATTAGCCGCTGCTTCTGCGGCGACAGCTCGCTTGAAGTAATCCAGCGACTGCCGCAGGCCCGTTTCCAGATCTATCTTCGGTTCCCATCCCAACGATTGCCGAGCCTTGGTGATGTCGGGACGGCGCTGTTTGGGGTCATCCTGGGGAATCGGTTCGTAGCGGATCGGGCTCTTGGAGCCCGTGACTTTCAAGACCATCTGGGCACATTCCAGAATCGTGAATTCATCGGGATTCCCGATGTTCACCGGGAAGTGTTCGTCGGATTTCGACAGGCGCACGAAGCCGTCGATTTCGTCGCTCACATAGCAAAAGCTGCGGGTCTGGCTGCCGTCGCCGTAAACGGTGAGCGGTTTGCCCAGCAGCGCCTGCTTCATGAAGTTGGGGACCACGCGGCCGTCATTGAGTTGCATGCGCGGGCCGTAGGTGTTGAAGATGCGGACGATGCGCGTGTCCACCTTGTGATAGCGGTGATAGGCCATGGTGACGGCCTCGGTGAAGCGCTTAGCCTCGTCGTAGACGGAACGCGGGCCGATGGGATTGACGTGGCCCCAATAGGTTTCTTTCTGAGGATGCTCCAGCGGATCGCCGTAGCATTCGGAGGTGGACGAAACGAAATACTTCGCGCCGTACTTGCGGGCGACGTCGAGGGCGTGAAACGTACCGAGAGAACCGACCTTCAACGTAGGGATGCCGTGAATCATGTAATCGACGGGACTGGCAGGGCTGGCAAAGTGGAAGACGTAGTCGACGGGGCCCACATCGAATGGTTCGCAAATGTCTTTTTCAATAAATTCGAAGCGGGATTCATTTTGCAGGTGGGCGAAGTTGGCGCGGCGGCCGGTGAGAAGGTTGTCGATGACGACCACGTTCCAGCCCTCGGCGAGAAGAGCGTCGCAGAGATGGGATCCCAAAAATCCGGCGCCACCAGTAACTACCGCGCGTCGTGAGTTCATGCTTTCTCGCCGTTTTTTAGCGCGTTTTTTAAGACCGGAGCGGGAACGCCGTCGGGATGAGCATCGGCGCGGCCCACGCTGTAGTAGGTGAAGCCCTGTGCAGCCATGACTTCGGGATCATACAGGTTGCGTCCGTCGATCACGATGGGATACTTGAGTTCCTGGCGCAGGCGGTTGAGATCGAGGTTGGCGAATTCCTCCCACTCGGTGAGGATCAGCAGGGCATCGGCGTCGTGGGCGGCTTCGTAGGCTGAGTTGGCGAACGTGATGCCGGAGGGCACCACTTCTTGGGCGCGCTGCATGGCCGCGGGATCGTAGGCCATGATCTTGCTGCCCTCCTGCAGGAGCGCCTGCACCAGAAAGAGCGCAGGGGATTCGCGGATGTCATCGGTGCCGCCCTTAAACGCGAGGCCGAGCACGCCGAGATTCTTGCCGCGCAGGGTCCAGAGCGCGCGGTGCACTTTGCGCAGAAAGCGCTGGCGCTGATCTTCGTTGATGCGCATCACTTCATCAAGCAGGCGGAAGTCATATCCGCTCTCGCGCGCCACGGCGCGAAATGCCATGACGTCTTTGGGGAAGCAGGAACCGCCGTAGCCGATGCCGGGGTTCAGGAACCGGGGGCCGATGCGCGAATCGGTGCCGACGCCGTGGACCACCTGATTCACATCGGCGCCCACGCATTCGCAGACCGAGGCCACGGCGTTGATAAAAGAAATCTTCATGGCAAGGAAAGCGTTGGAGGCGTGCTTGATCAGTTCTGCACTTTTGGTGCTGGTTACGATCACGGGAGGCGGAACGGAAGCGCGGTCCGGTTGGGGGATGGCGTCGGCCCGGCGGTAGTAGCTGCCATTGGTCAGAGGGGCGTAGACTTCACGCAAAACTTCGGCGGCACGCTCACTGTCGCAGCCGATTACGATGCGATCGGGAAACAGAAAATCGGCGACGGCGGTGCCCTCGCGCAGAAACTCAGGATTGGAGGCAACGTCGAACAATTCAGGGTCGCTGCCGTTGCGAAGAATGATCCTGCGCACCCAGTCGCTGGTGTAGACCGGAACCGTACTCTTCTCGACGACGACTTTGTAGCTGTTGATGCCGCCGGAGATTTCGCGGGCGACCGATTCCACATAGGACAAGTCGGCCTCACCGCTCTCGGTAGGTGGAGTACCGACGGCGACAAAGATTACCGCACTCTGGCGCACCGCATCCTGTAGGTCGTCGGAAAAGTTCAGGCGCTGCCCGCGATGACGGCTCAGCAACTCGGGCAGGAAATTCTCGTGGATGGGTACGTCGCCATTTCTCAGCGCGACCAGCTTGCGCTGGTCGTTGTCCACCAGAATGACGTCATGGCCCATGTCGGCAAAACAAGCGCCTGCCACCAATCCTACGTATCCGGAGCCCACGACAGCGATCCGCATTTTCAAACTCCCGGGAACAAATCTCTTACAACAGCTTTTGAGATGCTGGCATGCACGCTCAACGGGGGGAAACCAGGAAATCGACTTATGTGGCTCGGGTTTGTCCCCAAGAATGCCTCTGCATCAGCCAAGGTAAGACTACCATTGGGAGTGGCGAAAAGACTCCACTGTTTGCTCTATTCCGATTTTCTATGCCGTTTTGAGACTGCCGGTCTGCGCAGCGGTTTGACCAACTGGCCGCGTTCGGAATCGTCCAGGAGAGTGGCGAACCGCCTCTGCTGTGTTTCCAGCTTTTTCGCGCTGACCACCCAGAACGTGGCCGTGCGCCGATACCAAGGTGGTTGGGATTGAAAGAAATTCCAGGCTTTGCGGTTGGCGCGAAAGCGGCGTGTATCTTGCGGGTTGAAGTTTGCTTGATCACGTTGGTCGTAGGAGTATTTGCGCGACTGCCTGGTTGCTCCCTCAAACGCCCTCAGTCCCTCGGGGCACATGCGGCCGGCCCGGGAGAGTCGCTGCGCTCGCTTGATATTGACGGCGCTCCACTGGCTCTTGGGTTGGCGTGGGGTGAAGCGAACGGTATAGGCATCGGCGGCAACGCTCTTGCGGACGCCATCGATCCAGCCGAAACACAACGCCTCATCCAGAGCCTCGGAGTAAGTGATGCTCGGCCTTCCGGAAGACTTCTTGTAGAGGCCGACCCAGAGCTCCGAATTCTTCTGGCCCTCGGCTTGGAGCCAGCGGCGAAAGTCAGAGGAAGAGGGAAAGCAGACGGTCCGCATCGCGCTGATTATAAGCGTCTACGATGTTCGGGATCTTTATGACCTGGAGGGTGACATTCGGCGCTGGCCGCGCTGCGAGGGCCATTGACAAGCTGCAGTTTTGGGAGGAAACTCCGCTACAGACGCTGATTTTGTTCGCTCACCCTTCTCGATTATGCCGCGTCATCCACTGCCGGGGGCCGATCCTTCGAATCAGATTTCATCTGCGGGCGAGGTGCGCGATCACCCGGAAGAGGTCAGTTTCGAGACGGATCTAGCTGAACTCGCCGGTCGCTTCGCCGCGCTGGGGGGAGGGCCCGAGCTTTCTACCGACCTGGCCCTGCAGATCGTGTTGAACGAGATTGTGGAGCAGGCTTGTCTGGCGACGGGAGCAACCGGAGCGGCTATCGTGCTGGAGCGCGAAGAAGAAATGGTATGCCGCGCCAGCATGGGCGCGACGGCGCCGGAATTGGGAATGCGCCTCGACACCGCATCGGGATTGTCTGGATTGTGCGTCAAGACGCGCCAAACGCAGCGCTGCGACGACGTTCTGGCCGATCCCCGGGCGGACCTCGAAGCGTCGCAACGACTGGGCGTGCGTTCCGTGATCGTGATGCCGCTGCTGCGGGGTGGGGAACTGGTTGGCGTGTTGGAAGCATTTTCTTCGCGGCCTTCCGCCTTCGGGGAACGCGATGAGCGAACGCTCGAAGTGCTGGCGAGCCGCGCCTTGAGCAATCTGGAGCGCGCCGCGCAGCCCATGCCGCCGGAGAAGGAGGCCGCGCCGATTTCTGAGATGATCGCCGAGGTCGACTCGGAGAGTACGGGCACTGCTTCCAGGCGCCACTTGGATTTTGTGTCCTGGGCCCTGAGCGCAGCGATTTTGGCCTGCACAGTTTGGCTCGGCGTGGCCGTGGACCGGCACTTAACCATGAAGTCGGCGGTGCAGAAGCGCCCTGCTGCACCGGTAGCGGCGGCATCGGCGTCCCCTCGGTCGCCCGATACCAGTCCCGGGAGCATCGCGGCTGGCGGAAAGGAGCAGGCCGAGACTTCCGCACCGCAAACCAGCCAGACTAAGTCCAGCGCCCATGAGGCAGTTCCTCCGGGGGGGTTGCTGATCCTCGAAAATGGCAAAGAAGTGTTTCGCATGAATCCCAAAGCGCAGGCGGAAGCGTCGGACCCCGCGCAAGAATCTGCGGTTCGGGAGGCGGCTTCGATCGAGCCGGAGCGCGCCACGACAGACGGCGTAATAATGAAGCTGACTACGGGTGCGGCGGAAGCCGACCTGCTGCGCCGCGTGGAACCAGAGTATCCAGAAGCGGCTCGCGAGCAGAAGATCCAAGGGCCGGTAGTGCTGGAGGTTCGAGCGGGCCGCGACGGTGCCGTACAACAGGTGAAGCTAATTAGCGGGCAGCCGCTGCTGGCGGATGCGGCGATTGCTGCGGTGAATCAGTGGCAGTTCAAGCCGCGCCTGGTCAAAGGACAGGCGGTTGCTATCGAGGCCAGGGTTACGTTGAATTTCAGGTTGCCGCGCTGACGGTGGTGTTTGGAAATTGCTTGAGGGCGCGTGTTGATGGCTAGAAATCCATCCGAAAACTGGTGTTCTGTACAGGTTGAAATTCGCGTGACTTGATTATTTGTTTGTGCGCCTTCGCTTACATTACAACTGCGGCCAAGCCGGGATTCGCTTCCAGTCCA
>Ga0181532_10000019_pt1 | contig 184802 bp, 151 predicted proteins | sample PEATcosm2014_Bin_33_FD_119768 | JGI IMG/M metagenome (GOLD analysis project Ga0181532, IMG submission 119768) | Peatland microbial communities from MTU Mesocosm Facility, Houghton, MI, USA - PEATcosm2014_Bin11_30_metaG | ecosystem: Environmental > Terrestrial > Soil > Wetlands > Peat | place...
GAAAGGCGATTACCAATATCAAGAACCGTGCTCGCAACAACCCACAAACTCAGGACGCCAGCGAACAACAGCCAATCTTTTCAGAGAGTTATTGAGGTGCAGCACAATGTCGCAGGATCATTGTAGAAGCGCTTCACCAGGAAATTGTTGGCCTTGTCGACATGGGCGTTGAGGCGGGTGCGGGTTTCGAGGAAGCGGCGCGCGATCTCGCTCTTGTCGGCCACGTACTTCTCGGTGAAAAGGAAGGTCGGCTCTTTGCGTTCCGGGCGCTCAGACGTGGGGCGTTCCGAGGGCGCGGGATGTTCGCTGCCGGTTGTATTCATGGGCAAATGTTAGCAGAGACGCCCGCGCGGCGGAGGCGGTTGTCGGGAGCCTTTCTCGGTTGACATGCGGCGGCACTGAGCAGCATGATTCTCTGTTGAATGAGTCGAGTTCCCAAACTTTACCGCGTCGCGGGTTTCTGCCGGCCAAGAGTCCTGCGGATGCAGAAAGTGCACGATGGAGCAACCCCCGACTTCGGTTCTGGCTTCTTTGTTCCTGCTCGTGCTTTCCGTTCAAGGCCGCCGTTGCCCGACCCGCGCCTTCATTCGCTCTGATTTCCTGCTCAATGAAGTTCATTCGAGGAGGACCGCATGGCACGTCGCCGGTTGCTAGTTCCGTTGTTGGGGTTTTTTCTCACTGCTGCTGGGTTCGCCAGCGGCCCCACGGGATCGATCACAGGGACGGTAACAGACCCTTCGGGGGCGGTGGTCCGCAAGGCGCGGATCACCGTGGTGAATGAAGCGACCAACGCGACCCGTGACGCAGAAACCAACGATGACGGTGATTTCACGGTGGCGCTGCTGCCGCCGGGCCGGTATCGAGTGACGGCCGAGAGCGCGGGCTTCCGCAAAAGCATTTTTGGCGACGTCACCGTGGATGTGGATCAGATTGTGCGTGTGGACTTCAAGCTGGAGGTGGGCGCGCCCGCAGAGGAGGTACGAGTCAAGGACACGACTCCTGCCATCCAAACCGACACTTCGACGATGGGGCAGGTGGTCAACAATCGACTGGTGCAGCAGTTGCCGCTGAACGAACGCAACTTCCTCAATTTTGCAATGCTGGTTCCGGGAAGCCAGCTGCCGGCGGAGGGCTCGCAGAACTCGACGCAGGGCGGAGCGCTAAGCGTCAATGGCGCCCGCGAGCAGTCGAACAATTTCCTGCTCGACGGAGTGGACAACAACGATCCTTACATTAACCAGTACGTGGCACTGCCGTCGGTGGACGCCATTCAGCAGTTCAAGGTGCAATCCAGCGATTATTCGGCGGAGTTTGGCAGGACCGGCGGTGCCCAGATCAACGTTGTTCTGAAGAGCGGCACAAACGCGTTCCATGGAAGTTTGTTCGAGTACTTCCGCAACCGGAACATGGACGCCAAGAATTACTTCGACTTCCCTAACTGCACGCCCACTTCGGTGCCGGGCGAGTGCGGAGGCATTCCTGGCCTGAACCGCAACCAGTTCGGTGGTACTGTGGGCGGGCCGATTCGGAAAGACAAAACCTTTTTCTTTGTGTCGTATGAGGGACTGCGCCTGCGGCAGGCGGCCACGCACGAAGCCACCGTGCCCAACCAGGTGCAGTGGGCAGAAGCCGAGGGCCTGGCGCAACAAATATTTGGCTGCCCGTTGAATCCCTCCTGCCAGGTTGGGCAAAACGTGTTCAATTTATATCCGCCAGCCAACGTGGGCACGGATCTCGTGAATTCGAATACGTTCCTCTCGGCTCCCGTCATTCGCGCCTCGGAAAATTACTACACGGCCAAGGTGGACCATCAGTTCAGCGCGACCGACACCGTATCGGCCCATTATTCGCTGGTGGATGGGAACATTTTCAATCCTTTCGATCCGGTCAACGCCTTCACCTCGCTGCCGGGGTATGGGAGTTATACGTTGAATCATGGTCAGAACGCGGGACTGGAGTGGACGCGCGTGTTCCGCTCCACTTTGCTCAACGAGTTGCGCCTGGGATTCATCAAAATGCGGGCCACCGTGCTGCAACAGAATCATGGGAATAACATTTCCGCGCAGCTGGGCTTTCCTGACGTCTTGACCAACCCGGTGGACCTGGGAGCTCCCGACATCAACGTCCTGAATTTCGACGGCATCGGAGATCCGGTCAATTATCCGCAAGAGCGTCACGATACGACGCTCCAACTCGCGGATAACCTGGCCTGGACGGTCGGGCGCAATCAGTTCAAGATCGGGGTGGATATCCGCCATCTGCGCATCGACGACTACCTCGACTATCTGGCGCGGGGCGATTGGTTCTTTCTGGGCAATACGGTCGCCGGCGCCCTGGGATTTCCAGGCAATCCCCCCGAATGTGCCGGCGCACCTCCCGAAGACCCTTCGACCTGTTCTCTGGCCCAGTTGCTGTCAGCCATTCCCGACTACGCGCTCGCGGTGAGCGGCAACACCAATAACACGCTGCTCAGCCACGGCGTCAGTACCTATATTCAGGATGACATCCACGTGGTGCCTCGCCTGCTGCTCAATGCAGGCCTGCGTTATGAGTACAACAGCCCGCCGGTGGAGTCGGAGAACCGCTTCAGTGTTCCGGATCTGGTTCCGTGCGCCGAGCCCTGCAGCGCGCTCCCCACGTTCACCCAGGCGGGCACGAATGGGATTCCGCGCGCAACCTATTCGCCCACGTACACCAATTTTGCGCCGCGCATTGGTTTGGCCTGGCGGCCATTGAAATCGGAGCGCTGGGTGGTCCGGTCGGCGTACGGCATCTTCTACGATTCTTCCATCGCGAATATCAATATCTTTCCGCGCATCAATCCGCCTTTCTATGACCTGGCGTTGTTCCCGCAAAACCCCACTGTGTGTCCGGGAGGGTTGTGCACGGTGCAGGACATTCTCAGCCAGCCGGGGCAAACCTCCGGAGTGGTACAAGGCAACATGATTTCTCCCAAGTTCCGCGACGGATACATGCAACAGTGGAACGCCGACTTACAGTACGAGGTGCTGCCGAACTGGATGGTGGACGCAGCCTATGTCGGTTCGAAGGGGACCCATCTCAGCGATGTGCTGGATCTAAACCAGCCGGATCCGGTGATGGGCCCGCCGTACGCCCAGTTTTCGTCCGTCCTCTATGTGGAGTCGAACGCGAACAGTGCCTACAACTCGCTGCAACTGCGCTCGGAGAAGCGAGCGAGCAACGGATTGTCGCTGCTGCTGGCGTACACATACTCCAAATCGTTTGACGATATTTCCTCCGTGTTCGGCGGCAGCGTGGGATCTGGCCTGCCGCAGAACTCGCGGGATCTGCCGGCGGACTACGGGCCGTCGGACTTCAACGCCGTGAACCGATTCTCCGGCAGCTTCGTCTATGACCTGCCTCTCCGCCGCTTGTGGGCGCATGGCCCGGGATGGAGCGCGAGACTTCTGGACAACTGGCAAGCGAGCGGAATCGTGACCGCGCAGACGGGATCGCCTTTCACCGTGGTATTAGGCGGTGCGCCTGCGGCTTCGGCGGCGGCTTTTGGCAATCCGGCGCGACCGAATCTGGTCGCCAGTCCTTTCGTAGCCGGACCCGTCGCAGCCAACCCAATCCCGGGGTGTCAAACTACGATTTCGCAGGGCGGTCTGGCTGCGGACCAGGTGAGAGTGCCGCAAAGCTGGTTCAATCCCTGCGCCTTCGTAAGTCCTCCAGCCGGGTTATTTCCAAACACAGTCGAGTTCGGGAATGAAGGCAGAAACGTGCTCACGGGCCCCGGATTTACGAATATTGACTTCAGTATGGCGAAGAGCATGTCGCTCTGGCGCGAGAGCCACAGCCTGCAGTTTCGAGGGGATTTCTTCAATCTGTTCAATCATCCGAACTTCGACATTCCCAGTCACGTTCTTGGCGGATCGAACTTCGCCAAGGTTCTGTCGGCGAATGCTTATGGCACAAAGCCGCCGCGGCAGATTCAGTTGAGCTTGAGGTATGCGTTCTGAATGTGCTTCGAGGGCGCATGAGTCATTCGGCTGCATGCCTGGGCGGGAGCCGGGGATTCATTGGCGCGGAAAATGACTCTAATCGGCGACAGAAATGGAAGCTGGATTGAAGTGTCCCGAGGCAATGGAGACGATATTCCTGGCGATTATCCGATGGGCTCTCCTGAACATACGGTCTTCCGCATTCTCACATGGCGCCGCGGCCAGGTGCGCATGGGAAGCCGATCATGTGCATAATTTGCCAAATCTGATCGGCGACTACTCGGTCGGCGCTTTGAAGTACTACCTGGGCCCTTGCCCTGCGGAATATGTACGAGGGATCGGCGATAACGACAAAACCGGAGCGATCCAGCGATTTCAGCCGCTCTGGGATCAACTTGAGGCGCTGGCAGGTCTGCAGCCAACGGGTGCAGGAATCCACGCTGCCGTCTGAGTAACTTGAGATTGACGTCGCCTCGGCGCAGTTCAGGAATAGTCAGGACGCAAGCAAGAAACACCAAGAGTATCACTACGATCAGGGACTGGGTGCAGCGCGAACAGCAAGCGCGGGCGGGGGTGCCCGCGCCACATGACGCTGTTAGGCGGTGGGCTTGTCGCGTGCAGGCTCGACCGCTAGAAACTCATCTGCGAAACGGCGTGCGTATTCCTCGAGCAACGCCGGAACCCGCTTGGGATCAGCCGATCGCATCACCAAGCCCGCGTGGTGATGCTTTTTGATGCGAAGGCTCACTTCCGGATCGTGATACGCAGAGGTATCCGGGTCTTCCTGCCGCGCGAGAGAAAGAATCACGCCGGCGTATTCTTCCCGCACCGGCGGCAGCGTGTAGCTGCCGTCGCCGCCGGCGACTTCGATGCGCGCCCATTCCCGCCAGAGATTGATTCCGGTCGCGGCCTCGACCATCTCGTTGATGTAGGCTCCGCCGACACGCGCGGCACATTCCAGAAAATAGAAGTGCCCGTCGGCGCGCGCGTTGATGAATTCGGCGTGCGCGACTCCCCGCACCAGTCCCAGAGCTGCGATCAGGTCGCGGTTGATGGCCCGCAGTCCTGAATCGTCTGCGCTTCCCCGGGGCACCGTGAACGTCGTGAAGATTCCGCCGCCCTGCGCCACGTTCATGGGAGGCTTGCCGTATTTGCTGACGTTGGCGAAGACGACTTCGTTCTCCGATACGACGGAGTCGACGTGATAGACGTCTCCGGGGAGAAATTTCTCCAGCAGAAACGAAGACTGCTTGTCGCCTAGTTGTTCGAGCAGCGGCCACAGTTCGTCGGCGGCGTGGATTTTCTTGATCCCGATGGCCGATGCTTCTTGCCGCGGTTTGAGCACCCACGGGCCGGGGACGTGCTCCAAGTAATAACGGATATCAGCGTGGTTGACGACCGGTACGAAATCGGGCACGCGTAGGTTGCGGTCTAGCGCCCGCATGCGCATGGCCAGCTTGTCGCGGAAATAGCGCATGGTGGTGAGGCCCATTCCCGGGATGCGGAGGTGTTCGCGCAGGGTGGCAGCGGTTTCCATGTCATATTCGTCGAGCGCGACGATGCGGTCGAGTTTGTGATTGCGCGCCAGATGGGTCACCGCTCCCACGATGTCGGCGAGGGCAATCTCTGCTGGAAGATAGAAGGTGTCGTCGAGGCTTTCGCGCGGCCAGTCGGCATCGCGCAGTTTTTCCGCGGTGAGAAGGATGACGCGGCAGCCCTGGCGCTTGCACTCGCGCATGAACTCCTGTCCCTTTTCGTAGGTCGTGATGCAGAGAAAAGTCAGCGGGCGCGGATCAGGCATGGCATTCATTTCGCAGCAGGTCTGCGAGAATACCACGGCGCAAGGCGGCCCGAAGATCAAATATTCGAATGGTTCCGCAACCGCTCGACAAGCCTCGCCGGATTGCGACAACCGAATCCGATTTACGGGTCCGCTGCTCTGATAGAATCTCGGCCATGCCGGAGGCAACGGAAGTCCGGAAGAACGCCACGCCCTGGGGAGGGCTTTTGTTCGCCATCGCGGCGATCGCCTGCAACCTGGCATTCTTTGTCCGCTTTCCCCTGCAGGGAATGCTTCCGTGGCTGAGTTTGTTGTTCGCCGTCGTCGCAATAATATTTCTTGTCGCGGGACTGAAGCGAGCTTTTGGCCAGCCCCATGCGTATCGCGGTAAAGTGCCGAGCGTTGTACTGACTGCCATTGGGCTGGTTCTGGTTGGACTCACCGGGTTCGCCTTCGTCAGCGCCCGGAAGCTTCCCAGTGCGGCGACTGCGCCACAAGTCGGCCAGAGGGTTCCTGCCTTCACGCTTTCCGATACTTCCGCGAAGCCGGTATCGCTCGATCAACTTCTGGCGGCTTCCACGGCGACTTCTTCCCAGCCTCAGGCTCCGGCCCCGAAGGCAGTGCTGTTGATTTTTTATCGGGGCTATTGGTGACCTTTCTGCAACCTCGAGTTACGAGGCATCGAGAAACACCTGGCGGAGTTCGAGGCCGCCGGTGTGCGCCCGGTAGCAATCAGCGTCGACACGCCGGAGGTGTCGCGTGATCTCGCCCAAAAGGCTGGGTACACCTTCCCCATTCTCTCCGATCCCGACGCTGCCGTGATTCGCCGCTACCACATCCTGCACCCAGCGGGCGGCCCGGATGGGCACGACATCGCACGGCCAGCCGAGTTTCTGGTGGACTCGTCCAAGATTGTTCGCTGGAGCAATTTCACCGAAGACGTCCGCGTGCGAGCCCGCGCGGACGAGATGCTGGCCGCCGCCAGGCAGTTGCGCTAGAGCTCCCGGTCAGTTTGCGCCCGGGATGATCGCACCCACTCCGCGACCAGCGAAGCCAGCACGACAAGCAAGATGGTCCAGACCATGTAGAGAGCTTCCTGTTCGATAGCATGATGCAAGTTCTCATTGACCTCGATGCCCATTACATGGAGCGCATTGTCGACAAAGCCATGGAGACTCGGCATGGCTTTCCACACTATGCTGCCATCGCTGCGCAGGGCGCTCAGGCTGAACCCGCCCAGGTCCGGTTGTGCCCGCCTGGAATCGATCGCTCGCCGTGGCCACGACAATCACCGAAAGCAGCGAGCCATTCATCACTCGCGCCAGGAACGCGCACAGGATCGGCCAGTCGATGTAGATTCCCAGTGCCGCGAGGGCCACATTCACCAGAACCCAAACACCACCCAGAAGCGGCACCCAAATGCCGTTCGAGGACGGCGTCTCGGGCTTTGGAATCGATAGCGCACGATCCGCTACAGCTGACATATGACCTCCGAACTGCTCTGACCCATAGTGCGCGCGAGCAGGAATTCGTTTCGTGAGAAGATTGCGGGCGGCGCTTGCGAGTGCAAGATCGATCTTGTAGGGCTGAATTCAAACTGCCATCCCGCGCAACTTTCAATCTGGCCTGCGGTTGCGATATAGTCTCAACCCGGCGCGTAACTGCGCATCAAAACGCGCTCGGGAGACCGTAAATGGGTACGCAAACTCGTCCAGAAGGCAAGGCCCGCATTTTCGGGGAGAACATTGAGAGCGACCTGGCATCGCGATTCCTGCGCGTGGTGGAAGTGGCGGCGATCGAGTCGGCCCGCACCATGGGACAAGGCGAACGCAAACTCAGCGACCAGGTGGCCACCGAGGCCATGCGCAAAACGATGGACTCGATCCCCATGCGCGGCACCATCGTGATTGGCGAGGGGGAACGCGACGAGGCGCCGATGCTTTATATCGGCGAGAAAGTTGGCGCTGAGTTTCCCGACGGCACGGAAGTTCCCGAGGTCGACATCGCGGTCGATCCTCTGGAAGGCACGAATCTATGCGCCACGGGAGCGCCGGGGTCGATTACCGTCCTTGCGGCCTCGGAGCGCGGAGGCCTGCTCAACGCTCCCGACTGCTACATGGAGAAGATTGTCGTCGGTCCCTCTTGCAAAGACGCGGTTTATATCGACGCGCCCGTATCGCACAATCTGAAGAATATCGCTCGGCGACTGGATCGCGATGTGCAAGACCTAGTTGTGATTGTGCTCGACCGTCCACGGCATGAGAAGCTCATTGCCGACATTCGAGCCGCCGGAGCACGCATTCGCCTCATCGGCGACGGCGACCTTTCCGCCGGAATTGCGGCAGCCGTCATTGGTACTGGAGTGCACGCCGTCATGGGATCCGGCGGAGCACCCGAGGGCGTCATCACGGCAGCTGCGGTTCGCTGTCTGAATGGCTATATGCTGGGGCGCCTGGTGGTGAAGCCCGAGCACGAAGAGCGCTTGGAGCGCATGGGGATCAAAGACAAGAATCGCATCTATGAAGCGCAGGACCTTGCTCCGGGCAAGCAATTGATCTTCGCCGCCACCGGCGTCACCGACGGTGCGCTGATGAAGGGCGTGCGCTTCTTCGGCGAAGGAACGCGTACTTCTTCAGTGATCATGACGCTGCGCACGGGTAAAGTGCGGTTTGTGGAAAGCATTCACCTGGAAAAGAGCCCGGATGTGAAGGTGCGGTTCTCTTAGGTATCAGGTCTTGGTCTTGGGTATCAGGTTTTGGGCTCACCAGAAAACCTCGATCCTAATACCCAAGACCTAGCACCCAACGCCTAGCCTCCTACTTCAGGTAATACGAATCCTTTTTCAAATCCTCCGGGATGGGCGGGAAGGGCGGCCATTCCTGCGAGTATCCCTTGAGCAGGGGAGTTGCGACCTCGGACCGCAGCGTGCCGTCGTGTACCGTGAACTTGTGCGGATGCCCGACGGAAGATCCTTCCCAGAGGCACACACCCGCGTACGCTCCGTCTTTGCGCAGGACGTAGTACGTCATATCCATGTAATGCAGTTTGGTCATGTCGCCGTTGTAGTTGCGGACGATGCGCTTGAGCGCGTCCATGCCCGCTTCTTGAGGGGACATGCCATGACGCATATTCTCGACGATGGTGTGAGCGCCAGCGACTTTAATGTTCTCTTCCCCGGCTCCGGTCGCTCCCGCTGAACCTACGTCCTGGTCGGTATAGCAGCCAGCGCCGATGATGGGTGAATCGCCGCAGCGGCCGGGCAGTTTGAAGGCCAAGCCGCTGGTCGTGGTAATGCCCGACATTTCTCCCTTCTCATTCAAGACCGAGCAGTGAATCGTGCCCGTGGGCGGAAACAGCACGCGCCGCACGGCCGCGAGTTGAAATTCGGGGTCGATGCCAAGATCGGCGGCGCGCAGCTGCAATTGCTGAATCCGATCCCGCCAAAGATCGGCCTGCGGCTTGGAATCGGGCGCGGGTGGATGCCAATGCGGATCGGCCATGCCCGGCCCCCACCAGTCGCGGTCGGAATTGAATTCTTTCCAGAGCAGCCAGATTTTGCGCGAGCGCTCGGTTAGCAGGTTCTCGCGTGGAAACCCCATGGCCACGGCAAATCGCTCGGCACCCTCGCCCACCAGCATGACGTGTCCGGTGTGCTCCATCACGGCCCGGCCGACCATCGACACATTTTTGATGTTGCGTACGGCGCCGACCGAACCGGCGCGCCGCGTGGGTCCATGCATGCAGCAGGAATCCAGTTCCACCACACCTTCCTCGTTGGGCAGGCCGCCCAAACCAACCGAGTCGTCGTTGGGATCGTCCTCGGGGCCTTTGACCACGCGGATGCCGGCTTCGAGCGTGTCACCGCCGCTTTTCAGGAAGGCGTACGCCGCCTCCACGTAGGCGTAGCCATTGTTCGCGCAGATGAGGACTGCGCGCTTGGGAGAATCTTCCTGGGAGGCGTGGCCCTGCTGGCTGTTTTTGGCGAGCGCTTCGGGAATTGCAGCGTGCGCTCCCACTCCGGCGGCAACGGCTCCGAGCACGGACGACTTCACGAAATCACGACGCGAGAATGTCACTAGTCCTCCAGATTGCGGGCCGCTTGCAGGTGATCATTCTTGACGCGCGAAGGAAACTTGCAAGCGAAGCGGGAAGCATATCACGGGACGGAGCGGGGTTTCCCGCATCCGCGGCTTTGTCTGGACCGTGGCCGAACTGGCGTCCACGTCCCAACCGATTCACGTCGCTTAGAAATCGATGCGTAGACCGAATTCGGATTCACGCGGGGCACCGACCGCGAAGACTCCCGAACCGCGTCCGATCCGGATCGTGTTCGTGCCCGTGTTTACACCAGCCGATGTGCCATTGATGGAGCCGGGTCCTCCCGTCAGGCCACCGAGAGTGCCGAAGTTCGCGAAATTGAAGACGTTGAAAAATGCAATGCTGGGCGAAATGGTCAGTCGTTCACGGATTTTGAATGGCCAACTCAAGATCGTGTCGACATCTTTGTAGTAGCCGTTGCCTGCATTGTTTGCGGGCGCCGCTTGGATCGAGGGCACGACCGCACCCAGAGTGACCAACTGCGCTTGCGTGAACAAACCAGTGGAGACCAGAGTCTGCCCCGCGGGCGTCAGCGTATTCCCATTCCCAACGGTGTTGTTGAAATTCGCGATGTAGTTGCTGAGACCACTGCGAGAGACAGAGCGCATAAACGTTCCCGGGTGGCCGATACCGGTCGTAGCGGAGTCCAGGAAATCACCCGTCGTGCCATCCCCGGTCAAATCGGAGCGGAAGATTTCTCCCACACTTCCTTGCGTCGGCAATTGCAGATTGGAAGGCTGAGGCGAGGCAAAACCGCCGATCAGGCTGAGGCGGGGACCGTGATGAGCAAACTCGAAGGTCGCGCCGAACTTGAACTGGTTGGTACGGTCCTCCAGGGTCGGGCCCATGAAGGCGGTGGGGTTGCGGAAGTCCCAGGCGTTCGGAGTGAAATGCTGGTCACTGCCGCCGTTGCTGACGAAACGGGAGAGCGTGTAGTTGACCTGGAGATCGAGACTTTTTACGCCGCGGAAGGGATCGCTGACGCGTTGGCGGTACTCGCTTTGCAGGCCGTTGTATACGGAGCGGCCCATGGGGTAGTTCATGTACATACTGCCCAAGGTCGGATTGATGCCTCCGAAGGCGGCACCGGTATCAGGAGTGAGGCCATAGTACGGAGCGGAATACCCGCCGTAGTACGGACCGCCGGAATCCAGACCGTTGTTCGCGAAATCGTTGATGCTGGCGGTGGGGTTGTTGGGATTAGCGGCTGCGGCGGCGTTCACCGTCGCGATGTAACAGCCGACGGTGGCCAATGCGTTAGCTTGGGTCACGCCACCTCCCGGGAAACAGCCGGCAGCGGTGCCACCATCAGCGTACTGGACCGTATTACCGATGGCATTGAGCGCCGCGTTCATCTCGAGGTAGCGGGAATCGCCAACGTGATTCACATCCACTCCGACCTGAAAGTGCAGGCCAATATTGCGCAGGTAATCGACCGTCAACACACCGCCCTTGGTGAGCTGGCGCTGGATGCCGATGTTCATCTGATAAGAGCGGGCAGTGCGGAAGTTGGGATTGTAGGGGTAGCCAAGTTCTAGCGTGTTGCCCACAAAGTTCGGATTCTGCCCGGCGGTTCCAACCGCTGCAGTGGCCGCAATATATTCGGCTTGCAAATCAGCTGTCGCTTTGGCCGCGCCTTCCGCGTTGATGGTGCTAGGGCCTAATGGCGCAAAGCAAACCTGTGTTGCCAGATCGTAGCCGTCAATGGAAGTGACGGGGTTGGGCGTGGTACTGCCGGGCACAGGCAGGTTGAAGGCAAGCGAACCTGGACTTGCCCCAGGCGAACAGTTGAGGTAAATGGTCTGGTTAAACAAGCCGGTGGCCAGTTTGTTGCTGCGATCGTAGGAAACGTTGTTGAAGATATTGTTTTCGTAGTAGAGGCCGCCGCCGCCACGAATAGCAGTCTTTCCGTCGTGCCAGGGATCCCACGCAAATCCAATCTGCGGCGCAAAGTTAAGATTGGGCTGGCGGACTCGGTTACCCAACCCGGGTCCCCACTGATCCAGCAAATTCCCGCTGCAGGTAATCAAAGTGGTAGCCGAGCAGGGGATGGGCGCCAAATCGCTGTCGGTGCGGCCAGTGTCGCGGATGTAGCGCAACCCGTAGTTCAGAGTGAAGTTTGGTCTGATCTTCCAGGAGTCGCCAACATAGGCTTCCAAGCGCGTGTCGAACAGGCCACCGGCTGGATAGCCGAACGCTGGCAGTTCCGTACTGAAACCTTGCCCGTTGCCGAGGTAAGCGCTCGTAAGGGGATAGTCGCCGATATTGGGGTCGCAACCGCTAAAGGGAACGTTGGGGTCGGTGGCGAGATTGCAGGAGTAATACGGCGTAGTTTGCACATTCGGACTCCCGTTTCCCGGAGAGGGCAGCTGTGCGAAGTTGACATACGTATTCAGGAACGGAGCCAGTCCGTTGAAAGAGGCGAATCCGCCGGTGGCGATGCCATTGACGGTGGCGCCAAAGCGAATGATGTGCGCGCCCCAAACCCGGCTGGCATCGTACTTGATCTGCTTGTTGCTCTGGAAGGTTTGCTGCGGCGCCAAATAGTTTGGCCCCGCGCCAAGACTGGTATCGTTGAAACCAATTTCGGCGAAAGGAAAGGGATTGATGGCGGAAGGCTGCGAATTGGTGTCGCCGATGATCTGGTTATGGAACTTGAAGTATCCCAATCGAAGGCTGTGGGACCAGTTGCCTTCATTGAAGTCAATACCGACGGCATACGTGGGGGCGTAGTCGCGGTTCGCATAATAGGAGAAGCCGTTGCCCGCCGAAGACGTGGAGTAATTCCAGTCGTAGGCATACTTAAAAAACACGCGAATGTGCTCTGTGGCCTGCCAGTCGAGGCGCCCGCTAGCCTGCGAACTCTTGAAAGGAGAGTCGATGCCTCGGGTCAAGAATTGAAAGGGAGCGCCCGCAACGATGGAATCGGCGCTGTCCTGCTTGAGCCGTTCCGAATCAATAAAGAAAAAGAGCTTGTTCTTGATGATCGCGCCACCGAAGCGGCCGCCGAACTGGTTACGCTGAAATTGCGAGGAGACTGCGCCGGGCAGATCCGCAAAGCCGGCGCGGTAGTCGCGGAACTGGTAGAAAGCCTGGCCGTGATACTCGTTGGTGCCAGATCGAGTAGCCAGGTTGACGGTGCCCGAACTGGTGATCTCCGAGGAAATATCAAGGGAGGAGCGGCCAACGCTGAATTCCTGAATGGAGCTGAGAGCGACGTTCTGTGTGGTGGTGCCCACGGTCTCGTCGCTGACGTCGAGGCCGTCCACTTCGATGCGCGGAGTGCGGCCGAAATCGCCATTGATGGAAAGGGAGTTGTAGCCGACTTTAGTGGGGTCGAAGTTTCCTCCATCCTGCATCTGAACGCCCGGCTCCAGTTGGGCAAGATCGAGGAAGCTGCGTCCGTTCACTGGCATGTTGTCGATCTGTTCGCCGCTGAGTACACCTTGCACCGTGGATTGTTCGGTGTTGACGGTGATGGCGGTGGTTTGCACTTCAATCGTGGTGGTCTCCTGGCCCACCTGCAGCTTCACATTGCCGGAAGACGCCACGCCGATCTCGACCGCGAGGGTAAGTTGGGCTGTCTTGAAACCCTTGGCCTGGACGCGAAGCTGATAATCACCAACGGGCAGGCCGCCGGAGTTGTAGGTGCCGGCCGAGGACGTCCTCACCGTGACGACCTGCCCCGTCGTGCGCGATGCAATGGTGATGGCTGCGTCAGGCACAACGGCGTTCGTCTGATCGGTAACCGTACCCTGAATGCTGCCCTGACTCGCAGTGGTCTGAGCGAGCAAAGGCAGAGACCGTAGACAAACCAATATCAGTACGACGACGGACGCTGAAAACAAGCAGGAGAAATTCTCGCGTGGACTGCGAAAATCCAGAGACATGAGGCACCCTTTCGGACAGAATGATCCCGCTTCCCGACGACGGCCGATCATTCTAGTGTTTCCGGACCACGATACTCAAGTCCGTTCTTGAGACCGGAGCCTCGATGATTTTTCGACAGGGATTGGGCTGGATGGTTTTAAGACTTGATTCCCAGCAGTGGCTCGACCAGGGTCGATCGCATGCGCACAAGTTCCGCGCAATTTTGACTGGAAAGATTCCTGCGACGAGTTCTTAGACCCGATCCTCAGCGACTGGCGAACTTCCGCAGCCGGCCGGGATATGCCGCGCCTGCCCTGCCCAGTTCCTCCGCAACCGCGGTGGAGATCGGCTGAACGCTTTCCGAACGGAAACGCAGCAGGGCGGCAACATTTCCTACTTTGTCGAACTCGGGATCATCTTTCACGTAGAACGTTTCGATATCGCGGCGAATGACCCAGGGAAGGATGGCCTCACCGACGTCGACAATCTCCTGCGTGGCCCGGCCACAGACTGGACAGGAGGCGACGATATGGGCATCGATGTGACCGCATCCGGCACATTCGACGGCATGCCCCTGCAGATTTTCGCCCAGTAGCAGGGTCTGCACTTCTCCCAGTTCCAGGGAGCGCAGTACGCGGCGCAGTCCGGTAACGCCACGTCCATTGCTGCGCGCCTGGCCCAGCGCCTGGGCGACCAATTCGCGGCGGCGCTCGCTTTGCCAGCTCTCCACAATCGGCTGCGCGTGAGTGCGGATCTCGTCGCGGGTCGCGTGGGCCAGATCCGCATGGAAGCGGCCGATCAGCGCCTGACTCACATAGGAATGCAGCTGGGATTCGAGCAGGGCGCGGTGAGCATCCGGGCAGGCTAGAATCCATTTCTCGAATACGCCCTTTTCCAGCCAACCCCTCAAGAGTTCGGCGACATTCTTGAAGTGCTGGCGCGTCTCATCTTCCGTCCGGCGCTGGGCATGGCCTCCGTCATAGCCGGCATAGCCATCGCTGCGGCCCTTGCGCGAGAGCGGATGGAAGAGGTCTTCGCGCTCGGTCAACTCGCCGAGGCGAAGATCGAAGATGCGGGCCCGATGTCGGTCGACGAGCACCACGCCCAACCGCGGGAACGCCCCTAGCAAGTAGGCGATCGGCTTGAGATGAAAATGGCGGTCCACAAAAAGCTGCGTACTTGGAAGGCTGGGGGGAAGATCGTATTCACGCCAGAGGTTCTGGGCGGCGCAAGCGAACACGGCCTTGCCTTGAGTTCCGTTGCTGCGCAGTTCGCCCGACAGTCGCAGGATGCGGTCCATGTCGGCACGAGCGCTGCCTTTCTTTTCTTTGCCTTCGGGCTTTTCTTTGCCTTCGGGGCCCTTACTTTCCAGAGTGCGCAGGGCCTCGCGTGTCAGGTCCTTGATGAGAATCGCGTCTTCCTTGTGCGCCTTGTTGCGCGGAGTGGAGGGCTGGAAATAAAAACTGACAGCACAGGATTGTTCGTCCTGAAATTCAGCTAACTCTCGGATTTGTTCTCGAGTGATGGTCATGGATGACCTCCCCAACATTGAAATTGGATTTAAGCAGCGCCGGTCGGAGCGAGCCGGCCCTGAAACTGCTTGGCCAGTCCGGGCGCCTTGCGTAAGTGGTCGCGTGCGGCAGAAACGAAGGCGAGTACCCGGTCGGCCGGGAGGCCGGTAATCGCCACGATTTCATCGACACTGAAGCCTTCCACCGCGTGCAGGATAAAAGCCTCACGCGGGCCGGAGCCGAGGTCGCGCAGAGCGGAGGCAATCAGGCGCAGGAGTTCGTCGGAGGCCATGATCTGTTCGGGAGTGGCGACGCGGGCGTCGGCGATTACCGTGGCGCCGGTGATAGATTCGTCGGGCTGGTGAAATTGCAACTCCGATTCGTCGCTACCTTTGACGTTGCGCGGGCGGGCGGAGTCTTCCAAGGGCCTGGCATTGCCATTGCTCTCGTCGGTGCGCGAGATTTCATCCAAAGCTCGCAAGGCGAGCCGGTAGAGCCAGGGCTCGAGGGCGAGGCGCTCGGGCTTCTCCTGACCGTTGCCCAGAGCGGCGGCGATGGTCTCGTCAATCACTTCTTCCTTCGAGATGCTGTCGGGCGCGATCGACTCTTGCGCCTCGCGGAAGTAGATTTCACGCTCCACAAAGCGCTCGAGGCGGCCCAGATTGACATTCACGTACGAGCGAATGTCGTCTGAAGAAATGGTGGGTGGAAACACGGCGGCCAGCGTCTGCTCGAATGGGACTTCTCGTACGACAGCGCCGGGCCGCGCGCTGGTCCCCCGCTTGCCGCGCTGCCACTTGTGAGAGGAGCGCAGGATGTCCTTATGCTTGCTGACCTGCTGCAGCAAATCCTCGAACGCACTCTTCACCGCGGCCGCAGCGTTCGGCGCCGAGGCCTGCACTGCCATCTGGCCCGACGGCAAGCGCAGGTTCAGCGACACGCTGGTGCCCTCGCGGGGCGAGATTTCCTCCACCACTCCCTTCAGGTGGATCAGTTCAGGACGGAAAACCTGCAGACGTTTTTGCAGTTTTTCGATCTGATGTTGGATGTCTTTTTCTACGGCGGGAATTTTATGAAGACGGTAGCTGACGTGAACGTTCATAGCGCCTCGGCCTTGCTAACGAAGTGCGCAACCAAGTGCTTTCTAAGCCGAATTGTACACCCGGTGGAAAAAAGGCAAGCGGAGAAATCAACGGCTTACTCTCCATAGGATGGTCGCTTTCGTGATTTCGTTGCAGCCAAAGAGTTTGTGGCGAGCGAGAGGTTTGCAGACTTCGAAACGCACAGGATATGATCCGTGACCATGACTTGGCTAAAGCTTCCGCTGTTGGCACTCCTCACCGCCGTTGCCTGCGCGCAGACTCTCTCTTCGAAAGAAGTGGAGAGCGTCTATCCCGACGCGCATGCGCTCTATCTTGATCTACACCAGAACCCCGAACTCTCGGCACAGGAAACCCAAACCGCGGCGAAGCTGGCCACACGCTTGCGCCGCGCCGGCTATGACGTGACGGAACATGTGGGCGGCACAGGAATCGTCGCCGTCCTTAAGAACGGACCCGGCCCGGTCATCATGCTGCGCACGGAACTAGATGCGCTTCCGGTAGAAGAGAAAACTGGCCTTCCCTATGCCAGCAAGGTGCGCGCGCAGGACGATGCCGGACGCGACGTTCCGGTGATGCACGCCTGCGGACACGATCTGCACATGGCGGCCGTTCTGGGCACCGCCGAGATCCTGGCGCGCAGCAAAGATACGTGGCATGGAACGTTGATACTGATTGGCCAGCCCGCGGAAGAAACCATCGGGGGCGCGGAGGGAATGCTCCGCGATGGCTTGTTTACTCGGTTCCCGAAGCCCGACGTCGCGGTTGCCTTGCATGTCGGCAACGTGCTGCCGGCCGGGATGGCGGCGATTACTCCCGGCGTCTACAACACGAATTCGGACTCGGTGCGCATCACGATCTACGGCAAGGGCGGGCATGGGGCCATGCCGCAGACGGCCATCGATCCCATTGTGATCGCGGCCCGGACCATTCTTGCGTTGCAGACCATTGTGTCTCGCGAGGTCAAACCCGGTGAGATGGCGGTGGTCACGGTCGGCTACATTCAAGCCGGGACCAAGAACAACATCATCCCCGACCATGCGGAGATGGGACTCACCGTGCGGACTTTCAAACAGGACGTGCGCCAGCAGATTCTTGCCGCCATCGCACGCATTGCCAAGGCGGAAGCCGCCGCAGCCGGAGCGCCCCGCGAGCCGCTGGTGGAGCGCTATGAAGGGACGGACCTGGTCTACAACAATCCCGCACTCGCCGAGCGACTCAGGGCGCCGCTGGAAGCTGCTCTTGGAAAAGACAAAGTGGTGACCGCCGAACCGATCGCGCCCTCTGAGGATTTTTCTTATTTCGTGGAGCAGGGTGTCCCCGGTTTCTATTTCAGCCTGGGCGGGGCCGATCCCGAGAAGTTCGCGCAAGCCAAAGCGGCGGGAACTGCGCTCCCGTCGAATCATTCGCCGCTATTTGCTCCTGATGTGGATCCCGCACTGCGCGCGGGGATTGTCGCCGAGGTTGCCGTGTTGCGGAACTTGTTGAACTCGTCGCCGGACGAACTGCACAAACTAACCGCTACACCGCAACCGTAACCGACGTCTCCGTGCGCGTGACGGGTCGGTAGAGGGTGTCGCGCTCGATGGGTTCACGGCCGGCGGCGCGGATCAGGCGCTCCAACTCTTCGCGGCGCATGCCTTGGGGAGTGGTCGCGCCAGCATCGTGATAGATCTTTTCTTCGATCACGGTGCCATCCATGTCGTCGGCGCCGAAGCGCAGGGAAATCTGAGCGATCTTCGCGGTCATCATCTGCCAGTACGACTTGATGTGCGGGAAATTGTCGAGCACCAGGCGGCTGACCGCAATCTGCTTGATGTCGAGCATGCCGGTGGTTTTCGGCAGATGCTGCAGGGGCGTGTTGTCGGGATGGAAGGCCAGCGGAATGAACGTCTGGAAGCCGCCTGTCTCGTCCTGCAGAGCGCGCAGCTTGAGCAGATGATCGACGCGGTCTTCGTCGTTTTCGACGTGGCCGTAGAGCATGGTCGCGTTCGACTTTAGGCCGATCTGGTGGGCCAGCTTGGCAGTTTCCAGCCACTCGCCACCATCCATCTTGTGGTCGCAGATGATGTGGCGCACGCGATCGGCAAAAATCTCGGCGCCGCCGCCAGGCAGCGAATCTACACCCGCGGCTTTCAGTTGTTCCAGGGTCTCGCGGATGGAGAGCTTCGCCCGCCTCGACAGATAAGCAACCTCGACCATGGTAAAGGCCTTGAGATGCACTTGCGGAAAACGCTGCTTCAGGCCGGAGCAGAGATCGAGGAAGTATTGAAACGGAAGGTCGGGATGTAATCCGCCCACGATATGGAATTCGGTGACCGCCTCGGAGTATCCGGAGGCCGCAGTTTCGAACGCGTCTTCGAGCGCCATGGTGTATGCGCCGGGCGTGTCCTTCTTGCGTCCGAAAGCGCACAGGCGGCAGGCAGCTACGCACACGTTCGTCGGATTGATATGGCGGTTGACGTTGAAGTATGTCTTGTCGCCATGCATGCGCTCGCGCACGGAGTTGGCCATCCAGCCGACGGCGAGAATGTCTCCGGTACGGTAGAGCGCGAGCGCCTCATCGGCGTCAAGCCGTTTGCCGGCAAGGACTTTGGCGTGGATCGGCGCCAGGCGCGGGTCGTCGGTCTGAAAGGGATGCGTCTGGAAGGCGTGGTTTGGGCGTGTGGCGGACATCCTTTTGATGATATCGCAGGACGATGCCATCTGCCATTGGGAATGGCGTCTAGCGAGTTAGGAGCAGCGTCCTCTCATCGCTCACGGGTTCCGCCTTCAAGGTTAGGAAGCTCCAGCCAACTTCTTCTTCGCCAGCGGACGCGCGAATGCGTTGGCGGGATTGTGGGCGTTTGATTCCAGAACTTTTTGATAAGAAGCTTTGGCCTGGGCGGGCTCACCGAACTTCTCATAAGCCTCGCCGAGCAGCGCCAACACCATCGGGTCATGCTGGTCGGCTTCCTGCAATTCCGTGATCGCTGCATTGTAGTCACCCGTATAGAACGCGACATAACCGGTGAGATAGGGATAGAACTTCATTTGCTCGGGATTCTTGGCCTGGTCGAGAGCGATTTTGGCGGCGGCCACATGTTGCTTCGCTTCGTCTGCATTGTCGCGGCGAACGGCAATGCGGGCCTGCGCACTTTCCCAGCGGAACAGCCACAAATGCTTGTCGGCGGCGGTCAGGTCGGTCTTGTGGGTGGCGGTGTTGTATCCCATCTTGTACCACTTGGAGGCGTGATCGAGGTCGCTCGCTTCGAGATAGATGCGAGCGAGTTCGTTGCAAATCTCGGCCGCGCCGACCGAGTCGCTCTTCGCCAGGCGCGCGTTGAAAACCTGCAGCTCGAATTCCGCCGCCTTGAAGGTATTGCCTTCGAAAGCATAGGACACCGCCAGCGCGCGCAGCGCCTGTCCTTTGGAATCTGCCGGAGCGACTTCGATGGCCTTGGTGAAATGCTCGTGCGCCTCGGTGTAGTCTCCCTTTAGATCGAGCGCCATGCCTTCCGCCAGATGCGCCTCGTACAGATCAGGCGATTTGTCGAGCGCTTGACGGTAGAGGGCAAGCGCGTCATCCAGTTTGCCCTCGCGGCTCAGCTTCTCGCCTTGCTTCACCAAATCGGCTGGACTGCCGGGAGCAGGGGCTTGAGCCGAAGCAGGCTGTTGAGCGGAACTCAAGGCGGCGAGCAGGAAAGGGACACAGGTAACGCGAACCATGGCGTTCCGAAGCATAGAGACCTCCAGATTTTGGCGCTAGTGATTATGGCACGGCATGCGGAGACGAGGTAAGGGCGTTGGTTGCGCGCCTATTTCCGCAGCAGCAGATCCCCCGCGACGAACACGAAGAACAGCACCGAAATAACGCCATTCATGGTGAAGAACGCGGCATTGAGTTTCGACAGGTCATTGGGCCGGACCAGAGAATGTTCGTAGAGCAGCAACAGGATCACCGCCAGAACTCCGCACGCTGCCAACTTCCCCATGCCGAATACGATCAGCAGAGCGACGAGCAGACCGACCATCCCTAGATGAAAACCGCGCGCGATCCACAGCGCCGTGGGAATGCCCACGTATCGCGGAATGGAGTGCAGCCCGCTTTGACGGTCGAAATCGAAATCCTGGCAGGCGTAGAGAACGTCGAAGCCTCCCACCCAGAAAGTCACGGCCGCGGTGAGCAGCAGGATGCGAGGATCAAGCGAGCCCCGCACCGCGATCCAGGCCGCCGAAGGCGCGATGCCGAGCGCGAAGCCCAGCACCAGATGCGACCAGCGCGTTACGCGCTTCGTGTAAGAATAAAGAAGCAGCACCGCCAGAGCCACGGGAGAGAGCATCAGCGCGAGACGGTTCAGTTGGCTCGCAGCAAAAATAAAGAGCGCGCTGGAAACGACCACGAACGTCGCGACAAATGTGGGAGAAAGATGTCCGGCGGGCAAGGCGCGGGTGCTGGTGCGGGGGTTAGCGGCATCGATGGAGGCATCGGCCCACCGGTTGAACGCCATCGCCGCCGATCGCGCCGCGACCATTGCGACGATGATCCACACGAGTTGATGTAGTGAAGGAAATCCTCCGGCCGCCAGCATGGCTCCGCAGAGTGCAAACGGAAGCGCGAAGATGGAGTGCTCCCACTTGATCATCTCCAGCGTGACGCGCAGGTTGTGCAGGACGGGCACGAGGTCGATTGTAATGCAGGTCGCGGGTCTTAGGGCTTAGGTCGCGGGTCTTGGGAGTCCGGTTGGCGCCGCGCCGTGCCATTCCTTCCGATGTCGTCCCAAGACCGAACCCCTAGCACCCAGGACGTCCTCCCGAAACCAGTGGAACAAACCGGCAGAGTTCGCGCAACGCGACCCGCGGCTGGCCGTTTTCCATGCGGATTAACTGCAGCTGCTGAGAATCCGCGGTGCCCACCGGTAGAATCATACGTCCGCCTTCCGCGAGTTGGGCGAGCAGCGCGGACGGCACCTCGGAAGCAGCCGCCGAGACGATGATCGCATGGTAGGGCGCGCCCGCCGCACATCCCTGACTGCCATCGCCCACCATCACTCTCACGTTGCTATAGCCCATGCGGGCGAGCAAGGTTGCGGCCGAATCCGCCAGCACGGCATGGCGCTCCACCGAGAACACCTGCGCCACCAATGCCGCAAGCAAGGCCGTCACGTAGCCCGACCCGGTCCCGACCTCGAGCACTCGGTCGGCCGCGACCAGCGCCAAAGCTTCCAGCATGAGCGCAACGATATACGGCTGTGAGATCGTTTGGCCTTCGCCGATGGGCAGAGGATGATCCTCGTAGGCTTGGTCGCGATAGGGTTCCGGAGCGAACTCGTGGCGCTGGACTCGCGCCATGGCGGCGAGCACGCGCTCGTCTTTCACTCCGCGCGCTCGCAGTTGAGCGTCGACCATGCGTTGGCGCAAGCTCGTGAATTGGGAATCGTCGCCGGAGGAGGTCATGCGGGCTTTCGGGAATCTACGTTCTGCAAGAATGATTCTATTTCCTGCGCCGCCGAATGCGGATATCGAAGCTGACTACGCCGTTTTGATCGCGCGTACCCACGATCGAGATACTGGGATTGACGTAGTATTCGCCCTGAATAATCTGCTGCGAACTTTGCGACACGTTGGTGCTGTACGTCAGAGTGACGTTATTGGCGAACTGCTGTTCAATGGTGACCTGCGGGCCGCGCGCAGTCGGGTTGGTTTCTGTGGTCAGCCCCTGCGGGTCGATCTTGATCCGGCTGACTCCGAAGAGCTTCTGCATGCGGCTGCTGACGGTCGAGTTGATGGCCTGGCTGATGATGAGATTGGTCGCCTGGTCGGTGAACCCTCCCTGGCCCGACTGTTGCTGCAACTGCTCCGACTCCTCGCTGGTGCGGCCCAGCGCCAGCAAGGCGATGATGTCCGACTTGGGCAGCGGCGGCTCCGAGCGATAGTTCACAGTCAGGCGCTCGGGCGTGCCCGTAACGGTGATGTCGAGATCGTAGTTGCGCACGTGCGTGGTCGCCTGCAGGTTGACTTGAGGTTCAATAGCCACTGGATTCGCAAACGTAATGTCTCCGCGCTCCAGCCGGAACTTGATTCCATTGAAGGTTGCATCGCCTTCCAGGATGTCCGCGCGGCCCAGCACGCTCGGACGCGCCACCGACCCGCGCAGGCGCAAATCGGCATCTCCGGACAGCCGTGCCACTGCGGTTTTCATCTGCAGTTCGGGAGCGGTGCGTACGGCCACGTCCAGCTTCACGTTGTACAGCGGCGAATTGGCCGGAGTGATTGCGGCCGATTGGCGGCTGCGCTCCAGGTACGAGCCAAAGTCAAAGCCCGGAGTCACCGCCAGCTTCGTGACCATGACATCTCCGGAAACCAGCGAGGCTGAGCGGTTCCCGACCCAGTGCAGCTCCGCGGTCGCCGTTGAACTGACGCCCGGGGGATAGCGCAGCCGCACCTCTTTGCCCACGGCTGTGAGGTTGAAATTGAGTTGGCCGTTATAGTTGGTGGCGTCGCCTTTCAGGTCGAGCGTGCCGCCGCCGGTGCGCGCCGTCAGCTGGTTAATATGAACGCGGTCTCGCGTAAATGTCAGCGAGCCGTTCATTTCGCTCAGGCCGCTGGGCAGCCCGGCATAGTTGGCCGCTCCATTCTTAATCTCAATGCCGCCTTGCGCGAGCGGCTGACTCAGCGTTCCTCCCAAGGTCATGTGGACCGTGGCCAGACCAGAAGCGGTGAGATCTGGAACCATGCTGCCGAGCGCCTTGAGATCAATTTGCCCGTCGCCCGCCAGATCGAGTTCCCGCGATCCTGCGAAATGAATGGACCCGTGTCCGGTGACGTCCGTTCCCTCTCCGACCAGATGCGTGGGCTCGATCTGAGCTGTCTGCTGGGCATAGGTGAAGCGGACCGGACCCTGATTGTGCAGTTTGGCGTATTCGAACTCGATCGCCAGGTCGACCGCGGTTCCTTGCAGCGTCCATTGCCGCGGATAACGTAATGGTCCCTGCATGATCAGCTCGCCGCTTACAGCGGAGTGGCCGGTGAGCTGCCCGCCTAGATAAGCGCGCCACAAGGCGTCGAGATCGAGATGATCCGTGTGCGCCGAAAGGTTCGCGGGGTAGTCGCCGTGCATGGCGACGCTTCCGTCGACGACGAGTGTGCCGTGGGGAAACTGGGAGCGTCCGCTTAAATGGAGCTCGCCATCCTTCGTCGTCGCTTCCAAATCCAGTTCGCCGGCGAGTTCACGATCGAGTGTGAGGTCGCGCACGTGAACCACGGCGCTGATCACCGGGGCATCGAGTGTGCCGGAGCCCTGCAGCGTAAAGTCGGCGCGCCCCTCGATGGGCAAGGCATCGAGATGGATCTGACGAATGCGCGAGAGGGCGAAGTTATTTCCGGCCAGATCAACCCGGAAAGCACGCGTCGCCGGAGTATAAGCCGCGCTGCCGGAAACGTCGGCGCCCCCATGGGTGAGATGAATACCGGTGAGAGCCGTCTCGCTGCCGGCGAGGTGCAAGTCGGCGTCGAATTTCTCGATCGCCTCACCGTAGGCGGAGGCATTCGCGGCGTGAATGTGCCCCTGCCCCTGGGGATGCGCCCGCGTTCCTGAGACTTGCATAGATATGTCGGCCGTCCCCGTAACCCGATAGTCGAAGCCGGCCAACTCCGCGGTCGAAGCCACATCTACGTTGTGCAGATTCACGCGTGCGGTGAACGGGCTGTTCTCGGTGAATTGTCCTTTTTGCAGGCCCCCGGTCACTTCGAAGTCGGCACTCGTACTCCCGCGCCGCAGCGTGCCTCCGCGCAAGACGAGTTCGTGCGAAGAGAATTGAATGCTGGCCGCAAGGGAGTCCCAATGCACCGGTTGCTCGGGGGTGCGGGAGGTGGCGGGCATGGTGAATTCGAAGTCTTCCGCAACCAGGGTTCCGGCCAGTGTGGGTGCGGAAAATGTGCCTCCCGCCACGCCGTTGAAGGTGGCACTTCCATCCACGCGGAAAGGCAGGTTGGTGGGGCCGCCCAAGGCCGTCACCAGCGGCCGCCATTCTTCCAGATTAGACGTCGAAACGGAAACGTGCAGCGTCGAAGAGGCTGCTAAAGTTCCCGCCGCCTGAATTTTCGATGAAGGCGTAGACAAGTTGAACTGCGCGAGTTCCAGCGAATCACTCCCCGCGCGATACTTACCCTGCATGTGGGCGGTCACGGGTAATTCGCCGGCAGCCGGACGCGGCGGGTTCACCTCGAGAGCAAATCCGACCTCGGCATCCCGGTACGATCCTCTCCACGCTGCGTCTACGGTGCCCGCGGCCGATCCTGCGGGGTGAAACCGCCCCAACGGGTGTGCCGGCACGCTCAACGCTGCCGCCACCTCTGCGGCCGAAACATCCCGCAGACGAAGATGGACCGCGCCGCTTTGCACGCCCGGCTGCTTTACTTTCCCGCCCTTCTTGGCGGGAGGTCGAGCCGCGGTAATCACAGGAAAGTTTTCCGTGCCCTTCCTCGTTTTGGCTGCCGGCGTCATCGGGACGCTGTGCAGCCAGTTATCCACCTGCGCGTCGCCCGCAAAACTTCCGCCAAATAACTTCCCCTGCAGCTTCGCGAGCTTGATCTGCTCATCCGTGACCGAGTAGTCCGCGGTCGCGCTGGCTTTCTTGAGCACAATCTGATCGTCTTGCCAGCCCGCGTCGCGCAGCGCCAGAGTGCCGGAGGTCGAGAATTCGCTCAGGGACCATCGTCCGCTGCCCTTGAACTCGGCATTGCCTTCGCGGGGATTGTGCCGCCGGGCAATCGCCGCTGCCTCCTGGAGTTCGACGTGGACATCGTAGCTTCCATCCAGGAGAGGGTTGCGGAAATCGCTGATGCGCCCGCTCGCTTCCAGAGAGGACCGGCCGGAATTCCACTTCAACGATTTGATGTCCACGAAGGTCGTCCCCAGGCTGAACTCGGCCGTAGCCATCCACGCGAACGGACGAAGATCTTCGAAGCTGCTATCCGCCTTTCCGATCGCGAGATGGCTCTCGTAGCGTCCGCGCAGGAACGAGTAATCCATCTGCAGGTTGGTGTCATAAACAGAAAGGTCCAGGGGAATTTTCCGGTCCGCCCAGAGCAGTTCGCCGTTCCGCAGTGTCAGATGATCAATGGATAGCGCGAAGAGTTGTTGGATCGGAATATTCTCCGCACGCCTTTCCAGCAACTTCGGAGCGGGGACGTTGGTGGAGCCGTCGGGCCCAACTGCGATGTGAACTACCGGATGGTCAAGAGTCAGCGAGTGGAAACCGAACTCGGTGCGCAAGAACGAGATCACCTTCACCTGCGCGAGCAGGCTGTCGGCATGAACCAGCGGCGGTTCGGTCGCGGCTTCCGTCCCGTGCACGGTAATGTTGCGCACTTCGACCTGGAGGTGGAAAGGAACAATGTGGAAGCTGCCGATCTCGGCGCGGCCTCCGCTGATCCGCTCGACTTCGGAGACCATTCGGCTGCGGACATAGGCCTGAAAGGAATCGGTGGTGGTGTACCAGAGGGCGGCCAGCGCGGCGACGACGCCGACACCGGTGGCAATCAGCAGATATTTCCACCAGCGGCGCGGCCTGGCGGCGGGCTCGGTCACCGCGACTGCACTCCGTCCGCAGAGGACCCGGTCGTGCCGGGGATGCTCACCTTGCTTTCCGAGCGCAGGGATTGTAGCCAGGAAACCATCAGCTCGTTGACCTTCTCCTGGGTAAGCAACTCGCGGATCTGGGCGGCGACTTCGGCCGGGGGAGTTTCCCCAGCACCGGTTTGCTTCAACTGCGGAACGAATTTCTCCCGGTAATACGCTTCGACGGTCTTGGAATCAATCTGCACCGCGGGACGAAGGCGGGCATCCACTAGCCGCATGAGGTCGATCTGCTGCTGCACGTGCGCCACCAAATCTTTTTCGGCCAGCCCGAACCTCGCCAGCACCGCCTGCCAGCCCTCGTCAGTCGCCGCTTCTGTGTATTGCTTCCGAGCCTCGGCCACGCGGGAGGCTGCCTCAGCCTCGGACGCATGCTGGAAGTAGGCAGACTTCATCTGCTCGCCCAGCAGTTCCTGATCAATCAAGCGGTCGAGGACCGCGCGGCGATCTTCGTCGGCAAACTGGTTCAGCGCACGTCCGTTGAGCAGGGCCTCATAAGACAGCGCTTCGTCCCAATCGCTCTGCAGGATAATGTGCCCGTTGACCGTAGCCACAATGCGGTCGATCACCTCTCCGGCGCGGGCCGCAGGGAGAATGAGAGCGCTCACGAGCAAAGTAAGCGCGACCGCTACGATCATCTTCGTACGAACTCTAGTCATCAGAAGGGCTGGCCTATGCTGAAAAATACGTTGAAATGTCGCAGGCGCTGGGTTTCAAACGTCTGCGCGTTTCCCTGGGTATTGAACGTGAGCGCCTGGAAATATCGGGTCGGATTCAGATTGTACCCGAAGTCAAAACGCAAAGGCCCGATAGGGGTCTTGTACCGCAATCCCAATCCGACGGCCTGTGAAGTGTAATCATACCCGGAGTTGTTGAATTGGATAAAGCACGGTGAGGTACTAACGTTTAGCGGACACAGAGCCGGATTCGGCTGGTGCCAGCGCATCAGTCCCTTCAACATGTCATGCCCGGCCGTGAATACATTGCCCATATCGTTAAAAATAGCGAAACCGAATCCCTCCCCAAGGTAGGGCAGAGACACCTGAGGAAAGCGTAGTTCCAGGTTGTTGACGAACAGCGCGGTACCGCCGACAGGGAAACCAGACGATGGGTCGCGAGGTCCTGCTTGATTTAACCCAAATCCGCGATGAGAGTTGCCCCCGCCCGCAAAAAATTGCTCGGGCAGCGGGATGGTGGTGATGTCAGTGCACGTCGGTTCCCCCGCCGCGTTCAGCGGGCACGCACCGGGAGGCAGAACCCTGGTTCCGTTTACCGGCTGCTCGAGGCCTACGGTGGTCGACCGGGCAAACACGAACTGATGCTCGGCCTTGCCCTTTCCTCCAAAAGCATAGTAGGTGGAGTACTGCCCCAGAACGCGGCCAAAATCGGCTTCAGAGCCAAAGTACTTGGAAGAGGCAAAACCGTCCAGCGTGAAATAGCCTCCCTTGGTGCTTTCCAGGGGATTGTCCCGCTTGTCGTGGATGAAGGTGAAACCGGGACCGCCCACGCGGGCAGGCAGGGAGAGAACCGTGATTTCACCGGGAGAAAACCCTTCCGCGAAGTGGTACGCTTTGACCAAACGGAAATCCCAGCGATAGGTAATCGAATTGGGTCCGGGCCGGGTTCCGGGCTCCCGCCCGGAGTTTCCGATCTGTTGCCGCAGATCGATCTTCCCTTCCAGCCGTTCCGAGGTGAAGGTTGCGACATCCAGGCTGTTGTCGTAGAAAATGGTGTAGATCAGCTTAAGCTTGTCGTTGTCGAATAGCTTGGGAATGGTGTAACTAATCAGCCCGCGCTGCTGCAAGCGGCCCACGTGGGACTGGAAGGTCACCGTCTGGTTGCGGCCGCCAAAGTTCAGCCGGGTCACGTCAAACTCAACTCTAGGGCTGACTCCCGTCGTCCCTTGCGGTGCGGTGGTTCCCGCGGGCTGGCCGGTTTGGAACTCCAATCCAACTCCATAGGTGAAGGTGTAACGCTTGGCTTCCTGCACCTGCACCAGAACATTTTTTTGCGGATCGGTGCCCTCCGGGTTCTGCACCGCCGTGTCGACCTGGCTGAAGATGCCGAGATCGTAGAGCCGGGTCTGGGTGCTGAGAAGATCCTGCTGGCTCAGCGGATCTCCCGCATGCACCTGCAATTCGCGCTGCAGGACGTAGTCGCGCGTGTGTTCGGTCCCGGCCACCATGACGCGATTCACCGTGAAGCGCTCTCCTTCCTGGATCGTATAGGTTACGTCTTCGCGATTGGGCTTATCAGGCGAAGGCTTGGTGGTGATATCGAGGGTGGCGTTGGGAAATCCGTGATCGAAGTAATAACTGAGAATTCTTTCCCGATCGTTCGCCAAATCCTGCTCGGAATAGGGCTGGCCCGGCTGCGTGGTCAGTTCGGGAAGCGCGCTGGCCGCAATCTTCTCCGTGCCCAGTACGTGCAACGCGCCTACGATCGTCCGCACTCCTTCGTCGATGTGAATGTGGACCGCAAGCCGGTTTTCCCCGTGATAGTTGTCATCCACTTTGGTTTGGATTTGAACCTGCCGGAAACCGCTCGAGCGATAGAGCCCTTCCAGAGTCGCGACGTCGCTTTTGAGCAGAGCATCGCTATAGCGGCCGTGGCTCAATAGGCGGCTCGTCGGCTGAATCTGCAGGTAGGATCGCAGCTTCGACGTATCCAGAAAATCCTTGTTGCCGGTGATCTCCACCAGGACCAGTTTGTGCAGCGGCCCGGCGTCGATCTGGTAGATCACCTGCAGGGTCTTGGGGTCGGTTTCTTTCTGAATCACGACCGTAGCGTCGAAATGACCGCGGGTCTGCAGATAGTCAAGCAGGTTGCGCTTGCCTTCGTTCAGCAGATCATCATCTACGGCATTCTCTTCGTAGACCGGGATTTCCTTCTTCAAAACTCCGCGGCTGATGTGGTAGCCCCGGGCGTAAATCACCACCACGAGGCCGGGATCGATTCGAAAGGTGAAGTCCACGGTATTGCTCGCCGGCCGGTAAGACTGCTCGGCAATGGAAACCTGCGCCAGGGCCCGGTTCTGCTTTTGAAATTTCTTGCGCAGCCGTTGCAGCGAACCACTCACCCGAGCGGCCGTAACCCGGTCCCCGGGATTCATGTGCGCGATACTCTGCACTTCCCCGGAAGAGAGGCTGGAGGTGCCGGTGACTTGCACCTCACCGATGTGCGCCTGCTCCCCGCGCGCGATGTGAACCAGAATGTCCACCTGCTGCGTGGCCGCATTCCACACGCTCTCGGCGGTGACACGCGCCCGGTAGTAGCCGCCCTCCTGCATGAGTTGCCGGATATTCTCCAAGGCGCGATCGAGCTTCTCCTGCGTGTAAAGCTCTCCCAATTGAAATTTCGATGCGTTGACAATCTGGTTCGAAGTGGGACGGGTGGGCGCCCCTTCCACGTTCACCGCTCCCACAAAAAAATTAGCTGAGGTGGGGAACGTGAGCACAACGCCAGCGCCCGAAGGCGTGACTTCCGCCTGAATGTCGGCAAAGCGTCCCGTGGCGTACAGTGCGCGAATGCTGTCGCGGACACGCCCGCGCTCCAGCGGTTCCCCAGCTTTCTGCGGCAGCAACTGCAGGATGTGCTCGCGATCGCTTTCCGCCACGCCCGGAATCTGGATCGATTGGACGACCTTGCCTTCGTATCCGGACATCGCAGCCGTGGACGGCGGTTGTGGTTCCTGCTGAATTGCGGGCCCGGGCTTCGCCTCGGCCGGGCTCGCCTGAGGCGGATTCGCTGCATTCTGCTCCGCGGCACGAATCGTCTGCGGCGCAGATCCACCCGCCTGCGCTACCGCCCCCGACACCAACACTGCAGACCACAGCAAGATCATCGCGGTCAGAAGTGTCGCGTACCGTTTCAGCAAACAGTGTCCTTGGGTCCGGGCGCTATTGAGTTCGATGGAATGCGCCCGGCGGTCGTTGTACGAATTGTTCAGGCTCGCGCTCTGAAGGCGAATCCGGCGTTGGCAATCCTCCACCGGCAAGCCTGCCACTTATAATAAAGGTTTTGCAGCCCGGGACTGGTGACCTCTTTGGCACAAACGCAACCCAACGCTCGAGCCGGGAATTCGCGACGGGATTCGACCTCGGACAAACCCGACGAACGTTATTCGCGGCAGATCCTGTTCCGAGACATTGGCGCTGAAGGCCAGGGGAAGCTGACCTCTGCGCGCGTCGCAATTGTCGGCTGCGGAGCCACCGGCTCGGCCCTGGCTGCACTGCTGGCTCGCGCGGGCGTAGGTACGCTGCGCATCATCGATCGCGACTATGTCGAGCCCAGCAACCTGCAACGCCAGTCTCTCTTCGATGAGAAGGACGCAGCCGAGTCCCTGCCCAAGGCCATCGCCGCCGCCCGTAAGATCGCCGCGTTCAATTCGCAGATCGTGGTGGAAGCGAAGGTCGAAGATCTGGTTCCGGCGAACATTGAACTTCTGCTTGAAGGAATTTCGCTGATCCTCGACGGCACTGACAATTTCGAGACTCGCTATCTGATCAACGACTATGCCGTAGACCGCTCGGTTCCATGGATTTATTCCGCTGCGGTGGCAAGCTATGCGGTCACGCTAAATGTCCTGCCCCGACAAACGGCCTGCCTGGCCTGCATTTTTCCGGACTCGCCTCGAGGAATGGTCGAGACCTGCGAAACTTCCGGCATCCTCAATTCGGCAGTCAACCTGATCGCGTCGATCGCGGCGACCGAGGCGCTCAAGTTTTTGGTCGGCGGCCCCGGCGCTCCCCAACTGCGACGGACTCTTCTCTCGTTCGATGTCTGGAGCAACGAGCACGCGGAAATCTCTGCCGCCACGCCCCGCCCCGGATGCCGCGCGTGCGGGGAACGGAACTTCATTCACCTTGCTGGCGAAGGCCGCCCGCATATCACGTTGTGCGGTAGGAATTCGGTGCAAATCCATGAGCGCCAACGGCCAATCGACTTCGCCGAACTGGACCGCCGCCTCCAGTCGCACGGCATCGTGCGGCACAACGACTTTGTCCTGAAATTCTGGCACGAGCCCTACGAGATGACCCTGTTCCGTGACGGCCGCGCCATTATCAAGGGCACCACCGACACGGCGGTGGCGCGGAGTTTGTACGCGCGGTATGTGGGAAGTTAGCTTCCATCGAGCCGCTGTGATCCGACCTCATCAGGGCATATTGGGCGTTGGAGTCGCCGACTGGGCTTCAGCCGGCACTAGCCGTAGCTTGCGGTTGACTTGTGGCCAGTACTGGCGCAACAGGTTCCCACCAAACTTCCAGCCTTCGTCGCCAACATAGCGAATGAAGGTGTCGCCGACTGACCGGTTCTGCTGTGGCCAGTAAGTATTGGCCAGCGTTTCACCGGCCAGCGGGCCCAGCAGTCCGGCGACGTTTACGACTTGGTTCCCTGAGTCACTGCGGGTTACCACTACTCTCACAAGGCTGTACTTGATTGCCTGCTTCAACGATAGGTCCTTCTTCACGTAGAAGCGCGGGTCTTCGTGTAACACAGAAGCGAACAGAAAAGTTCCAAACATGAAATCGGAAGAGGCGCGGGCCATGCCCGATCCAAAACGCTTGCCATAACCTGAGCCGCCTGAGCCATACCCCGAGGGGTAGTTGGTCGCTTGGTTGTAAGCTGCGCCAAGCAGCGCGCCCCCGAGAGTGGACAGCGAGACGCTGTTGTTTGCCGCCAATTTGAATTTCCCCCAACTGCTGAGCGGTCCTTCGCTGGTCGCGAGGTCGGGAAAGACCACCGACTTCCGCGATAGCAGTTGGACGAAGTCCACCCCGCTCTTCAGCGGGTTGGTTCCCTGCGACGCTGTTTGCGCTTGTGTACTCCCAGATTGTGCACTCGCAGATTGTGCAGCAGTCTGTGTGCCGGCCGAAGGGGCATCGGGCACCGCACCGGATTGGCTTGGTTGCGCGACGCTGACTCCACACACCAAGCAGCAGGCGGTCGTTAAGAATAGGCATCGCTTCCCGGCCGCACGCCTGCCACGGATCACACGCGCTATAAATGTCATTGAACGGATCTTCCTGTCTGGAATGATGGTTCCTGAGCGAGATGCATTTCTTGAATTCGACAACGGCTGAGTCGCCTGAGTGGTTCCCGAACGTGCCAAACATCGCTCTTGATTAACGGAGGTAGTTTGCCAGGGACCGTGCGCCCCGATAACTGCCAGAAATGACAGTCCCCAGTACGCCAACGAACTGTTTAGCTGGAAGGCGGCAGCTAGGAGCCAGAAGCGGAGTTCTGCTAATCTTCTCTGCTCGTCATCCCCGGAGTTCAATCTGCTCGGAAAAGAGCAATGATGCCCGAAACCGTTCGTCCTGAGCCCAGCCGCTTCTATCGCTGGATGGTGCTGGTCTTCCTCAGTCTGGCCATGTTTGGGAGTTACTACGCCTACGACGCGCTCAGTCCTCTGGCCGACGTCCTAAAGCAACAACTGGGTTTTTCGGACGAAAATATCGGCCTGCTCCAGGCGATCTACAGCTTTCCCAACATTTTTACGGTAGTGATTGGCGGCTTTATCATCGATCGCCTCGGTTTACGAAAATCTCTGATGATTTTCGGCGTGCTGTGCATGATTGGCCCTGCGATCACCGCATCGTCCGCTCACCTCTCGGTCATGGCGGTGGGACGGCTCATCTTCGGCATGGGAGCCGAGTCGTTGAATGTCGCGGTCACTGCCGCGCTGGCCCGGTGGTTTAAAGGCAAAGAGCTGAGCTTCGCGTTCGGCATTAACCTGACCATCTGCCGCCTGGGATCGTTCGCCGCGCTCAATTCACCGACTTGGGCACGCGCCGCCTATGCGAACTGGCGCTGGCCTTTTCTGATTGCCTTGGGCCTGTCCGTTTTTTGCGTGATCGGCGCAATCATTTACTGGATCCTGGAAGTGCAGGCGGAGAAGAACTTCCATCTGGGCGAAGCCTCAACCGACAAAGTCGTGTTCAAGGATCTGTTCAAGTTTGGCGTCAGCTACTGGTATATCGTCGCCCTTTGCGTCACGTTCTACTCGGCCATCTTCCCCTTCCAGACGTTCGCAGTGAAGTTCTTCATCGAGGCGCATGGCACTTCGCGGGAGTTCGGAGGATTTTTATCCAGCACGCTGACGCTGTTTGCCATGATTGCTACACCTCTGTTCGGGCTCTGGGTTGACCGGATCGGCAAACGCGCCCTGCTGATGATGTTCGGTTCCATGCTGTTGATTCCCGTTTATCTGATGATGGCCTACACGCAGGTGAGCTTGTACGTGCCCATGGTTCTGATGGGCGTAGCGTTCTCGCTGATCCCGGCCGTGATGTGGCCTTCAGTCGCCTATATTGTGGATCAATCCAAACTAGGGACCGCGTACGGTCTGATGACCATGATCCAGAACATTGGCCTATTCGGGTTTAACCTGATGGTCGGCTGGGCCAACGATTACAGCCATGCCGGCCCCGATCATCCGAGTGGCTACAATCTTGGCATGTGGATTTTTTCCATCCTGGGTTTCTTAGGCTTGACTTTCGCGTTCCTGCTTCGGCAGCGCGAACTGGGGCCGCATGGGCATGGTCTGGAGACCATCACCACAAGCCATAAATGACGGTTTCGGCGATGACAAATTTACCAATTTCCGAAGATCGCGACTCTAAATTCGGGATCGGGTTTATAGCTCGGGGAGGCAGGCTGCTCAACCCCGGTCAGGCAAAGGATTTCCGCTCATGAAGCATCTCATCCGAGTATCCCAAGATCGGTAGAATGCCTCTGATATTCTGAATATGGGGATTACTTTCGTGCCACCGCGACGGCCCGCAAGCCATACAACGCAAAGATAGTTAGCCGCATCTCACGGGGTGCGGCCGGAAAAGGCAACTTGACCGACCCAGCACAGCGACAGGGCAACGATCCGAACGAAGCCGAGCTCATCGAGCGAGCCAAGCAGGGGGACGCCCAGGCGTTCCAGGCTCTCTACGACAAGCACAAGCGGCGCGTTTACTCGCTCTGTTTGCGCATGACCGCGAACACGGCCGAGGCCGAAGATTTGACCCAGGAAGCGTTCCTGCAGCTTTACCGCAAGATTGGAACGTTTCGCGGCGAATCGGCGTTTTCGACCTGGCTGCACCGGCTGTCGGTGAATGTGGTGCTGATGCAGTTGAGAAAAAAAAGTCTCCCGGTGGTTTCGCTGGAAGAGACCACGCAGGGCGGCGAAGAAGATACCCCGAAGAAAGATTTCGGGGCAGAAGATTTGGCTTTGGCCGGATCCATCGACCGGCTGCAGTTGCAGAAAGCGGTCGACGATCTCCCTCCCGGCTACCGTACGATTTTTGTTCTTCACGACGTTGAAGGTTACGAACATAATGAGATCGCAACGATCGTGGGGTGTTCGATCGGCAACAGCAAGTCGCAGCTGCACAAAGCACGGATGAAGCTGCGCGATCTGCTCAAGCTGCAGCGAGCCGAAAAGGCCGAGCAGTCTTGAGTTCGATACGAAGACAAGTGATCCGGCGCAGACCGGACACGGCAGTAACCTTGGCAGAGGCGCAACACTGCAAGCTAGCTTGAATTGGCGGTTACACTGATTCAAGGCTTGGGGAGAGCAGTATGAATTGCGTTGAGTTGCACGCCAGCCTGGCGGAGATCGAAGACGGCAGCGGCGCCGAACAACGGGCTCATCTGAAGACTTGCCCGGAGTGCTCGGCTCTGGTTGCGGAATTGAATCTCATCGCCTCCGCAGCGACTGAACTGCGCGGGGCGGAGGAACCTAGTCCCCGCGTCTGGAATTCCATCGAAATTGCGTTGCGGCAGGAGGGACTGATTCGCCCTCGGCGTGCGAGCCGTTCCCTTCTGCCTTCGATCAGCAGCCGCTGGGTGTGGGCGCGTTGGATGGTCCCTGCAGCCGCCGTCCTACTGATTGCGGTGGGCCTGTATGTTCGCCAGCATTCGCGGTCCCAGCCAATCGCGAGCAATCCAGCGCCGGCTTCCGATATGGCCATTGTTGGCCTCAACGACGACGATCTTTTGCAGGAAGTGGCGCAGCTATCGCCCGCCATGCAGGCGCAGTACACCGACAACCTGCGGCACGTCAACCAGTACATTCAGGACGCCAAGACTATCGTCGCTGAAAATCCCAACGATGAAGAAGCTCGCCGTTCTCTGATGGAGGCTTATCAGGAAAAGGCCATGCTTTTTGACTTGGCGATGGATCGTTCTTTGCCATAAAGTAGGGCAGTTCTCGGCCGCCCAGCGGGGCGCTGCGCGGACCGACAGGGACATTCGAGGAATCTTAATGAGTGGGCGCACAATTCAACTTGTAGTCGTGGGCGCGATGCTGGCCGGGTCGCTGGTCGCCGAGACGCACAAGGATTATCACTTTAACGTCGGGCCCAAGTCGGGACTTTCCGTCAACAATCCCTACGGCTCGATCTCGGTCAAGCCATCGACGGGCAACGTCGTTGTAATCAATGCCGTACTCGCGTCCGACAAAGTTGAAGTGGATAACAACTTGGTTGGCAATCGCGTCGAGATTCAGTCGCACCTGCTGCCCGGCGCCGATGCCCAGTCCGGCCGCGTGGACTATGAAATCCTGGTGCCCTCCGACGCTAGCATCACGTTGCACTCCAGCACCGGGCCTCTACGCGCCGAAAGACTTCACGGCGACGTGACCCTGGAAGGCTCTGCTGCCACCGTGGAGATCCGTGACATTACTGGGAGCCACGTGCACGTGAAAACTCTGAACGGTCCGGTCACACTCACCAACGTTCAGGACGGGCACGTCGAAGTGGACTCCCTGAGCGGAGAAGTTACACTGAACGGCGTCACTGGTCCCCTGGTGCAGGTAATTTCGACCAGTGGCAGCATCAACTACATTGGCGACTTTGGCGACCGCGGCGAATACCGCCTGACCAGCCATAGCGGAAACATCGAAGCCACCGTCCCGGAATCGACCTCGGCCGACGTGAGTGCGCGCTCGGTGCGCGGTGAAGTCCACGACGACATTCCTCTCCAACCCAAAACGCACACCTGGTTCGTCATCAAAGAGGGAAGTGCCTTCTGGGGTACCATGGGCCGAGCCGCAGTGTCATCGACCGTGGTGCTGCGCAGCTTCAGTGGTAAAATCCACCTCAGAAAACGCACCTCAAGATAAACCACGGCAGCTAGAAGCTGACTTTTGAAGAAGGGTTCTGGCAAAACCGCGAACGCCAAGCGACGCATACGTGTGCGGCCCAAACGGCCGGCCGCGATGCCCGCCGGTCTTGCTGGCAATTCCGTCTTCCTGGTTGGCTTCATGGGAGCCGGGAAAACCAGCGTCGGGCGCGCCCTCGGGCAGCGGCTGAATTGGATCTTTGAAGATCTCGACGACCGCATCCAGGCCCGGGAAGGGCGTACGTTGGCAGAAATTTTTCGGGATGCGGGAGAATCCGAGTTCCGGCGAGCCGAACACGCGGCCTTGCAGCATGTGCTCGAGGAGCTAAGCGGGGGGAGCGCGAGAGTTATAGCCTTGGGCGGCGGCGCCTTTGTGCAGAAAGAGAATGCGGCCCTGCTGAAAGCATCCAGCGTGCCCACGGTTTTTCTGGACGCGCCGGTCGAGGAATTGTGGCAGCGCTGTTGTACGCAGGCAACTGAAACCGGGGCAGAACGTCCGTTGCTGCGCAGTAGGGAGCAGTTTCGCAAGCTCTATCAGGCTCGGAGCCGAAGCTACTCGAAGGCATCGCTAAGAATTCAAACTGGCAGCCGCCCAGTGGAAACGATCGTGGCCGAGATCGCGAAAGCGTTGGGCCTGAAAGAAATCGCGCTACGCACCGAACAAGGAGAAGTCGAGTGAAGGTCGATACAACCATGCGCCGTGCCTTGGCTCTGATTCTGGCCACTTCCCTTGCGGCCTTCGCCAGTGCCCGCGCCTCCGACAAAAAAGACAAAGCGAAACCGGCGGCCAACCAGACTGTTGACTCCGGCTCGTTCGGAATCTTCATCAAGGGCCAGCGCGTCGCCACCGAAACCTTCAACATCGAGCTGCAAAGCGGCAATAGCGTTGTCAGATCGCAACTCAAGGAAGCGGCCGGAGGAGACTCCGCCAGTCAGAAGTCGGATCTGGAAATGACTTCCAACGGCGAGTTGCTGCGCTACGAATGGAGCCAGTCCTCCGGGGGTTCGCTGAGCGTATTTCCCGACAACGAATTTCTGAAGGAGCGGATCACCTCTTCCGCCACGGCGAAACCCGCCGAGCAGGCCTTTCTGTTGCCGAGCAGCTCCCCGATTCTTGACAACAATTTCTTCATTCACCGTGAAGTTCTGGCATGGAAATATCTGAATGCAGTCTGCCAGCCGGCGGGCGGCGACACGAAATGCCGGCAGGAGTCGGCGGACTTCGGAACCCTCGTCCCGCAAGACCGGACTTCAATGAGCGTCCGCATGTCACTCGCGGGGAAAGAGAAAGTCACGATTCGCGGTACGGAGCGGGAACTGCTGCGATTGAACCTTCATGGCGAGCAATTCGACTGGGCACTTTGGGTAGACGAGAAAGACCATTTCAAGCTCATACGCGTGGCGATTCCTGCCGATGACACGGTAGTGGACCGGGATTAAGGCTGTGCCTGCCCGGCGGCAGTATCGAGATTGCCCTGGAAAACTTATTGCTGCTGACTGACTCACGAACGGCGCGGTCTCTGGTCACGGTGCTGCTGTTCGCGCTGGGGCTGGGGTTTCTTTATGTGGCTCGGGCCACTCTGATTGCATTCCTGTTTGCCATCTTCTTTGCCTATTTGATGAGCCCGCTGGTCAGCCGCCTCGAAAAAGTGTTGCGCGGGCGCGAACGGGCCATCGCCGTGATCTACATTCTGCTGCTCGTGCTGGTGGTGGTCTTCTTTGTGCTGGTGGGCCCGAAGGTCACGCGGGAAGGCGCGAAGCTGGGACAGTCCTTGCCCGCTCTGCTGAACCAACTGAGTTCCGGTCAAATCGCGGAGCAACTCGGCGCCGAACACGGCTGGAACGAGAAGTCTACCCAACTCGTTCAGGCGTTCCTGGTTAGCCACAGCGCCGAGATCACCGACTTGGCGCAGCGCATCGGCTTGCGTGTGGCCGACGTCGCCAAACAAGCGTGGCTATTCTTCGTGGTGCCGCTGTTGTCCATCTTCTTCCTGAAAGATGGCCGCGCCTTCAGCGACATCCTGATCTCCACCATCCAGTCGCGCCCGCAGCGCGAGTTTCTGGAAAACGTGCTCAATGATTTGAACCAGATGCTGGCCCACTTCATCCGCGCTCAACTAACGCTGGCCGCGCTGACGCTGGTCATGTACTCGACGGTTCTCGGAGCGATGAGGGTTCCTTACGCGCTGGTTCTGGGCACCCTGGGCGGAGTCCTGGAATTTGTTCCTGTGGTCGGCCCGCTGGCCGCCGCCCTGGTCATCGTGACCGTGGCCCTGCTGATGAGCTACAAACACTGGCTGATCCTGATCATTTTTCTCGGCATCTGGCGCCTGCTTCAGGACTACGTTTCTTCGCCCCGCATCATGGGCGAGAGCATGGAACTTCATCCTCTGGCAGCGATCTTCGGCGTGATGGCCGGAGGGGAGGTCGCCGGCATTCTGGGCGTCTATCTTTCCATCCCGGTGATGGCCAGCCTGCGCATCGTCTTCCGCCGCTGGCGCTTGTATGCTGAAAAGAAGAAGTTCGGCCCCCTGACGGAATATCCGTTTCGCAGCCAGGAAACGCACCGCCCTTAGTGACTCAGCCGCGAGGCGGCGCAAGAATGAGGCCCACAGCTTGCCGTGAGCTTGCCGAAGGGCCGTAAGACGCGGGTCGTCACCAGAAAATCAGCAAGCCCCGGAAGGGGCGAAAGAAAACCCTGCCAGCCTCGAATGGCTTGGCAGCGTATTTCCAACAGCACTACTGTCCCGCCCCGGCTCCCGGCCACCTTCTCCAGCGCGACCTTGCGCAAGAACTCGGCTGCGGCCTCCGGCAGAACCGTATTGATGAACATCCCCGACCCTAGCTCGAAACCGGCCACGCGCGTCAGCCGCGGGATCACGCTGACATACCAGTGAAAGTACCGTGCTCCGGCATACTCCGCCGGGCCACTGCGCACGGTAAAGTTCAAGTCAGGATTCTCCAGGCCGACGTAGATCTTTGCCAGCAGCGTCCGCAGAACGCGCGCCAGATCGACGACTTCCGTTTCCGAGATGTCGCCGAAGCTGGCCATGTGGCGCAGCGGGAAAATGTGCGTGGCAAACGGCGTGGCGGACGCGAACACCTCCATCGCCACACAGCGCTCGCTCTTCAGCGCCACCCGCGTCTGGTCTTCTACCGCGCGCTCCACCATGTAGCAGAACATGCATTCCCCTGCATCGTCATAGTGGCGCAGGCCTTCGAACCGGCGGTGCCGCACCTGGCTCGGGATCACCGGGTCGCAATCAGCTGCGACTGCGGATGTTGCAAGCTCGCCCCCGCATCCGTTCCGTGATTCTTGAAAATCGTGATGTGGTTCACGCGATGGTCCAGGCTCAGTGCGATGTAGCGTTCTTTGTAGACGCGCAGGATGCTGGCCACATGCGCATCGGACAACAGCCCCATGTAGCGGGAGCGGTCCGGACTGTCGATGATGACTTCGTGAAAACCAAACCAGCGATGCGCCGCCGCAGGTGCATCGCCGACCAAATTCCACCTTCCCCGGGACCGAAATCCCCGGCGGAAGTGGTCCTCCTTTCGCTACTTGCGGACTCTCACGCTCACGTCAGAAGCTGGAATTGTCATTCCAACCCTCGAGCCACTGCGAGGGCGGAGGAATCTGCTTTCCCCGACTGTTATAGAATTCCAAGTATCCTATGAGCCGCAAAATTCCCATTGGTATTCTCGGTGCCACCGGCATCGTCGGACAAAGATTCATCCAGATGCTGGAGCACCATCCGTGGTTCGAAGTAGCTTGGCTGGCCGCTTCCGACCGTTCCGAAGGCAAGGTCTACGCCGAGGCCGCGCGTTGGCGTCTCAAAACGCCGATTCCGTCCGCCGTGGCCGGGATGGCCGTTTCGCCGGCCACTCCCGAAGGCGCGCCGAAGATTATTTTCGCCGCCCTAGACGCCTCCATCGCCGCCGAACTTGAGCCCCGTTTCGCCGACGCGGGCTGCGCCGTGGTCTCGAACTCGAGCGCGCTGCGCATGCAGGAAGACGTGCCGCTGGTCATCCCTGAAGTCAATGGCGGACACATCAAGCTGATCGACACTCAATCCTGGCGCAAGAAATCCGGTGGCTACGTCGTCACCAACCCCAACTGCTCGGCGATCGGCCTCGTCCTTGCTCTGGCGCCGTTGCACCAGCAATTCGGCCTCGAGACCGTCATGGCCGTGACCATGCAGGCCGTGAGCGGCGCGGGATATCCCGGCGTGGCCTCGCTCGACATCCTCGGTAATGTCATCCCTTACATCCGCAACGAAGAAGAAAAGATGGAAGAGGAGACCAAGAAGCTGCTCGGCCAGCTCAACGGCTCCAAAGTCATTCCCGGTGACTTCGCGATGAGCGCGCAATGCAACCGCGTCGCCGTCGAAGACGGCCACACTGAATCGATTTCCATCCGCCTGAAGAAGAAAGCCAAGCCGCAGGAAATCATCGCGGCGTGGAACGGCTACCGCGCCGAGCCTCAGCAACTGAAACTGCCCAGCGCTCCCGCGCGCCCCGTCGTCTATCTCGAAGCCGCCGACCGTCCGCAGCCGCGCTTCGACGTCGACATGGGTGCCGGCATGACCACTGCGGTCGGACGTCTCCGCCCCTGCGGCGTGCTTGACTGGAAATTTACCGTGCTCTCGCACAACACCATCCGCGGAGCGGCCGGCGCCGCCCTCCTCAACGCCGAATTGCTCAAAGCCAAAGGCTATCTGGAATGAAGCGCACACCAGGTCGGCGCGGTACTCTCACGTCTTCCAGAAGGCCACGCCGATGATCGTCATGAAGTTCGGCGGCACTTCCGTCGAAGATGCCAAGGCTATCGACCGCGTCGCCTCCATCGTCGAAGGCCGCCTGACGCAGAAGCCCGTGGTCGTCGTCAGCGCGATGGCCAAAGTCACGGACACTTTGCTGACCATGGCCAAGGCGGCCGGAGCGGGCGAGCGCAAGACCGCGCTCAAGCTTTGCCGCTCTCTCCAGGAACGCCACTACAATACCGCCAGTGAACTGCTGGGCACCGCACGCTTCACCGAATTCCACTCCGAACTGGGCATGGATTTCGAATCGCTCGACGAACTTTTACGCGGCATTTCCGCCGTGGGCGAAATCACTCCCCGCACGACCGACTACGTCGCCGCCTTCGGCGAGATGCTTTCCAGCAAAATTGTCGCTGCCGCCTTCGCCGCCCGCGGCCTCAATGGGGCCCACGTCGACTCCCGTGACGTGCTGATCACCGACAGCGCCTACACGCAGGCCGTTCCGCAATATGAAGAGACGAATACCAAACTTCTGGAAAAAGTTCAGCCGCTGCTGACCGCCGGACAAGTCCCAGTGCTGGGCGGCTTTATCGGCGCTAATCGCGCTGGCATCACCACGACCATCGGACGTGGCGGTTCCGATTTCTCCGCCGCCATCTTCGGCGCTGGCTTGGGCGCCGACCGCATCGAAATCTGGACCGACGTCGACGGCATCCTGACCACCGATCCCCGAATCTGTCCCGAGGCGCGGCGGATCAAGGTCATCAGCTTCGATGAGGCCGCCGAACTCGCCTACTTCGGCGCGAAAGTCCTGCACCCGGCAACGGTCCTACCGGCCATCCAGAAAAATATTCCCGTCTACGTGCTGAACTCGCGCAATCCGTCTTGCGAAGGCACCCGCATCACCACGCGCGCCCCCCAGGGCAAAAACATTTTCAAGGCCATCGCCGCCAAGAAGCGCATCACCATTGTTGACGTGGCCGCGCCCCGCATGCTGCTGGCTCACGGATTTCTGCGCTCGATCTTCGAAGCCTTCGACCGCCACAAAGTTTCCATCGACGTGGTCTCGACCTCGGAAGTCAGCGTTTCCCTGACCGTCGACTCCAATCAGGCGATTCCCGCGCTGGCGGCCGATCTCGCCAAACTGGCCGACGTAAAGTACGAAGGCCGCAAAGCCATCGTCTGCCTGGTCGGCGAAAACCTGCGCGACACACCCGGCATCGCAGCCCTGGTTTTTCGCGAACTCGCCGACAAGAAGATCCGCATGATCTCGCAAGGCGCCTCGGAAATTAACCTGACCTTTGTGATTGAAGAAGACGAAGTTCCCGACGTGATCCAGCGCCTACACAAAACGTTTTTCTCGGAACTGGACCCAGAAATATTCGCATAATGTCACGCGTACCCGGCTTCCCTGTGTCCTCCGTGTCCTCTGTGGTTAAATCTCTTTGGTATCCGAGCATGAATATTCTGATCCTAGGCCGCGGCAAAACGGGATCGCTGGTGGCGGAGATAGCCGCGGAGCGCAAGCATCAAGTCCACGTAGCCGGCTCCAAAGAGAATGCCGCCTCCGCCGCGCTCACGGCGGAAACGCTCCACGACATCGACGCCGTCATCGACTTCACCACACCGCACTGCGTCCTAGCGAATATCGAAGCCTGCGTGAAGACTGGCAAGAATATGGTCGTCGGCACCACGGGCTGGTACAAAGAACTCGATCGCGTGCGCAACCTGGTCGAGCAGCACACAACCGGATTCGTCTACGCCGCGAACTTCTCGGTTGGCGTAAATCTCTTCTTCGACGTTGCCCGCGCCGCCGCTGAAGCACTGCGCCACGATTACTCCGGTCAGATTTTCGAGCGTCACCACGTCCACAAGAAAGATGCCCCCTCCGGCACCGCCATCGCGATCCAGCAAGTGATCCGCGAGGCCAGCGGCCAAAACGAAGGCCTGGAGATCACCTCCTTCCGCGAAGGCGACGTCGTCGGCTTGCACGAGGTCGTCCTCGAATCCCCCGCAGACCGCATTTATCTCTGCCACGACGCCAAATCCCGCCGTGGCTTCGCCGAAGGCGCTGTACGCGCCGCCGAGTGGCTCGCTGGAAAAAAAGGTTTCCACGATTTCAAGGACGTGTGGCGGGAACTATAGGCATGTAAATGTGGGGACAGCCGCCCTCGGCGCGTTGAGCAACGCTCGACAGATTGTGGACTCTCCCCGAGTTTTCCATCCCTCCTCACTCGCGCTATCCTATTCCCATGCAACTCCGTGGCTGTGGCACCGCGCTCGTAACTCCGTTTCATCAGGACGGCTCCATCGACGACACAGCCCTGCGCAATCTGGTCGCATGGCAGATCGAGTCCGGCATTGATTTTCTCGTTCCCTGCGGCACCACCGGTGAGACTCCTACTCTGACCCACGATGAATGGCTATTCGTGATCGACACGACCATCGAGGTCGTCGCCGGGCGCATCCCCATCGTCGCCGGAGCGACTTCCAACGCCACGCACGATGCCGTCGAGAAGGCCAAAGAGATCGCCGCGCGCCCCGGAGTCAATGCCATCCTCACCGCGTCGCCCTACTACAACAAGCCCACGCAGGAAGGCCAGTACCGCCATTTCAAGGCGATCGCCGAGGCGGTCGGCGACAAGCCCGTCATTCTTTACAACGTGCCCGGACGCACCGCAGCGAACCTCGAACCCGCAACGCTGGCGCGCCTCGCCGAGATTCCCAACATCGTGGGCGTGAAGGAAGCCAGCGGCAACATGACTCAGATTGCTGAGGCCATCAACGCCGTGCCCGATCATTTTCTAGTGTTCTCCGGAGACGACGCCGTCACACTGCCGGTCATCGCTCTCGGCGGCGTCGGCGTGATCTCGGTAGCCGGCAATGAAATTCCGCATGAAATGGCGTCCCTCACCCGCGCCGCGCTCGCGAACGACTGGACCACCGCGCGTACCTTGCTCCGCAAATATCTTCCGCTGATGCAAGCCAACTTCATCGAATCGAGCCCGCTGCCCGTGAAGGCTGTCCTCGCGATGATGGGCAAAATCGAAGAAGTCTATCGCCTGCCTCTGCTCCCCATGCGCCGCGACACGCGCTCGCGCGTGCAGAAAATCGCCACCGAAGTTGGACTGATCGCCAAGCCCGCCGGACCCGCGCCTGAAGCCGCAGATTTTTTCATCTACGAAAACTGGGCCGCCGGCCCGCGCAAGATTGTCCTGCACCGCGGCTCCTGCGGCCAATGCAGTCACGGCAAAGGACGTCCCGCCGGCCACGACGTCAACCACGCACGTTGGCACGGCCCCTACGCCACGCTGTCCGAGGCCCGCGAGACGGCCCACGCTATGACGGGCGTCCTGATCCGCAGCGAGTGCAAATGCGTGTGAAGTCAGAAGTGTGAAGTCAGAAGTGTGAAGTCAGAATGCAGAAGTGAGATTGGGCACTCTCTTCTGCATTCTGACTTTTGACTTCTGCATTTCCTTTATACTTTCCTCCGAATGCAATCCCTGAAATCCTCCATCGAGCGCCTCGCCTCCCTGGGCGAAGTCGAACACGATCCCGACGCGCGCAAGACGTTTCTCGAATTCCGCGACCAACTCACACAAGGCAAAATCCGCGCCGCCGAAAAAATCGGGAGCGAAAAAGACGCCCGCTGGACCGTCAACGCCTGGGTCAAGCAAGGCATTCTCCTCGGATTCCGCCTCGGCGAACTCGCAGACATGACCTCCGGCCTCTCCTTCGTCGACAAAGACACCTTCCCTGCCCGCCAGTTTTCGATCGCCGACCGCGTGCGCCTCGTGCCCGGCGGTTCGTCGGTGCGCACCGGAGCCTACGTCGCGCCGTCCGTCATCTGCATGCCGCCCATGTTCATCAACGTGGGCGCCTACGTAGACGAAGGCACCATGATCGACTCGCACGCGCTGGTCGGCTCCTGCGCGCAGATCGGCAAGCGCGTGCACCTGAGCGCCGCCGCGCAGGTTGGCGGAGTTTTGGAGCCCATCAACGCCGCCCCCGTCATCATCGAGGACGACGTGCTGGTCGGCGGCAACTGCGGCATTTATGAAGGAACTCTGGTGCGGGCACGCGCGGTCCTGGGTGCAGGCACAATTCTGACGCGATCGACGCCGCTGTACGACCTGGTCCGCGGCGAAGTCTACCGCGCCACCCCCGACGCGCCGCTGGAAGTTCCGGAGAATGCCGTGGTCGTCCCCGGCTCGCGCGCCGTAAAAAAGGGCGCCGCCGCAGAATGGAATCTCTCGCTCTACACCCCGGTCATCGTGAAGTACCGTGACGAAAAAACCGACCGAGGCATCGAGTTGGAAGACTGGCTCAGGTAGAAGATCGGTCAAAGGCCCCAAGAACAGTTTGCGACGTTCCGCCATCGTTCGGCAGAAACCCGAAACCTCGCTTAGATTTCGGCCCTATAATCCCTAGAAGTGACCTTCTGGACGTGGTTACGAGCGATCATCACAAACAGGACCAATGGCTGCAAGATATTGAGGCGCGGCAGCGCAATATCGTGTTTCCAGACACGATGCAGAACGAGACGCGATTCTGGCGCAACTTAGGGAAGCGGCCTTTCACTACCTCAACCAAAGTTGGCCTAGCACTCCTGGCAATGCTTGGTTGGGGTTCTTCGCGCGCCTCCTGGTTGCGACCATCCAGGGAGGAGTAACTTGGGCGTTCGCGCTGGGAATGCTTCTGCTTTGGGCGCCACTCTTCGCCGTTATCGCTTGGGCCACTCGCCGCAGTCTCCGCAATATTCAGAATGCTCGACGAGCCCTTAGGACCCCGAAACTCTGAGACGCACGCGCCTGGCAGCACCACTAATTCCAGGGGAATTGAAAATTGGCTGGTGATTTACCCAGTTATTCCGGTCACGGAATGTCATCTGCCTTAGATTTAGTGAACCTCAACCCCCAACTTCCCCGCCCCGTTCGACGTAACTTGGATCTGCCCCAGCTTCCGAATTACAGCATTCGCTTGCTCTAAAGCTTCGGCGCCATACGTGCTCGTAATCCCCACCACCTTCATCCCGCCCGCGCGCGCCGACTGAATCCCCGCCGGCGCATCCTCGACGACCAGACAGTCCGCCGGATCGAAACCCAGCCGCTCCGCCCCCTTCAAATACGGCTCGGGATGCGGCTTCCCATGCGTGACATCGTCGGACGTGACCAGAACTTCAGGAACCGGCAATCCGCAATAACGCAAGCGGTTTGTGGCAAGCAGCCTCGAACCCGACGTCACCACGCCCCACCGCTGCTCCGGAATCGATCTCACTAGATCAACCGAGCCGGGCATGACCGTGACTCCCCGCTGATCGCTCGCCTCATGATTCTCGATTGCCCTGGCCTCAGCCTCGGCGTCCAAATGCGGCGCCACGCGCCGGATCACCTCCAGCGTGCGCACTCCATGGGCAATCGCCATGACGGCATCTCCGTCGACTCCCTTTCGCCGCGCCCACTCCCGCCACTCGCGGTCCACCGCGCGCGTCGAGTCGACCAGCACTCCGTCTAGATCAAAAAGAATGGCTGAGCAAGAAAAGGTAGGCATCTTTCAATATTTAAGCACAGAAGAGTAGCGCCGCCTGTCCCGGCGACTGTCCGCAGGCGTCCCCGCCCGCCGCGCCGAATGTAAAGGTACCGTGACGGGCTTCCCGCAGCCGCTCCATGGCTCCGATTCGTTGGAGTGCTAGCGCCCAGTCGCCGGAAGAATCTCCTGAGCGTGTTGAATTCTCTGCTGCGTCCGCTCCCTCTGCGCCACATGCCGCTGCCGAAAATGCAGCTTGGCACGCTCTCCCCAGGCCCGCACGAACCAGTAATTCAGTCCCGCGCCGATCGCCGCGCTGGCCAGCGGAATCACGCGCCCCGCCCACTTCTCCACGACTTCGACGCTGGCTTTCGCCGCAATCCTTTGGATGACGCGCGGCACAAATCTGTTGACCACTTCTTTCTCCAGTAACTCGCGGCTGATGTCGACTCCCGCAGCGCTGGCCGCCGCAATCCACAGTTCGGCGATGTCATCGTCCGTCTTGAACTCGAATCCATACACCAGGCTCAACTTCTCGATGGTCCGCATTGTGATCGCCGAAAGGATGCCGAGATCCGGCACGATCGTGATCAACCCGCCCAACCCGAATCCCGCTCCCTCGACCGCCGCTACCTTCATGCCGCTGCGGATCACCGAGTCCGCCACGGCATCGATTTCGCCGATTTCGAGTGAATACACGCCATGATAGCCGCTAATCGGCATGCGATATCCCGCCCGCAGCTGCAACAGGAACTTGTCGGGATCCACGCGCACCGTCGAGTAGGCGCGCGTCAACCCGCGCACCATCCCCGCCTCCATTCGCCGCCGAAGCCACGATTTAGCTTGCTCGGCCATTGCTTCCACCTTACCGCACGGGGAGCGAGAAAGCCATCCGGAGGACAGGCTCTCAGCTCTCAGCTCTCAGCTCTCAGCTCTCAGCTCTCAGCCCCCGGCTCTCGGCTCTGCGCCGGCTACCCACCGTGCCAGCATAGTTTCGGGAAGGGCAAGGCTTCAGCCGTGCCGCAAGCCTCCCAAAAGATGCGGGCTTTAGCCCTTGAGGATTCTCGCTGCTCGTCTTAATTGCTGAACCTTAGATGCAAGTGCGCGCCCCGCAGCCGATGCTTGTTCACTCGTTACTCGGTACTCGGGACTCGCTCCCTGTGCTAGCATCATCCTTACTCAATGCCAACTGGAAAACTGCAGATTATCCCCCTCGGGGGCCTGGGCGAGTTCGGCATGAACTGCATGGCCGTCCGCTGGGGTGACGACATCATCGTCATCGACGCCGGACTTATGTTTCCCGAAGCCGAGCTTCTCGGCGTCGACATCGTGGTCCCCGACATTTCATATCTCGTCGAGAACCGCCAGCGCGTGCGCGGAATTATTCTGACCCACGGCCACGAAGACCACATTGGCGCGCTGCCCTGGATGCTCTCCGAACTCAAAGTCCCCGTCTGGGGAACCGAGTTCACGCTCGCCTACGTCGAGGACAAGCTCGAGGAGCACGATCTGCTCGACGACGCCGACCTGCGCGAAATGCGTCCCAACGAGCGCTTCAAGGTAGGACCATTCACCATCCATCCCATCCAGGTGACGCACAGCCTGGTCGATTGCGTCGCGCTGGCTGTCCACACGCCACTCGGCGTCATCATCCACACCGGCGATTTCAAGGTCGATCCGACGCCCACCGACAACAAACTCTTCGACCTGCACACTTTCGCGGAGTACGGCAAGAGCGGCGTGCTCGCCCTGTTTCAGGATTCCACCAACGTCGAGCGCAAGGGATACACCCCCAGCGAACGTGCAGTTCGAAGAAAGTTCGACGAAGTTTTCGCCCACACCAAGCGCCGTCTTTTCATCTCGTGTTTTTCGTCGTCCATCCATCGCATCAATCTCGCGGTCCAACTCGCTCACGAGCACGGACGCAAAGTCGCCTTCCTCGGCCGCTCCATGAACAATTCCGCCGAGATTGCCGAAGACCTCGGCTACATCGAAGTGCCCGACGGCCTGGTCATCAATCCCGGCGAGATGAAGAATTTTCCCCCGGAAAAAGTTTGTGTGCTCATCAGCGGCACGCAGGGCGAGCCCATGTCGGCCCTGTCCCGCGCCGCCGTCGACAATCACAAACACGCCAAGATCGAAAAAGGAGACACGGTCGTCCTCTCCTCGCGCATCATTCCGGGCAACGAAAAAACCATTTACCGGATGATCGACCACCTGTTCCGCCGCGAAGCCCACGTCATCTACGAAGACGGAACTTCGCCGCCCATCCACGTCAGCGGACACGCCAGCCAGGAAGAACTCAAACTCATCATCAACCTGGTCAAGCCGCGCTACTTCACTCCCATCCACGGCGAATACCGCCAGTTAAAGCTGCATGCCGAGATGGCCGGAGCCATGCACAGTTCCGTCGGCAAAGTCATGTTGATCGAGAGTGGAGACGTTCTCGAATTCGACGAGCTCGGCGCCCGCAAAACCGCCCGCATCAAAGTGGGCCGCGTCTGCATCGACTCCGGCTCGCGCACCGATGTGGTTGAGGATCTGATCATTAAAGACCGTCTGCACCTCAGCGAAGACGGCATCGTCCTGCCCATCATCGCCATTAATAAGTTGTCGGGAGATGTGGAATCCGCGCCGGAAATCGTGACCCGCGGCTTCAACCCCGGCGATGACGGCCTGATGGAAGGTGCCAAGCGCATCGTCGAAGACACGCTCGCTCATTCCAGCGACGAGGAGAAAAGCGACTACGGCGTGATCAAGGAAAAAATCCGCGCCGACCTCAAGCGCTACATCTCCAAACAAACCCAAAAGCGCCCACTGATCATGCCGGTAATTTTGGAAATCTAGCCGGCTCATGTGGGGACAGCCGCCTCGGCTGTCCGGCCAGTACAAAGCCCGGCGGCGAAGCCTCACCCATCGCGCATACTATTTCGGCCCCGTTCCAGCCTGCCCATGCGTCTCCGCCGCCCGCGAAACCACCCGCGGATCCGCATAGAGTTTCCGCAACGCCTCCGCATCCGCCGACTCCCCCCTGCCGACGGCACCTGCGGCAGGGACAGCCGCCCCCGCCGACTCTGCCCCCAACAAGAACCACGCCCAGCCCGTCTGTTGCGTGAAAAATGAAGGATCCGGAACCTTTCCAGCAACCTCGACCCCAATCACCTTACCCACCCCCGTGTTCGCCAGAAACGTATCCATGCGAAAGCGTGAGTTGAAGTTCTCGACATTCAAAGCCAGAGCGTCCACGTAGAGCAGACCCGGAAAATAGTCGTTGTACGCCCCCGTCGCGTTCGGCCCAAATCCCGGAGGCGCCGCGCTCCACACCCAGACGAGATTATGCAGGCCATCGTGATTCACCATGCGATCGAATAGCTGTCGGTAAAGCGCTGCCGAGCCGCGCGCCCCCTTACGTCCAGCCCACCAGAATTCCTTCCCATTCGACTCGGGATAAGGCTGCCACAGCACCGCGACCTTCGACACCTGCAACTGCTTTAGATACTGGGCAACGTCATCCACCTGCACACACCAGCGCTTGTACAAATCCGTGTCCGGCGTCATCAGTTCGTTCCATTCAAAATCCGTCAACTGCCCGCCGACGCTCTGTTCCCGACTGCTCGGTTCATCGTCGGTAGGCCGGGTCGGGCGCCAGCTCAAACTCACGAGCGCGTGTTGCTTAGATTGCCGTTTCGCCTCTTCGATAATCGCTTCTCGCGCCGTGCCAACCTCGATCCCATCTTCTTTCGTGATCCCGAATTCCACCCCATAAATCGCCGGAGATCTCCCCGTCACCTGCGTCACGTGCTCGTTCGATGCCGCAATCGCCTGCGCGCCATTTTCCTGCCCGCTGAGCACGCTCTGCCTCGAAACGCTGTAAAGCCTCGCCAGCAGCGCCTTTGCCTCGGTCGACACAGAAACAGTCACCGGTTCCGCAGTCGCCCCCCCCCGACCCCTTCCGCATCGCGTCCATCGCCTCACCGAGCCGCGGATCACCGCGGTTCAGCATGTCCGGACTATCGAACACTTCGCGCAGCTTCTCCGTCGGATTAAGAATCTCCGCGAGCCCGGCCCAGATCATGAAATAAGTCCACTTGGGCTGAGCCTTCAACACATCCAGACTCGGAACGCCTCCGACTTCCGCCAAAGCAATCGGCTTCTCCCCGGCCAGGGCCAGCACGTCGTTGTAATAGTTCTGCTTGAACTCGCCATAATTGTCGACGCTCGGCAAATCCACGTACTCGGCTCCAGGAAAGTAGTCCGCAAACGTCCCCGCATTCCCGCTCGGAGAATTGACGTTCCACACCCACACCAGATTGTCGAGTTTGTGATAGTTCACAAAACGGTCGTATAGCTGCCGGTAAAGTGCCGCCGACCCGTTCTTCCCCGGCCGCCCGCCCCACCAAAACCAATTCCCGTTCATTTCGTGATAGGGACGGAACAGCACGGCGACATGCGCATCCCGCAACTGCGCCAGATACCCGGCAATCACATCCACTTGCGCACACCACCGCCTATACAAATCCGTCCCGGGAGTCAGCAGCTCTTTCCACTCGAAATCGGTCAAATGTCCCTGCACGCTGTCGCGAAACCCAACCGGCTCATCGTCGGTGGGACGCACCGCATGCCACGTGAGCGCAATGACCGCGCCATTGCGGTACTGCCGCTCCACTTCCGCAATCATGGCGGGCCGGCCCTCAATCGAATCCTTGTCGTCTCCCGCCGAGAATCCGAAATCCGCCCCAAACAGTCCCGGATACTTCCCCGTCACGTCATAAGTCCGGTCCGTCCAGCGTGAACTTTCATTCGGAAAATTGTGTTGCCCCGTAATCGTGTATCGCCCGGAGATCGAATCCAAATACTCCAGCAGCGCACGCGCTTCAGGCGACGCATGCGGATTCACTGGTGCAGGCCCGGCAGCCGCTGGCGCAACCTGCGCCACGCCAATGGGCACCAGCAATAACAGCAACCATGCGAAACCAGCTACGACTCCAACCCGCCGGTAAATTCTCATTGCCTTTTCCTCACGCCACCCAGTGCTGCTCCCGTCTCCGAACGGTCCTCAGAATACTCCCGGAGATAGTCTTGGTGAAGGATACTGATCACGGACAAGGCCGCCGTCTTACGCCGACTCGGATAAGATAGCGACTGGGTACCGCAAGAGAAATGGGAATCATGATTACGCTCGACGATCTCCACGAGGCGCAGGCCCGCCTGAACGGCATCACCGTTCGCACGCCCCTGATCGAATTCGATCACGCCGATGCCAACCGCCGGCTCTTCCTCAAGCCGGAAAACCAGCAACCCATCGGCGCCTTCAAGCTCCGCGGGGCGTATAACAAGATCGCTTCCCTGTCGCCCGACGACCGCAAGCGGGGCGTCATCTCCTACTCCAGCGGCAATCACGCGCAGGGAGTCGCCTACGCCGCCCGCGCGTTGGGCGTGAAGGCCGTCATCGTCATGCCCAACAACGCTCCTGCCATTAAGCGCGAGGCCACTGCCGCTCTGGGCGCCGACATCGTACTGGTAGGCCCCGGCAGCACCGAACGCCAGCTCAAGGCCGAAGAACTGGCCGCGCAACACGGCTATATCATCGTGCCTCCGTATAACGACGAAAAGATCATCGCCGGCCAAGGCACAATGGGACTCGAGATTCTCGAAGACATGCGCGACGTCGAAACGGTCTTGTCCCCCGTCGGCGGCGGAGGCCTGATCAGCGGTCTCGCCGCAGCGATCAAGCTGAGCAAACCTTCGGTAAACGTCTTCGGCGTCGAACCGGAACTGGCGGCCGACGCCCAAGCCAGCCTGCGCGCGGGCAAGATCGTCCAGTTCCCCGCCGAGCAAGTCACGCGCACCATCGCCGACGGACTACGCACGCAAAGCGTCGGCGCAATCAACTTCGATCACATGCAGTGTTTCGTCGACGGCATCGTCACGGTCAGCGAAAACGAGATTCGCCGAGCTATGAAACTGCTCGCGGCCAATCCCGACACGGTGGCCGAGCCGAGCGGGGCGGTGGCGACCGCCGGATTCCTCTTCCGCGCCGGCCAACTGCCGAAAACAAAGCTGAACGTGGCGATCATCTCGGGGGGAAACATCGAACCGCAGATGCTGAAAGAACTGCAGCAGGGATAGACGTTGCAAGCAGCGTCTCTACAGCCAATAATCGTAGACATGAGACTTCGACTCATTCTTCTCACCATAGCGCTTCTCGTCGTCACACCGCTCGCCTCCGCTCAGGCGCAACGTGGCACTCTCGTCCACGAAGAAACCATCCGCGTATCTCCCAGCGCCGACGCGGCCAAACTCGGCGAGGCTGGCCGCGGACACGAACTCGTCATCATCGAGACCAGCCGCGACTGGACTCACGTGGAAGCCATTCTCCGCGAGCCCAGGAAAGACGCCGACGAAGATGATCCCGGCTCCGAAGGCAAGACCATTACTGGATGGGTCGACAGCAAAGCCCTGGTCAGCTTGACGACGCCCAACGGCGACAAGATTGTTTTCGGTGAAGCCGCCGACTCTGAAGACCAAGCCAGCCGCCGCCGCGGCCGTCGCGACGCCGCCCAAGACGCCATGCGTCTGTACTACCGCGTCTACGACCTGTTTCCGACATCTCCGCTGGCTGCCGAGGGCCTCTACCGCGCTGCCGACATCCGCTGGCAGATCGAGCGCTCCGATGTGCTGACGCGTCCTTCTGCCCGCGAGCGCGACTCCTACATGCGTGGCCAGATCGACGAACAGTGGATGAAGCTGGTGATGAAGAAATTTCCCGGCACCAAGTGGGCTGACCTCGCTGCCTTCCATCTCATCGAAAACAAACTCTGCGGCGACTGGCAAGGTGCGTCCAAGTGCCCGGAAAAAGAGGCCGACATGTACGAGAAGTACGCGAAAGAGCACGAGCAGTCCCCGGCTGCGCCCGAAGCGCTGTACGACGCGGCGTGGCGCCGCTCTGCCCTGATCGAGATCTACAAGACCGAGGCCAACCAGAAAAAATCCGAAGAAGCGAAAATTCGTTCTCTGGAACTGACGCAGAAGATCATCACCCAATATGGACAAAGCGATTGGTCATTGCGCGCTCAGCTGCTGATGTTTTACATTCAACAGGCGATACCAACCTACGGAAACGCGACCGACTAACTTGCCAATCTATCAAGCTATTGTTCTTGCCATCGTCCAGGGCTTCGCCGAGTTTATTCCTGTTTCCAGTTCCGCCCATCTGATCATCGTGCGGCGTTTGCTGGGCTGGAACGAACTTTCGCCCGCCCATGAACTCAGTTTCGATGTCGCCCTCCACTTCGGCACTCTGCTCTCTGTGCTCTTCTACTTCCGGCGCACCTGGTTTCAGATCGTCCGCGCGGCGCTGGGAGGAAAGGTCGTTCGATTCTCCGAGGCTGGCGGATCCGATGCAAACCTCACCGCCGACGAGCAAAAGGAAGAGCGCTTGCTTCTTTGGTTTCTGGCGGCAGCTACGATTCCTGGGGCTATTGCGGGCAAGTTGCTGGAACACTCCGCCGAGGACTACTTCCGCGAGCACATTGTTCTGATCGCCGCCGCGCTGATCGTGGTGGCGCTTCTGATGTGGCTGGGAGAAAAAGTGAGCCGCATGGAAAAACCGTTGACCCGCATATCTCTGACCGATGCTCTGATCGTCGGGCTCGCGCAGGCCGCGGCCCTGATTCCCGGAGTTTCGCGATCGGGTTCGACCATCACCGCTGGCTTGTTTCGCAACCTGACGCGCGAAGCCGCTGTGCGCTTTAGTTTTCTGCTTTCGACGCCGATCATTGCCGGTGCAGCTCTGGTGAAGGCGCATGAACTTCGCAAAGAGGGTCTGCCCGCGGGAATGCATACCCCGTTTCTGGTGGGCATTCTGGTGTCTGCGATCGTGGGCTACGCCGCGATTACATGGCTCGTCCGCTACCTCCAGTCGCACAGCCTGCGGGTTTTCATCGTCTACCGTGTCGTTCTCGGCATCGTCGTGATTGCGCTGGCGTATGTCTGGCATCTTCAGTAAGGCAGGTGCCATCAGATCCGGCTTCTGGCGCTGGATTTGGCCGGGAAGCTAAGTGGATACTATAGGGGTTTTCCTGCATTGTCGGATTCCCGGCTTCTTGGCATAATGTAAGGGCTCTGGCCGATTGCGGCACCGAGGAATGTCGTGTCTTCGGTGTGAATCAGCCCCCATGGATTATCTGGCAGGCATTTTTGTTCCCACCGGGAACCGGCGGCTCAATGAGCTGATCGGATTCCTGATGTGCGTCTCCGCGCTCCTCCTCCTTCTCGCCCTCGTTTCGTACTCTCCGCTCGACCCGTCGTGGAACAGCGCCTCGGTGCTGACCGGTGCGCACGCAGCGCGCAACTGGATCGGCGTTGTCGGCGCGTTCGGCGCCGACATGCTGCTGCAGTTCTTCGGCGTGGGCGCATTCCTGCTGGTGATCTTTCCCACCATGCTGGGAGCACGCTGGTTCCGCTCCATGAAGGTGCAGTCTCCGCTGGCAAAGAGCCTCGGCGGAATTTGGCTGGTCATGTTCGTTCCCGCGATGCTCGCGCTGCTGCCCGGACACTTGCGCTGGATGCACGTGATTCCCATTGAAGGCCTGCTCGGCCGCGTCGTCGGCGATGTGCTGATTCACTACCTGAATCTGGTTGGCGCCTACATCGTCTGCGCCACCGTGTTAGCGGTTGCTCTATACCTCTCGACGGCGTTCTCGTTCTCGGCGATTCAACTCTGGGCTCCGACGCGGTTCGCCTTCGTTACCGCGCTGTGGAATCGCTACAAAGATTGGCAGGGAGAACGCGCCAAGAAACGTCAACAAAAAGAACTGGAACAGCGGCGGATTTCGAAGCCCGTGGTGAAGAGCCAGTTGATCCAGTCGAGGCCCAGTTCGCCCGCAGCGCAAGCACCGGCGGAACCGCGCCGCACCGGGATTGAGCGCATGCTGGCCGAAGAGGAACCGAAACCCGCGCCAGCAACCGGCGGAATTCTGGCCGAACCTCTGGCCATCGATGCGGCGGAATCAGGGGCTGATCCCGAAGTCACCGAGCGCGCTGACAGCGGGCACAAAGCCAAGACAACGATGCCCCGCATCGCCGGCGGATACAAGTTGCCCTCGAGCAGCCTGCTGCAGCGTCCCGATGAACAGCAGCAAGTGGACGCCGACGAACTCAAACTGCTGGCGCAAGTGCTGACCGAAAAATACGCTGAGTTCGAAATTCACGGGCAGATTACGCAGATCAATCCTGGACCGGTTGTCACCACGTTCGAGTTCAAACCCGAAGCTGGCATCAAGTACAGCCGCATCACCAATCTCTGCGACGATCTTTGCCTCGCGCTGAAAGCCGAGAGCATTCTGATTGAGCGCATGGCTGGGAAGAGCACCGTCGGCATCCAGGTGCCGAACCGCCAGCGCGAAATCATCTGGCTTCGGGAGAACATCGAGTCCCAGGAATTCATGGGATCGAAGTCGAAGATGACGATCGCCATGGGCAAAGACATCAACGGCCGCATCGTCACCGCCGATCTCGCAGGAATGCCGCACCTGCTGATTGCCGGCTCCACCGGCGCAGGCAAGAGCGTCGCCATCAATGCGATGATCATGTCGATCTTGTACAAGGCGACGCCCGATCAGGTGCGCCTGATTCTGGTGGACCCGAAGCGGCTGGAACTGGGCAACTACGAGGGCGTTCCGCACCTCTACACGCCGATCATCACCGAACCGAAACTCGCGGCGAATGCGTTGCGTAACGCGGTGCGTGAGATGGAACGCCGGTTGAAGCTGCTCGCGGCTAAGGGCGTGCGCAACATCGACCAGTACAACCGCTTATTCGATCAGAATGGTACGCCGAGTCTGTTCGGAGAAGAATCGGACGAAAAGCCGATTCCCTACATCGTCATCATCATCGATGAACTGGCCGATTTGATGATGCTCGATTCGCACAACGTGGAAGAGTCGATCACGCGCTTGGCGCAGATGGCGCGCGCGGTAGGCATTCATCTCGTGCTGGCAACACAGCGGCCTTCGGTCGATGTGATTACGGGATTGATCAAAGCCAACTTTCCCGCTCGCGTTTCGTTCCGCGTGGCCACGAAAGTGGACTCGCGCACGATTCTCGACGCCAACGGCGCCGAGGCCCTGCTGGGCAAAGGCGACATGCTGTATCTGCCGTCCGGTTCAGCGCGCGTGCACCGGTTGCATGCTCCGTTTGTTACCGAGAAGGAAATCGCCGCGGTGGTCGAGTTCTGGAAGTCGCAGGGCTTGGCCGAATATCAGCAACAGTTCCTGGAAGCACCGAAAGGCGAGCGCGAGCCCGGGACCGACGGCAGCAGCGGAGAAGCCGGAGAGGACGGCGAAGCCGAAGACGATCCTATGTACGGCGATGCCGTAAAGCTGGTGGTGGAGTTCGGCAAGGCCTCCACTTCCCTGCTGCAGCGGCGCCTGCGCATCGGCTACGGCCGCGCGGCGCATCTCATCGACCTGATGGAGCAAGACGGCATCGTCGGCGCCGCTGACGGTCCCAAACCCCGCGAAGTGCTGAAGCGTCCGGACTGGATTTCGGAAATCGAAGAGACGACGCGGTAGGCGGTAGCGGAGAATCCGGCCATTTACTTTGTGGGCTGCTGCAATTCCCAACCGATCGGCCCGACCAGTCTTGGCGAAGGCCGGCGCGGCCTCAGGGCATCAGGGAACTCGATTGTTTTCCGTCACACCGAATCCTATAATTCTCGCCTCAAGCTGGGAGGGCTAAATACGGCCACCTCTGACCGAATTCCATCAACCCCGATCAAGCCACCGACCTCCGACGACACGAAAAAATATGGCGGGCTGGACTTTCGCGTCTATCAGGAACTAAAAATCGTAATCCATCGTTACCTGCTGAATAAGGTGGACTGGGAAAGAGTTGCTACCGTCCGCGACGACCGAACCCGGGGGCAAGTGTTGGCCGTGATTCAGGATGCCGTGTCGCAAGTCAAGGCGCCTTTCGGTATTCCTGAAAGAGACAGTTTATCGCTCGAGATATTGGAGGAAATGTTCGGCTTGGGGCCGCTTGAGCCATTGTTGCAAGATCCGACCATCAGCGACATTTTGGTGAACGGGCCCAAAGAGGTTTACGTTGAGCGCGCGGGCATTCTGGAAGAGACCAAGGTCATGTTCAAGGATGACGCACACCTGATGCGCATCATCCACAAGATCGTGTCAGCGATCGGACGGCACGTGGACGAATCGTCGCCCATGGTGGACGCTCGACTCGCCGACGGATCCCGCGTCAATGTGGTCATTCCGCCCTTGGCGATGGACGGCCCTCATCTTTCGATCCGGCGTTTTGGCCACGTTCCGATCACCGAAGATAATCTCCTGGCAAATCAGACCCTGACTGCCCCGATGCTGGCGCTGTTGAAGGCCGCGGTGGCAGCACGTCTCAACATCGTGATTTCTGGCGGGACCGGCGCCGGCAAGACCACGCTACTGAATGTGCTCTCCGGTTACATTTCCTCGAAAGAACGTATCGTCACGATTGAAGACTCGGCGGAACTGCAACTGAAGCAACGCCACGTCGTCCGGCTGGAATGTCGGCCGCCTGATGCAGAAGGCAAGGGCGCAATTCAAGCACGACAACTGATGATCAACAGCCTGCGAATGCGGCCCGACCGGATCGTGGTCGGAGAGGTGCGCGGCGAGGAAGCTCTCGATATGCTGCAAGCGATGAACACCGGCCATGACGGATCCATGACCACGGTTCATGCCAACAGCCCTCGAGATGCTCTCGCCCGTATGGAGACGATGGCCATGATGGCGAACCTGAATTTGCACGAAAAGGCCATCCGGAAACAGATCGCGTCGGCGGTTTCTTTAGTTCTTCAGATTGCACGCTTGAGCGACGGAGTGCGCCGTCTCACACATATCGCCGAAATCACCGGCATGGAAGGTGACGTGGTCAGCATGCAGGATCTATTTGTGTTCGAGCAGCAAGGAGTTTCACCCGAGGGGCGCGTGCTCGGAACTTTCAATGCAGCAGGCATCAGGCCCAAGTTCGCCGAAAGACTCAAAGCCGTCGGCTTTGACCTGCCGTTAAATATGTTTGGCCAAACTGGCAGACACTGGAAGTAAGCGGCGAACGATGACAGTAACGAGACCGTCCGCCTGTTCTTGATAACAAGCCCCTAGTGTGACCGCGCATAAGGATCACAGGACCTTGGCGGCGCTGCCATCCAGCCCGAGTTTATCAGCGATCGGCTTCAGGGCTTCGATGCAGAAGGCGATGTGCTCGTCCAGGTCGACGCCCAGAGCGGCCGTGCCCTGAATGATATCGTCGCGGTTCACTTTGCGGGCGAAGGCTTTGTCTTTCATCCTCTTTCGCACCGACTTGGTGTCGACCTCGGCCAGCGACTTCCCGGGCTTGATCAGCGCTACGGCGGTAATGAATCCGGCGAGCTCGTCGCAGGCGAAGAGCGCCTTTTCCAGGGGCGTATCGCGAGTGACGCCGGTGTATTCGGCGTGCGACATGATGGCGCGGCGGATCTCGTCGGAGTATCCCCGCTCCTTCAAGATCTCGTTGCCCTTGTAGGGATGGTCCTCGAGGCTGGGCCAGCGTTCGTAGTCGAAGTCGTGGAGCAGTCCGACGACACCCCACAGGTTTTCATCTTCGGGAGAACCGCTTCCCAACTTGCGGGCGCAAGCGCGCATGCAAGCTTCGACGGCCAGGGCGTGCTTGCGCAAACTTTCCGACTGGGTGAACTCAGTTAGTAAACACCATGCGGTTTCGCGATCAATCATGGTTTTCGCCTGTTTTTTCCGGGCTTCTGGCGTGTCGCTTTGGGTTTTGCCCGCAAAATTCGCGGGCTTCCAGCATTTTACCCTTGACTTCCACAGGGCAGATGCTGCAGATTGACCAAGCAGTCGGAACCTCTCCCCCAATTGGTTCCTTGCAAGGCTGTACGGAGTAGCCCGCTCTGGCACTCCCACAACCCGATGGCCACGACTCTTGCCCCGGTAGACTCACGGGAGGTCGTACGATGCGATCACTGCCTGCTGGTCCAGTTTCGAACTTCCAATAATAATTGCCGACGCTGTCACGCGTCCCTGGACGAGGAGCCTGAACCCGAACCCATCATGGTAGCGCCACCGATGATGATGCCCGTGCCTGGCACGAACGGACGCGGACACCTGAACCTGGCGACCTCCATCCGCTCCCTGCGCCTGCGCAACGGGCTCAGCCAACGACAGCTCGCGGGACGCATGTCGGTACCGCGCACCTACGTTTCCAAAATCGAAAACGAAAAAGCCACGCCTACGCTGTCTTCCCTGGAACGGCTGGCGCGCGCACTGGAGGTCACTGTGCCCGATCTGCTCAGCGGCGGCGAACGCACCCGTCAGGAAGAAGTCAACGAGCTGATGAAAGATCAGTTTATCGCGGAGTTGCTGCCGTTTGTTTCGCAACTGAACGGGATGCAGATGTCGAGCATTCTGACCCAGGTGCGGGATTTGACGGTACGGCCGCGGCGAAGCGCGTAGATCAAGTTTCAGAGGCATTGTGCCGATGAGGTTGGGTTCGGCACGAGAACAAGTTTATCCGGGCAACCAGCCAACACTAAGGCCGGGACTGATGTTTGGGTCCCGGCTTTTTTAATTGATAGGCGTGGGGACCGTTTCCGCTAGCGCAATCGCCTAAGCAGGGTTTCTTTCGCCCCGCTGGGCTCGTCCCCATTTCATTTCGGCTTTCCCACGGCTTACACCGTGGGCTGCGTTCTCGCGCCGCTTCGCGGCTGGGCCGGTGAATCCGAACTAGATTGATCGGCATCTATCCTGCATGCACCTAGAAGATGTAAATGCAGGGTCTGCTGTCTTTGACCTACCCGCTTCGTCGAGTCTCGCTTCAGACGTGGACTGCGATCGCGAGTCTCCCCAGGGATCGGCCGTTGCTTCTCAGGGCGCTGGCGACGATTCCCTGCTGGACGCCTATTCGACGGCGGTGACGGGCGCGGTTGAGCGAATGAGTCCGTCGGTGGTGAATATTGAAGTGCATCAGAGCTCGGGCCGCACGCGAGCGGGTGAACCGCGCGAGCGGCACGGCGGCGGCTCGGGATTCGTGTTCACACCGGATGGACTGATCCTCACCAACAGCCATGTGGTGCATGACGCGGTGCGCATCGCGGTAACGCTGGCGGACGGGCGGCGCCTGCCGGCTACGGTGATCGGCGACGATCCGGCGAGCGATTTGGCCGTGATCCGCCTGGATCAACCGCACTCCGGCGAGCCTGGCCTAACTGCAGCTGCGCTGGGCGATTCGCAGCGCTTGCGCGTGGGGCAGATCGTGATTGCGATTGGCGCGCCTTACGGATTTCAGTCGACGGTGACGGCTGGAGTGGTGAGCGCGTTGGGGCGATCGCTGCACTCGTATTCCGGACGGCTGATTGACGATGTGATTCAGACCGACGCTTCGCTGAATCCGGGCAACTCGGGCGGACCGCTCGTCGATTCCGCAGGGCGCGTGGTGGGCGTGAACACAGCGACCATTCTGCCGGCGCAGGGGATCTGCTTTGCCATCGGCATCAACACGGCAAAGTTTGTGGCCAGTCGCCTGCTGCGCGATGGACGCATCCGGCGCAGCTACATTGGCGTCTCGGCGCAGACGGTACCGGTGCACCGGCGCGTAGTGCGGTTCTACGATCTCCCGAAGGAAACGGGCGTGGTGGTGCTTGGGGTGGAGCAGAACAGTCCGGCAAAGCGGGCGGAGCTGCGCGAAGGGGACATCATCGTGGCCCTGGAAGGCCAGCCCGTGGCCGGGGTGGACGATTTGCATCGAGTGTTAACCGATGTGCGCGTGGGGGTGAGTTGCTCGCTGACCGTGCTGCGGTGGACGGAGAAGCTGGAATTGAAGGTGGTGCCGGAGGAAGCACGGTAGAATGATGTGGCGCTAGCAGCCCCTCGCCCGCGCACCCCCAAACCTTTCGAAAGCTTCGCTCCCGGCACATCCGCGGGCGGCTGTCCCCACATCATTGCCTATTTCGCCCGGCGTTCGCGGACGGGGCGCCCGCGCCACATCACCTAGCCTTACCCTTCCTGTCATTGCGCACCACTTCCCCCCTGTGGTAGCCTCATATCGAGAGGCCACTTTGTACGACAAAGTACCCACGGGGCTCGATCGCAAGGAAACTGAAGTCTACCGGCGGCTGGATCCAGCACGGCTCCCGAAACACATCGCCATCATCATGGACGGCAACGGACGCTGGGCCAAACGGCGCCACCTGCCGCGCGTGGCCGGACACCGTGCCGGAGTAACGGCCGTGCGTTCGACGGTTGAGACTGCGGCACGGATTCATATTCCGGCGCTCACGCTTTACGCGTTTTCCGAAGAGAACTGGAAGAAGCGGCCCAAGAGCGAAGTGGGCTTTCTGATGGGATTGTTGAGCCGATATCTGAAGGCGGAAGTTCCCACGCTGAATGAAAATAATATCCGTCTGGAATACATTGGGCGGCAGCACGAACTGCCGGAGGATGTGCAGGAGCGCATGGCCTGGGCCCGCGAGGCGACGGCGCGCAATTCCGGCATGGTGCTCACGCTGGCGCTGAACTACAGCGCACGCAGCGAACTGGTAGACGCGTTCCGCTCCATGGTGAGCGCGGCGGCGCAGAACGGCGGGATTGAGCATCTGCACATCGACGAGGACATGGTGGGCCGGCATCTGTACACGCGGGATCTCCCGGATCCCGACCTGGTGGTGCGAACGTCAGGAGAGATGCGGCTGAGCAATTTCCTGCTGTGGCAACTAGCTTACGCGGAGATTTATGTCACTCCGACTTTGTGGCCGGATTTTCGCGGGTTGCATCTGCTTGAGGGCATCGCGGAATACCAGAAGCGCGAGCGGCGGTACGGCGGGCTGAATCATTCCGAGTCGAATCACAGCGACGGGCCCGCGCAGTTAGAGACTTCGGCGGCTTCTGACGCAAAATCTTAACCACCGAGGACACGGACCGCACGGAGGGAGACCGCAATCCTCCGTAATTCTCTGTGTCCTCTGTGGTTAAATTCTGCGATTCGTGCAAATATCTTAACGGGCGCGGCCGAGGCCGCCTCTCAGATCACAACCACTTTCCTTGGCAAAACGCATCGCGACCGCGGTGGTCCTCATTCCGATTGTCCTGGCGCTCATTCTGCGGGCGCCGGTACCTGTATTGGCAGTTGGGGCTGCCATTGTCGCTCTGCTTACGATTCATGAATTCCTGAAGCTGACGGAATCTTACGGCGTGCAGCCTCTGCGCCTGCCGACTTACATTTTCGTTGGCATCTTTTTTCTCCTGTTAGCCCTCAATGTGGGGAACGAGAAGCCGCTGCTGTCTACGGCGATCTTTGTCTATTGCCTGGGATTTGCGGCAGCAATAGCGCCATTTCTGGCGCTCAGCATTTTGATGCTTCGGGTCGATCTGCGCGGCGCATATCCGGCGGCGGCGGCATCGGTGTTCGCCTTCACCTATATCGCGCTGCCGATGGGGATGCTGGTGCAGCTTCGCCAACAGTGGGCGGGCGCGTTTTATCTGCTGTATTTGTTGCTGGTGGTTTGGGCGGGGGACATCTTCGCCTACTTTGTGGGCAAGTCGATCGGGCGGCATTTGATGTCGCCGCGCATCAGTCCGAAGAAAACGTGGGAAGGCGCGGCTGCTTCGCTGGTCGCGAGCGTCGGCATGGGATGGTCGCTGTTTCACTATGCTCTGCCTATAAGTTCCGCCCTGCTGCGGGTGGGTCTGATCGAGCGGCGGGACGGCTTATTTGGGCTGGAGCAGCCGGCGCTGGGGCCGGTTATTCTGCTGACCATTGTGTTGAATATCGCAGCGCAGTTGGGCGATCTCGTTGAGTCACTGATCAAGCGCGGCGCGGGCGTGAAAGATTCGGGAGCGATCCTTCCCGGGCACGGAGGCATGTTCGACCGCATTGACGCGCTGCTTTTCGCTGCTCCGGTATTATGGTTTTATACGGCTTGGCGCGTGATGCAGTAACCTCCCCGCATCCTCCCCCAACAGCGCAAGCCAGAAGCGCGTAAAATAAGGAGTCTGTGCCAACTCTGCTGTAACAGCTTGTATTAATCATGAAACGAATCGCCATCCTGGGATCGACGGGCTCGATTGGGCGCAGCACGCTCAGCGTTGCCGAGGCCTATCCCGACCGCTTTCAGATTGTGACGCTGGCGGCGGGGTCGAATCTTGAAGCGGCGTTTGAGCAGGCGAAGCGATGGCGTCCTCGGGTCATTTCGATGGCGGCGGAAGCCGATTCCGATGTTCTCCAAGTTCGTCTGAAGAATGAAGGGCTGAGTGAGATAGAAGTTGTGCACGGCGCGGCCGGGACGGTGCAGGTCGCAACGCATGCGGAAGTGGACTTCGTGGTCAGCGCGATCGTAGGCGTGGCTGGGCTCGAGGCGACGTACGAAGCGGTGTGCGCAGGGAAGATTTTGGGGCTTGCGAATAAGGAATGCCTGGTTGCCGCGGGAGAACTGATCACGGCCGAGGCCCGCAAGCAAGGCAAGCCGCTGCTTCCCATCGACAGCGAGCACAACGCGGTCCATCAATGCCTGAGGGGCGGGCGCATGGACGAAGTCGAGCACATCTGGCTGACGGCTTCGGGCGGGCCATTTCTCAACACGCCACAGTCGGAGTTTGCGTCGATCACAGTGGAGCAGGCGCTGAATCATCCCACTTGGAAGATGGGGCGGCGGATCACGATCGACTCGGCCACACTGATGAACAAAGGGTTTGAGGTGATTGAGGCGTGCAGATTGTTTCACATGCCTCCGGCAAAAGTGGAAGTCATTGTCCATCCGCAGTCGACAATCCATTCCATGGTGGAGTTTGTGGATGGCAGCATACTTGCTCAATTCTCGGTGACCGACATGCGCCTGCCGATTCTATACGCCCTAACATATCCCGAGCGGATTCAGTCGGATATGCGCTTTGCGGTGAGTGACTTGCGTCATCTGGACTTCGGCCCGCCGGACCTGAAAAAATTCCCCTGTCTGCGTCTGGCGTACGAGGCGGCAGAGGCCGGCGGCGCGAAAACGGTGGCCCTGAACGCCGCGGATGAAGTGGCCGTGGCAGCGTTTCTGGAAGGCAGCATCGGCTTCAACGACATTCCCAGGATTATCGAAGACGTACTGGCCGCAACAAGTTCTGGCAAACTTGAATCGATTGGGAAAGTGCTGGAAGCGGACGCCGAGGCCCGCCGGTTGGCGCAACAGCGGGTAGCGGACGGAAAGAAAATAGAACGGCCCCGGGCAACATCTTGGGCGTAATTTTCGGAATCTAACCAGTCGGAGAGTACGTACCTCTATTATGTTTGATCTCTCGAATCTCTACTATCTGTACATCATCCCGGTGCTGGGCTTCATGATCCTGATCCACGAGTTTGGCCACTATGCCGTGGCCAAGTGGCTGGGCGTGCGGGTGGAGCAGTTCGCCATTGGGTTCGGCAAGCGGTTGGTGGGCTTCCGTAGAGGCGAGACTGACTATCGCATCAACGCGATTCCGCTCGGCGGCTACGTCAAAATGAGCGGCGAGAACCCGATGGACGAGCGCTCGGACGATCCGCGCGAGTTCATGAATCATTCGCGCTGGCACCGCTTCCTGATCGCGATCGCCGGGCCGACGATGAACATCCTGCTGGCGATCGTTCTGCTGACTACCATTTACATGGTGCACTACGAGTATCCGGCGGTGTATGACGAGTCGCCGGTGATCGGATGGGTGGCGAAAGACACGCCGGCCGCCGCAGCCGGGTTCCAGATTGGCGACCGCATTACTCGTATCGGCGATGTGCAGAATCCCACTTGGGAGCAGGTCGATCAAGAGCAAGCTCTGAGCCCCGGGCAGCCGCTCGTGGTTGACGTAGAACGCAACGGCCAGACGCTGGAGAAGACGGTAGCTCCCGAGCCGATGGGAATCGATCAGATCGGATACGCGGGCTGGACTCCGAAAGAGGACACGGTCACGATCACCGATCTGCAAGAAAAGATGCCGGCGGAGAAGGCCGGTCTAAAGGAAGGCGACAGGATCCTCACGCTCGACGGTAAACCAGTACCGGCTCTGGGAGCGATGGTTGAGAGCCTGGAAGTCACGAAGGACAAGCCGATCACTCTGACCGTGCTACGGAATGGCGTGCAGAAAACGTTTACGCTGCAGCCCGTGCTCTCGGAAAAGCGCTATCGCATCGGCATCGGGACCATGCAGATGAAGGTCAAGACGTTGCCCTTTGGACCGGCCTTTCACAAGTCGTTGGAAGAGAACCAGAAGAACGCGCTGCTGATTTTGAAACTCGTCAAGAAGATGTTGCAACGCAAGATGCCGCTGAAATCGATTGAAGGGCCGATCCGGATCGGCCAGGCTGCGGGCGAAGCTGCCCGAAGCAAAGGCTGGACTCCGCTGATGGGATTGACTGCTGCCATCAGTCTGAATCTTGGCATCTTCAACCTACTGCCGATTCCCATTCTCGATGGCGGCGTGATCCTGTTCCTGCTGATCGAGGGCCTGATGCGCCGCGACATCAGCATGAACATCAAAGAGCGGGTCTACCAGGCTGCCTTCGTCTTTCTGGTACTTTTCGCGGTGATGGTGATCTTCAACGATTTGACGAAGACGATTCCGGGGCTGGCGGATAAACTGCAATAGACTTCGCGGGCTTTCCCGCAAGAGCCGGCGGCTGATGAATGAGCCGCCGACCTTTTTCTGCCGTCTTGTCTATGCTGACTTGGTGGTGCGGTGATGTTTCGCGCTGCCGGACATTGTCTTAGCCGGTGGAAGCAGCCGCTTCGACTTGGGGCTGCAAACTGTCGGCGCGTGGTTGTTGGAAACAGGGAGCATGGCGGCGCGCACATTGGCCATCATTTGTTCCGGCTGCCGGCCAGCGGCGAGATCAGAGACAATGGACGCGAAAACCCTGCCTACCAGTTCGGCGGTCTTGGGAGCCAGGTGTGCCATCTGCGTGGGTTGAGCCAATCCGCCGAAGGGATCATCGCTGGTGACGCCGTTCGGCAGATTCTGGATCGCGTTCTGGAAGTTGGTCCAGGCATTGGTGGCCGGGTCTGAGGTGAGATTGGCGTAGAGCTGCGCCAGAGTTCCAGCGTCGCCCAGGCTGACCATCGTCGGCGCGATCTTCTCCAGACCGTAGCCCTGGCTGATCAGCCACGACAGGAATGCCATGCCACAGCCGATGCTGTCCGCGTTCTGGTCGGTGGGATCAGTTTTGTCGACGAAGTCAGGTTCGCCATCTTGCACCCACTGCGGGGCGGTTGCGAAATCGGCCAGAGCGTTGTTGCCGATGACCGCGGCGCACCAGCGCGATAGGGCTTCGCCGGTGCTAAGGCCGCACAGGTTTCCGTTCATCGAGCACTCGCTCAGCTCGGCTTCAAACAGGGCCGAGACGCGAGCCGAGTTGCCGAAGGAGGCATCGACCTCGATCGCCGCTCCCGTGATGTAATCGCAGCCCAGGTGGTCGGCGCCGCCGGTGCCGTCCGTGGCTCCGCCGAGGGCGAAAACGATGACGCTGACCGGGCCCCCGGTGGTGCCGAAGATCCCGTCGTTGGCGGTCACCACGCGATCGGCGTCGTTGACCAGGTCCTGAGCATTCTGCAGGGCCGGCTGGCCGAGCGTGGGGTCAACGTATACGGTGACACGGCCGCTTGGGCTGGTTCCCACGAATTGAGATGTGCCCTTGTAACTGGGCCAAGTGGGCGCGACAGGAGCGTCGCGGTGGATTTCGGCTGGTTTCTTGGCGGCGTGAGTTGCCTTGATGCGGTGATTCATAGGAGAAACCTCCATTTCGGACAAAGTAATGGTGGGGAATCGGGGTGCCACGTTACAGCCCCGTCTTCCGGCCCTAGGTCGGTTCGGCCAACCGAGATGTTTGATGCTAGACCTGCGGGTCTAGCACTCGCCAAAACCGGGCAATCCGTTACAAAATCCGGGGCGCTGGTTCGCCTTTGGAGGCCCCGCTGGAGATAAGCGCCGTCGAAACAACAGGTCGGGGACACTCTCGGATTCGCTCCGGTGGAAGTGCCAATCCCGCATGGCCGTCCTCTGTTACGAAATCCGTAACTTGTGGGAGTCGGAATGCTATTGCACCGGGACAATTTTGGTTTTATGAATGAAGCCAGATGCCGATTCTTGTTCAGCCGTTCGCGTCACGCTCGACCGTCTCTGAAGAAGTCGAGGGCTTACGGATTTGCATACCGGCAAAGTGGAGTTGGGCCCTCCTCTTTCCCGCCGCATGGCTCTGCGCCTGGACGGTTGGTGGCGTCGCGGCGGGACTCAGCCTGTTCCGTCACTTCAGTTTCTTCGTCTGCATCTGGATGGTTGGGTGGGCCGTGGGAGAGCTCATGGTCGGCTATATCGTTCTGTACGCGATCGGTGGACGAGAGCTCATCCTGGTCAATTCGGAAACTATAACTTGCACGACACAGATCTTCGGCCTAGGCCGGGCGAAATCTTATCGGGTGGGTGAGATGCGCAATCTGCGTTTTCAACCGGAGGTGAGCGTCGGCAAGAGCCGCATAGCCAGCAGGATCGCCTTCGATTACGGAGCCAAAACCGCCGGTTTCGGAGCGGGCATTGACGAGGCCGAGGCGCCTGACTTGATCAGCAGAATCCGGCAAAGGTGCGCCATCCTGGACGGCTCGGCACCGCAGGCGTGTGGGATCAAGTTCTGGCAGCCTCGATAGGCTCGAAACCCTCATTCTGCGTGATAAAATGGAAGTTCCCATATGGCTAATATTCAACGCAGAAAGACCGTCACCGCCCTTGTTGGCGGTGTGCGCGTGGGGTCGGATGCACCAATCGTGGTGCAATCCATGACCAATACCGATACGGCCGATATCCCTTCGACAGTGCAGCAGGTGGCGCAGTTGGCTCGCGCCGGGTCGGAACTGGTGCGCGTCACCGTGAACAATGACGAGGCGGCCGCGGCCGTTCCCCACATCGTCGAGCAACTCGACAAACAGGGCATTCGCGTGCCCATCATTGGCGACTTCCACTACAACGGGCACGTTCTGCTGACCAAGTATCCCGAATGCGCGCGCGATTTGGCCAAGTACCGCATCAATCCCGGCAACGCCAGCATCGGCAAGAGTGGCGACTCGAATTTCCGCACCATGATCGAAGTCGCGGTGACGTATCAGAAGCCGGTGCGCATCGGCGTGAACTGGGGATCGCTCGACCAAACGCTGCTGACCCGCATGATGGACGAGAATTCGCGGCTGGACGATCCGAAAGATGCGCGCGAAGTGACCATGGAAGCGATGGTGGTAAGTGCGCTGACTTCAGCACAGCTGGCCGAGCAGTTCGGCCTGCGGCGCGATCAGATTATTCTGAGCGCGAAGGTGAGCGGCGTGCAGGATTTGATCGATGTTTACCGCGCGCTGGCGGCGCGCTGCAACTATCCGCTGCATCTTGGACTCACCGAAGCCGGGATGGGCGCGAAGGGCGTCGTCGCATCGAGCGCGGCCATGGGCGTGGTGCTGCAGGAAGGCATTGGCGACACGATTCGCGTTTCGCTGACACCTGCGCCGGGCGGCGACCGCACCGAAGAAGTCCGGGTGGCGCAGCAGATTCTGCAATCGATGGGCATTCGCAGCTTCACGCCCCAAGTCACGGCCTGCCCGGGCTGCGGACGTACCACCAGCACGTTCTTCCAGGAGATGGCCGAGCAGATTCAGACTTACCTGCGCGAGCAGATGCCGGGGTGGAAGGGCCGGTACATCGGCGTCGAAGAAATGAAGCTCGCCGTGATGGGATGCGTGGTCAACGGGCCGGGCGAGTCGAAGCATGCCAACATCGGCATTTCCCTGCCCGGCACATTCGAGGAACCCAAAGCCCCGGTCTACGTTGACGGACGGCTGTTCACCACGCTCAAGGGTGACCGCATCGTCCCGGAATTTATCGAGATTCTCGACGAATACGTCGATTCGCACTATGCGGCAAGAGAAGCCGTGAAGGAAGAAGTTCCCGCCAAGGTCTAGCCGAGTGACTTCGTAGCAATTCCCAAGTTGATGCTTTTCTTTGCGCCCGAGGGCGAGACGCCCTCGGAACAGTCAGGATATCGGCGCTACTGTCCTATTGTCCCGTCAGCAGGAAAACCGGATTCTGCGGTGGGGGTTCCTGGTTCGATTGCGGGGGCCCTGCGCTGAATGGAGCGAAAAGATCGGTCACCAGCGTGTCGGGGGCATTGGTCCCGCCGGTAGCGATGGAACTGGTCGTCGTGTTGATAACGGCCACCGAGCCGCCATCGCAGAGGCTGGCGTACACACGACTGCCGTCCGCGGATGCAGCCGCGGACATGCGGAAACGAGCTGAGGCCGGCGTGTAGGCCGTAACCGTCGGGGCGCAGAAGGTCGCTGGCGTCAGGGCAAGTGGGTTACTGGTTCCGGTGGTCGTCGTAACGGGAGGCAGCAGCGGAAATATCGTCGATTTCACCGTCAGGGATGCGGCGTCGAATACAGTGACTTGGGGAATCACACAGCCGGTTGCAGTCACGCTCGGGTCAGGACATGGGGATGGAGGAAGGACGTTAGTTGCCGGAGCGGCAGTCACGTAGCTTGCCACGTAGAATCGGCTGCCGTCGGGTAGCGCAGCCACAGACACCGGCGCTACCTGAGTGTATCTACATGGGTCGTTAGGGTCGGCCAGACAGGGCGGCGTATTCGCTGGTATCGGCGGAGCGGGAATGCTGATCTGTCCGGTTGCGCTGCCCAAGGGCGTTGGCGGATCCGTGGTCGCATCAAAAACGTAGACTGCCCCCGCGTTGGGGTTGGTCACATACAAACGGTTGCGGCTTTTGTCGTAGAGCACAAAATTGGCGCCGGCGCCTCCCACCGGCTGAGGAGACTGCGGAATCACGGTGTTGGTGATCGTACTAATCGTATAGAGTTGCCCATCACCCTGACTGACTACGTACACGCGCTGGCCGTCCGGGCGCGCCACCGCCCACACCGGTTGGTTGCCCACCGGGATCGTGGCGATGGTTGTCAGGTCGGTGGGCGAAAGATCGAAGACCGAATTGCTGCCCTGGTTGAGCACGTAGAGATTCTGGGCATCCTGCGTCTCGACCATCGCAACCGGGTGTGCGCCCGGGGGCAGATAGACAAGGTTGCTGATTGCGTTCGTCGCAGGGTTCAGAGCCATGACGGAGTCAGTGCTGCTGAGATTGCAATTCGGGTCGCCCTCGGCTCCGTAGTTGGCCACGTAGACGGCGTTAGTCTGGGTGGTTGCTACGTAAATCGGAAGGTACGGGCAAAAAGTCGGAACGGTGGCCGTCCCGCCGGAAGTTGGCGGCAGCATCGACGTGGGATTCACATACTGGAACGTTGTACCGGTGACAGAAGCAATCTGAAAACAGCCGTTATATGCGAACTCGATCGACGGTGGCTGATTGGGAATAACAACTCCGGTGATCACGACCTGCTTTCCCACTGTGGCATTACTTAGAGGAGCATTGAGCGTGACGGTGACCACGTTCGAATTGGGGGCTTCGCTGATGGCGCTGATCGTCATGCCGGGAGGCTGCGACGTACCGACGTTCGGCAGAGTAAAGGTCGTCGTCGTACCCAGCCCCGTTGAGGTAGCGCTATCACCGGCAGGATAGAACGCTGTGACCACGTCCGATCCCCCTGGGCACAGGCTGGCGCCGCTATTGGCCACGAAAACCCGTGAATTGTTGGGAAGAATGGCGGCATGCGTGGGATTCACACCCATGTTGGCCTGGCCGATGTCGGTATCTCCGGAGACATCGATCTGGAGCACCGAACCGGGGTTAAAGGGCGCATTGACGCTGATGCCAAAGACAGCGTGGAAATTCGCGGGATTCGGCGGAGTAATTCCTACGGGAATAACCACCGGGCGATAGACCTGACCACAGGAAATTTCGAGCAAAGTTGCCAGCGCGATCGCTGCCACCCAGCCCCCACGTCGGAAACTCATCGGCACCCCGAAACAGAAGTTCTGATTCGAATGATTAAGTTCGAATGACTTAGACAGAAACAATTATTGTAACGATTGCGAGCCATCCGCGCTAGAGAGCAGCGGTTAGCTATTGGCCGTCAGCTCTCAGCTACACCCTCTGATGCCATGAGCATCGGGCAAGTTGGATGAGGTGAGAAGGCGGCGCGACATCGAACGTTCCAGTTCGATCGTGAGTGCCTGGGACGGTCCGGGCAGCTGAAATCTGACGGCTGATAGCTGGGAGGTGCTCTATCCCCTTCCGCGGCGGGATTTCGCCGACGCGGCCACCGGTTCCTCGGACTTGATGGTGGCGGCCGGCTTCTTCTTGCCTTCCATCTGAGCCAGGCTCTGCTTCAACGCGGCCATGAGATCGACGACCGGGGCTAGCTTCTTCGGTTTCTCGACGGCGGCGACTTCTCCGCCTTCGAGTTTGGTCTCAATCAGCTTTTTCAAGTTTTCCTGGAAGTTGTCTTTGTACTTCTCGGGATCCCATTGATCGGCCAGCGCCTCGATCAACTGGTGGGCCACTTTCACTTCAGCTTCCTTCAACTCCACGTCGGGAGCGCCGAAGCCTTCCACCTTGCGCACTTCCTCCGCGTAGTACATGGTGTGCAGCATCATTCCGCCTTCGTGCGGGCGCAGGAACACGGTGTATTCGCGATTGTGCATGGTGATCTTGGCAATGGCGACATATTCGCTTTCTTCGAGCGCTTTGGTCAGCAAGGCGTAAGGGCGCCGGCCTGCTTCTTCCGGCATCATGTAATACGACGATTCGAAATACACCGGATCCACGTCGGCCGACTTCACGAATTCGAGGATCTCCATGGTCTTGGCGGTCTGCGGCTCGATCTTCTTGATCTCGTCGGGCTCGATGATGATGTATTCGTCCTTGCGAAACTCGTAGCCCTTGACGATGTCGTTGCGGTCGACGACCTGGCCATCTGCCTGACAAACGTATTGCTGCTTGAGCCGCGATTTGTCGGTGCGATGCAGCATGTTGAAGGAAATGCCGCTGCTGCGTGCGCCGGAAAACAAACGAACGGGCATGGAGATGAGTCCGAAGGTTAAGTGACCAGACCAGACCGACGATGGCATAGTTCCCTCGCAGGTAATTCCCGAAGCCGCGGCACTCTGGCCGGTTCGGGTACCGAGTAGCCAAACTCAATAGCTCAGAGAGTTTAGCCTAGAACGCTGCTTGGATGCACCAATCGAGTTGCAAGTTGGAGGCACGAGGAACCGAAATTCGAAGCCGGAGGGGATGGGGTCGGCGGGAGATGGGCACTAGGGGTTGTAGTTAACGGAGCGGGTTCCGGATTCTGGCCTTGGCTTCCGAGCTAACTATCCGGCCAAGCATCTGGGAGCGATTTTGAAGCGCTCGTCCGTCCATGCTCATCTCTAGAATGCAAAATCTCTGACTGGAGACTCCATGAACGATTTTCGTTTCCCCATCGGCAAATTCCACTTCGACGGACCGCTCACCGAGGAACAAAAGAAGACCTGTCTGGACGATATCGCCTCCGCACCGACAAACCTGCGCGCCGCGGTCAAAGGACTGTCCGAGGCCCAGCTCGACACCCCTTATCGTCCCGGCGGATGGACTGTGCGCCAAGTTGTGCATCACGTGCCCGATAGCCATCTGAACTCCTATGTGCGATTCAAGCTGGCCCTCACCGAAGATGAACCGACCATAAAGCCCTATGCGGAGGATCGCTGGGCGGAGCTGCCGGATACGAAGTCGACTCCGATTGAAGTTTCGTTGACCCTGCTCGAATCGCTGCACGACCGCTGGGTACGCCTGCTGCGCTCGCTTTCGCTGGAAGAGTGGCAGCGCACGTTCCGCCATCCCGAACTGGGCCCAATGACTCTGGAGAAGACGCTGGCCCTATACGCGTGGCATGGACGACACCACGTGAGCCACATCACAAACCTCCGTGATCGCGAAGGCTGGTAGTTTCCGGGGTCACCTTCGTGCCTGGGGGCGTAAAACTAAGGTCATCTTTCATGGCTCCGGTCAGCCCGATAGCCTAAACAAGAAATGCGGAGCTTTCCTTCAAGACTGTGCTCTCTGGTAGCAGGCGGCATTCTCGTGGCGACCTGGGCAGCGGCTCAAAACCAGCAAGCCCCTGCCGCGGCACCAGCTGCCCAGAGCCCGGCAGAGACGGCCAGTCCTCTGGCTGCGGCCGCCCGCAGCACCAAAGACAAAGCCGCGCACGCCAAAAAGGTGATCACCGACGAGGACATGGAAGTGACCGCCGGACCGCTACCACGTTTGAAGATGGACGGCGCCGAGAACGGCGATGACATTGTTGCTGCAATCGCCAAGTACAAGACAGACCACACGCCGGAACAGACCGCGAATGCAGTCCACATCTGGTATGACCGATACGACCAAATGCTGGCAGCCGCCATCCAGCAGAATCTCGACGTGAAGGTTTTTCGCGATGCGAACTACAGCAACGGATACGAACTTTGCCAGCAGAGCCAGGACTACCAGCAATGCCAGAATCGGCAGATGGCCGAACTACGAGGGGCCCGAAACGATCAGGTTGAGATGGCCAAGAACATCAACCTGGAAGTGCGGATTCAGCATGCCTTCATGAAAGTCCGTAACGGACTGATGCAGAACGGCCTGCGCTACGATTGGTTCAAGGTTCGTACCACCAACGGCATTGACACTTTCTGATATCCCCCAGCAACTCTCACGTAACGCCCACCCGCCACAGCAAGTAACTGGTCGCTTCGCGGAGAACCGCGACCGCGCGCTGCCACGCGCCGTGAGGACGCGAGTCCGGGCGCGGCGCAACGTAGACCGGCGCAATGCCTTCGTGCTGCAGAAGTTTGCGGATGCGGAAGACGTGGTAGGCGTCGCTGACCGCGACGCAACTGTGCAGGCCGTTGGCCCGCATGATCACGCCCACGCGCACGGCTGATTCCGCGGTGTCGCGGCCTTGCGTTTCCGCGATCAGGCTGCGCTCGGGGACGCCATGGCGCATCAGGTAATCGCGCCCAACGCCTCCTTCACTGAACGTCGGATCGGCCGCGGCGCCGCCGGTCGTGATGACGACCGGCGCCACGCCATGGTGGAACACATCGAGAGCGTGATCCAGCCGCGCCCGTAGGACTGGAGACGGGCGCCCGGAATACTCGGCGGCACCGAAAACGACAATGGCGTCGGCGGGATGGATTTCTTCGAGAGACGCGGTGTGCACTACCTGAACGGCTGTGATCGCCAGGAACGATACGACGGCCACTACGGCCAGCACCAACAGACGAGGCCACCAGCGCGGATGGGGATGCTGGTTGGCGGCTTCATCGGTCATTCCTTAGCGTTCATCCTTCGGCGGTCATCCTTGCTCGTTCATTTAGCCAGCTCACCCCTGGGCGAAGAACTTGGAGATTTCGTCGGCCGGAATCGCGCCTTCGCGAATGATGCGCCAGCGCGACGCTTCGTCACTGAGATCGATGATGGTGGAGGCAACATCCCGCGGAGAAGCGCCGCCGTCGACAATGATGTTGATGCGGCCCTCGAGTTGTTCGCGGACCTGCTCGGCGCTGGTGCACTCCGAGGCGCCGCTCAGGTTGGCGGAAGTCGCGGTGATCGGGATGGCTGCCGCCGTCACCACGGCCAGCGGGATCTGTGCATTGGGCACACGCAGCGCGACGTTGCCCGTGTTGGCTGTCACTTTGAGCGGCAAGCGCGATCCGGCTTTCACGATGATGGTCAGCGGGCCGGGCCAGAATTTTCGCGCCAGCGCATAGAATTCTTCGGGCAGCGGCTTGGCCAATTCCTCGGCTTGATCGGTGCTCGCGATCAGCAGCGAGAGCGGCTTGTGGCGCGAGCGCGTCTTGATGTCATACACCTTATCGACCGCCCGCAGGTTGAAGGGATCGGCCGCCAGTCCGTAAAAAGTGTCGGTGGGCATGCCCAGCACTTCCCCGGAACGGATCTGATCGGCGGCATATTTCACCAGGGACGATTCAGGAGTTTCGCTATTAATTTTCAGGATCTCGGCGCGCACGGCGCTCCCTTCTATTGACAACAGACTGGATTCATTTGGACCGCAAAACCTACCATAATACGGCAAAACGCCGCAAGATGAGGCGGCAGCGTAGGCAGCGTATGATTCAGACACACAAGCATGAACCCTAGATGACTCGAACCTCAGAATCAGCGCCCAGCGCCCAGCAGCGGCTTCGCCGCATCGAAGGCCGCCACAATGCCTTGGTAAAGGAATTGCGGCAGGCGTTCGCGCGTGCCGAACGCACTGAAGACGGAAGCTGCGCCATCGAAGGCCTGCGCATTGTGGAAGAGGCCATTCGCAGCGGGCTGCGCTTTCGCGCCGTGTTCTTCAAGGAGTCGGCGCAGAACTTGGCGGAGCGTCTGCTCCCACAGATCGGCGCTAACGTCGACACGCTGCTGCTTCCCGACAAGCTCTTCGACGCGACTGTTCCAACCGAGACGCCGCAGGGAGTGGCGGCGCTGGTTCGCCTGAAGGAATTCTCTCTCGCGGACGTGCTGGAGCGGTTGCAGGTTGGCCCGATCATTGTGCTGGCGGGACTGCAGGACCCGGGCAATCTGGGGACGATCCTGCGCTCGGCGGAAGCCTTTGGCAGTGCCGGGGTGGTGCTGGGCGAGGGCACGGTCAGTCCCTTCAATTCGAAAGTGATTCGGGCTTCGGCGGGATCGGTGTTCCGGTTGCCAGCCGTGCTCGCGAAAGTGGCGGGCGAACTGGAAGAAATCTCGGCCAAACTGCGAGCGCAGAGTGTGCGGTTGATAGCCACGTCTTCGCACAAAGGCACGCCTCTCCATCAGGCAAACCTCACCGGGCCTTCGGCAGTTTTTGTCGGAAGCGAGGGCTCAGGCCTGCCCCGCACTGTGCTGGCGCAGGCCGACGAGTTGATCGCGATTCCGCATACGCAGCAGGTTGAATCTCTAAACGCGGGCGTCGCGGGAAGCATCGTGCTGTACGAAGCGGCGAGGCAGAGGCGCGGCCAATAGGTTCTCCAGTTCTGCATTGCGAGCGCAAGATGCCGTCGCGACAGCCGACGGGATGCCGGCGCTACGGATTCTTCTTACGCCAGTCCTCCGCCGTCAACGACCAAGGCTGCACCCGTGATCCAACTTGACATCGGACTCGCCAGGAACAGGACTGCGTTGGCGATGTCCTCGGGCGTGCCGATGCGCCTCAGCGGACGATTTGCCGCTTCCCGCATGAACGCTTCCCTCTCCTCGCCCAGCTGTGCGCATTCACTGAGCAGCATGGGGGTTTCAACATCTCCCGGGCAAACACAGTTCACGCGGATGTTGTGGTGGCCATGATCGATGGCCATGGCGCGCGTCAGGTTCACCGTGCCACCTTTGGCGGCGCAGTAGGACGCAGCCCGCGGGCCTCCCTTGAGCGACCATCCGGAGCCGATGTTGATGATGCTGCCTCCGCCGTTGCGGACCATGTGCGGCACGACTTCACGCGAGAGCAGATAGATTCCCTTGAGCGTGACATCGAGAGCGAGGTCCCATTCGTCCTCGGTGAGCTCGACGACGTCTTTGCGAATGGCGATGCCGGCGCAGTTGCAGAGAATGTCGACCTTGTTGGAACGTTCGATCACGGCGGCGACTGCATGTCGGCAGTCGTCGGCACTGCGAACATCGCACTCCAGGAAGATGGCTTCGCCTCCCTGAGATTCGATTTCGGCTGCGGTCTGTCGGCCTTTGGTCGCGTCGATATCGAGCAGGGCGACGAATGCTCCCATCTCAGCCAGGCGAAGCGAGATGCCGCGCCCAATACCACATGCGGCACCGGTCACCATCGCGATCTTGTCCTCCAGCGAGAGAAGTTGGGCTGCGCGTTCTTCACTCTTTCTCGATTCCGTCTTCATCGCGATGTGTAGAACATCAGTGAACTCAATTGCGCTCGCATCGGCTATGCATTTGGATCTTCGAAAAACACCTGTGGCTGGGCACTAGAAAGCACGCCCTCGACAAGTTTGATAAAAGAGGGCCACAGTACGCCTGAAACGCGAACTCGCCAATTGCAGAGGATCTGCTCGTGATCGACCTTAACGATTCGACACTCACGATTCTGATTCAGATCGAAGCAAACGGCATCAAAGCTACCAGTATCGGGACGACCTATCTGCACATATCCCGCCGGGATCAGCAGTTCCGACAGACTGCCTTCAGCAGCGGACGCCTCATCAATGTATGGATTCGAGGCTGACTCCCATTCAAACAGCGAGATTCCCGCGACGTCGAAGGAAGGAAAAGAGTACCGCGACAGGAGCGCGGCGAACGACTGTGGTAAGCGCTTTGGCAACTTTGCCGCAAGCAAGTCCAGTCGAGTTTCGTTGTCTTCTTTTCGTATGGGCACGCCGAGAGACCTCAACTTCGACGCGAAGGTTTCAATCAGCTTGTCGGTAGCGTTCACTTATTCCAGCGCCTTACCCGCCCCCTCCAGCGTCCTATCCACATCTTCATCTGTGTGGGCCAGTGTGACAATCGAATGCAGCGCCGCTGATGGCGAGGCATACACTCCGAACGGAAACAGCGACAACACGAACTTCCGAAACGCCGCGCGGTCCACGAACTGGCAGAACTCGCGGTAGTCGTGGATCGCGGGCTGATCGGTGAACATCAACTGCAACATCGGGCCGACGTTCTGCACAACTACCGGACGCCCCTTATCCTTGAACAACTCTCTGTACCCCGCGCACAGCCGCTCCGCAATACGCCAGGTGTGACGGAAGGAAGCGTTGTTGTCGCGGGTCAGCACGCGCAGGTTGGCCCTTGCGGCAAACATTCCGATGCGCGATCCGTTGTGCGTACCGTAGTGCAGAACGCCTCCCCACCGCAATGCGTCCATCACTTCAGCGCGTCCACACAAGGCAGCCACCGGCAAGCCGCAGCCCAGCGCTTTGCCGAAGGTCACAAGGTCAGGAGACAGTTTGTAGTATTCCTGGCATCCTCCGGGAGCGATGCGGAATCCGGTCACGGTCTCATCGAGGATGAAAAGAATTCCGCTGGCTCGAGCGAGTTTTTGCAGGCCTTGCAGATATCCTTCCGCCGGAGGGATCACACCCATGTTGGCCATGATGCCTTCGGTGATGATCGCCGCAATCTGGCCAGGATGATTTTCAATGGCCCGCTGCAGCGCGGGCAGATCATTCCAGGGAACGACAATCGTGTCGTCGAGAGCCGTTCGATTCAAGCCGGAGCTGTCGGGAACCTTGACGGGATCGGTGCGCAGGCCAAGCGCACTCGACGGCAGGACGTTGGAGCTGACCAGCAGGTCGTCGTGCCAGCCGTGGTAGTGTCCCTCAAACTTCAGAATCTTCGGCCGGCCAGTAGCACCGCGCGCCAGGCGAATCGCCGCCATCACCGCTTCCGTGCCGGTATTGGCGAAACGCACCCGCTCTGCGTTGGGAACGATGCGCTGCAGCATCTCCGCCACTTCCAACTCGACGGGTGTCGCGGTGGCAAAGTGCGCCCCCGTGGTGGCGGCCTTGGTGATGGCTTCCACGATTTCGGGATGCGCGTGGCCTAGCGGCAGCGCCCCAAAGGCCATCATCCAGTCGATGTACTCGTTGCCGTCGGCATCGTAAATACGTGAGCCGCGGCCGCACTCCATGAAGATGGGATGCTTGCCGAAATTCGCCGGGCCCCGCGACGACGAACTGCTGGCCTCGATCAGCACGCCCAGCGTGCGCTCGTAAATCTGCTTCGACCTCTCCGTGCTGAACGCCAATGCCCCCTCCGCAGCGATCGTGTTCGACTTGCTATGGTACAGCAGAGTCCTCCTCGGACGCGCCCAGAGAGAGCCGCCTCTCCCAGTAACCATTACTGAAATTTGGGTGCAATTTTCCCGGGCTCGAGCATTCTTATCTTGCATGCCGACTCCCCCGAAACATCCCCCAGAGAAAGAGCGGCATCCGCCGATGAGTTGGAGTGAGGCTTGAACCATGAAAAAGTCGATTCACGCCGTGTTTCCGCAACTCAGACGATTTGCTCTGAGACCTTCTTTTCCCTGCATCGTGGCTGCTTCTCTGTGTTGGGGAGCTGCTGCTCAAGCCCAAGAAAAGCCCGTTGAGCCTTCCCATAGCGCGGGATGGGTCGTCATTCCGGTCGACGAGTACCGTGTGCTGCGGGCAAAGGCCTACCCGGTCGAACACGATCCCGAACCGCCTCCGACGGACGCCACGCTGACGCGCGTGGATTACGACCTGCACATCGCTGGCGATCTGGCGGCGGGACGTGCCAGCCTCACCGTCGACGTTTTAAAAGACGGCTGGGTGCGCGTGCCCGTGCCCGCGGGCTTGCTGGTCCGCGAAGCCCGGCTTGACGGCAAACTGGTGTCACTGGTGCCGGGCGCCCAGGGCAAAGGCGGAACGCATCTCTCGGCCTTGCTTTCGCATGCGGGGCGCTTCGAACTGCTGTTCGATGTGGACGTGCCGGTCACGTCCTCTGCAGGCGACGAGAGTATTTCCCTGCCGTCCACCGAGTCCGGAGTGACGCGGGCATCGGTCCTACTTCCGCGGCAGGGCGTGGACCTAAGAATCGGCGGCGGATTGCTCTCCGAAAAATCCGAGATGTCGGGTGAAACCAAATGGCTGGCGTACGCTCGCGGGAATGAGGCCCTGACTTTCACGTGGCGGAAGAAGACGGAAGACCATCGCATCGAACTGCCGCTGCGGCTGCGCGGATCGCTGACGCAACTGACCAGCCTGGCGGAAGACTCGACTTCCATTTATGCCGAAGCGAATTTCGAGGTCGTGCAGGGCGCGGCCCGCGAGGTGCGCATCACGCTGCCGGAAAAAATAACCATCAATCAGGTTTCTGGCGCGATGGTGGCTGATTGGGAGATGAAAAATGGCGAACTGGCCGTGACCTTCCTGGAGCCGGTCGAGCACAGCGCGCGCTTCGTCATCAACGGCGAGGCCCGCCTGCCACGCGACGGAATCATCGACATCCCGCTGCTGCGGCTCTTGCACACGGAGCGCGACACCGGCGGCGTGGCGGTGGAAATCCTGGGCGCGGGTGAGATCAAAGATCAAAAAGCGCAGGGACTGGAGGCCGCCGACGCCACCGATCTCGGCGAGATGGTGGCGAACCGGCAGTCGCCCGCTCTGGTTGCATTTCGAGCCCGCTCGGGCGAAGGGGGCGCGACGCGCTCGTTGAGTGTGAACGTCGCGCGCTACGACCAGCAGGCCGTTCTGATGGCGAACATTGAAGAGGCCCGTTACCAGGTGCTGATGAGCGCGGATGGGAAAGAACTCGTCCAGGCACGCTACGCGGTTCGCAACAACCAGCGGAACTTCGTGAAGGTAACGCTGCCCGCGGGGGCAGCGGTCTGGAGCGTCACGCTGGCGGGAAGGCCGGTTCGTCCGGGTCAATCGCCTGACGGAAGCCTCTTGTTGCCGCTGGAGAAATCGCGCGGCGGTGACGATGCGCCCGCGTTCGCGGTCGAGATCCTGTATCTCGCGAAAGCGGCCGCGTGGACCGACAAAGGCCAGCAGAAGGTAACGCTTCCAGCGCTGGATCTTCCCATTTCCCGCACCGGCCTGCTGCTGTACTACCCGCCTCTGTTCAAGGTTTCAGCGGAGACGGGGACGTTTCGTGCGCAGGAGTATGTGAACCCGGTTTCTGCAGCGCTCGAGCCACTGGGCGGCGGCCTGATTGACAGCGCCGCCGCACGCGCCATTGACCTGAGACAATCCGGTCAGGCCCAAGCTTCTGTCGGATTTCAAAGCAAAGAGGACGCTGACAAGAAGGACGCGACTCAGGCTCTCCTCGACTCCTTCAAGGCAAAATCGCTAGGCGGCAAAGTAACCGGCATTCTGCCGATCGACGTTGCATTCCCCGCCTTCGGTCCGTCGATATTCCTGGTTTCCGAACTCACCGGTGAGAATCAGTTCCCCGCTGCAGAATTCAACTTCCAGCGCGACAAAAAGGCAGGTGTGCGATGAAGTCCAGATTGGCTGTGGTGTTGCTTCTTAGCTGTTTGTTCGCAGCGATAGTCTCTGCTACAGAGGACAAGTCCGCGTTGCCGCTGCCCAATTCCGGCAACGTCACGCTAAGCCTCGACGAATACAACAAGCTCACGGAACTCGCGGCGAAGCCGCCGAAGAAATCTGACCTCGCCCCACTTCCCTATTCCATCAAGCATGCCGACGTGAAGCTGCACATCGAGAACGACGGCGTTCGCGGCACGGTGCAACTCGAGGGCGAAATCTTCCGCAAGGGCGTGAGCAAGGTTCCGCTGACGAGCGGAATGACGGTGCTCGACGCGCACCAGAACGGCAAGGGGGTTCCCTTGCTCCAGGAGAACGGCACGCACCTGGCCCTGCTGCCGGGGCCGGGCGAATTCTCCGTCGCGCTCGACACCGGACTCCCGTTGCGAATCGAAGCCGGACGCGCCTCGTTCAGTCTGCCCGCGCCCGCCGCGGGCAGCGTGCAACTCGCACTGGTGATTCCCGGCGACCACACTCTTGCCAACATCAGCCCCGGCATCATTACCAGCCGGAGCTCCGAGAATGGACATACCGCGATCGAAGCCACGCTGGTTCCGGGACAATCCGCGACGATCTGGTGGGCCACGCGGGAAGCCGTGGCTCCGATCGTGCCCCGCGAAGTGCGCTTCCTCTCCGACGCCAAGACGCTCATCTCGGTGAGCGAGGCCGAGATGCGAGTGGCCGTGCTCGCCGATATCACTGTGGTGCAGGGTGAGCCGTCTCAGTTCCATATGGATGTGCCGGAGGGATTTGAAGTCACTGGCGTTACCGGCGCGACGCTCGACTCCGCGGAAGCCAACTCGGGCGTCTTGACCCTCAAGCTGAATGCTCCCAACCAACGCAACCACCAATTCCTGATTTCGATGGAGCGTTCCATTAGCGGTGCAAAGGCCGACGCGCCGTTCCTCAGCTTCAAGAAAGCGCAGCGCGAGACCGGCGAAGTGCTGGTGGAAGGTGCGGGCACCATGGAACTGACCGCGACCGAGGGCGGCGGCCTCAAGCGCATGGACGTGAAAGAAGCGAGTCCTTATCTGCGCTCGTTGGCGCATTTCCCGGCACAGGCGGCGTTCCGCTATCACAAGCAGGCCAGCGAAACACCGACACTGGCCCTGCAATGGGTGCGGTTCCCGGACGGCAGCGTGCTCGCCGCCGTCGCCGAGAGTGCGGTGGTCACAACCCTGGTCACATCAGAAGGCAAGTCGCTCACCGAAGTGAGACTGGTCCTGAAGAACCAGGCGCAGCCGTTCTTGAAAGTCGCTCTCCCCGCCGGCGCGAGCATTCTCTCCGCCGATGTGGGCGGCGAGCGTGTAAAACCAGTGCAGGGCCCGGATGGAAGCCGCGTCCCGCTGCTGCGGGTAGGATTTCATCCGACCGGCTCGTACACGGTTTCGTTCGTGTTCATGCACTCCGGAGCGCCGTTCGCCAAGAAAGGCGGCGCCGAACTCAGCCTTCCGAACATGGACATTCCCATCAGCCTGCTGAGTTGGGAAGTCTTTCTGCCGGAGCAATACAAGGTGAAGGATTTCGGCGGCGATGTGATTGCCGCCAATCTGGTGCCTCCCGCTTTTCGTGCAGACACCGGCGCGTACCGGTACGACGAAAACGGAGAGGCGCCGTTCGCCAGCAACGTGAGCATGGGGGCCCTCCTTCCTGGACAACTCGGCGGGATTGTGGCCGATCCAACCGGCGCGCTCATTCCAAATGCGCGCGTAACGGTTACACAAGCAGCGAATGGCTTTTCAATGGCAACGATGACGGATCAGCAGGGCCGCTGGGTGGTATCCAACGTTCCCACCGGGCAGATCAGAATCCAGGCTGAATCTCCGGGGTTCAAGACGACGGTTCGGGATGCTATTTACGACGCGAGCAGACCTTCGACTTACAGCTTCGCGCTCAGTATTGGTAACGTGGCAGAGACCGTGGAGGTTCAGGCCCAGTCGCTTACCCTGAATGGGCGCGACTCCGAACTCGAGCAACTCAAGAAGAATGCTCCCCAGCAAAACACCGCCTCGGCCAACGTGATGAACCTGCAGCGGCGGGTTGCTGGCGTATTGCCGGTGGCCATCGATGTGCCGCGGGCTGGCACTTCGTTCAGCTTCGTCCGGCCGCTGGTTTTGGATGAGGAAACGAAAGTGACTTTCAGCTATAAGAGCCGCTAGACGAAGGCTCAAATGACGGGCTGGCCCCGTGAACAACCCCTGTGTACTACCGGTTTCTTGCCGATGGCATAGAATGTTGGTTCGCGGGCAGCCGCTTATGAGCAATCCTGAGGAATGGAAAAAGTGGGAAGGCCGCGTCGACGGGAAATTTCCCCTTCGGCACTGGCTGGGCGGCTCGGAGCATAGCGCTGTCTTTCTCACCGAGCGGTCCGGGCAGGCCGATCAGAAGGTCGCGATCAAATTGATCGCCGCTGATGCGGACGCCGATCGTCAGCTTTCACGCTGGCGTGCCGCAGCCCAGCTTTCCCACCCGCACTTGATGGGCATCTATGAAGCCGGGCGTTGCCGGCTGGATGGCACACCCCTTCTTTATCTGGTCATGGAATATGCCGAGGAAGATCTATCGCAGATTCTTCCTCAGCGGCCGCTGGCGCCCGCCGAAGTGACGGATCTGCTACCCCCGCTTCTGGATGCGCTCTCGTATCTGCACGGCAAGGGATTCGTGCACGGGCGCATCAAGCCGTCGAATGTGCACGCCACGGGCGATCAGTTGAAGCTGTCCGCGGATCAGATCGCCTCATCCGCGGAGTTGAACCCTGTGCCAAAGCGGCGCGACGTCTACGACGCACCCGAAATGGCCGCCGGCATTGTCTCGCCCGCGGGCGACGTTTGGTCCATCGGCGTCACGCTGGTCGCAGCGCTGACGCAGAATGTGTCGTTTGAGGGCGAGGGTTCGCACCGCGACCCCGATCCGCCGGAAACCGTTCCGCCGCCGTTCCGCGGTATCGCGCGCGAGTGCCTGCATCTTGATCCCAAGCGGCGCTGCACCATCGCGGAGATTCAAGCGCGCCTACAGCCTGCCGGACGCTCCGTGCCTGCTGAGCCCGAAGCGCCACCGCCTCCGCGGCGCCCTGTAAAGCGCGGCCCCATTGCCGCAGCCTTGCTGGTAGCGGTGGTGCTGGTTGGATCAATCATCTTCTTCTCTCGCGGGAAAAGTGTACCCACGCCTGCCACTGTTCCGACCGAGCAGCCTGCACCTCCAACGGGCTCTCAAAGTGTACCGGCAACCGCACCTGAAACCGCACCAGCACCGGCGTCCAAGCCACCAGCGCGCGAACCAGTCAAGCCTCCGAAGAAGGCCGTTGCGTTTCCAGGCGAGGTCGTGCAGCAGGTTCTTCCCGACGTTTCTCAGAGCGCGCGGAATACCATCAGCGGTACGGTCAAGGTCGGAGTGAGAGTGGAAGTAGACTCGTCGGGCAAGGTGACGTCAGCGAAACTCGCGTCTCCCGGGCCCAGCAAGTATTTCGCGGGTCGGGCTCTGAAAGCGGCGCAACGCTGGGAGTTCTCCCCTCCCGAGGTTGACGGAAAGCCAACGGCCAGCACCTGGCTGGTTCAGTTCCGCTTCAAACGAACTTCCACTCAGGCTGCGCCACAACGAGTGATCCGCTAGGCTTTGTTCGTCTGGCGCAACTTCCACACGATCTGTCGCACCATGCCAAGAAGCAACTTTGCATCGTAGGCTTCCAGCCCGAAGCGGAGGATCAGCCACCGGGCTTTCTTCTCGAACATGGCGTCCGTGCCCGGCTTCACGTAGCCGCTGATCCGTAGCGCTTCGAGCAAACCCTCCGTGACCTGCTCGGTCTGGCCCGCGGTCGCGGGCTCGACATCGTCCGTAGCCGCTGGGAGCAGCGTGCTCCGCACCAGTTCGTAGAGACACACAGCGACGGCCTGCCCCAGATTCATGGAAATGTTTTGCTCCTTCGTCGGAATGTTCAGCAACCAGTGGCAGTGGCTGAAGTCTTTATTGGTCAGCCCGATTTTTTCGGAGCCGAACAGAAGAGCAACCCGCTCCTTCTGAAGTTGCTGCCGGATCGCGCTGCCGGCCGGTTCGTCGAGGCGGCGCACGGGCTGTTGCAATACGCGATTGCGCACCGCCGTTGTTCCCACGACCAGAGCGCAGTCGGCAACCGCCTCAGCCACAGTCTTGAATTCTTCCGCCTGCTGGAGCAAATCAGAGGCGCCGACCGCCGAGCGAGCCTCACGAAATCCTGCGGCGAAGGCGTTCACCAGACGCAGACGGTGCACGCCGAAATTGCTCATGGCCCGGGCCGCGGCGCCAATATTCAGCGGATTGCGCGGGCGCACCAGCACCACCACGAGTCCATCGAGTTCTGAGAGGAGCGGCAAGCGCTCAATTCTACGACAGGCACGGCGCTGGCAAGCAGCTGTGCGACCCACCCTTTCCTTCAGCAATTGCCTTTCCGCAGTGTCTTTTGACACGGGATTGAAATTGTAAAAAAAATGTCAAAAACACCGATCTTGGGCCTACTTTGCCGTCAAACCGTTGTAAGCTTCAAAAGTCGAGCCACTTCCGGTGGGGCGATTCGAGGGAACCGGAAGCTCTCCCCCCGAATCACAGGACAATATTTATTATGGGGAACCTTGCCACGCCAGTCAGCACCGCGCGAAGCGTCAATCCAACTGCTTCCAGCAGGCCCACAGGCCGAATCCTCGTCGTCGAAGACGATCCGGCCGTGCAGAAAGCCCTGCGCCGCCTATTCGAGACCGAGGGCTACACCGTGGAAACACAGTCGGACGGCAGGTCCGCGCTCGACAGCTTCCAGGCTTCGACGCCGGCCGCCGTTGTCCTCGATCTGCGACTTCCTAAGGTCTCCGGCCGCGACGTATGTAAAGAGATCAAGGCGATGGCTCCGACGCTACCAATCGTCGTCCTCAGTGCCGCCAGCGACGTCTCCGACAAAGTCTTGTTGCTCGAGTTGGGCGCGGATGACTACGTCACCAAACCCTTCAGTCCGCGGGAATTGCTGGCCCGCGTCCGGGCCGCACTGCGCCACACCGCGCGCACGCCGGATGCGCAGGTCGTCAGCTTCGACGGCATCTCGGCCGACTTCAAGAAAATGGAAGTGAAGCGCGACGCTAAGGTCGTCGTTTTGACCGCCCAGGAGTTTAAGACCTTCCAGTTTCTGGTGCAGAACGCCGACCGCGTAATCAGCCGCGACGAACTGCTGAACGAAGTTTGGGGTTACCAGAACTATCCTTCGACCCGCACCGTCGATAACCACATTCTCAAACTTCGCCAGAAACTGGAGAAAGACCCGTCCAGCCCGGTCCATTTCCGCACGGTACACGGTATGGGATACAAGTTCGTCCGCTGATTCCCGTGAACCCGTCTCCCGAACCCGTGCCGCTTTCTGCTCAGGCCTCAACGCCCGAGTCTGCCGCTGGACTTCTGCCGCGCCTGCGCCTGCGCACCCGCTTCCTGCTTTCGATGCTGCTGCTCACAACGGGCCTCACCACGACCAGTCTGCTTCTGGTGCAGCGGAGCATTCGCAGCAACGTCCGGCAAAGCATTGCGGTCAACCTGCGGCATTCCGTGGCTGCCTTTCAGGACTTTCGTCATGAGCGCGAAACCATGCTGACCAGCGAGGTGGCCCTGGTGGCGGACCTTCCCATCACGCGCGCGTACATGGCCAGTCCCGATCCAGTCACCATCCAGGACGCGTCGCAGGATGTCTGGCAAAATGCACGCAGCAGCAGCGATCTCTTCGCACTGGTTGATCGCAGCGGTAAGGTCGTCGCGCTCCATACGAAGACGCCCGGATTCACGAAGGCAGCCGCCGAAAAGTATTTTCAGCAGTCCCTCGATGAGGATCGGGGCGAATCCAGCCACTGGTGGCTGGGAGATCATCACCTCTACCAGACCTTTATCGAGCCCATCTATCGCGGCTCGAGGACGGACGGAACCCTGCTCGGATTTCTCGTGATTGGATACGAGATCAATGACCGCCTCGCCGCGGAAGTCAGCAAGGTGGCGGGCGGCCAGGTGGCCTTTTCCTGCGGAAATGAAATTGTGGCCACTACGCTGACGCCGGCGCAAGCGGAAGCCGGAAGCATTCGCGATCTGATCGAGGGCTCGGTCCATGACGATCCCCGCGACGTCGAGATCGGCAGCGAACGGTTCCTCGCCACGTCCCTTGTGCTCTCGGGTTCTAGAGAGACCCCGGTCCGCTTGAGCGTGCTGGGCTCTTACGATCAGGCGACGAAATTTGTCGATCAGCTGAATCGTTATCTGCTTCTCCTGGGGCTGGCCGCGATCCTCGTCGGCAGCGGACTGGTGTTTTTCATCTCGCACACTTTCACCCGACCGCTGGGAAGTCTGGTGGCAGGGGTGCGCGCCCTGGAAGGCGGAGACTTCCATCATCCGCTCGATCCCCGGGGCGGAGACGAAGTGGCCGAACTGACCCGCGCCTTCGACCGCATGCGCACCAGCCTGCTCAAGAGCCAGCGCGACCTGCTCGAGTCTGAGCAACTGGCCACCATCGGACGCATGGCCAGCTCGATTTCCCACGACCTGCGGCATTCTCTGGCCGCCATCGTTGCCAACTCCGAATTCCTTTGCGACAGTCACCTCACGCCGGTGCAGCGCGAAGAGTTGTATCAGGAAGTTCGTTCCGGAGTGAATCTGATGACCGACCTCATCGATTCCCTGCTCGAATTCGCCCGCACCCGTGAATCCCTGAACCCCGCTTACGCCAACATCTCGGAAACCATCCAGCGCGCTGTTCTGGCGGTCCGCTTGCATCCCCGGCATCACAACCGCTCCATCGATGTGCTGTGCGGCGTGCAGGTTTCGGGATGGTTCGATCAACGCAAGTTGGAGCGGGCTTTGTACAATCTGCTCTTGAACGCCTGCGACGCCGCTCCTCCGCTGGGAGGCAAGGTGGAAGTCACCGCCGCCGAAGTGGCTGGCTCCATCACGATTTCCGTTGCCGATAATGGTCCCGGCATCGCCGAATCGATCCGCGAGCGGCTGTTTCATCCCTTTGTGAGCTTCGGCAAGGAAAACGGCACTGGATTGGGACTGGCGGTCGTGCAAAAAATCGTCCAAGATCACGGTGGCGAGATTGTTGTGGAGCGTACGGTTCAAGGCAGAACGATTTTCCGCATCGTCCTGCCCGGGCGCGCGCAGCTTACCTCCCGCAACTCCGGCGAAGCCGGCAGCGACGTGCCCTCGCTGGTGCCCGCGCAGCGGGATGATGCCAGACAGAATTCGATTTCGCATCCCGGCCCGTAGGCACGTCCGTCTTTCCCAAGTGCCTGGGCCTGGATACTGACCTGAACGGTGTAGGAGGACGGTGTGAAGAGCCTTAGCACTGCTGCCTTTCGCGGAGCCGCATTGGCGGTTGCCGCCTTCGTCTTGTTCAACACGTTCGGCCGCGCGCAGGAAGCGCCCGCTGCTGCCTCGCCGCCGCCAGGGGAGACGGCAAGCGCCGTTCGCGACCTGCAAGACCAGGTCCGTCAGCTTCGAAGTCTGGTGGAACAGATGCGCGCCGAAAATGCCGAGTCCCGTGCCGAGATGCATCAGTTGCGCCAGGACCTGCAATCCACGCGCGCCCTATTGGAGCGATCCGGAACGCCCACCGGCGGCTCTGAGACGGCAGCCAACCCTACCTCAGACACGATCAGCACATCGACTGCCCAGAGCTCGGCTCCGCTCGAAGAACGCGTTCAGAAGCTGGAAGAATCCACTTCGCTAATCGGCTCGAAGATCGATGAACAATATCAGACCAAAGTCGAGAGCGCTTCCAAGTATCGCGCGCGGCTCCACGGCATTGTCCTAATGAACGCTTTCCGCAACATCGGAGGCTCCGACAATCTGGACTTCCCCGACTATGCCGAGCCCGTCCCAATCGGTTCGCCCCAGGCAACTGTCGGGGCTACGCTGCGCCAGTCGGAAATCGGCTTCGAAATCTTCGGCCCGAACATCGGTGGAGCAAGGACATCGGCCGATGTTCAACTCGACTTCGCCGGAGGCTTCCCCGCAACCGGCAACGGCGTGAACTTCGGAATCGTCCGCCTGCAGACCGCCAACTTGCGATTCGACTGGGAGAATACCTCCGTGGTGGCCGGCCAGGATTCCCTTTTCATCTCGCCACTCTCGCCTACCTCGTTCGCATCGCTGGCCACGCCCGCATTCGCCTTTGCCGGAAACCTTTGGGGCTGGACTCCACAACTGCGAGTCGAGCACCGTTTCTCGCTCTCCGATCAGCAGACGGTAACCGTGCAGGCAGGAATTCTCGACAACCTCGATTGGGAGTATCCCTACAATTCGTTCTACCGTTCGGCCCAGGCGGGAGAAATGTCCGGACAGCCTGCTTACGCCGTTCGCACGGCGTGGTCGCGTCCGCTGCGGGAACATCCACTCGCCTTCGGTGTCGCCGGCTACTATGGCCGCCAGAACTGGACGTGGGGGCGTTACGTCGACGCCTGGTCCGGAATGGCGGACTGGCAGATTCCCCTTCTGTCGCGCCTGGGTCTCTCGGGTGAGTTTTATCGCGGCCGCGGCATTGGCGGACTCGGCGGCGGGATCGGCACTTCCATCGTGTACGGTGGCCCAGCCGGACCCTACACTCCGATCCGCGGCCTCGACACCGCGGGCGGATGGAGCCAGCTTAAGTTCCAATTGACTCCGAAGCTGGAGTTGAACGGCGTAATTGCCGAAGACGATGCCTTTGCCGGCGACGTGCGCGGCTTCGCCACCGATCAAAACAATTTTGGAGAGATTCTCGGCCGCAATCGCGGCGCCCTCGGGAATGTTGTCTTTCGTCCTCGCTCCGACCTCGTGCTCTCCGCGGAGTTCCGGCGCTTGCGCACCTTCCCCATTTACAGCAGCAGCAGTGCCACCAATCAGGTGAATCTATCCGCGGGGATCTTGTTTTGAAAACTCGCGCGATCGATTACGGAATGTTGGTCTTGCTCGTGCTCGCAGCAGTTGTCTGCGCGCCCGCCCAGCAGTCGCTGAAGGGACATGTGCAACTGACCAGGAATGGCCGTCCTCTGGCGAATGCTTCGAAAGCGGTTGTCTGGCTGACTCCGGTAGGCGCGACCGTTGGGCCTCCCCGACAGCAACCATCCCAGATTCCGCAACTGGTGCAAAAGAACAAGAGCTTTCAGCCTTCGCTCTTGGTCATTCCGGTGGGGGGCAAAGTGGAATTTCCCAACCACGATCCTTTTTTCCACAATGTTTTCTCGCTGTTCGAGGGCAAGCGCTTCGATCTTGGACTCTACGAAAGCGGAACCACGCGCTTCGTCCAATTCGATAAACCGGGCATCTCTTTCATCTTCTGCAACATTCACGAGCAGATGAGTGCCGTGGTCATCGCCCTGGCGACGCCTTACTACGCCATTTCCGATGCGCGCGGAGACCTCGCCATTCCCAACGTTCCGCCCGGCCGCTACGAGCTGCAGTTTTTTCACTCTTCGGTCGCGCCCGACGCGCTCCGCGCCCTGAACCGCGAGATTACGATCGCTCCCGGAGATACCTCGCTCGGAAGCTTCACTCTGACGGAGAATGACGTCACAGTCGCCCACAAGAACAAGTACGGACGCGATTACGACCGACCCGACCCCGACAGTCCTGCCTACGCCCGACCCTGATTACGCCTAAGAAAAAGGGCGTGCCGTTTAGCACGCCCCTTCTCGCCTCTGTTCTTCACTTCGTTTACAGCAACTTGTGCCACATCAACTGGTCAGCATAGACGTTGCTGGCAACGTCTCCAGTGCTAGCGATGACCACCGCCACTGGCGTGTCCGCCGCCCCCACCAGAAGCGTGTCCACCACCGCTCGGCGCACTCACATGACCGCCACCACCACTGTGCGAACCACCATAGCTGGGCGCACTGTGCGCTCCGCCGTATCCGCCGCGCGAATATCCGCCGTAAGGCGATCGCGCGATCGGTTGCCGCATATCCAACTGCGGACGCGACGTTGATCCGCGCCCGTAGCCGTCCGAGTATGAGCCATAGCCGCGCGATCCTGAACTCGGCGCAGTCCGGTTCCAGTAGGTGCCGCCGCTGCCGCGTTTAGAAGGCGAGTTCGATCCGCCGCGCGAAGCTTCGCTGTTCGATGGCGGCGTGAATGGCCGGAATCCATCCCGGTTCGCAGCAGGCGAAGAGCTTGCCGGAGCCGAAGAGCGAGTGCTACTGCTCGGCGGAGTGAACGGCCGCGATGCGCCACGGTTTTCGTTCTGTGCCGACGATGGCGAATTGCCTGCAGTTCTGGTTCCGGAGTTATTCATTTCCCGGTTCGAGACCGTGCCTGCACTCGGCCGCTGCATCGTGCCGGTTGCATTCGTGCCACGCATTCCGGCAGATTCTCCCGCACCGGTGCGGCCGCCAGCCGGAATCGCGCCCACGTGGCTCTGCTGCATCGTCTGCCGCAGACTCGCCGTCTGCTGCTGGAACGACTGTGGCCGCGAAACGTTGTTGTGCACCGATCCGAAGAAGCGCTCCGAACCACCGTTGCGCACCGTGGAGGGCGCCGCCGCGCGTCCACTCGCCGACAAACTGGCGCGCGAAGGAACGACAGGCAGGTTGCCCGCCATCATGCGCGCTCCACCAATCTGCTCGCGGGTCGCCGCCGCGGCCGTCACCCGGCCTGCGCCAAAGTGTCCCGCATTGACCGTCGACAGAGCCCCGCCAATGTGGGCGTTATGAATATTCGCGATGTTCGAGAACTGCGTTCCGGCGTGCAGAGGTGCGAAGCCGCCGTAGCGGTTCAACCCGCCATGGTAGCCGACCCAACCGAACCGGCCGCCGTATCCGCCCCACCACGGATGGAAATAGTCGCAAGGTCCGATCGGAAGCCAGCCGAAGCCACCCCAACCGCCCCAGCCAAATCCGAAGCCAAAGCCGCCACCCCATCCCCAGAACGAGACATAGGCCGGTGCCCAAAATGGACGGTAGAATCCACCGCCCCAAACCGGACCAGGCCACCAGGCCCACGAATTGCCGTACCAGAACCAGCGGCCGTAGTGATACGGCGCCCAGCCCCAAGGCTCGTAGCCGACCCAAGTCCAGCCGTAGTAAGGCTGATACGTCCAAGTGCCGTCGCGGTACGGAGCCCAGCCATCGGGCTCGTTGGGAACCCACACATCGCCGTAGTCGGGCACGTTCTGCCAGCGCCCATACGCATCCAGATCTTGCGACCCCGTGTAATAGCGGTTGGTGTGACGCCAGGAACTGGCATTGCGGATCATGTGATCGCGGTCGCTGTTCCAGCGATCCCAGTCGTCGCGGTCCGGGGCGGCTGAAATCTTGTACTGCGCGGAATCGGCATTGCCGCGCACGGTTGCCATCTCACCGGTGCGAATTTCGGCGCTGCCCTGCGGCGTGGCAATCTGCGCTTCGCCCTGGCGCACGATCACGATGGTGTCTCCATCTGGCCGCACTTCGAGGCGGAACACGCCATCATGATGCGCGGGGTGAACGGACACGTTCGGCGTATCGATTTCGGGCTCGGCTTCGCTGTCCTTTGAAACCGTGTAGTTCGCGATGCCCTGGCCCAACTGAATCTGAATATCTTTCTGCGTCAGGTTTGCGATGTTGGCCTTGGAGTTTGGACCGAGACGAAGAATGTTGGCAAAGTCGAGCTGCAATTCGGTGCGCGCGTTGTCGCCGGTCGAAACCTTGTCTCCGGTCATGACCGGCTGATTCAACACGGCCGCGGACCAATCGCCCGAATCACCGCGCTGCGTCGACACATCGCCGTGAATGAGGCTGACGCGCGCCACACCCTGGTCGGTCTTTGCCGGAGCCTCACCCGAGGGTTCACCGGGTTGCGCTTCCGTAGGCCTTACCTGCGGCCCAGCCTGGTCCTGTCCCATCTGGCCCTGACCAATCTCCATGGGCGCACTGGGTTGATCCGAGGGCGCCGGACCTTCCTCGGTCGTCTGCGCCAGCGCGCGGATCGAGAACGCGCCCGCTAGCACCAAACTTAAGACTGCCAAACTCGCTATGAATCTGCTTTTCATTAACCACCTCTCCGAACCCTACCTGACCGTATAAACGCGCATGTCGAGAATCTCTCTGCAAAAGGATGGGCAACTGCCATGCCAAAGGAGGCGAGAGGGCCTGTCTATAAGTCGTTTGTTTTGAGTAGAGAACGGGATGAATTCACTCGGCGGAATGGCTGAATTGATCGAACTTGGCCGACCTCAACCAAGCGTGGTGGTTTTCGGCCACTTCCGCTCTGCCGCCTCGCTTCGCTGCTGGCGCTAAGGGGCGGGTCATCCTCCCCCAAAAATGCGTTGAGCTGGAGCAACAGCTTTATCGGTGGGAATTACATTCCTCCAATCGGGCGGCAAACACCAAAAGGAGCCTCCAAAAGGAGCCTCCAAGAGGGATGTCCGGTTCCGAACATCCGTTGTTGACTTTGAACACTCATGCATTGGCTCTCAACGCAAGATCGGTTCATTTTCAGAGAGTTGCACGGGATACCCTTGGAGACAAGGTTGCTTCTGGAAAAGGTGCATAGTGCTCCCGACCGAGGAAATCAAAATGCAGATGTTACTTCAAGACTTTCGTTACGCGCTGCGGCAATTGCGCAAGAGCCCAGGGTTCACCGCTGTCGCAGTGTTGACCCTTGCGCTCGGGTTCGGAGCGAACAGCGCAATTTTCGGCGTGATTGACCCGGTCTTGCTGCGCCCGCTTCCGTTTCATGCCCCCAGTCGCCTGGTCGTCGTAAAGCCGACCGAGCCCGGCCGGCGTGACGATATTGGAGTCTCCTATCCCACCTTTCTGGACTGGAGATCCCAAAACCATGTTTTTGAGGGGCTGTCTGTATTCCGGCAAGACGATTTCACGCTCACAGGCCGCGGTGAGCCCGCTCATCTGACCGGCGGCGTCGTTTCGGCAAACCTGTTTTCAGTGCTGGGCGTCCCGCCTGCCATCGGCAGAGATTTTATTCCACCGGAAGATCAGCCAAGCGCCACCGGCTTGCCGATTATCCTGGGCCACAGCGTTTGGCAAAACCGGTTCGGATCCGATCCGAAAATCGTTGGCCAGAGCCTCACTTTGGACGGCCAAACGTTTTCCATCATTGGCGTGATGCCCGTGAGCTTTCAATTTCCGGTGCAGCGAACGCCAGTTGAATTCTGGACCACCATTGCGCTCGATGCGCAGTCGGTGAACGGCTCACCTCCAATGACCGCGCAGCGCGGAGCTGGATACCTGGAGGTGATCGCCCGCGTGAAGCCTCAGGTCACAATCGACGCCGCGCAGACTGAAATGGCACGAATTCAGGATGGCCTGAACCGGCAATATCCGGAGAACCGGCCCAAAGGAGTACGTCTGGTTCCGGAAGCCGAGGCGGTGGTGGGAGACATGCGCCAAGCCCTGTTCGTTCTTCTCGGAGCAGTAGGACTGGTTCTGCTGATCGCTTGTGCGAACCTGTCGAATCTGTTGTTAGCCAGAGCCGCGACCCGAAAGAAAGAAATCAGTGTGCGCACGGCACTGGGAGCGACGCGTTGGATGATTGTGCGTCAGTTGCTTGCAGAAAGCTTATTGCTCGCAGCTGCCGGCGCTACGGCGGGACTCGGGCTTGCCGCGTGGGGAATCAAGTTGCTGACGGCACTGGCGCCGGGGGACTTGCCCAGAATTACGGAGAGCGGCATCAACCTGCAAGTGCTGATTTTCACCGCGCTGGTTGCGGTCTTGACCAGCGTTCTGTTTGGGCTGCTTCCGGCCCTGCAGGCTGCCAAGCCTGAATTAGTTGCCTCCCTCAACGAGGGCGGCCGGAGCGGAACCGACACCCTGGCACGCGGCCGCCTAAGGTCCGCATTGATCGTCGCAGAGATGGCTCTTGCCATGCTGTTACTGGTTGGGGCTGGTCTCTTGCTGCGAAGTCTGCTGGGCTTGGGCAGAGTAGATCCCGGCTTTGCCAAGAATCACGTCATTACCTTCGGACTCGACTTGCCCGACCGTTACGGACAGCCGCAGAGAGTCGCCTTCTATCGCAGCTTGCTGGATCGGGTTCGCGCCACTCCCGGCGTGCGCTCCGCCAGCGCCGCGTTTCCGCTTCCTCTTTCGGCGGGCGACGTCAAGACCACCTTCGAAGTGGAGGGCCGGCCCATGAAGCCATCGGAGTATCCAGTTACCACCCTACACATCATTGATCGCAATTATTTCCGCACCTTGGGCATTCCGCTCTTAAGCGGCCGCGCCTTCAACCTCCAGGATGATGCCGTGGGAGCGACGCCGGTCGTGATCATCAGCCAGAAGCTGGCGAAGCAGATCTTCCCAGGAGAAGATCCGATCGGCCGGCGGATTCGGCCTAACATTTCGAGTGGACTTGGTGACGCACCCATGCGAGTAGTCGTGGGCGTGGTGGGGGATGTAAAAGCGGAGGGGTTGGGTGCTCCCTCCATTCCAGAATCCTATCTGTCTTATGCCCAATTGCCGTTCGCTCCCATGTCTGTGGTCGTGCGCACGGAGATCGCTCCCGCGAACATGGTGCCCACTCTGACGACTGAGGTTCAATCCCTGGACAACGCCCTGCCTCTTTTGCGCGTGAAGACTCTGGACGAATATGTGGACGACTCCATCGTCGGAACGCGCTTTGAAACTTTCCTGCTCGGGACCTTCGGCGGACTTGCGTTTTTGCTTACGGCGGTTGGACTTTATGGAGTGATTTCATACACGGTTGCCCAGCGCACGCGAGAGATGGGCATTCGCCTTGCTCTGGGTGCGGACCGCAATGCAATCCTCGGTATGGTCGTCAAGAACGGAACGCTTCTGGCGTGCACAGGGACTCTGATTGGCTTAGCTGCCGCATTTCTTCTCACCCGACTTATGGCAAGCTTGCTGTTTGGCGTAGGCCCCACGGATCCCCTAACATTCCTGTGTGTTGCCATCGCACTCATTGCGGTTGCCGTCTTGGCGAGCTACGTCCCTGCACGCCGCGCGTCCAAAGTCGACCCCATGGTGGCGTTGCGCTACGAGTAAGCCGCCAGTGGACTGGCAGCGCCAAACCTTGCGATTCGGGGTCCAGCCGCGACAACCTCCCGGTTTGTCGGCAAGCCGGCAGGGATGAGGGTCCCGCCCTCCATGCTACTCCGACTGAGCGAGCAGCTTTCCCAGGCGATCGAAGCGAGCTTCCCAGAGGGAACGGCGATCGGCGATCCAGCGCTCGGCTACGGTGAGGCCTTTGGGTTCGACGCGACAGGTTCGGACCCGGCCGACTTTTTCGGTACGCACGAGCCCGCTTTTTTCCAGCACCTGCAGGTGCTGCACGACCGCGGCCAAAGTGATGTCGAGCGGCTTGGCTAGCCTGGAAACAGAAACCGGACCTTCGCTCAGTTTCTCGATTATCGCGCGGCGGGTGGGATCGCCCAAGGCGTGAAAGACGCGGTCGACGTGGACTCTTTGAGTTAGCATCGTGCCTTTCCACTGCAATGGGATCAGTTCGCCAGCTCCTTCGCGAGGTGGTCGAGCAGTTTGTGCCAACCCTCTTCGCGCATTTGAGGAGCATCGGCACCTTCGAAGAACCCTGCCTGTTCGGTGAAGATGAGATCGGTTCCGTGCGCGACGGGCAAGAGTTCTACTGTGGCATGAGACGACGAGATACGCTGATCGCCGAGAGTCATCGTGTAGGCAATCACAATGCGGCGGTTGGGCACGATGTCGCGGTACACCGTACCGTTGGTGCAGGTGACGCCTTGCGCACGGAAGCTCGAGCGCTCGCTGCCGCCGACGCGAAAATCCATTTCGAATGCTTCAGGCTCGAAATCCTTGTCCCCTGCAAACCAGCGGCGTTTCTTGGCCGGATCGGAGAATGCGGCGAACAGGCGTTCCGGGCTCGCCGGATAATTTCGCTCAATCACGAAGGTGGCATGAGTGACGGACCGCGGCTTCACGATTCTTGCCCCCTACCGAGGCGACAGTCCCCGCCTCAACTTTTGATTATTTGGGCAAGCTTTTCACAAACTCTTCGAGGACGTGGTTGAACTTTTCCGGTTCATCCACGAACAGGGCGTGGCCGTCGCCTTCGAATCGCTCCAGCCGGAGCTTGTCTCCCAGCTTGAATTTCAAAAAATCAGCTGTGGACTGCGACTCGGGTTGGTAAGCAAAGAGCACCGGGCGATTCATTTTGGCCAAGCCGGTGGAGAAGTCCTTCACCGCGATCATGTTGTAAATGAGCACGACCGCGGTGTCGGCCGGAACCTGGATAGAGGCGTTGGCGAGGCTGTGCACGTAGTCATCGGTCTGCGGTTTCTTGAACATGCTGCGGACAAAGCCGTCGGCTTGCTTCTGGCGATCCTGCTGAAGCGAGTTCATCCATCCCGACAGAGCGGCGAACATCTCAGGGTTGAGTTTCTCCGAGAGAAAGCCGTCGACCAACACAACGCCGCCGACGTTGTCGGTGCCGAACTGTTCGGCGTATTTCACCAGCTCGCCGCATGCCATTGACCAGCCCACGAGGACCGGCTGTTTCAGGCCGAGATGGTCCACCAGTTCTTTGTAGTCACGGGCGCGGGTTTCGGGCAGATGGCCGGAAGTCGGTTGATCGCTCTCACCTTGGGAACGCGGATCGACCGCTATGACATGGTATTTCTTGGAGAACTCGTCGATCTGCTTTTGCCAGATCCAGGCCGGCATGGTCCATCCCGGAATGAAAACGATCGGACGGCCGCTGCCGGCCTCAACGTAGTGAATCCTGACGCCGTCGGATGTCTTGAAAAAATCGCTCTTCGCTGCCTGGGCGAAGAGGCTCGGCACGACCAGGATGCACATCAGGACTACGCTGAGTGTGGTTCTCATGTTTCGTTGCAACATGGCTCGTTTCAACATGGTTCGCTCCTGCTTACTCGATCCGCTTCATGCCGTCGGCTCGTAGCACAGGTAGACCTTACCATTGTTGAAGGTGCGCGTCTTGGTCAGCTTCAAGTTCAACGGCTCTCGCATGCCATCGAACATGCTCCGGTCCTTGCCCAGAGCCACAGGGTCTACGATCATCTGGTATTCGTCGATCACATGCTCCAGGGCCAGCTGCGAGATGATGCTGCCGCTGCCCAGAATCGCCATGCCCGGGCCGGACTCATTCTTCATCTTTCGAATTTCCGACCCGAGGTCGCCCTTCACCAACTTTGTGTTGTTCCACGATGCGTGTGTGAGGGTTCTGGAAAAGACGACTTTCGACATGCTGTTCATGCCTTTGGCCACGGCGAGATCATGGTGCTCGGCGACGGGCGTCGGCCAGTAGCTCGCCATGAGTTCATATGTGACCCTGCCGAATAGGAGTTGGCCTCCGCCGCTGGCATTCTCAGCCACGAAGGCGGAGTATTCCGGATCTTCGTTTCCTTTGTGCGCCCAGCGGAAGTCCCCGGTCGCGCTGACAAAGTAGCCATCGAGCGTCACGTGGTTGAACGCGATCAGTTTGCGCATGGTTGTTCTCCTTGTGGCTCAGCGGCGGCACCCCGCCATTAGTTAAGTATTAACTTCAATATTTCCTAGCCGTGCAGACATTGTCAAGTCGACACTTAAGTGTCAATGGAATCGAGGTTGCGCGAGGAAAGTCACTTCGCGGCCGCGCGCGCCAACTCCCGCCAGGTGACCAGCTTGATCTTCTCTTGAGCCAGAATCTGTCGGAACTGGTCGCTGGTGAAGAAGTCGTAGTCGCGCTGTCTCCAGGCCGCACCCCACGAAGAGCGCTCGCGGGTGGCAGCCCGCAGTTCTTCATCGTCGTAGCCGGGATGAATCACGAACTCGGTCACGCCGGGTTTCAGGTTCTTCAGCGCTGTGAGGTAGAACTCAGCCCACTTTTCCGGCGGCACTTCCGGTTCAATGGTGATGGTATGGTCCAGCACGATATCGCCGGGACCGAGACTCGCCTGCAGATACGGGTAAGCCACAAACCAATCCCGGTTAACGAATACCGGCAACTTGTATTCGTGGGCCACGCGCAGCATTACATCGAAGAGTTCCTTGCCCTGCATGATCAGCCGGTACTGGTGCGAATCGAGATGGGTGGGCCGAACGCCCATCGCCAGTGCGCGCTCGATCTGGGCGCGTAGTTCGATCTCGACCTCTTTCGGGTTGACGTGCTCCTGATGTTCCCAGTCATGGTGGAAGTATCCGTTTTCATCGACCAGGCTCGGTACCTTGTCCGCGGGAGCGACGGGGCCCCAGCGATAATAGACCCGCTCGCTCGTCAAGGTGAGGTGCAAGCCAAGGTCCGCGTCCGGGTGAGACTTGGCATAGTCGGCCATCTCCGGAAACCACGGGCAGGACACCATCAGGCTTGCGGAGTTGATCGTCCCGCCCTGCAGAGCATGGATGGCTGCGGCGTTCACCGCGTGCGTTTCACCCAGGTCGTCGGCGTGAACGATGATGAGTTTGGTGTCGGGAGGATAGCCGAGGCGGTCGGCCAGGCTTTGCGCCGAGAGTCCAAACCTGGACAACAGGAGGCCAACAAAGAGCAATCCGACCATGCGTAGAGAAATCATCGCCGACTAGTAGACCATACTTACGGCGGAATCAACGTCAGGGATAATGCGCGACATCGACTCCCGCTACTCGGCCTTGTCCGGGTCGTCCGTGATCCCGATCTTTGAGAGGCGGTAGCGCAGGGCGTTGCGGGACAAGCCCAGCAGGCGCGCCGCCTGGCTCTTGTTGCCGTTGGCGCGACGCAGGGCTTCCTGGACCATTTCATCTTCCCATTGCTCGAGCGTCATACCATCGGGAAGAAATCCGCCGGGACTGTTGGTGGCTTTTGTGGGACGAATATCCAAGTGAATGTCAGCGGGTGTGAGCACGCTGCCCTTCGCCAGCGCGCATGCGCGCTCGACAATGTTCTGCAACTCGCGGACATTTCCCGGCCAGTAATAATTCACGAGAATCTGCATCGCCTCGGGCGTGATGCCCTCGACGGGCTTGCCGGATTCTCCGGTGAAATGCGAGACAAATAGGTTCGCGAGATCGGGAATGTCTTCCTTACGCTCGCGCAGCGGCGCGATGTCGATGGGTACGACGTTGAGACGATAATAGAGATCTTCGCGGAATGTGCCTTGCTCGAGCGCTTCGCGCAGATCCTTATTGGTGGCGGCGATCAGGCGCACATCGACCTTCACCGTGCGCGTGCCGCCGAGGCGTTCGAATTCGCGCTCCTGCAGGACGCGCAACAATTTCACCTGGGTCACCGGAGGCACGTCGCCGATCTCGTCGAGGAAGAGCGTTCCCTTGTCGGCCAGTTCGAACTTGCCGGGCTTGCTGGCGACGGCTCCAGTGAACGCTCCTTTTTCGAAGCCGAACAGTTCGCTTTCCAGAAGATTCTCCGGGATGGCGGTGCTGTTGATTTTGAGGAACGGGCCGGAGGCGCGGCGCGATTTCTCGTGAATGGCGCGAGCGATCAAATCTTTGCCCACGCCGCTCTCGCCGCCCAGGAGCACGGTCGCATTCGTAGGCGCGACGCGCTCCACGGTGGCCAGCACTTCCTGCATCTTGGGGCTGCGGGCGACCACGTTGGGGTGCGCATAGCGCTTACCCAATGCCTCCCGTAAAGATCGGTTTTCTTCGCGCAGATTGCGGACGTCCAGTTCCTTGTGGATAACCATCCGCATTTCGGTCAGCGAAAACGGCTTCAGGACGTAGTCGCTGGCCCCGGCCTTCATGGCTTCGACTGCGGTTTCGACGCTGCCGAAGGCGGTCATCACCACCACGGGAAGAGCAGCGTTCTGACGCTTGATGCTTTGCAGGAACTCCAGGCCATTCATGCCTGGAAGTTTCAGGTCGGTCAAAACCAGGTCGACGGAATTCTCGCGCAGAAGTTTGAGGCCAGTCTCGGCGTCTGCGGCGGAAAACGTGGCGAATCCGTCGTCGCCGAGATTTAACTCGAGCAGGCGGCGCATTTTGGCCTCGTCCTCGACGATCAGAATTGCCGGCATTCGCGCCTTCTCCTCAGTTCGAGGGGTCTCACGAGATCACCAGATGAGCCGTCTCTCCCACGGCGGCCTGGTCGCTGGCGGCGGGGAAAAATATCACAAAGCGGGCGCCGGGCCCCGGTGTACCGCCGCTCGCAGCCTTGTCCGAGCCTGAGCCTTCAATCCGGATGGTACCGTGATGTCCGTCAATAATCTTCGACACGATGGAAAGTCCAAGGCCGACGCCGGTTTTCTTCGTGGTCACAAAAGGATTGAAGATTTGCTCCCGCAAGTCCGGCGGAATACCCGGTCCGGTGTCTTCGATGCGCACTTCGACTCCGTCAAGGTTAGCGCCGTCGCGGCCGTTGGCCCGCGATTTCCGGATTTTCACGCGCAGCTTGCCACCACTGGCGCTCATGGCATCGTAGGCATTCTGCACAATATTAACGAATGCCTGCTCGCACAGGCTCTCATCCAGAGGCACGAGTGGCAAACCAGCCTCATAATCTTTCTCCAGTTGAACCGGCGCACCTTTCCAGAATTGTGCGACGTCATTCAAGGCGCGATCGAGCACAGCGGTGATGTCTTGGGGCGTCAGATCGGCGTGCAGTGGGCGCGCGAAATCGAGGAAGCGCGTGACCAGCGCGCTCAGGCGGTTGGTTTCCGTCGAAATGTATCCTGCGAGTTCGGTGGCCAGCGGACTGGACTCTCCGAGCTTCTGGGTGAGCATCTCCGCCGAGCCTTTGATTACGCCCAAGGGATTACGAATCTCGTGAGCCAGTCCGGCGGAAAGCTGGCCCAGCGCGGCGAGACGCTCGGAACGGCGCGCCTCGGCCTGCGCCTGTTCCAGGCGGCGATTGGTCTCGGCGAGGGTCTCGGCGAGTTCCTGATAGCGCTGGGTCTGGCGCCGGTTTTCGACTACAAAGCGATTGACCACCATCGCTGCCAGAAAGAAAAAGACGATGCGGATGGCCAGCCGTCCGTAGTCCTCTGCGGAAATCTCGTACTCCTGCAACGCGGGATAAAGATAGGAACAGTAGGCGGCCGAGGCCAGTGAGGTCCACAGCAATGTGGCCCACGGTGCGAAATACTCGGCCGCCGTGACCACGGGCAGGTAGTAGATGGGGTAGTAGTAGCTGTTGATGGCGATTTCGTTGGTGTGATCGACCAGCAGCGTGGCTAGAGCAATCTTCCAAAGAACCACGCAAATCGGGCCTCGCGTCGGCCAGCGGCGCACCAGCGTGCCCTCGGCAAGCTGCACAACTCCAATCGCCAGCAGAATAAGCTGCTTGTGGTACTCCTCGATGGGCGGCAGGAGAGCTAATGCGGCGAGCAGTACCAGCCACAGGACATCCATCCAGTTAATCGTGGGACGCTTGGCTTCCGTCATCTCGCTTCGGTCTCGATATTTCGATGATTTCTCTGCCGGGAAAGTCGCGAAGCCACAAAAAACGACGCCGGGAGAGTTCGCGCTTCTCCCGGCGTTGCCGTTACTGATTGTCTGGTCCGCAGGCGCATCTCATGCGAACCCTATCACACCGCAAGAAAGCCGTCAGCGTCAATGTCCCTTCTTCGCCGGCGCCGCCGGTTTCGGCTCCGCAGTCTGCGGGGCGGGCTTGGGCGCGGGCGGCGGAGCCGCAGGCTTCTGCTGGTGCCATTGATTGAACTTCTGCTCCTGCTGCTGCTCTTGTTGCGGGCTGCGCTCCTGCACCGGCGGCGCGGGCCGCACCAACGGATGCGTTGGTAGCGGAGCCGGCCCCGACGCTTGTTGTTGCGGCGAACGGTAGGCTCCCTGATTCCGGTTCTCGGGTTGCGGAGTTCCCTGCTCCTCGAGCACACGCGGCTGCGCCTGCGGCAGTTGCTTCACCTGACTGTTGCCGCCGCTCGGCTGAGTGAAGGGCCTGAACCCTTCCTGTGTCGGCTGTGGCCGTCCGCCCTGATTCAGCTGGGCAGGCTGCGCGGTTCCCATCGGACGAACCAGCGCCTGCTGATTCAGATGTCCGCCCGCCTGCGCCTGCCGCTGCTCGATCGGGCGCGGAGGTGGAGGCGGAGTCCTGACCGCAACCACGGGACGGCTAATGACCGTTGCCGGTGGTCTGACGGGCGCAGAGCGACCCGCGCCCATCACACTGGTGCGGATCGGCTCGGCTGCCACGACATGACTGACCGGCGCCGCGGCGATTTCCCTGGGATCCACCTTCATCACGTTCTGCGCGACCGGCCGCGCGTTGACAAACGCGTCGTGCGATACGACCGTCACGCCATTGTTTACGTGCTGATTGACGTAGGGGATGTTGTTAACGGTCGTGCGGTTGACGATCACCGTGTTGTAGACGTTCGTGACCTTCGTGACGGTCACCGATGTGTTGGTGAGGTTCACGTTGTTCACGTAGGCGCGGCTCACGCGGTATCCGGGGAGATAGACTTCCCCCGGAGCGAGCGGGAACCAGCCCACGCCAACACCCGCCGAGAAGTGGAAACCCCGGCCGCCGCCCACGAAGGCGACCAGCGCCGGAGCCCAGATGGGCCGGACAACCACCGGCCCTGGCACCCAGAACCAGCCGTTGTTTACGAACGCCCAGCGGCCATAGTGGAAGGGAGCGAAGCCCCAGCGCTCGTCTTCAACCCACGTCCAGCCCCAAGGTCCGACATAAACCCAGTGGCCGAAGCGATAGGGAGCCCATCCGATAACGACCGCACGCGGCCGCCAGCAGGGACCGTAGCCCGCCACATAACTCCAGTCGCCGTATTCGTCGAGATCTTCATAGCCGGTCATTTCGCGCGAAACATAGTTCGCGGAATCGGCTTGATCTTCGCGATCGTCGCGGTCGAAGGCCCAGGTATCGAAGTCATCGCGGTCAGGAATCTGGCCGAGATCATAGTCGAGGTGATCGCTGCCGGTGAAAGTGGCGGACTGACCGGCAACTACGTTGTAGGAAAGGCCACCTCCCGTAACCCGGCCGCGGCCGTGCCAGACGTCGGTCACGGTCTGATTGCCGTCCTCACTGACGTCCACGCGGTACTCGCCGGGCTGCAAGAGGCTGAGCGCAATGTTGGGAGTGTCGATCTCGTAAGTATCGTCGTCATCGACATGACGCACGCGCAGGATGAGCGAGCCCTGTGCGAGGCGGATCTGCGTGGTGTGATCGTCGAGGGTCAGGAACGTGATCCCGGTCTTCGCGCCCAGGCGGATCGCCGCCGAGCCAACGTGTACTTCGGCGCGGGAATCTTCATCGGCCCATAGGTCGTCGCCCGTGACCATGGGACGATTCGGTACCGCCGTGACCCAGTCGTCCTCGCCTGCCGGACGAAACGATACGGAACCCTGTGAGAAGTTCAGCCGCGCGACACGTCCCGGAGGATCCTGATCCTGACTCTGATCTTGGTTCTGATCTTGATTCTGACCGCCCCCGTCCTCTTGCGCTTTCGCCACGGTCGAGAGCTGCACAGCGAATGCCAAGCTCGCCAGTACCAGCATCCAGGCCCACAACTTGCGTGTTTTCATGTCTTCGCCCCGACGGAATAAGAATCCGTATGCCGTTAATTTTACCGACATGCCTATGAACGCAATAGAGACAGTTTAGTTTCACAGGGTACGGAAGTGCTTGTCCGAGGAGGAGTTGGGGGGATCTATAGAACGATTCGATTTGTCATCCTAAGCCAAGCCCAGGATCTGTGCACGCCTAGCCACCTGCACAGATCCCTTCGGCTTCGCTCAGGGCAGGCTCTTCGCGCCAGTGAACGCCGCCCAGGATGACAAGTCAACCGTTCAATTTTTCAGCTTCGGGCGCTGGCAGGCATCCACGATCTTGGTAGGATCGATGGCGTCTTTGTCCACCTGCTCTTCCATGATCTTTCCATCTTTGCCGATCAGGAAGTTCACGCGGCGCGGGGCCTGGTATTCGTCTTTGTAGATGCCGTACTCGCGGGTTACTTTTCCGCCCCAATCGCTGAGAAGGGGGAAGGTTACTCCGATTTGATCGGCGAAGGCTTTGTTGGCGAAGGCACTATCCATGCTCACACCCAGGACCTGGGTGTCGGCCGCTTCCAGCGCTTTCAAATTCTGCTGGAAGTTTTTCATTTGCTGCGTTCAACCACCGGTGAAGGCGAAGATATAGAAAGCCAGTACGACGTTCTTCTTGCCGCGGTAATCGCTCAACTTCATGTCTTTCAGCTTACCTTCGTCGAAATATTTCAGAGTGAAATCCGGAGCTGTGTCGCCCACCTTGGGCATGCTCGAATCCTCCTTCTTCGTTTGCGCGAACGTTGGGGATGCGGCGGTCATCGTCAGCGTACCCGCCAGAAGCAACCCCATGGCCAAAACCCCGAAGCGTTTTCTATGCATTGAACTCCTCCCACCGGTGATGGTCCAAGCATATCCTGCCTTGAGCACACGGTAAACCGGGAAGTACCCACGAGTGTGACGGTACGCATTGCCGAAACCACCGGCAAGACAGTAAAGTTCTGTGCGGAGCCGGTTGCGGCAGACCAAGGCATGGCTCCGCGGCCGGGACCCGAAAGACGCAATGAGCATCGCCACTCTGAACGACATTTTCTTCGCCGCGGTGGAACGCAATCTGGACCGCATCATGCTGTACCGCGATGCCGGGAAGTGGCTGCCGATCACGTCGCGTGAGTTCGGCATAAGCGTTGCCCGGAGCGCGCGCGCGCTGCGTGCCTGGGGCGTTCGGGCGGGCGATCGAATCGCCATCCTCAGCGAAAATCGTCCGGAATGGCCCACGGCTGATATAGCCAGCCTGTTGCTCGGGGCGGTAACGGTCCCGCTCTACACCACACTCACGGCGGAGCAGACAGCGTTTGTCCTGAATGACTCGGGCTGCCGGACCATCTTTCTGTCGTCGGATCAGCAGTTGCACAAGATCTTGTCGATCCTGCAGCAGACGCAGATTGAGAAAATTATCGTCATGGACGCAGTGGAGTTCAACGGCGACCTCGCTCCGTTCGCCGGCAAATGCGTAACCATGAACCAGATTTCGTTGCAGGGTCCGGAGAACCTCGGCGCCGAACTTGAAACCAAGGCGCGCTCGATCGGTCCCGACGATCTGGCTACGATCGTCTACACCTCCGGAACCACGGGCACATCCAAAGGCGCGATGCTGACCCACGGCAACATCGCCTCGAATATTTCTTGCTCGCTGCTTGGGTTCAACCTGCGGCCCGGCCTGATCAGCATTTCGTTTCTGCCGCTCTGCCACATCACCGCGCGCCACGTAGACTTTGCCATGCTGTATCATGGCGTGACCCTGGCCTATTGTCCGTTTCTGGACCGGCTGCCGGCTAGCCTGTTGGAGGTGCAGCCGTCCACTTTTGTTGCGGTACCGCGGGTTTACGAAAAAATCTATGCGCAGGCCAAGCAGAAAGCCAAGGGCCAGCCCAAGAGCGCCATCTTCAATTGGGCGCTTTCCGTGGGACGCAGCCACAAACCTGAAATTCTTGCGGGGAAGACTCCCACCTCGCCCAGTTGGAAGCTGGCCAACAAGCTTGTCTTTTCCAAAATCCGCGAAGGCATGGGCGGGAAAGTGGACACGTTTATCTCTGGCGGCGCGCCGCTGGGCCGCGAATTGGCCGAGTGGTACGCCGATGCCGGCATCCGCATTCACGAAGGCTACGGGCTCACGGAGACTTCGCCGGTAATCGCGGTGAATACTCCCGTCAACCACCGCATCGGGACCGTGGGCAAGACTCTGCCGAATCTGGAAGTCCGCATCGCCGAAGACGGCGAGATTTTGGTGAAGGGTCCGTCGGTGTTTAAAGGCTACTGGAACCGGCCGGAGGAAACGAAGGCGGCGCTGGAAGATGGATGGTTCAAGACGGGCGATATCGGCAACATCGACGCCGATGGATATCTTTCCGTCACCGATCGCAAGAAGGATCTCATCAAGACTTCGGGGGGGAAATTTATTGCGCCGCAGCCCCTCGAAAATTCGCTCAAACTCAATCCCCTGGTGGGAACTGCCGCCATCCTTGGCGACCGGCGCAAGTTCCCCGCGGTCATGATTTCCCCCAACTTTGTTCCGCTGGAAGAATGGGCGCGGGAGAACAATATCCCGTTTGCTTCGCGGACGGAACTGGTCGCCAATCCGAAGGTGCAAGCGCTATACGAAGGAATCGTCGAGGGCATCAACGGAAATCTGGCACGCTTCGAGAGGCTGAAACGTGTGCTGCTGGTGGCGGATGAATTCACCGCCGACAACGGCGCACTGACACCGACCATGAAGCTGCGACGCCGCGTCATCGAAGAACGTTATCGCAAGCAGATCAACGAGTTGTACGCGCAGGCGGAAGCGACGGCTGTGCCGTAGCCACGGGTAACGCCGGCATCTTGCCGGCTGTCCCACGGGCGTCTCGCCCTCGGAACCAGGGCTTCCAGCCGCCGGGACCGGCGCTACAATAGGTCCATGTCGGACTCATTGATGATTGCCGGACGCACTTTCCGCTCGCGCCTGATCGTGGGCACGGGAAAATACAAATCCTTCCAGGAAACGGCGCGCGCGCTCGAAGCCAGCGGCGCGGAGATGGTTACCGTCGCGGTGCGGCGTGTGAATCTCGATCGCAGCCAGGAATCGCTGCTCGACTATATCGACGCCAAGAGATATTTTCTACTGCCGAACACAGCCGGCTGCTACACCGCCGACGAGGCCATCCGCGCGGCGCGCCTGGGCCGCGAAGTAGGCCTCTCCGACTGGGTGAAGCTCGAAGTGATCGGCGACCAGGCCACGCTTTATCCGGATGTGCAAGCCACGCTCGAAGCCACGCGCGTGCTAGTGAAAGAAGGCTTCACGGTGCTTCCCTACACGTCAGACGATATTGTTTTTGCAAAGCGCCTGATCGATGCGGGAGCGGCGACGATCATGCCGCTGGGGGCACCCATTGGCAGTGGCATGGGAATTCAGAACCAGGCACACATTCGCATTCTCCGGGAAATGATTACGGGCGTGCCGTTGATTGTGGACGCGGGAGTCGGCACGGCGTCCGACGCCGCGATCGCGATGGAACTTGGTGCAGACGCGGTGCTGATGAATACCGGCATTGCCAACGCGCAGGATCCCGTGCTGATGGCCGAGGCCATGCACCATGCTGTGCTGGCAGGACGCCAGGCTTATCGTTCAGGCAGGATGCCGAGAAAGTTGTATGCCACGGCGAGCTCGCCATTGGAAGGCGTAGTGCGATAGGGACAAACGCCAACGAGGGCGGGGGCGCCCGCGCCACCCGAGCAAAGACCAGCAAAAGTGACGAGGGCGGCTTTCGCCGCCCTCGATCCACCTCTATCCGTGGACCAACTTACAGCATCTTGACGCTGCCCACGTGAATGGAATCTTTCGTCACGGTCCCGGTCACGGCGACGTGATGGCCCTCGTGCCCCTTCAAGGCGTCCTGGTTGTCGACGGCGAGCACTTTCTGATCGCCGTCGGTGACGATGACCATCTTCTCACCGGCCGCCACGCATTTCTTGGTGCACGCCTCGCCAGCCGCATTGGCGCCCTTGACGCCGCATTTGGCGTCCGTGATCCACCCGTTGACGGTTGTGCTCTTGCCCATATCATCGAACGCCATCGCCGACAGGGCGAAAACGAAACTTAGCGCGAGACAAATCAACAGAACTTTTCTCATGGCCGGTTTTCTCCTTTTGGAAGTTCAGATTGCGGCCCCAAACCGCAATACCCCACGTGCGACGGAAATCGCAGCGCCCCTTCGGGAACAGCAATCTCCGCTCGATGGTGAAATGAGGCAACGGAAATATACCACACACGAACCGCGGGGTTGTCAGCAACGTTCGAAAACCAATACTCGGAAGTTGCATGCCAGGAAAATGGCAAGCCTATTTTTTCGCGGAGTGAGTGGTGAGCGGCGCGGGTTTCGCGGGAGTCGGCGGGACATAGACGTACTCTCCCGGCTTGGCGTAGCCCAATTGCTCGCGCGCTTCTTTTTCGATGCTCTTCTGATCGCTCTTCAGGCCTTGGATCTGCTGGGTATAGCGGTCATTTTCCTGCTGCACCTGGACAATCTGTTGGCGCAAAGCTTCGTACTCGGCACGTTTCTGCTTGTAGACGACCATGCCATTCGCGCCGAACATCACATGGACAAACAGCGACCCAGCCAGTACGGTCACGGCGATCGTCGCAATGCGCCGCCGCAGCGCGTAGATGCGGACCGCCAGCGGGCGCACTCGCTCAATCCACGACGCGGCGAACGCCTCCGCCTGCGGAGCGCGATCGACCACTGCGCGTAGGCCATCTTCTGGGCTCGGGAATCTCGCAATTTTAGAAAAGGGTTTCACTCTCAGAAATTCCTGACAATACCTTCACTCGAAAATCCAATGCTTCGCAGCCGTGCTGAGCTTCTCCAGGCCTTTCTCGCTGCGCGCTTCCGTGTAGACGCGCACCACGGGTTCCGTTCCGGACAACCGGTAGCAAACCCAAGACCCGTCGCTGAAGACCAGTTTCAATCCGTCGGTGCGGACAACCTGGCTGACCGGGTGCCCGCAGAAATCCCTCGGATCGGACCTCAACTTCTCAGTGAACTTGGCCTTGACCTCGGGCGTCAAGCGGAAGTTCTGCCGTTCCGGATAGTAGGAACCAACTTGGTTACATATCACCTTCAATTGTTCGCCCAGTGACTTCCCTCTGCGGGCGACCGCTTCGCAGCACAGCAGACCGGCCAGCACTCCGTCCTTCTCGGGAACGTGATGGCGAATCGACAGGCCCGCGCTTTCTTCCCCGCCGATGGCGATCTTGTCCTTCATTATGAGTTCGCCGATGTATTTAAAGCCGACTGGAGTCTCGTGCAACTCGACTTCGTGATGCTGGGCCAATGCGTTGATCAGATTGGTGGTCGCGACGGATTTGGCCACGCCATTCTTCCAGCCACGACTCTCGACGAGGTAATCAAACAGCAGCGCGATCACGTGGTTCGCTTGCAGGAAAGTTCCGTCGGCGTCGACGATGCCGAAACGGTCCGCGTCTCCATCCGTCGCAATGCCGATCTGGGCGCCGGTCTCGCGCATCTTTTTTCGCAGATCTTCCAGCAAATGATCGTCGGGTTCGGGCGCGTGTCCGCCGAACAGTACGTCGCGGTAGTCATGGACCGTGGCTACTTGCAGACCCGCACCGCGCAGAAGTTCGTCGGAATATCCGCGCGCCGAGCCCCACATCGGATCGAAGGCCACCCGCAGGTTTGCCTTACGAATGACTTCCAGATCGACGATCTCAGCCAGGCGCTTCAGATAAGCGGGCTTCGGATCAAGGGTCGCCTGCGCTGCCAGGACGACACTGGAGGGCTTAGCCGACGAAGCGCCGTCACCCGCAACAATTTCGGCTTCGATTTTCTTCGTAACATCAGGCAAAGCCGGGCAGCCGTCGGGCGTCGAGAATTTGATTCCGTTGTATTCCGGCGGATTGTGCGAGGCCGTGAAATTAATGACGCCATCGGCATTATTCTGAATGACGGCGTGCGCAAAGGCCGGAGTAGGTGCGGGCTCGGCAACCACCAGCGGCCCGATTCCATGAGCCGCGAGGATTTCCGCCGCCATCGAGCAGAAGGTCTCGCCCAAAAACCGCGGATCGCGTCCTACGATGACCCGCGCGCCTTGCGACTTCTGCGACGCCACGTAGCGGGCAATTCCACCCACGGCGCGCTGCACGTTGGCAAACGTAAACTCCTCGGCCATGACCGCCCGCCATCCGGATGTGCCAAACTTGATTTGCGTTAGCATATTCGATCCTCATTCTGTGGCAACGAGTGCTAATCTCTTCGAGAAGCTGAAAAGCTGATGGCTGAGAGCTGACGGCTGATTTTATATGACTGACAAACGAATCGTCCTGTCCACCGCTGGATCCGAAGACGAAGCCCGCAAGATCGCACTCTATCTGGTCGAGCATCAACTCGCCGCCTGCGTGAACATCGTCCCGCAGATTGAATCGATCTACCGTTGGCAGGGGAACGTGGAGACGAGCCGGGAATGGTTGCTGGTGATCAAGACGAACGCGGAAGGTGTTCCGAAGGTCCGCGATGCCATTCGCGAACTGCACTCCTACGACCTGCCGGAGTGCATTGCGGTCAGCATCGAAGACGGCAGCCCAGAATACCTCGATTGGCTGGCGAACTCGTTGCAAGCGTAAAGCACAGCCGTATCGTCGCTGTCCCCTTTTGGATTTATCCGTGTTAATCCGTGAAATCCGTGGCAAAGAAGTTTTCTTAAATCGCGTTCAGCGCCGCGTCCAGATCATCAAGAATGTCGTCCACGTCCTCGATGCCCACGGAAATTCGCACCAGTCCGTCGGTGATGCCGATGGCCTTGCGTCCTTTCACGCCGAGGGCCGCGTGCGTCATGGTCGCGGGATGCGAGATCAGCGTCTCGACGCCGCCGAGCGACTCGCCCAGCGAACACACGCGGACTTTTTTGAGCATCCTGTTCGCGTTCTTCAGCGAGCCCGTCTCAAAGGTGATCATCGCCCCAAAGCCACTCATCTGCCGCCGGGCGAGGCTATGCTGCGGATGATCCGGCAGACCGGGATAGAACACTGCCTTTACCTTTTTGTGCTTCGAAAGAAAGTCGGCCACGATGCGGCCGCTGCGGTCGTGAATCTCCATACGCGCGGCGAGCGTCTTCACGCCGCGCAGCACGAGCCAACACTCGAACGGGGAGAGAATCGCACCGGCCGCCTTCTGCAGGAACGCCAACTGGTCGGCCTGTTCTTGTTTGGCGCACATAACGACGCCGCCCAGGCCATCACTGTGGCCATTTAGAAACTTCGTTGTGGAATGCACCACCATGTCCGCGCCCAGTGCCAGAGGCTGCTGAAAATAGGGCGACATAAACGTGTTGTCGACCACCAGCAAAACCGTCTTGCGGCGGCAAATCTGGCTGATCGAAGCGAGGTCGCTCAGTCGCATCAGCGGATTCGTCGGCGTCTCCACATACACCATCCGCGTATTTTTCTGGAGGGAGCGTTCGACGTTCCGCGCGTCGGAAGTGTCGACGTAAGAAAACTCCAGCCCAAAGCCAGTCATTACGTGGTTGAACAGGCGCGGCGTTCCGCCGTACAAATCGTTGCCGCACACCACGTGGTCACCGGATTTCAGCATACTGACGATCGCATTAATCGCCGCCATGCCGCTGGCGAACACGCGGGCTGCCACAGCGCCTTCGAGGGCAGCGAGATTCTCCTCTAACCGCGCCCGCGTGGGATTCGACACGCGGGAATACTCATATCCCTTGTGCTCGCCGATTCCCTGTTGGACGTAGGTCGAGGTGGGATAGATGGGCACTGTGACGGCCCCGGTCAAAGGATCGGGCTCCTGCCCACAGTGAATGGCGCGCGTAGCGAAACCCGGCTCTTTGTTTTTTTTCATGAATGTGAACCTGCGAGATCCGCAGCCCCAAGGTGCGTAGCGCTAAACTCCGCCTTCAAAAATCTTCTTGGACAAATAGCGCTCGGCCGAATCGGGAATGATCGTCACCACCCGCTTGCCCGGGCCCAGCTTTTGCGCCACTTTCAGCGAGGCGAACACCGCAGCCCCGCCGCTCGATCCTGCCAGCACGCCTTCATGCGCCGCCAGAGCCTTCACCGTGTCGAACGCATCGTCATCCATTACCATCATCACTTCATTGCATACCGAGCGGTCAAATGTCTTGGGGATGAAGCTGGTACCGATTCCCTCCACCTTGTGCGGCCCCGGCTGCCCTCCGCCCAGAGTCGACCCTTGCGTTTCGACCGCATAAGCCAGCACCACGGGCGATTTTTCTTTCACGTAGCGAGCGATTCCAGAGAACGTTCCGCAAGTGCCACAACCGAGCACAATCGCATCCATTCTTCCGTCCATCTGTTCGAAGATTTCGCGGGCCGTAGTCTCGTAGTGATAATCGGGATTCGCGAGGTTCTCGAACTGTCCGGCCATAAACGCAGTGGGATCGCTGGCGACCAGTTTCTTGGCTTGCTGGATGGCGCCCTGCATGCCGTCAGCATCAGGAGTCCGCACGACTTCGGCGCCGAGGGCCCGCATGATCGTAACTTTCTCCTCCGAGAAGCGCTCGGGAACAAACAGCCGCACTCTGTAGCCGCGGTTCACGCCAATCAGCGCCAGCCCAATGCCGGTGTTTCCTGCCGTCGCCTCAACGATGGTGCCGCCCGGCTTAAGATTCCCTTCCTGCTCCGCGCGCCGGATGATCCCAATGGCCGCGCGGTCCTTCACGCTGCCACCCGGATTCAGATACTCCAGCTTGGCGAACACGTCCGCCGATCCGGCCGGAACTAACCGTTTCAGCTGCAGCATGGGAGTTTCGCCGACCAGTTGGGTGATGTCGTCGGCGACGCGCAGGCGGGGCATTTCAGAAGTTTTCGAAATCACCTTACAGGGTACGGGGGAGTATGCGGGGTCGTCAATTACCGAGGGGCCTAGCGAAGGTCGCTGCACCTCAGGCTATAATTACCCCCCATCCGAGACGAGAAAGGAATCGCATGCGACGCTTCGCCGCCGTGCTGTTGATCTTTAACTTGATTGTTCCATCCCTCGCATTGGACGCCGACGAGACCGCGCTGGCGGGCTATTCGCCCCGCTCCAGCCAGACCGAACGCGAGTGGGAGGCGAAGTTTCGAGCAATCCCTGATCCGGCCAACCTGAAAGAATACATGCGGCACCTCAGTGCGCGGCCGCATCACGTCGGATCACCCTATGACAAGGAAAATGCCGAGTGGATTCTCGCCCGCTTCAAGGAATGGGGACTCGACGCGCACATCGAAACCTTCGACGTTCTTTTCCCGACGCCCAAGGTTCGCGTGCTGGAAATGGTCGAGCCGACTAAGTTCACGGCCAAGCTCGAAGAACCCGCGCTGGCAGTCGATCCCACCTCGAATCAGAAATCGGAGCAACTTCCCACCTATAACGCGTATTCGATCGACGGCGACGTGACCGCGCCTCTGGTCTTCGTGAACTACGGACTGCCCGAGGACTACGAGAAACTCGACCGGCTCGGCATCTCGGTGAAGGGCGCGATCGTGATCGCCAAGTATTACCACTCGTGGCGCGGAGTGAAACCTAAAGTGGCGGCCGAGCATGGTGCCATCGGTTGCCTGATTTATTCTGAGCCGCAGGACGACGGCTACACGCGCGACAACGTGTTCCCACAAGGTCCAATGCGAAATCCGGACGGCGTGCAGCGCGGCAGTGTCATGGATTTTGCGTCGTCGAGCCCCGGAGACCCGCTCACTCCCGGCATCGGCGCCACTCCCGGCGCCAAGCGACTGGCGCTGAAGGACGCGAAAAGCCTCAGTAAGATTCCCGTGCTGCCGATCTCCTACGGCGACGCCCAGCCTCTGCTCGCCGCGCTCCAGGGCCCCATGGCACCAGACGAGTGGCGCGGAAGTCTGCCAATTTCTTATCACGTGGGACCGGGGCCAGCGAAAGTGCATCTGAAGCTCGAGTTCAACTGGGACACCAAGCCAGTGAACGACGTCATCGCGAAGATTCCTGGTAGCGTCGCGCCGGACGAGTGGATCATCCGCGGCAATCACCACGACGCCTGGGTGAACGGCGCCGAGGATCCCATCTCCGGCCAAGCCCCGCTCTTGGAAGAAGCCCGCGCCATGGGGACCTTGCTCAAGCAAGGTTGGAAGCCGCGGCGCACCATCATCTACGCGGCATGGGACGGCGAGGAGCCGATGCTGCTCGGTTCGACAGAATGGGTCGAAGCACATGCCGACGAACTACGCCAGCAGGCCGCGGTCTACATCAACACCGATGGCAACGATCGCGGCCTGCTCGGCATGGGAGGGTCGCATACGCTGGAGCAGTTCATCAACGGAGTGGCACGCGACATCGAGGATCCTGAGACCAAGCTGACCGTTTGGCAGCGGCTGCAATTGTCCAAGATTGCGCAGGCCAAGTCGGCCGACGACCGCAAAGAACTCCGACAGCGCGCCGACTTGCGTATGGAGGCACTGGGATCAGGCACCGATTTCACAGCTTTTCTCGATCACATCGGCGTGGCAACTCTCGACCTGGGTTACGGCGGCGAGGACGAACAGGGCATCTATCACTCCATCTACGACGACTTTTACTGGTACACGCACTTTTCCGACTCCGACTTCGTGTATGGCCGCGCCCTGTCGCAGACGGTTGGAACGTCGGTGATTCGTTTGGCCGACGCCGAAATCCTCCCGTTTGATTTCGTGGATTTTGCCGACACCATTCAGAAGTACACCAAGGATCTGGAAAAGCTGCTGGCGGACAAGCAGGAAGAAATTCGCGAGCGCAACCAGGAACTGGACGAGGGCGTTTTCAAGGCCACACTCGACCCGAGGCGTCCGACCGTTGCACCTCCCCGGGAAGAAGTTCCTCCTCATCTCAACTTCGCCCCTCTGCAGAACGCGGCGGAATCCCTGGGCCGCAGCGCGGAGCACTACCGGCAGGCCTTCTCCCAGGTGCAGGCAACGTTGGGCGAGAGCCGGGTGGAGTCCCTTCATGCCTTGAACCAGCAGCTGATCGAAAGTGAACGGAAACTGACCAATGATGACGGACTTCCGCGGCGTCCGTGGTACAAGCATCTGCTTTATGCTCCGGGAGTCTACAGCGGATATGGGGTGAAAACCGTCCCTGGCGTGCGGGAAGGCATTGAGCAGAAAAGGTATGCCGAAGCGGAGCAGGAAATTGTGCGGGTCGCCAAGGCGTTGGAGAAGGAATCGGCTCTCATCGAGTCAGCCGCGCAATCGCTCGAACGCCCGGCCCAGTGAACTCCGGGTGCTCCATTATCTTGCGTTTTCTTCGAGAAAGCCCCTGAGCGAAGTCGAAAGGCGGAGCCTTTCGGCAGCACTCACTTGCTTGCGCTGGCCGCGGGCTGTCCGCCCGCGTAGTAGCCGCTCTTGGTGCGCACCGTCATCTTGCCGTGTCCTTTGACTTTGGCCTCGACGCGAATTTGGCGAAAGCCGCCGTTTCCCCGGGGATTGGTCGGCTTGTAGCCGATGGCGTACTGATTCCGGATGTCACTCGCGACGGTGCGGCTGATCGCGTCCACCTCGTCGAGCGTCTTGGGGAAAAATGCGATCCCGCCGGTGTGCTGTGCGATGATCTCCAGGGCCTTCCTTGCTCGCTTGGGATGTTCCTCGTCCCCAAGAATTCCGATGGCATATACCGACGGCCCGTTCTCTTCCTGCAAGTGCTTTACCGCCTGCTCCAGAGTCTGGTTGCTGGCGTTGTCCTCGCCGTCGGTCACCACAAATAACACTTTCTTCTCGAGGCGCGCGTTGCGCGTCAGATGGTCTGCCGACGCAACGACGGCATCGTAGAGGGCCGTGCCTCCGCGGGCGTCAATCTTTTCCAGCGCTTCCTTCAGCTTGAGCAGGTCGTTGGTGAAGTCCTGGTCGAGGTAATATTCGTCGTTGAAATTGACGACGAAGACTTCGTCCTTGGGATTGCTCGAGCGCACCAGATTGAGCGCCGCCTGGTTCACCTTGCTGCGCTTCTCGCGCATCGACCCTGAGTTGTCGATGACGATCCCCATCGCCACCGGAACATCCACGTGATGAAACGAAATGATGTTCTGCTGCTTCCCGTCTTCAAACACGGTAAATGCGCCGCGGTCGAGCGTGGTGACGATGTGTTGCTTGTCATCGATCACCGAGGCGTGCAGCAGGACCTCGTCGACGTCTTTGCGGAAGACGAAGACTCCCTGATCGTTGAGTTTCTTGTCTTGCTTGTCTTGCTCGTCTTGCGTTCCCGGAGGGGTTGCAGTTTCGGTTGCCGGCGCGGCAGCGGCGGGAGTGGCGGGCTTGGACTCGTTCTGAGCCTGGGGAGTCTGTGACCGAACCGGCATCGCCAACTGCACACCGGCCCAAATCACCAACGTGAAGAGCAAAACCCTCGCGGCCCTATTGCTGAGGCGCGTAATATCCCGTCCTGGCATACACCCGTAGAGGTGGCAATCCTTTCGGTGGCAGCAGCTTCACTTTTATCTTACGCCATTTGCCGTCGCGCACCACTTTGGTTGGACGGTATCCCAGCACATACTGATTGCGCAGCTCCACTCCGATCTTGGTCGCGACGTCCCCCAGGTCGTTGGGGTTGTCGATGGTAAACGCGCGTCCCCCGGTCAATTCCGTGATGTCACTCAGCAGTTGCGGGCCCAGGCGTTCTTCCATGGCGGAAGCGTAACGGTCGTAGATGCCGATGGCGTAGATCATCACGTCGGCTTCCTTCACCAGCGATTTGATCTCGCCTTCCGTGTAGCGGCTGTGATTATCGCCTCCATCGGAAATGATCAGCAGCGCCTTCTTGGCATACTTGGCTTGCCGCATCTTGCTAACGCCCATGTAAATCGCGTCGAGCAGCGCCGTACGGTGCCGGGGCACGGCGAAAACCAGCTTGTTCTGGATCTCGTCCACCGAATTGGTGAAATCGCTCACCGCCTCCGGTTCGTCGGAGAAGGTGATCATGAAAAACTCATCCTGCGGATTCGCAGTCTTGAAGAACTCGATTACCGCGTCTTTGGCGCGGTCCATCTTGCTGGCCATGCTCCCGCTGGAATCGAAGATCACGCCCAGCGATACGGGAGCATCCTCGCTGGAAAACGTTCGAATCTCCTGCGAACTATTGCCTTCGAAGAGCTGGAAATTCTCCTTGTCCAGGCCAGTCACCAGCCGGTTCATGGGATCAGTAATCGTCACCGGGACCAACACCAGGTCCACGTCTACCTTCAGCGGACGCACGTGGGCGCTCAGCCCGGTGGTCGAGGCCAGCAAATCCGGCTTGGGAGGCTCCGGCGGCTTTTCTACTTGTCGCGGCGTAATGTGCACGTCATTCACGTCGGTTTGCCCGAACGCGGGGACGCACAGCGACGTCAATGCACAGAGAGAGACACAAAACCACAGCCGCAGGTTCGCAGGAAAGGAATTTTTGCGCAGCCGGGCCGGAGTCGGGTCCCAGGGGAGAACCGGACAGCCACTTCGAACTAGGGCCATCGGGGGAGATGACCAGCGCCCATCGAGTAGGCCGGCCATAGATACCTCATTGGGGCGCATGTTAGCACAGCTTTCGCCCCGTGGCGCAGAGATTTTGTCAAAATCGAGAGACAAATCCCAGAACCGCACCTTAGGTTGTTATTTGTGAGGAGGGGTTGCCCATAGAGTTGGCTCAATTAGGCCCTTCTGAAGGCGTCATCCCGAATCCCGGCGCAGTTCAGCCGGGGCGAGGGATCTCGCGCGCGGGCCTCCCGAGCGCACTGCCGGTGCGCGCAAGATCCTTCCTTTGGCCTGAAAAGCGGCTCCGGTCAGGATGACTCCCCGTAGAAACGGACGGAGCCGCAACTCGACCGCCCGCTATCTTGTTACAATCGAAGGTTTCCCATGGCCGACATACATCCTTTTCGTGCTCTCCGCTACGACTTGCAGCGAGTTTCCGCCTCGCAGGTAGTCACTCAACCCTACGACAAGATCACTCCCGCGATGCAGGAGGGCTACTATGCTGCCAGCCCCTACAACTTGGTACGCATTATCCTCGGCCGCCGCGAGCCTGAGGACAATGCCAGCAACAATGTCTACACCCGCGCCGCCGCGTACGCCCGGGAGTGGCGAACGGCCGGCATCCTTCGGCAGGATGCTTCACCCTCCATTTACACCTATTCCCAGACTTTTACCGCCCCGTCGGGAGCGACCTTCGAGCGCCGGGGATTCATCGCGCTGGGCCGCGTGGAAGACTATTCCGCCAAGGTCGTCTTCCGGCACGAGCAAACTCTGTCCAAACCAAAGGCCGACCGCCTCGACCTGCTTCGAGCCACCCGTGCGCACTGCGAACAACTGTTTCTGCTCTACGAAGATTCCGGAGAGCTCGATTGCCTGCTCACCGCCGGTCCTGACGTTGCGCCAACGATTGACGTTGCCGACGAATACGGAGTCGCGCACCGCGTCTGGCAAGTCGCGGACGCCAGGGTGATCGCATCCGTTCAAGAGAAGATGCGCGACAAGAAACTGGTCATCGCCGACGGCCATCACCGCTACGAGACCGCGCTCAATTTCCGTGCTGAATGCCGCGCCGCAGCGGGCACCGGTTCGAACCCTCAAGCCCCCTGCGAATTTGTGATGATGACTTTCGTCAACATGAATGATCCTGGACTGCTCGTGCTGCCCACGCACCGCGTGGTGCATTCGCTGGACTCATTCTCCGTGGATGACTTTCAGAAATCCTGCCGCGCCTATTTTGAAGTTGAAGAAATCGACCCCGCGCTCGACGCCGCCCGCGTCACTGCGCTTCTCAGCGAGCGAGGCCGCGCTGGAACCGCTCTGCTCGCCGTCACGGCCAACCGCGCCCTCCTCTTGCACTCGCCAAAAGCCGCCGGGGCGAAATTCTTTGCCGGTCTCTCGAGTCGCCAGCAAGCCCTCGATGTCGTCCAACTGCACAAATGCCTGCTCGAAGGCGTCCTAAAGCTTTCAGAAGAGTCCATTCGCAACCAGCAGAATCTTTCTTACCTGCGCGACGCCTCCGAAGCTCTGACGCAAGTTCGCAACCGCGCCGCCAATCTCGCATTCCTCATGAACCCTTGCCCCGTGCCGCAGGTGCGCGACGTCGCATTCGCCGGCGAAGTCATGCCGCAGAAGTCCACCGATTTCTACCCCAAGCTGCTGAGTGGATTGACCGCCTATGCGCTGGACTAGCGATCTCCGTAGCGTCGGCGTCCGGCCGGCTTTCCCGAGGACGTCTCGCCCTCCGGTCCTCACCATAGGCGGGCTGATCCTGATCTGCGCGATCCTACTGTCGGGAGCTCCGGCTGAAAAACATCTCGCTGTGTATTCCGTAGCGGCCAACTATTCCGTCCAACTGGTGCAGCGCGAAGGCCGCCCGTATGTAGGCCTTCTTGAATTGCTTGAGCCTTTAGGCAAAGTGAGCGCCAAGACTGAGAACAAAAGCTGGCGCCTGCGCTACAACAATGTGGAAGGCGATTTCCAGGTGGGTAAAACGCACGCCCGGGTTCAGGGCCGCGACGCCGATCTCATCGGCAAATTCTTTGTCGAAAATAATCGCGGGCTCGTCCCTCTCGGTTCGCTCGCTTCCCTGCTCCCGCGCTTTCTCGGCGGGCCGGTCACTCTGCACGAAGAGTCCGGGCGTTTGTTCATCGGTAGTGTGGCCACTCACTTCACGGCGTCGCTGTCAGCCGATAATCCTCCCCGGCTCGTCTTTCATTTCACTGCCCCCGTGAACCCCACCATAGCCACCGAACTGGGCGCGCTGCGCATGACCTTCTCCCGCGAACCCCTGGTTGCGCCAGCCTCGCCGACTCTCACCTTCGGCAACAAGGCCATCCCGTCGGCCATTTACAGCGAGAGCAACGGCGCAGCGGTCGTCACAGTAAATGCCTCAATCCCCGTGATGGCCACTTTCAGCAGTGACGGACGCACGGTAACGATTTCCTCCAATTCCCCATCGGCGGCCGCACAAACTGCCACGCAAAATGCCGTCCCGGCCGCACCGGGCACGCCCGCGAGCCCAGGGCAACCTGCTCCCGCGCCTTCTTCGTCCAATGCGCCTCCCCCGGCAGCCCCCGTCTCGCGCCGGTATTTTGCCGTGGTCGACGCCAGCCACGGCGGCGACGATCACGGAGAAACTCTCAGCAACACGCTGCTCGAAAAAGACGTAACGGTCGCGCTGGCCCGCAGCCTGCGCCAGGAACTGGAAAGCCGCGGCATCCCGACGCTGGTGCTGCGCGACTCTGACGCGAACCTCTCCGTCGACCAGCGCGCCATCTTCGCAAACGCCGATCACGCCGCCATCTATATCGCCGTCCACGCGGCCTCCAATGGTCATGGCGTGCGCGTCTACACGGCACTGCTTCCCTTTGGCGGCGACGACCGTGCAACCTTCCGCTCGTGGACGACGGCCCAGCATGCTGCGTTGCCCCTGAGCAAGAGCATAGCCGCCGCAGTCGCCGCCGAGTTCCAGAGACGGCAGATCCCGGTGCGTACCTTGACGGCTCCGCTCCGCCCGCTGAATAACGTGACTGGAGCCGCGATCGCCGTCGAAGTCGCTCCCCAGGGATCCGATTCCTCCCAACTCACCGCGCCCGACTACCAGCAACTCGTCACCAGCGCCGTAGCAACCGCGATTGCCGCTACCCGCGATCAACTCGGAGCCGCACAATGAGGCCGCAACCATGAGGTGCGCACCATGATCCCCCGCCATCTTGTGATCGCGATGTCAGTGCTGCTGCTTGCAGCGCTCGGCCTGAGTGTGTACGCGTGGCACATGCGAAAAACGGTGGCAGCCACGCCGGTCGCCTCCACCGATACTCGTCTGCTGGCTCCGCCCTTCGCCGGACCCACGGAGCGAGTCACGCTCTACGTCGCGCACGATGACGATGGCAGCCTGCGCGCCGAATCAGCCCTGATTCCGCTGCCCTCCGGACGGCAACAGCGCGCCGAGGAGCTTCTGCGCGCCCTGCTCTCGCTCTATCTGGATAAATCCTCGCCCCACGCTCTGGGCTCGGGAGCCGATATTCGCAGCGTCTTTCTGGTGGATCCCGGAGTCGCCGTCATCGACCTGAACTCCGCCTTTGCCGACACTCACCGCTCTGGCGTTCTCGTCGAGGACCTGACCGTGACGTCGCTGATCCACACCATCTCGGCCAACACCCCAGGTATCCTGAAAGTGAAAATTCTCGTGGACGGCAAAGAGCGCGACACCCTCGCCGGCCACGCCGACCTTTCAGATTTCTACGACGTCACCGCGGTGAATCAACTCGCCACGCAGCTGCAGCCCGGGCAATAAGAAAAAAACGGCCTCAGACGTCGGACCTCAGCCAACTGATGCTGAGGTCTGAAGTGCGAGGTCCCGTCTTACGATGCCTTCTCCAGCCCTTCAATCTCGTGTTTCGCCCGCTCCAGAATCTCGCGAATCTTGGCGATCTTCGCGGAATCGTGCGAGCCCCGAGTCGCTGTCTTCAGCGCCGCCTTCATCACCTCTGCCGCCGGACGCATCACCTCGGCGCCCTCCATGCCCATCCACGGCGCCCAGTCTCCAGCCTGTTCCGCCCGCTGCCAGATCTTCTTCACGGTCTCGGCTTCGCGCTGCAACTCCGCCTTGCCAGCTTCGGTCAGCGAATACGTCCGCTTCCCCGCCGCCGTATCCGAAGTCACCAGCCCCTCATCTTCCAATTGCTGCAGCGCCGGATAGATCGCGCCCGCGCTGGCCTTGTAAATGCCGCCCGACTTCGTCTCCAGTTCCTTCATCAGCTCATAGCCGTGCTTCGATCCACCTTCGAGCATTGAGAGCAGTGCCAGTCTGATCTCGCCCGGCCCAAAGAAGCGGCCCCAACGGCCTCCACGGCCCCAGGGGAATCCGCCCCCCATAAACGGCGTTGCAAATCCGCCACGCCACCAGCTTCCACATCTTCCGTACATACTCAAACTCCTTAAGATCGACATCTTCTACATCATTCGATCTGACGATAACTATATCGTTAGATATATCTTTATGTCAACCGATCGCAAAGAAGATTTCGATTCTTTGAGGAGAAAAAGCCGCACAGCCGTCCGATTCCGTCGCCCGCAGAATGCCGCTAAGCTCAGTGCGCTTTGTCGGCTTCAGGGCTGACTCGCGTCTGATCCGTAATCCAGTTCACTTCCCAGGTCCTGCCTCCATCCTCCGAGAATGACTGCTCAAAGTGAGGCGTATTCGTGGTGGTATCCGACCAAATGAACCGAATAAAAACGGTTTTGCCATTGATCGTATCCTGGGCGAAAAACTCTCCGCGTCCGTTCTTGAACTCGCCGATCTGAGGTGGATCCATGATGCCATTCTTGCTGTTGGCCCAATAGAGCCTCCACTGGTGGGATTGGGGATTGTACAGACGCAGCGTCAGGCCTTCGATGTGGCCGGCTGCCGGGCTAGCGGTTTCGAACTGCTCCAACTGGGCGCGCCCATCCCAAACCTTTCGTGTGACGGAAGTGCCGTCGAACTCAACCCAGGTCGTCGAGCCAGTTAACGGGTGCATTAACTTCTTCAGGTGAATTTTCCAACTGCCGATTTCGAAGTCAAAATCGTGTTGCCCGTCCCGTTCCGTGGAAGTCTGTTGGCCGCTTGTTTTCGATGCGTCCGGACTCTGCTGTGCGAGTCCCTGGAGGCTTTGCAGGACGACAACCACGCTGCACAACAGGAGAAAAGCGCAAAAGTGTTTGATGTTCATCACAGTCTCTTAAGTTCGTCGGTGGATCAAAGGTGCGGAATTCCGGCCTCGCGCCTAACGGCTAATTGATGTCCTGCTTAGCTTGTAGTTGGTTCACTAACCCATCCAGATAGCTCTTCTGACCGTCAGGCCCGGTTGCCAGTGCCACTTTCATTTCCTTGACCGCGTCGTCAAACTTGCCCTGCGCGCAGTACATTCGAGCCAGCCCGGTATGCACGAACCACTGGTCGGGATGTTTTTTCGCATTTTCGCGGTAGATCGCGAAGGCCTCTTCGTTGCGTTTCTCGGACTGCAACTGCCGCGCGTAGTAGTGAACCTGCAGGGGGCTGGCCAGTTCCAGCGCTTTCTTCTGTGCCGTCGCCGCTTCGTCCTTGCGGTTGAGCGCCGTTAACACCTTTGACTTCGTGAGTTCGTTTTCGTAGCGATCCTCATTTTCGATGGATTTATTCGTATACCTCAGCGCATCGTCCAGAGCGATCTTTTCCGTAAGCAGATAATTCGCAGCGTCGTCCCAACTCATCCAGGTGTACTGCGAGAGATCGCGCAGTTGCTTCTTCAGACTGGCCTGCACGATGTCATGCACATCGACCGACACCGTGAATGGAACCGCGATCTTTTCCCACTCAAGTTCCACCACCGCTGAATCGGGCTGCAACTCGTCAAACTCGTACGTGAGCGCATTGTGCAAATCCGCAGCTTTGGGCTTCGCGCTCACGCGCAACGCATCTTCCGCCTGGTCGTAAGTAAATGACCCCCAGGACGTCGAGTTCTTCGAAAAGATAATCGTCCATTCATCGGCGTTCGGGATCATGTGCAGTCCATAGGTTCCCTTGGCGAGCGGCTTGCCGTCGATCAGCACCGGATCGCTGAATGCGATCGTCGTGTTTTCGTTCGCGCCGGCGCGCCAGACTCTCCCGTACGGAACCAGGCCGTTCCAGATCTCGCGAGCTTTCGCCAGCGGCCGGTGATAGTGGATCGTGATCTCGGTCAGCCCGATCCTCTGTGAGATCTCGGCCCGCTGGCTGGCTGCTGGCAGATCGAGTACGAACGATTGCGCCGAGCTCACTCCCGCTATCGCTGCCACGAATAGGCAGAATAGAGATCCCCGCAAAGCTGCTCTCAGCATGGAATACGCCTCCTTCGACGGAGCGGATTTCTTCGCCCTCTAGGACATCTAGCCATGCAGAGTGGTCTATCGCAATAGCCACTTCTGTCTGTTACGATATGACCACTACAAAACAGCTCGATACAGAACCTTCACTGGATCGCCCCGGATGACCCGCGTCGCCGCCAGTTTTCTTCCGCCAGTCGCACTCGACCACCGCAGCAAGATTCCGATGTATCGCCAGTTGTATGACTGGTTTCGCAGGGCCATCGCTGACGGCAGAATGCGGCCGGGGCAACGAGTGCCGTCCACCCGAGGCTTGGCCGCTGAGCTGACCATCTCGCGGATCCCGGTCTTGCACGCCTACGAACAGCTGCTGGCCGAGGGCTACTTCGAAACTTTCGTTGGAGCTGGCACGTGTGTGGCTGCATCCATCCCGGACGACACGCTGAGTCCCGCGGCCGCGCAGGCGCGGACGGCACCCCAGGAAACAGGGCAGAAGCCAGGTCCGCGCCGAATGTCGCGTCGAGGAGCGGCGTTGACCCACGCGCCGGCGCAGCCCTGGTTGAATATCTCGGGCGCGTTTCGGGTAAGCCTGCCCGCCCTCGACCACTTTCCAATCGCTGTCTGGTCGAAGCTGGTGGCTCGTCATTCTCGCAGGCCGCCGCGAGGCATCATGGCTTATGGCGATGCCATGGGATATTTCCCATTCCGCGAAGCCATCGCCGAGTATTTGGGCGCGTCTCGAGGCGTGCGCTGCGAAGCAGCGCAGATTCTGGTGACAACCGGCTCACAACTGGGCTTACAACTTTCCGCCCAGGTTCTGTTGGATCCCAAGGACCGCGTGTGGATGGAAGAGCCGGGCTATCCCGGCGCGCGCCAAGCTTTCCTGACGGCCCGGGCTCAATTGCTTCCTGCCCGGGTAGATGACGAGGGTATCAACGTGGCCGACATCATTCGCCGAGATCGCGGCGCGCGCGCCGTCTATGTCACGCCGTCGCACCAATATCCCCTGGGCACGACGATGAGCGCCACACGCCGTATGCTGCTCCTCAGTGGGGCGGTGCGCTCCGGCGCCTGGATCATCGAAGATGATTACGACAGCGAGTATCGCTTTGGCAGCCGCCCGATCGCGGCGCTCCAAGGGCTCGACTCCGATGCGAGAGTCATTTATGTAGGGACTTTCAGCAAAGTCATGTTTCCGGCGTTGCGCTTGGGTTACATGGTGATTCCCCCCGATCTGGTGCCCGCTTTCTCCTCCGCACGGGATGCCGCCGATATTTTCTCCTCGACGCTCTACCAGGCAGTCATGACCGACTTCATCCGCGACGGACACTTCGCCCGCCACATCCGCCGGATGCGCATGCTCTATATGGAGCGCCGAAGCGCGCTCGTAAAAGCGATCCAAACCGAGATGGGCGAATTGCTCGAGGTGGTGGGCGCCGAAGCAGGAATGCATCTGGTGGCCCTGCTGCCGCCCGGGGTGAACGATGCGGCCGTTTCTCAGAAGGCAGTCGGGCGCGGTGTTTCCGCAATGCCACTGTCCAGTTGCTACTCGAAACCTCCGGCAAGGGGCGGTTTGATTCTCGGCTATGGTGGCGCGAACACGCATCAGATTCACGATGGCGTCCGCAAACTCAGACTTTGCATACTGAGTGCGCGCTGAACCCTCCACGGCGTCGATGGCGCCACGACACCAGCGGCATTTACAATCCCGGATCATGTTCTATCGTTCCGATAATCGTTCTCCGGACCAACTCCGCCCCGTCGTCCTCACTCCCGAATTCATCACGACCGCAGAGGGTTCTGTCCTGATCGAAGTGGGCAATACCCGCGTCATCTGCACCGCGTCGATCGAAGAAACCGTCCCGACGTTCATGCGCAACCGCGGCAAGGGTTGGATCTCGAGCGAATACAGCATGCTTCCCCGCTCAACCCTGACCCGCACGCCGCGCGAGGTTTCCAAGGGCCGACAGAGCGGACGCACTCACGAAATCCAGCGCCTGATCGGCCGTTCTTTACGCGCAGTGACTGACTTGACGCGTCTCGGCGAACGCACCATCTGGATCGACTGCGACGTCATCCAGGCCGACGGAGGCACGCGCACCGCCTCGATCACCGGCGCATTCGTGGCGCTAGGCCTGGCTCTCGAAAAACTGGTGGACGCGGGAACCCTCACTTCGGTTCCGCTCAAGGATTTTGTTGCCGCGGTAAGCGTGGGAATTGTCGACGGAGAAATCCTCCTCGACCTCTGCTACGAAGAAGACTCCCGCGCCGACGTGGACATGAACTTCGTCATGACGGCTGGGCACAAGCTGGTGGAAGTGCAAGCCACCGCCGAGCACCAGGTCTTCGACGACCAGCAACTGGCCAAGATGATCGCCTATGCCCGCCAGGGCGTACAGTCCCTCATCGCCAGGCAGCAGGCCGTGCTGAAAGCCCTGACGCTCAGGCCATAGGCGATCCCGTGCCTGATGGTTCCGTTTGGGGCCGCATTCTGAAATGAAACTGCCCAAAACTGCCCCTACTGCCTTCGTTCGCCAAACGGCGCACCAAGCATTTACACGCCTCCCTTGCGACGCTACGGTGAGGCATGGGAAAACTCCGCAGCATTGACGGACGAAGCAAGGGCCGCCGTCGCGAACGCGCGCCGATATTGACCTCGGACTCACCGTCTGGGGCCTGGACACGCCAGGCGACCGCTTCCTGCAGGAAGCACGCGCCCGTGAGATCAGTCTGGGTGGAGCCCGGTTGACGGCTCTCGACACCGAACTCCGTTCCGGCGATGTGATTGGAATTCTCTACGCCGGAAAGAAGGCTCGCTACCGCGTAGTCTGGGTCCGCCACAGCGGAACCCGCGACAAGGTGCATAGCCGCGGTCCACCGCTTCGCCGCCGATGAATGCCCTTGGAAGGATCTGCTGACCGAGGACTGCGAAGACGCTGCAGCGGCGGTTAGCCCGGCCGCTCCGGAGTCTCGGCACTAAAGCTCTGTGTACTCCGTGTCCTCTGTGGTTGAGGGTTATTCTCCTCTACGCCACCCAAACCGTCTTGGCGTTCAGGAACTCGCGAATTCCCACCGCTCCCAGCTCCCGCCCATGGCCGGACTGTTTCACTCCTCCGAACGGAATGCGGGGATCGGAGGCCACCATCTTGTTGATGAACACCATCCCGGCTTCCAGTTCGTTGATGAAGCGCTCACGCTCGTGGTCGTCGTTGGTCCACGCGCTCGCTCCCAGGCCGAACCGCACATCGTTGGCAATGCGGATCGCCTCATCCTGATCCTTCACCCGAAAGATCGACGCCACCGGACCAAAGAATTCCTCGCCATACGCGGGCGAATCTTTTGGAATGTTGGTCAACACCGTGGGCGCGTAGTAGTTCCCCTTCTGCTTCAAGGGATGCCCGCCCGTCAACAGCTTCGCTCCCGCCTTCACCGTTTTCTGCACATCGGCATCGAGCGTGGTCACCGCATCGGCCGTGGCCAGCGGACCCAGCTCAGTTTTCTCGTCAAACGGATCGCCGATCTTCAGGCTCTCCATGCGTGCAACGAATTTCTTTTCAAACTCAGCCGCAATGGACTCGGCTACGATGAACCTCTTGGCCGCAATGCAGGACTGCCCGTTGTTGAGGATGCGCGCTTCCACCGCCGTCTTCACCGCCACCTCCAGATCGGCCGAGGGCATCACGATAAACGGATCGCTGCCGCCCAACTCCAGCACAACTTTCTTGATCCGCTTCGCCGCTCCCATGCCCACCTGAATACCGGCCTGCTCGCTGCCGGTAAGGGTCGCCGCGACTACCCGCGGATCGTTCAGCAGCGCGTCCACCTGCCCCGAGCCGATCAGCAGCGTCTGAAATACGCCTGCAGGGAACCCTGCCTCCAGAAAAATCTCTTCGATGGCCAGCGCGCTCTGCGGCACGTTCGAAGCATGCTTCAGCAATCCAACATTGCCCGCCATCAGCGCCGGCGCCGCAAACCGAATCACCTGCCAGAACGGAAAATTCCACGGCATCACCGCCAGAATCGGCCCGATCGGCAAGTACCGGATGAAGCTCTTCTTCGCGCCCGTTTCGACCGGCTCATCGGCCATGAAGCGCTCGGCATTCTCAGCATAGTAGCGGCAAGCGGTGGTGCACTTGACCGCTTCGGCCACGGCAGCCTTGTACGGTTTGCCCATTTCGAGCGTCATCAGGTGCGCGAACTTCTCCTTGTCGCGCTCCAGGATCTCCGCCGCCTTCAGCATGCGCTTGGCGCGCACGGCAAACGGCGTCTTGAGTTCGGCCTTGAACGCGCTGACCGAAAGCTTAAGCTTCTTCTCAATCTCGGCTTCCGAAAGTGGCTGGAATGTTTTGACGACTTCGCCTGTGGCGGGATTGATGGTTGCAATGGCCATGATGACAGGTCCCTGTTCCGAGTCGGACGCAGTTCTTCGCACCTGACTCTCGCTTGTGCCTTACTTGGATAGTTGATTTTCCGCTTGCCACGCAAATCGGAAGGGCGGGCCCAAGCGGTCATACCACTATACCACTGCGCTGCGGATGCGGGGAATAGAGAGAGACGGTGTGGGGACAGCCGCCCCCGGCTGTCCCGCCGAGCGAAGCTCGGCGTTTTTAGCTTCTACTTCGCACGCGCCTTCCGCCCTGCGATCCGCCCGCAATCACTCGGTGATCGGGATGCGCCCACAGTTCCCGGAATTCGGCGTACGCGCCGAGCCCAATCAGGAAGACGGCTCCGGCCGCGCAGAAAATCATGAGCGGGATTAGCATTGCGTCACCCCCAAACCTGTCGCCATGGGCAGGTGACCCTACAGCTTCAGATTAGTTGTTCCCCGCGATCTCTTCAGTGACGCCGGTCACCGACAAACAGCCACATGCCCCGGTCCAAAAAGTAGCCCCGCCCTCGGATTCTCCTTCTCACTCAGCGGCTTTCTCCGCCCTGGTTTACAATACTCAGTACTTCCAAGCACTCATCTTTATCGTATTCAGGAGGATTCTCATGAAGCTCAGCCCGGGCAAACTTGCCGGTCTCAAGAAAGTTTCCAATGAACGCGGCATCATCGCCGCCGCTGCTATGGACCAGCGCGGCTCCCTGCAAAAATCACTCGCCAAGGAAAAGGGCGGCGAAGTCACCGACGCCATGATGGAAGAGTTCAAGTCGCTAGTCAGCGAGGTTCTCACCCCGCACGCCACCGCCATCCTGCTCGACCCCGAATGGGGACTGCCCGCCTCGAAGCGCCGCGCCAAGAACGCTGGCTTGCTGCTCGCGTACGAAAAGACCGGATATGACAAGACCGGTCCCGGCCGCCTGCCTGACCTGCTCGATGTGTGGTCGGCGCGCCGCCTGAAAGAAGCCGGCGCCGACTGCGTCAAGATTCTGCTCTACTACACGCCCGACGATCCCAAGCACGTCAACGAGATCAAGCACGCCTGGGTCGAGCGCATCGGCGACGAATGCCGCGCCAACGACATCCCCTACTTCCTCGAGTTCGTCGGCTACGAAGAAGGCGCCGACGAGAAGGGCCTCGAATACGCCAAGAAGAAACCGCACATCGTCACCGAGAGCATGCGCGAGTTCAGCAAAGACCGCTACGGCGTCGACGTGCTGAAGGTCGAAGTCCCGGTGAATATGAAGTTCGTCGAAGGCACCAAGTCGTTCGGCGGACACAAGGCCTACAGCAAGAAAGAAGCCATCGACCTGTTCCATAAGGCCGCCAACGTCGCGACCAAGCCCTTCATTTACCTGTCGGCTGGCGTCAGCAACGCGGAGTTCAGCGAAACGCTGGAACTGGCTGGAGAATCCGGCGTGAAGTTTAACGGCGTGCTCTGCGGCCGCGCCACCTGGAAGGATGGCATCCCGATCTACGCCAAGCAAGGCGCAGCGGCCTTCCGCAAGTGGCTCGAAACCGAAGGCGTAAAGAACATCCACAACGTCAACGACAAACTGAAAGCCGCAACCAGCTGGCACTCGATCTACGGCGTTGAGTTGGTGCACGCGTAGAGTCTGGAAGACTGCGTGGGCGCGGGCGACTCGCCCGCGCTTTTTTTTGTTCATTGGCAACGTTGCAGGAATAAATATGAGGTTGGAAGATCTGATCCGGCGTTTTAGTCTTGACACAGATCGCCGAAGTTACCGCTCATCCATCTCTGGTCACGCGTGAATTTCGAGCATCCAACTCGTGATGCCTGTGCCGGTTTCCACTTGCACCCACCACTCGCTCACACCGTTCTTGATAACCACGAGATTGCACCGGCTCTTGTCGGCGAAGCCGCAGATATCACCCTTCCCGGCGATGTTCTCATACCAATAAGTGAACCATACCCCCTTGGCCCAGGCATCGTAGGTTCCATCGCTGTGGAAACCATAGAGCAGAACCTCGTCGCCAGCCTTGAGCGAGAGGTCCGCATCTGGTTGCTTATTCAACGCTCTGTCCGGTTCGCGGATCAGGTTCACGCCTGCAAGTACGGTTACTTCCTCTCCCGCTTTCAGCGTACCGACTAATACGCGTGTGTCTTGCCAAGAGGAAACCATTTGGTCGTGGTGCTCGATTTTCACGTGCGGAACAGTACGGCCCTCGCCCGGGCAGGCCTTGTAATCAATCACGGGAAGCTTAGGCTCGGGAGTTTGGGATTCCGGTTTGGGGGCCGAGTTTTGCTGAGCAGTTGCGAGCATCGCCAGCAGGAGAAACGCGCTGAGACGTATCGCGATCATGCTTCAAAAATACGGCTCGACGCGGTGCAACTAACATTACTCAAGTACCCCCTTACAAGCCGGTGCCCCATCCTAACGTCGCGCCCTTGCGACCTTCGGGTGGGGATTGTGATTTCACGATTCCAAGAAACACGCCCCCTCGTAGAGACGTTGCTGGCAACGTCTTCTTTTCGGCAACTCGATGCCCGCGAGTATTGCGAATTGCATCAAAACCCGCTTCCCGCAAGCCTTTACAAATCGCTACCTACTCTTTGCAAACCTTTACCATCGAGACAGATACTTTCCTCCCCTGTGAGGGTCTAAGCGAATGGGAGCGGGATTCCTCTCCCAAGGTCCGCACGAAATCGAAAGCTCCGCGAAACACGGGCCTTTCGACGGGAGGTAGCAAATGGCGAACACCAGCAAAGCTCGATCCGTTTCGACCATGAATGCCTTTCTGACTCTGGCCGGGACAAATGTGAGGCGAACCCTCGCCGCGGTTACAACACTCCTTCTTGCCGTCACCTGCACGGCGCAAAATCAAGATCAACCTCAACCACTCTCACCGCCGGACTCGCAGACCAATCTGCAGGCCTCGGCTAAGCCCCATCCAGTCACGGAGACGATTCCCGCGGGCACCCGGTTTGCGCTTGTGCTCACGCATCCGATCCAGAGCAGGCACATCCATCGAGGAGATGATATCTACGCCCAAATCACTGCGCCCATCACGCTGGGCAACGAAGTCGTAATCCCACCCGGGGCGCTGGTTGACGGAAAAGTGGACAAGCTCGAGCGGAGAGATGGCCGTGGCGAGCTGTATCTACAATCGATGTCCATTACCTTCCCCGACGGCTACGTGGTTCCCATCTCCGGACCTGCAGTTCTCGAAAGCGTCCAGGGTTATGCCTTGATCGATCCGGGCCACGGGCGGAGCGTCGGAGTGTTCGCCCTGCCTGCGGCGGGAGCGGGCCTCGGCGCGCTGATTGGCCACTCGGTCGGGAAGCCGCAATCCGAAGTCACCTCCGCTTTTCCTCCGGGGTGTATCGGAGGACCGCCCTTCTGCACCTCGACCACCACGCCCGTCTTCGGCACCCAAGGCAGAGACGCGATCATCGGCGCCGGTATCGGTAGCGCGATCGGAGCAGTAGGCTCCATGGCGTTGCTGTTCAGCTCGCGCAATTTCTTCCTCGACGTGGGCTCGCCCGTCGACATGGTGCTGCCGCAGCCCTTATCGCTCGATCAGAACCAGGTCGGCGCAGCCGTCCGCGAGTCCGAACAGCATCCGGTCGCGGAACAGCCCATCGCACCGCGCCCGTTGCCACCGCCTCAGCTGCCAGACACCGGCCCTCCGCCGACCACGCCCGGTACGCCGCCCACGGTGATGCCCGGAGCACCCGGGCCCGGCGGTATCCCCGGGCCGCCGATCATCATTCCCGGTACGCCCCCCGGCACACCGTAATCCCTGCTTGTAAGTCCGAGTGGAAGACCGGAGAGCCGTTCTCCGGTTTTCCACCACTCCTCGCGTGATCCCAGCATTTTCTCCGCGTATTCAGCGATCCCCGTCGCGACCTGCGGCAAAAGCTTTTGTTGTACTCTAATCCGGAAGCCAAGAGCCGGAAGCCCAGCCCATGCCTACACTCATCCCGCAACCCACCCGCATTCAAGCCGCCGGCAACAAGCCCAAACTCATCGACGAATACATCGGCCGCGTCAACTCCAAAACCTCTGCCGCCAGCGTCGCCCACATGCGCAGCCCGCAAGGATGGCTCGAGCCCGGCCAGACTCCCGATTTCGACGAGTTCACCATCGTGCTGAAGGGATTGCTGCGCGTAGAACACAGAAGTGCGAATGGAACGATCAACTCGCTCGACGTCTATGCCGGACAGGCCGTCGTCGCCCATGCCGGAGAATGGGTGCGCTACTCCACGCCACAGGAAGGCGGCGCCGAATACATCGCCGTCTGCCTCCCCGCGTTCTCGATGGACACGGTGCACCGGGACAAATGAGCCCGATCTCTCCCCAAAGTGGTCATCTCGAGGAGCCACGCAACGGGAGACCTGAGGGAGTTGAAGCAGTCCCTCAGAGATCCCTGGGTTAGCTAAGAGCTAGGAGCTAAAAGCTAAGAGCTTGTTTATTCCCACTCAATCGTCCCCGGCGGCTTCGAAGTGATGTCGTACACCACCCGGTTCACGCCCTTCACTTCATTCACGATCCGCGTGGAAATCGTCTTCAACACTTCGTGCGGGAGCGGCACCCAATCGGCAGTCATGCCGTCTTCCGAACTCACTGCGCGGATCGCGCAGGTGTATGCATACGTCCGCATATCGCCCATCACGCCCACCGACATGACCGGCAGCAGCACGGCGAACGACTGCCAGATCTTGTTGTAGAGTCCGGCCTCTTTGATCTCGCTGACTACAATGTCATCGCACTCGCGCAGCAACGCCAGGCGCTCCGGCGTCACTTCTCCCAGCACACGCACGGCAAGTCCGGGGCCGGGGAACGGTTGCCGCTGAAGGATTTCTTCCGGCATGCCGAGATCGCGGCCAATCTTGCGGACTTCGTCCTTGAACAGATCTTTCAGCGGCTCGATCAGCTTGAGCTTCATCTTCTCCGGCAAGCCGCCGACGTTGTGATGTGACTTGATGACCTGCGACGGCCCGCGCACCGAGCGCGACTCGATCACGTCGGGATAAAGCGTCCCCTGCACCAGCCACTTGACCTTGCCTTCGCTCTTCTCGATGCGGCGGGCTTCTTTCTCGAACACCTTGATGAATTCATTGCCGATGATCTTGCGCTTTTTCTCCGGGTCGTTGACACCGGCGAGTTTGCCCAGGAACCGGTCGGTCGCGTCGACGGCATCGAGGTGTAGTTTGAGCTTGTCGCGCAACCCCTTCTGCACTTTTTCGAACTCGTTCTTGCGCAGCACGCCGTTGTTCACGAAGACGCAGGTCAGGCGAGATTTCCCCTTCGCGTCGCGTAATGCGCGGTCGACCAAAACTGCCGCGACCGACGAATCCACCCCGCCGGAAAGTGCGCAGATGGCGCGTCCGCTGCCCACTTGCTGTTTCACCTGCTCGACGGTTGAATCAATAAAACGCTGCGGGGTCCACGTGGGTTTCGCGCCGCAGATCTCGAAGATGAAGTTCCTCAGCATCTGCGTGCCTTGCGGCGTGTGGTGCACTTCAGGATGGAACTGCACCGCGTACCACCTCTTCGCGGTGTTCTGAATCCCGGCCACCGCGTAATGCGTTTTGGCCATCAACTCAAAGCCGGGAGGCAGTTCCAGCGCTTCGTCGCCATGCGACATCCACACCGCCAGCTTCTTGGCCATTCCCTGAAACAGAACCGAGGCCGATACGACGTCGATTTCAGCATGGCCGTACTCACGTTTGTCGGCGGGGCGCACCTTGCCGCCCAGAGTGTGCACCATGAACTGCAATCCATAGCAGATGCCGAGCACGGGCACGCCCAATTCGAACACGCGCGCGTCGGCGGGCGGAGCGTCCTTGTCATACACCGACCAGGGCGCCCCCGAAAGAATGATGCCTACGGGCGCGTAGCTCTTGACCTCGTCGAGTTTGGCCGTGCAGGGTAGCACGACCGAAAAAACATTCTGTTCGCGGATGCGGCGCGCGATGAGTTGGGTATACTGCGCGCCAAAGTCAAGGATTACGATGCTCTGGCCCAGTTGATTGTGCGGGGATTGGATTTCCACAAATGAGTTTCTCAAATTCGGGGAGAGAGTGTAAAGGTACCTAGTGGCCATGGCTAAATGAACTCGAGAGACGTTGCTGGCAATGTCTCTCTCGCCATCGTTGAAAATGCCTTAGAGAGCGACGCACCCAGCTACGTCTCTCCGGCGAGATTTGGCACGTCGCTCAGGATAGGTTCGTCGCGGTCAATGGTGGTCTGAACCGGCGGCGCTGCGATGGGCGGTGGCACGGGCCGCGGCGCAGGCGGCAACGGCGCGAATAGCACCTCCGGCATTTCCGCGATGCAAACGTATCCCCCGAGCCGCGCCATATACAGCCAGTCGACCAGCGCGAAATAGACGAGCGTCACCAAAATCACGGCGGCAACCACCAACCGCCCGGGAACGACGCCGGCGAATCCCAGCGGCATGCAGGCAACCATGGTCGCTCCAACAAACGCGATCAAGTGGGCGAGTCCCGTCCAGATGCTCACCGCGAAAACAGGACCGGTGCGTTCGCGGCACAAAGTCACCGCGGCAGAAATCGCACCCACGGCGTCCTCACCATCGCGGACGGCAAACATCCCCGCCAGCGACAACACCCAGTTCAGCGCCCACCACGCCAAGCAGATCAGTCCTGCCACAGACAAGAAAAGAAAAAAAACAAGTCCGGGCTGAGGATTGGTGTCCGGCGATGCGAACCCCGCCAGGATCGATGCGCCCACAAATCCGAAGACCGCGGCCAGCGCTACGGCAGCGCGCAGGAAGTTGAGCCGGAGCAATGCCGGCAACACCGCACTCGTAGTAGAGACGTTGCTGGCAACGTCTCTCTCACCATCATTTCGAATGCCGGCAACTTCCGCACGAAAGTACTCCAGCAGTCCGCGCACGGTCGCGATCCGGCCCACGGACGCGGCGACGATCCAGAGCCCTCCCAGCATCGAGGCCGCAAGCAATCCGGCCATCACGACGCGGTTCAGACTTCCGCGGAGAATGTGAGCAATTGCCTCTCCGACCAGGTAGGGATGCCGGGTCCGCAGAAAAAGCAGTTCGCCGTTAGTTACCGGCAGAGTGTCGAGATATTCGAAGAGTCCGAAGAGAATCAGCGCGGCAGCAGTCGCTCCCGCAGTCCAGCGCCACATGATTTCCGCCAGCGTCAATGATGGCCTTCGGAACGCAACGCGAAACCCTTCAGCGGTGGGGGAAATGGCCATGCCTAGTCAGGATAACTCAATTTGCTGGCAGTGATTACGCCACACCTTGTCATCCTGAGCAAAGCGAAGGACCTATGCACTCTCCGCCGGTTGCACAGGTCCTTCGCGGCAAAGAACGCCGTTCAGGATGACAACTGGAAAAGCAATGGGCAAAGATTGGCAAAGAGTGGAGTTCACTTCACCACGATGTTGACGAGCTTGCCGAGCACGTAAATCTTCTTCACGACCGGCTTGCCGGCGATCAACGGCTGCACCTTCTCGTCGGCAAGCGCCCGCTCGATCACAGTCGCTTCCGTGGCGTCTGCGGCCACAACGATGCGGCTGCGCAGCTTGCCGTTGATCTGCACAGGAATCTCAAGCTCCTCTTCCTTGGCTAACTCAGCATCGAATTTCGGCCACGGCGCCTTCAACAGGTTTCCCTTTTCGCCGAGCATCTCCCAAAGTTCGTGCGCGAGATACGGCGCGAAAGGCGCGAGCAACAAGACCATGTTTCGTTGCACTTCCGCCAAGACAGATAAGGGAGTTTCATACCCTTCGATGAGTTCCCCGGTTGCGGGGTTTTGAACAGACGAACTTGCTAGCAGCCACCGACCGGCATCATTCAGCAGCTCCATGATCGCCGAGACGCATGTATTGAAATGCCAGCGTCCCTGAAAATCGTCGGTCACGCGCTTGATGGTCTGGTGGAGTTTGCGCTGAACGCGACGGGCGGGCGCATTCAATTGCGTCGGCAGCGGGTTTCGCCAATCGGGGTGCTCCGGCTTCGCGTTATCTTTCACGAACCGATACACCCGCCCCAGAAACCGCTGGATGCCTTCAATCCCGGAATCCTGCCAGTCGAGATCGCGGTCGGGCGGCGCGGCGAACAAACTGTAGAGCCGCGCCGCGTCCGCTCCATAGCGCGCGACCATCTCATCGGGCGAAACCACGTTGCCGATGTTCTTCGACATTTTCCTGCCGTCTTTGATCACCATGCCCTGCGTGAACAAACGGTCGGCGGGCTCGTCGTTCGTGATCATGCCAAGATCGCGCATGAACTTGGTCCAGAAACGAGAGTAGATCAAGTGCAAAATGGCGTGCTCGACCCCGCCGATGTACTGATCGATGGGGAACCAGTATTGCGCGGCCTTGCCATCAAACGGCGCGCGGTCATTGCGCGCGTCGGTGTAGCGATAGAAATACCAGGACGAATCGACGAACGTGTCCATGGTGTCGGTCTCGCGCCGCGCCGGGCCTCCGCATTTTGGGCAAGTCGCGTTGACGAACTCGGGAACGTTCCCGAGCGGCGATCCGCCAGCCAGCGTAACTTCCACGTTGTCCGGCAAGATCACCGGCAAATCTTTTTCGGGCACGGCGACGATGCCGTCCTTCTCGCAATAGAGCATCGGGATCGGCGTGCCCCAGTAGCGCTGCCGCGAAATGCCCCAGTCCTTCAGACGATACGTGACGGTCGCTTTGCCGAACTTGTTCTCCTCGGCGTACGCCGACATGATGCGGATCGCTTCGTCGCAAGCCAAAGTGTTGTACCGCCCGGAATTGACCAGCATGCCCTCGTGCCCGACGAACGGAAGCGTAGGCTCTGCGATGGTCTCTTCGGGATCGTTCGACATCGGCAAAATGACCAGGCGGATTTCGAGTCCGTACTTCTTGGCGAACTCGTAATCGCGGTCGTCATGTGCAGGCACGCTCATGATGGCCCCCGTGCCGTAGTCCATCAGGATGTAATTCGCGACCCAGACCGGTACCCGCTCGCTGTTGAACGGATTGATGGCATAGCGGTCGGTGAAGACGCCGTGCTTTTCAATTTCGCCGATGTCGCCGGCCTCTCTGGCCTGGCGTTGCTCGCCGATAAGTTGATCGACGTTCGCGCGCAGGTCCGGATTCGCCGCCGCGAGATCTTTGACAATGGGATGCTCCGGCGCGAGCTGCACCGAAGTCGCCCCGAAGATCGTATCCACGCGCGTGGTGAAGACCGGGATGGTCGATCCCGCCGGGCCAAACCCGGTGTGGTTTTCCGCGTAATCGAGTTTGAAATCGACCAGCGTGCCTTCGCTGCGCCCGATCCAGTTGCGCTGCATGGTCCGGACCTTTTCCGGCCAGCCTTCCAATTTGTCCAGACCGCTGAGCAATTCGTCGGCATACTTCGTCGTGCGCACGAACCACTGCTCCAGCTCGCGCTGCTCGACCAAAGTGTCTTCATGCCGCCAGCAGCAACCGTTCACGACCTGTTCGTTGGCCAGCACAGTCGCACACTTCGGGCACCAGTTGACTTTGCTCTTCTTGCGATAGGCGAGGCCTTGCTCGAACAGCTTGAGGAAGAACCACTGATTCCAGCGGTAGTATTCCGGCAAACAGGTAGTGACCTCGCGCGACCAGTCGTAGGCGAAGCCGAGGCGCTTCATCTGCGCCTTCATGTTGGCGATGTTCCCTAGCGTCCACTGGCGCGGCGGCGTGTTGTTCTGGATCGCCGCATTTTCCGCGGGCAAGCCAAACGAATCCCAGCCCATGGGATGAAGCACGTTGTACCCGTTCATCCACATGTAGCGGGCCAGCGCATCGCCGATGGAATAGTTGCGCACGTGTCCCATGTGCAGCGCGCCCGAAGGATAGGGCAGCATTTCGAGCACGTAATATTTCTTCTTGGTCGAATCCGGCTCGGCGGCGTAGAGAGCAGCATCACGCTGCCAGCGCTCGAACCACTTGCTTTCGACGCGCTGTGCATCGTAGCGCTCGTCGCCGGGACGAGACGAAGCAACATCGGATTCAGCGCTGTTGGTCACACCGTTGACAGTTTTTTCACCAATCGCCATAGCAAGGAAGGTACCAGTAAATAGTCCTCTATTTTACACGTCGCACCGTAAAGTCCGGGCTGCAACAGCACGATACCGCGAACTGTCCTGAGGGGCGTCATCCTGAGCGCAGCCGTTTTTCCGGCGGAGCGAAGAGCCTGCCCTGAGCGAAGTCGAAGGGATCTCGCGCAGACTAGAGCGTCTGAGCAGCAACCGCCCGTTCTCTTCGCTTCATCCCACCGTATTCACCAGAGTTCCAATCGGCGGAATGGTGATGCGGATCTCGTCGCCGAGCTTCAGCGTGAACGAATCCGGAGGCACGACGCCGGTGCCGGTCAGAAGAAAGCAGCCATGCGGAAAACTGTTATTGCGGTATAGGTACTCCACGAGTTCCTCGGGCTTCCGCTTCATTTCTTTGAGCGTGGTCGCGCCTGAAAATGCCATCGCGCCGCCGCGCCGAATCTCCACCGCGATCTCTGTCGCCGACGGCAATGGGCCATCCGCAATCAACAAACAGGGCCCAAGCGCACAACTACGGTCATAAACTTTGGCCTGCGGAAGATACAAAGGGTTCTCGCCTTCAATGTCTCGCGAACTCATGTCGTTGCCAATGGTGTAGCCCACGATTTTGCCGCCGGGAGAGACAAACAAAGTCAACTCCGGCTCCGGCACAGACCAGGAAGCATCGTCGCGGATCGCGACTTTCGCGTCCGGTCCCACAACCCGATGTGCCGATGCTTTGAAGAACAGCTCTGGCCGAGTCGCGTGATAAACGCGGTCGTAGAAATCTCCGCCGCCGGCAGTTTTCGCTTCCTCCATCCGCGCATTGCGGCTGCGATAGTACGTAACCCCCGCCGCCCAGACCTCCTGGCTGCCAATGGGTGGAAGCAGGTCTTGCGGCCCTAAGGCGTTCGCCGGCTTGGCTTCGCGAACGAGTTGGTCCTGATGATCACGCAAGTCTTCGCGCGCAACCAACTCATCCCAGGAAGAGGCGTTTAACGTGCAAAAGTAACCAGCATGCTCGGCCAGAATGCCGTTGCGAGAACGGTAGAGCTTCATGCAGAAGAGTATCAGCCGTAGACACGTTGCTTGCAACGTCTCTACGAAAAGGTCCGTTTCGGCACTGGATTCTAGTTCATCGTGATGACTGCCCGGAACCGCACTTTCCCCTCCGATACGCGGTCGTAAGCTTTGCCGATATCATCCAGCTTGTACGTTTCGGCCACCACCTTCACCTTGCCCTTCGCGGCGTAATCCAGCGCTTCGTACAGATACTCGGGCCCGTTCTGGCTCGATCCAATCAGCCGGACGCGTTTGAACATGAGCTCAGGCGTATAGTTCAGCGGCTCCGGGCCCACCCCCATCAGAACGATTCGGCCGTCGGGGCGCATGCCCTTGGCGGCTTCCGCAGTGGCAGCCCAGGAATTCGAGGTGGCGAGGAGTACATCAGCGCCGCCAGCCGCCATCAGCTTCTCTCCGTTGGCGACCACTTCGTCTGCCCCCAAATCGCGAATCATTTTCTCTTTGTCTTTCGATTGCGTCACCGCGATGGTCTCGAAGCCGGACGCCTTGGAATATTGCAGCGCTAGATGGCCGAGACCGCCAATTCCGACGACGGCCACGCGCTCGTGCGGCTTGGGATCGGCAATGCGCAGACCGCTCCACACCGTGTATCCCGCGCAGAAAATGGGTGCGGCCTGTTCATAGCCCAGAGCATCGGGGATGAGCATGGTCGCGTCCGCATACGCGAGCATGTACTCGGCATGGCTGCCTTGCGTCGAAATGCCGGTGGAGATGTTGTTCTGGCACAGCTCTTTCTTGCCGCGCAGGCACCACTCGCACCGCCCACAGCCTTTTTGCACCCAACCAACGCCGACGCGGTCTCCGACCCTGCGGGTCGTCACACCCGGACCGATTTCGACGATCTCTCCCACCGGCTCATGGCCCAGAACGTGCGGAAACTGGAGTGCAAACAAGCCGTGGGTCAAATGCACGTCGGTGTAGCAGAGGCCGCTCGCATGAATTTTGATGACGACTTGATTGGGACCGGCCTTGGGCGTCTGCCACTCTTTCACTTCCCACTTGCCGTTAACGGAGGGAACGACTGCCGCTTTCATGAAAACCTCCTTGAGGGTACGTCGACAGTTCCATATGGATGCCGCCAAAAAGCAACGGATGCAGAAACGCTGTCGCCCCATAATGGTCGGCCGTCATCGGAGTGATCTGTCATCCTGAGCGGAGTTGTTGCTCGCGAAGCGAACGGCAACGCAGTCGAAGGATCCCTATTCGACAGGCAGTGCACAGACCGCGGCCAGGCATTCGCACGATGCCGCCGCGGACTGGTTAAGAATTCCAAGGAATCTTTCGCCTCCGTTTGGTCGGCGTCGCAGAGAAGATGCTCTATTTGCGGTGCAGGTGGGGCCAACGGTAGACTTAAAGGGCGGCTTCTCTTCTCCTGCAGCCGCGGTCAGAAAATCGAGCGTCGCTCGACCGGAGAGGCCAGTGCTTGCCCTGAGCGAAGTCGAAGGGCGCCTGGCCCACAGAGCATTTCCTAGGGTGAACTTATGCTCGTTGTCATGAAGGCGCAGGCCACCGAAGAACAGGTGCGCGCCGTTTGCCAGAAAATCGAGAAACTCGGATATCGCGCCCATTCCATGCCGGGCGCAACCCGCACCGCCATCGGCATCACCGGCAACAAGGGCGAAGTCGAACAGGGCACGCTCGAAGAGATGCCTGGCGTGCAGGAAGTCATCCAGGTTTCGAAGCCCTACAAGCTGGTCAGCCGCGACGTCAAGGACGACAACACGGTCATCACTTTTGCCGGAACGGCAGCCACCATCGGCGGACCCGGGCTGGCGATTGTCGCCGGGCCATGCGCGATCGAGAATCGCGAGCAGGCCTTTACCGTGGCCGAGCGCGTGCACCGAGCCGGAGCCCAATTCTTCCGCGGCGGCGCCTATAAGCCGCGCACGTCTCCATACTCTTTTCAGGGACTCGGCGAGGAAGGCCTGCGCATCATGGCCGAAATCCGCCAGCAGTTTGGCATGAAGATCATCACCGAAGCCATCGACCACGAATCGCTCGACCTGGTCGAAGTCTATGCCGACGTCATCCAGATCGGCGCCCGCAACATGCAAAATTTTTCTTTGCTCAAGCGTGCTGGAAGATCCCGCAAGCCCGTTCTGCTGAAACGCGGCATGTCCGCCACGCTCGAAGAATTCCTGATGGCTGCCGAATACATCATGAGCGAAGGCAACTACAACGTCGCGCTCTGCGAACGCGGCGTCCGCACTTTCGCCGACCATACCCGCAACACCCTCGACCTCAGCGTTGTGCCAGCCGTGCAGCGGCTTAGCCATCTCCCGATCCTGGTCGATCCCAGCCACGGAACCGGCAAGCGCAACAAAGTCACTCCGCTGTCGCGTGCAGCAGTCGCCGTCGGCGCCGACGGATTGATGGTGGAAGTTCATCACCAGCCGGACCAGGCACTCTCCGACGGCCCCCAGTCGCTCTTCCCCGACCAGTTCGATGAGTTGATGGTGCAAGTGCGGCAGATCGCGGCGGTGTTAGGACGCACGGTACCGGCGATCGGAGTGCGGGAACCGGTGGCAGTCAGCAAGTAGCGCTGCCCCAACCTAAATCTCCGGAGACCGACGTGAACAAGCCTCGGGCTACGATGTGGAAGCTATCAGTCGTACTGAGCGTGCTTTTGGGGTGCGGACGGCAAGCCAGTTGAGACGACGTGCAAAATCCAAGTCAGGTTCGTTTTGATTCTGCGGGAAGCGGTCACTGACTGGGCGATAGAGTCGCCTCAAGACAAGGTGAACGTAAGCGGCGCGGCTCCCACGCACTTCACGCGCGACATGCCTGACGGCCCGGTCTACACGGTTTCGGGAGCCGAGTGCGTAGCTGCCCCAAAGCCGCTTTATTCGCCCGAGCCGGAGTTCTCAGAGAAGCCCGGCGCGCCGCCCAACAAGGAACCGTGACGATCTCCCTGATCGTCGGAACCGACGGCATACCACGACACCTCCTAGTGGACTGCGGCCCCACTCCTGCCTGAACGATAAAGCTCTCGAAGCCGTCAGGCCCTGGAAATTCACGCCCGGGACGAAGGATGGAAAACCCGTGATGGTACAAATCGCCGTCGAGGTTCAGTTCGACCTGTACAACGATCGCTGACCCGAAGCCCCGCTCTGCTAATCTTCTACTTCCGCCATCGCGGCTTCTACTTTGAGAAAGCTCCTCTTCATCGCTGTCCTGGTTCCCCTCCTCGCCGGAGCGGGCTGGTGGTATTTCCGCGAGCAGGCGTTGCCCAACTACGGGCCTGCCTACCGCGAGTACGCCTACGTCTCGAACGGTAAGAGCAACACGGTCAGCGTGATTGACCTACGCACGTTTGCCCTGGCTAAGACCATCCCCGTCGGCAGCGAGCCAACTGGCCTCGCGGCCAACAGCAAGAAAAACGAAATCTACGTCGTCAACACTGGATCGAATAACGTCAGCGTGATCGACGCCGAGACGAACACGGTGGTGGCCACAATCGGCGTGCACGGGCGTCCCTACTTCATCGATGTCGCCGAGGACGGCAAGCGCGCCTACGTCGCCAACTCGGCCTCGGCCAACGTCAGCGTGATCGATCTCGAAAAGCGGTTGGTAATCGGCAACGTGCGCGTGGGCGCTGCGCCCGGGCTGGCACGGGTGTCGCCGGACGGCTCGACCGTGGTCGTCAGCAATCGCGGCGACAACACCGTGTCGTTGATCGACGCGAAGGCGCTGCGCGTGCGCGCGACACTACCAATCTGCCAGCAGCCGGGGGAGATCTCAATTCTGCCGGATTCGAGCAAGGCATTCGTCTCCTGTTCCGGCTCTTCGCAGGTTGCCTCAGTTGCTCTCCAGAATGGCAATACGAAGACCGACCGTTTGCTGGCTCTGCTGGATGTCGGCCGCACCCCGGTCAGCCTCACCCTTAAGCCCGACGGCGGCGAGTTGATGGTGTGCAACTTCGACTCCGACAGCATCTCAATCATCGAGACCGGCAACGACGAAGTCGGGAGCAGCCTGGAGATCGGGCAGCATCCATCCCGCGGCGTGGTCACGCTCGACAACTCGCGTCTCTACGTCACGAACTTCGGCTCAAATAGCGTCGCGGTCTATGACATTGACTTAGGCCGCCGCCTGCCGACGTTGACGGTAGGCAGCAGGCCGGACGGCCTCGCCCTCACACCGGATCAGAACTATCTACTGGTGCTCGACACGCAGTCGGGAGATGTGACCGTGATCCAGAAGCGCAAGCCCCGGCGCACGCTGGAGACGACCGAGTACTCGCTGCTGACTCTGATTCCGGTGGGCGTGCAGCCGAACGCCATCGTGGTGAAGGCGTTCATGGTAAGCACGAAGAAGTGATTTCAGTTGACTCATGGGGAAGGAGGTCGCCTTCATGTCTCTTTTGTGGGTTGCGGATTCGTTCTACGTCGGGTCACGTGATGTCGCCGCTGCGACATCCTGGTACGTGGAGAAGTTCGGCCTCAAAAAGACTGAAGTCGAACTGGATGAAGGCGAAGGTTGCATGGGATTGATTTTTCCAAAAGAATTGCCCACACCGATTGTGATCGGTCCTATAACTTCTCGAGCGGACGCGGCCACCCGGATGCTCTATTCGGGCAACCTCGAAAAAGCCAGGAAGTTGCTGGGCTCCCGAGGTGTAAACATGGGTCCGACTGAAACAGATCGCCAGGGGACACGATTTTTTTCTGTGCGAGATTTGGACGGGAACGTGATCGAGATTTCGGACGAACCATGGAGAAAACTGATCGAACAGTGTCTTCCCTTCCAATCTGAATCAAACTTCTGCGGGCTTGCCGCAGAGCTTATCAAACGCCGCCTTCAAATCAGCCCCGATGGCCGGCGCTTCTCGTCTCTCAATATCGCTGCGCGGCATCAGATAGACAAGCTGCCCGTCGCGCAAAATCCCAATTGACGGTGAGGACGGCGGCTGTCCCGTGAAATAGCTGCGGGCACGTTCGGTGGCTTCTTTCTCCTGCCCCGCGAAAACCGAATATGCTTGGTCGGGCCGAATAGAATTCTGCATCGCCATGCGAACCGCAGGCCGCATGCGCCCCGCGGCGCATCCGCAAATCGAGTTCACGACCACCATCGTGGTGCCGGGACGGTTCTTCAGCGCCTGGTCCACTTCTTCCGGCGTGCGCAGTTCCTCAATTCCCAGGCGAGTCAATTCCTCGCGCATCGGGATCACCATAATTTCGGGGTACATCGGCATGTCTGTTTGTTCCTCTCGGGCGTGTGATTTCTATTGTAGCGTGAGTCAGGGTCGCCGACGGAGACGGAGCGAAGCGAGCAACGTCTCCACACTCAGCGTTGTATAGTCAAAGCCAGTCCCATGCTACTTCAGGAAAATGTCCCGCTGGCTCCGCTGACCACCTTCCGTTTGGGTGGGCCCGCCCGTTTCTTCGTGGAGGCGAAGTCGCCCGGCGAGGTACAGGAAGCGGTCATATTCGCGCAGTCGAAGAGCCAGCCTCTCTTTGTTCTGGGAGGTGGCAGCAATCTCGTTGTCGTCGACTCCGGCTGGCCCGGCCTGGTGTTGAAGGTCGCCATCTCCGGGATCGAGCAGCGCCCGGGGCACGACGACACGGGCAGAGTCCTGTTCGATGTGGGCGCGGGCGAGTCCTGGGACCGCTTTGTTTCGCGAGCCATCATGGCGCAGTGCGCAGGCGTTGAGTGCCTGAGCGGAATCCCCGGAAGCGTAGGCGGCACGCCAGTGCAGAACGTAGGCGCCTACGGACAGGAAGTGTCAGAAACGATCGAGTCGGTCGAAGTCCTCGATTTGAAAGATGGGCAAGTGCGCGAGCTATGCCGCGAGGCCTGTGGCTTTACCTACCGCTCCAGCATCTTCAACACGACCGAGCGCGGGCGGTTCATCATTCTGCGTGTCATCTACGCGCTCACGCCCGGGGGCGAACCGCGCCTTAGCTATGCCGACCTGAAACGACACTTCGAAGGCCGCGAGACTCGGCCCAATCTCGCCGAGACTCGCGAGGCGGTGCGGCACATCCGCGCGCGCAAAGGCATGCTGATCGTTCCCGGGTATCCCGATTGCCAGAGCGCGGGATCGTTTTTCAAGAACCCCGTGCTCTCCGAACCGCAGCATGAAGACCTGCAGAAGCGGGCGGAAGCGAAGGGATTGTCCCTGCCCAGCTATCCCGCGCTGGAGAAAAGCCGGAAAGTCTCGGCAGCCTGGCTGGTGGAAAAGTCCGGATTCGCCCGCGGATACGGCTTTGGCCACGTTGGCATTTCGAGCAAACACGCGTTAGCCATCGTGAACCGCGGCGGAGCCACGGCTGCCGAGGTGCTGGCCCTGAAAGATCAAATCCAGCAGCGTGTCGACGAACTCTGGGGCGTACGGCTGGAACCGGAGCCGGTGATGGTGGGCTTCTAGTCTGTGTGGGGCGGACACTCCCTTCGCAAGTAACCTTCCGCCGCTCGTTCTTCCAAAGATATTCCTGAACAAAACAGGCCTCTGGACGGTCTTCATGAGTGAGAGCAGATGCGTGAGGGCAGACGAGTGGTGGGAGAGGCGATCCTGAGCGGAGCGGTAGCCATCGAGCGCACTGAAAACGAGCGCAGTCAGGTTGAGCGCAAAGACGCCGTGCTCGAAGCGCTGGTCCGGGAGCATTCGCGGCTCGTCTACCGTATTGCGTATGCGGTTCTCCGCAGCCATCACGACGCCGAAGACGCCACTCAGGAAACGTTCATGCGTGTGCTGCGCTACAGCTCGAAGCTGGCAGCGGTGGATAACACGAAAACATGGCTGGCGCGAATCGCTTGGCGCGTGGCCGTCGACCGTAGCCGGCAACGCGGCCATATGCGGGAAATTCCCCTGGACGATCCCCAGAAGCCGGTCGCGGAAGTGGCTTCGTCCGAGATTCCAGCGGATGCGACCGTGCAGGGCGCGCAGGTCAGCGCCGCAGTGGAGAAGATGATCGCGGCCCTGCCCGAAAAACTGCGCCAGCCGCTGATTCTGTCGACGATCGAAGAGATGTCGCCCAAAGACGTAGGCGCGACGCTGGGAATCAACGAAGCAGCGGTGCGGTCGCGAGTCTTCCGGGCGCGACAGATCTTGCGCGAAAAGCTCGCCGGACCAATGGGCAGGAAGTAGAGAGGAATCATGGCAGACAGGAATCAAGACCGGACGAATGCGGGCTGGGATCAGGAAAACGATGCGGTCGATCCTAAGTTCCATCGCCAGTTCAATCGCGAGTTAGACGCGGCACTGGCAAATTACGCGGCCGCCGAACCCAGGCCAGGCCTCGAAGATCGGGTTCTCGCCAATCTGCGAGCCGAGCGGCCACGGGTCACGGATCGCGCGTGGTGGCGCTGGAGTGTAGCGAGCGCTCTGGCAGTAATTGTCATCATGACCCTGGCCTTGGCCTGGCGATCGGGCAAGCCGTCGCACCCGGTGGTGGCAGATCACTCCACCTCGGCCGCACAAACTACGAAGGAGCCAGCGACGCAAGTTGTTTCAAACGACAGTGCGAACGACGTTCGTCCACAAGCTTCCGATCCCGCGAAAAGACGAGCCACGCGCAGTGTCCGTCGCGAGGCCGTCGCGGCCGCCACACCCAAACTCGATCAGTTCCCGTCGCCGCAGCCACTCAGCGAACAGGAGAGGATTCTGCAGAGCTACGTTGCCGCCTATCCCGAAGAAGCAGTCCTGATCGCGCGGGCCAGAAGTGAAGCGCTGCAGCGTGATCTCGAAGAAATGAAGGCCCTGGCATCTGGCCGACCGCCCACGGGTTCGGAAGACGACACCACAGAAAGATAAAAACGCTAGAGACAAAAACTCAAGGAGACGCACCATGCGCAAGGCATCAGCGATTTACACAATTGCAATTCTGGGATTCATGATTGGCTGGGGAGTGGCGGGGCGTGCACAGGACGCGGCACCGATCAAGTCCAACGGGGAAGCGAAGCCGGCGGTGCGGACTGAAAAGCCGGCGCACCCTTACCGGGTCGATTTCTCTTTGAACGAACTGGAAGACGGCAAGAAAATCAATACGCGGCAGTACTCCATGAACTTGAACGCCGAAGATGCCAATGAGATTAAGATCGGCACCCGTGTCCCGGTCGAGCCCAAAGAGGGCGAGTTTCAGTACATGGACGTGGGCACGAGTATCTGGTGCAGAATCGGCGACGACTCCGATGGCATCGCGTTAAGTGTGCGCGCCGAGAGCAGCAACTTCGCGATTCCGGACCAAGCGTCAGGGAATGGCAGACGTCCGGTAATACGCCAGGTCCAAATCAAAGCCAGCACGGTCGCACAGCTAGGCAAGCCGATGGTGGTCGGCACCGTCGACGATCCCAACTCAAAACGGCAGTTCCAGCTTGAGGTGACCGTCACCAAGCTGCGGTGAGTGGATGTGGCGCGGGCGACCCCGCCCGCGTGCTGGCTTAGAAATATCGTTTCCGAGCGGCAGACTTGCGGCTGACAAGAGGGTGTGCGCCAAGATTTCTGATACAGATCAGGTTGCGCAGACAGAACCCGCCCCGAGCGAAGTCGCAGAGAGTATTCGCCCCACACAAACCAGCGGCGCCGCTCCGGTTCGCAACCCAAGCTTTTTCGGCTATGCCCTCAAGCGAGGGAAGGTTGAGCGGACCGGCACCAGCGGCGCCTCAGGATTCTCTATCGGCAATCCTTGCCGCCTCTTGAAAGATTTCTACAAACATTTTTCGCGTCAGCTTGCCAGTCTGCGTGTTTTGGTTCGAGGGATGGTATGACGCCAGTAACACGTTACCGTCAGGCATCCCGTAACTGGCGCCGTGCTTGAACACATAGGCTTTCTTGCTCGAGAGCACGCCCCCGCGCTTCAAGTAGTTGAGGTACGCGTCAAACCCAATCTTCCCCAGCGCGACCACCACCTTCACATCTTTTAATCCTGCCAGCTCCCGATCGAGAAAGTGCGAGCACTCCGCGAGTTCCTCTGGCAGCGGCTTGTTGTCCGGCGGCGCGCACCGGACCGCCGCCGTAATGTATAGATCCTTCAACTTCATGCCGTCATTGCGGTCCGTGGCTGTCGGCTGGCTGGCAAATCCCATCTCATACAAGACGGGATACATGAAGTTGCCGGAAGCATCCCCGGTGAAGGGACGTCCCGTCCGGTTCGAGCCGTGTGCGCCGGGCGCAAGCCCCATAATCAGCACCCGCGCATGCGGATCTCCAAAGCCCGGCACCGGCTTCCCCCAATACTCCCAGCCGAGATAAGCACGCCGCTTGACCCGCGCCACTTCCTGGCGATATGACACCAGGCGCGGGCAACGAGTGCAGCCCGCAACTTCGCGGTTCAGTACGTTAAGCCACGCCGGGGCGGAATCCTGCGGATGGGGTGCTCTCTTCAAGGAATGGCAATTCTACCGAATGACTTCTCCCTCCAACGTAATTCCGTGACCACGGACACTACCCTGATTTGATCGTTCCCGCCACGAAAAGCCCCATCGGATCGCCGCCCGCCGAGTAGGGAGACGTGGTCAATTGGCTCAAAGCGCCGCTCGTAGCACTGATCGCATACCCAAGTAGCTGCTCGCCGTTCGAGAGATAGAGATACTTCCCCGACGGATCGGCGGCGATGCCCCGCGTTGAAACACTGGCTGCAAATGGCGATCCCTTCAGCACACTGAGTTCGCCGGTCGTATTGTCGATGGCGTACCCACTAATCGTGCTGTCGTTGTTCGTCATGTATACGTACTTCCCAGTCACGTCGGTCGTGATATCCCAAGGCGCCGTGCCTCCAGCCAGAGGCGTGCCCAGAGAAGTCAGTTCACCGCTGCTGGCGCTGATGCTATAGGCCGTGACGGAGGTGGTTCCAAAAGCTTGGCCGTTCGCTACAAAGCGCGGAGTCGTGGCCCCAAAGACCCCAACACTCAGCCACGAGAGCAGAATAACCACAGAAATTACGCCCAGTACGGCTCGGCGATTTCGCATAAAGAGCCTCCAGAATTGCCCGACTGAGGTTCGCAGGAAGTACAATCCTTCGCGATTTTGAAACTCAAAAGTGAGGGACCCAGCTTGCAATACGGGGGGAGTCGACGAGTGGCAGTCGAGATTTTACATCGCCCGGCATCGCTAAACAACAACGAAGTCAACGGGGCAAACGCCATCGCCAGTATGCAGGTTCTTGCACCTTTCGGCGGCGTACCGCGTAATTCTCCAAGAATTCTCCCAATTCCAGCGGCCTTCGATTTCACCGACCGTCCCATCGTGGAATTCCTTCCTCTTTAACTTTGTCCCTCGTTTGACGCTGCTCTCCCTTAGTCTTTACACTCAAGATTAACGGCGTGTGAACAGGATTGGTCCTTAGCTCGAGGAACCTCAGGATACGGCCGGATTTTGCTGTGTAAGCCGAAAGGGCAAACGTGAGTCCCACAGAGACAGTCGACGCGAAGCAGGACGGCGTCAAACGCGAAATCTTGGTCGAAATTCCGGCCGACGAAGTCGCCCGCGAAATGGAAGTGATCGTCCAGAAATACCAGAAGGTAGCGCGCCTGCCCGGCTTCCGTTCCGGCCACGTGCCCGCGTCCATCATCAAGCAGCGCTTCAAAGAGGACCTGAAGAGCGACGTGGTCGAGGCCCTGGTTCCGCGCTACTTCCGCAAGGAAGCCGAAAAGCAGGGGATGATTCCGGTTTCGCAGCCGCGCGTCACCGACCTGCACATTCACGATGGCGAACCGTTGCGCTTCAAGGCCAGCTTCGAAGTCCTGCCCGAGATCGTAGTCCAAGGCTACAAGGAACTTCGCGCCGACCACCCCGAGATCGTCGTAAAAGACGAAGAAGTCGAAGCAGCGGTGAACAGCGTGCGCGAGCAGCACGCCACCTACACCTCGGTCGAGGGACGTCCGCTGGCCGACGGCGACTTCGCCCAATCCTCCATGGATGGCAAGCCGAAACAGGACGACGGCACCTCTCAGCCTGTGCACATGGACGAAGTCCTGATCGAAATCGGCGGCAAGAACACGGTTCCCGAGTTCACCGAGCACCTTCGCGGCGCCAATGCCGGAGACGAGCGTGAGTTCGAAGTGAGTTACCCCGAAGACGTCGCCGACCAGCGTCTGGCGGGCAAGACCTTCGTCTACACCGTGAAGATTCAGGCCATCAAGCAGAAGAATCTGCCTGAACTGAATGATGACTTCGCCAAGGAACTGGGCGAGTTCACCAGCCTCGACCAGGTGCGCAAGCAGATTCGCGAAAACATGGAAGCCGAGCGCAAGCACGATGCCGAGCGCGAAGCCAAAGACAAACTGGTCGCCGAACTGGTCAAGCGCAATGATTTTGAAGTGCCGGAGTCGCTGGTCGACCGGCAAATCGATGTGCGCCTGGAACGTGGTCTGCGCGCTCTGGCGGCGCAGGGCATGAAGATGGAGGACCTGAAAAAAATGGACCTGCCCCGCCTGCGCGTGGGTCAGCGAGACCAGGCGGTACAGGATGTGAAGTCGTCGTTGTTACTGGAACGCGTCGCCGATCTGGAAAAAATCGAGGTTGGCGAGGACGAAGTGAATCACGAGATTCAAGCCCTCGCCCAGCAGTCGAAACAGACTCCCGAAGCGGTCCGCGCTCGTTTGACACAGGATGGGGGCCTCGATAGAATCCGGAACAGAATCCGCAGCGAAAAGACCCTCGATTTTCTGTATCACCAGTCCGCGTAAGTCCGGAAATTAACGCGGGCCACTTTCGATCCTCCCCTGCAAGCTAGCCGTTGCGTCGGGGCGGAGTGTGACAGGTGAACATGAAGCAAAATGATGGGAACAAGAACGACGCACATATGATGCTCGTTCCGATGGTCATTGAGCAGACCGGGCGGGGCGAACGCGCCTACGACATCTATTCCCGGCTGCTGCGCGACAACATTATCTTCATCGGCACACCCATTGACGACAACATCGCCAACCTGGTGATTGCCCAAATGTTGTTTCTGGCTCAGGAAGATCCCGAGAAAGATATCCAGCTTTACATCAACTCTCCGGGTGGCTCCATCACGGCCGGCATGGCAATTTACGACACCATGCAGTACGTGAAGAACGATGTGATGACTCTCTGCGTGGGACAGGCCGCTTCAATGGCCGCATTACTTTTGGCATCAGGCGAACCTAAAAAGAGATTGGCACTTCCGAATTCGAGGATTCTAATACATCAGCCCTCGATGGGAGGTTTGTCGGGACAAGCCACCGACATTGACATCCACGCTCGGGAAATTCTGCGGATGCGCGAGATTACTAACCAGTTACTCTCGAAGCACAGCGGGCAGAAGCTGGACAAGGTGGAAAAGGATGTTGAGCGCGATTTCATCATGAACGCGCAGCAGGCTAAGGAATATGGAATCATAGACGATATCATCTATAAGACGACAAAAGCGGTATGATCTGCCTTCGCGCCTGACCGAAGCTGGCGGGCGAAAAAAGCGACGCGGCGGAACGGGCCGGACGCTGGGATCCCGGTCATGCCGGAGAAATATTAAGGAGTAGAGCCGAGTGAAAACCAAGTCAGGCTCCGACGAGATTCTGCGCTGTTCGTTCTGCCACAAATCGCAGGACGCCGTAGCCAAACTCATCTCGTCGCCCAGCGATTATCCGCGCGCCTATATTTGCGACGAGTGCGTCGCGGTCTGCAATTCCATTCTGGAAGACGACCGCACGGCCACTCCCCAGGCCAGCACCCCCAATCAACTGCCCAAGCCGCAGGAAGTGAAGACCTTCCTCGACGAGTACGTCATCGGGCAGGAGCAGACCAAGAAGAAGCTGGCAGTCGCCGTCTACAACCATTACAAGCGCATCTTCATGAACCGCCAGAAGACTGGCGACGGCATCGAACTGAGCAAGTCGAATATCATGCTCATCGGTCCCACCGGAACCGGCAAGACGCTTCTGGCGCAGACTCTGGCCCGCATGCTCGATGTGCCCTTCGCCATCGTCGATGCCACCACGCTCACCGAAGCCGGCTACGTCGGCGAGGATGTCGAGAACATCATCCTCAAACTGCTGCAGGCTGCGGACGGCGACGTCAGCCGCACCCAGACTGGCATCATCTACATTGATGAAGTCGACAAGATCGGGCGCAAGGACGAAAACCCCTCGATCACCCGCGACGTTTCCGGCGAGGGCGTGCAGCAGGCGCTGTTGAAGATTCTGGAGGGCACCATCGCCAACGTTCCGCCGCAAGGCGGGCGCAAGCATCCGCACCAGGAATTCACTCCGGTCGACACCACCAACATCCTGTTTATCTGCGGCGGAGCCTTCGTCGGCCTCGACAAGATCATCTCCCGCAGAATCGGCAAGAAGTCGCTCGGCTTCCGAACCGGCGAAGATGCCGACCAAGAAGATGCGGTCAACTCGAAAAAGCGTACCCAGGAATTGTTGACCGAGATCCAGCCCGAAGACCTGATCAAGTTCGGCCTGATTCCGGAATTTGTCGGCCGCCTGCCCGTCGTGGGCATGCTGGAAGATCTCGACGAGTTCGCCCTCATCGAAATCCTCACCCGGCCGAAGAATGCCATCGTCAAGCAATACCAGCGCCTGTTTGAGTTCGAAAACGTGCGCCTGAAGTTCCACGACGAGGCGCTGCGGGCGATCGCGCGCCAAGCCATGGCGCGCAAGGTAGGAGCGCGCGGGCTGCGCATGATCCTGGAAGAACTCATGCTCGACCTGATGTTCAACCTGCCCAGCCAGAAGAAGCTGAAAGAATTCGAAGTCACGCGGGAAATGGTGGAGAAGCGTAGCGCTTCGTTCGCCACCGTAATGGAAAAAGCAGGCTAAGCATTCGTCGAGACGCAGCTGGCTACGTCTCTGCCGGCAGTACTGGTAGCCCTAAGTGCTAGGTACCGTCGGCGGAAAAATGGTCGGTAAGTGCTCTGTCGCCGGACGTGCAGGGCGCGGTAGAATTCTTGCAGGCTGTCGGTGGGCCGTTATCGTTGACGTTTACCCCAGGGAGACTCAGTGACCACATCCAAGGAAAAGTTCGAATCCAGGAAGCTGCCCATGATGCCCATCCGGGACGTGGTCATCTTCCCTTTCATGATGACGCCGTTCGTGGTGGGCCGCGAATCGAGCGTACGAGCCTTGGAAGAGGCGCTGGCGGCCGACAAAAAGATCTTCCTGGCCACCCAGCACGATGCCTCCATCGATGAGCCGAAGGCCAACGAAATTTACCAGGTGGGCACGATCGTCAACATCGTGCAGAGCCTGAAGCTGCCCGACGGAAACATCAAAGTCCTGGTCGAAGGCGTCGAACGTGGCAAGATTCTGCAGGTCGTCGACACCGAAGGCTTCATGCAAGCCACGGTCCGCGTCGCGCGCTACGGCACCGAACCCAATCCGGCGCTCGAAGCCAGCATGCAGCGTGTCACTTCCCTTTTCGAGCAATACGTCAAGCTCTGCCAGGCGCTGAATTACGAGACCATGATCTCGGCCGTGCGCATGGAAGATCCGGCCAAGCTGACCGATGTGATCTCCGCCAACCTGCAGCTCTCCATCGAAGAAAAGCAGGAACTGCTCGAGATATTCGATCCGGCCGAACGCCTGACCCGCATCGCCGACGTGCTCGACATCGAGATCGAGAAGCTCAACGTCGACCGCACCATCCAGTCGCGCGTGAAGCGTCAGATGGAGAAGGCGCAAAAAGAGTATTACCTCAACGAAAAGATCAAGGCCATCCAGAAAGAACTGGGCCGCGGCGAGAAGAGCGAGTTCGACGAACTGAAGAAGAAGATCGAATCCGCGGGCATGCCCAAGGAAGTCAAGGACAAGGCCCTGCAGGAACTCAAGAAACTGGAAGCCATGCCGCCCATGTCGGCGGAGTCCACGGTTTCGCGCAACTATCTCGACTGGCTGCTGGCCGTGCCGTGGAAGAAGCGCTCCAAAGAAATCCGCAACATTTCCCGCGCGGAAAAAGTCCTGAACGAGGATCACTATGGCTTGGAAAAGATCAAGGAGCGCATCCTTGAGTTCCTCGCCGTGCGCCAGTTGGTCAAGAATCCCAAGGGCTCGATCCTCTGCTTTGTTGGGCCTCCGGGCGTCGGCAAGACCTCACTGGGCATGTCGATCGCCAAGGCTACCGGACGGAAGTTCGTCCGCATGTCGCTCGGCGGCGTGCGCGACGAGGCCGAAATCCGCGGCCATCGCCGCACCTACATCGGCGCCCTTCCCGGCCAGATCATCCAGATGATGAAAAAGGCCGGCACCAAGAATCCCGTCTTCATGCTCGATGAAGTCGACAAAATGTCGATGGACTTCCGCGGCGATCCGTCCGCCGCGCTGCTCGAAGTGCTCGATCCCGAACAGAACTTCATGTTCGTCGATCACTACCTCGACGTCGAATACGATCTCTCGCAAGTCTTCTTTGTAGCCACGGCAAACGTGATGCACACCATTCCCGCGGCCTTGCAAGACCGCATGGAGGTGCTCCGTCTCCACGGCTACACCGAGCAGGAAAAGGTTGAGATCGCCAAGCAGTTCCTGGTGAAGAAGCAGATGCTGGCCGCGGGCCTGTCAGAAAAGAACATCAAATTCACCGACGAAGCCATCACCGGCCTCATCCGCTCCTATACGCGGGAAGCCGGCGTCCGCAACCTGGAGCGCGAAATCGGCAACGTCTGTCGCAAGGTCGCCCGCAAGGTCGTCAAAGAAGGCGAAAACTATAACGTCACGATCACCGGAGCGAACGTCAACGACTTCCTCGGCGTCATCAAGTTCCGCGACACCCTGGCTCACGAAAAGTCCGAAGTCGGCCTGGTCACCGGACTGGCCTGGACCGAAGTCGGCGGCTCGATCCTGAGCACCGAGGCCAGCGTCGTCGACGGTAAAGGCAAGCTGACGCTGACCGGCAAACTCGGCGACGTGATGCAGGAATCAGCGCAAGCCGCCATGTCATACGTGCGCTCACGCGCGCAGCGGCTCGGCCTGAGCCGCGATTTCTACCGCAATTTAGATCTGCACGTGCACGTCCCCGAAGGCGCTATTCCCAAAGACGGCCCCTCGGCGGGCATCACCATCGCCACAGCCATCTCCAGCGCCCTCAGCAAAATTCCCGTGCGGCGCGATCTGGCCATGACCGGCGAGATCACGTTGCGCGGCAAGGTTCTGCCCATCGGCGGTCTGAAAGAGAAACTGCTTGCGGCTCACCGTGCCGGACTCTTCGAAGTAATTCTGCCCAAGGACAACGAGAAGGACGTGGCCGAGGTTCCGGAAAATCTGCGCAATGCCATGAAGCTGCATTTCGTGGATACGATGGACCAGGTCCTGCAGATCGCTCTCGAATCCCCGCTGCCAAAATTCGAGGAAGAAGTCGTGCAACCGATCGCGCCCTTGACCACCGACAGCGCCGAAGCGCCCACAGCGCATCAGTAGCTCAGTGGCAAGAAATCCAGGAATTAAGAAAAGCCCGCTCGCGCGGGCCTTTTTGAGTGTCGCGCCACCGCTCTCTTGTCCCTACGCGCAGACCGCCCGCATCCGTCCGCACAACTCCGCCAAAGACCGCTCAACGCACGCAGTCATCCACGATTCCAGCACCAGTCGCTCGTCGTCGGGAATGTAAGGGAACCGGATCCCGCAAGCAGGCATCGTCGTCCAGACCACCCGTCCCGTGGCGTGCAGGATTCCCCGGTGTCGGGCAGGCCGAAACGAAGGTCCCCTTCCTCGCCCGCGCCCAGCACCACTCGCGCCATGTCATCGTGCGGATCGGTCTCGAGCCCCATCCCGCCCTCGCTTAGATTCACAATCGTCGCCTCCGCAAATGGGTGCGTGCGAGTACTGATTGAGGCGACGATGTGAACGGGCTCGCGATGCTGTTTCCGCCGCCGCGCGACGGTAGCACAGTAGGCCGCGCGCAGACAGCGTTCAATCTGCACCGTGCAAGCCGGTTTGTGAATCAGGAAGTGCACACCAGCCGCGAACGCCTGGCGCAGGTCGAGCAGGTCGTGCATAATCGCCTCCAGTACGCATTCCGGGTTCAGCTTCGACCGGCGAACGGCACAGAGGAATTCCCCAAGATTCTCGATCTCGCGCCAATCCACAATGATTACGTCAAATTCGTGCTCCTGAATCAGCTCCAGCGCCACCTTGCAGTTGCCCACAATCTTCGGTGTCACTTGCAGCTGGTTCAGTGCATTCCGCGTGATCCCAGGAACTGAACGTCCGCGCAGAGCAGCAGCGTGTGCATCTCGAGTGTGGTCTTCCGGATGTTTTCCATTGGCGTCTCCCGTGCCACTGACTCAATCGGCGGCTGCCAGCCAAGGTTGAATGCGTAACCCGCACCGGCGAGTTCGGGGGGTTACCGAGGTTCGCTCCCAGAACTGAAGTTCTTCGTAGAGACGTAGCGAGCTACGTCTCTGCCGGCGGCGCTCCGAATGCTGGTGCGTGCGACGTTGCCAGCCACGTCTCCCCGAAACAAATGGTTGCGGCTTGCTAATTTCCTCCCCCGCGTTGCAAACTTGACCATGAGGGTTCTCTCCCGCTTTATGGCGTCTGCGACCGATGCCGCGCAATTCCCCGCTCCCAGCCTGCCGGAGGTCGCCTTCCTCGGCCGCTCCAACGTCGGCAAATCAAGCGTCATCAATTCCCTGGTTGGCACCAAGCTGGCGCGCACCAGTTCCACTCCCGGCCGCACCCGCGCCATTAACTTCTTCGAGATCCGCTGGCCCGGAAAACCGCGTCCCGAGCTGATCTTCGCTGATCTTCCCGGCTACGGCTATGCCAAGATTTCGCGTGAGATTTCCCAGGAATGGCCGAAGTTCATCGAGCCCTACCTCAACGAGCGCCTCACCCTTTGCCTCAGCATCGTTCTGGTCGACGCCAATGTTTCTCCGCAACAGAGTGACCGCCAACTGTTGGACTTTCTCACCGCCTCCGACCGTGAGTTCCTGCTCGTGGCGACAAAGAGCGACCGGCTCTCCAACAATCAACTGAGCGGCGCCCTGCGCACCCTGACCCAGGAATACCCCACGGCCCGCCTGCTTCCCTTCTCGGCCAAGACCGGCGCCGGACGTGATGAATTGTGGAAGCAGATCCGGCAAGTCGCGCAGCAAATGACCGAGTCGGAAGCCTCCTCAGGCACGTCCCTCCCTTAACGATGTCTCAGGGGAAGATTTACGCCCCAGAGCTAATGTTTGAGCCGGTTTTTCCGATAGCGATATCAGAGGTCCCGGCCGAGCTTGTCTGCTGAGCGCCGGGATAATTTTCAATCAGGCGGAAACTGCTCGTCCGCATCGGGACACTATGGCAGGAAATCGACGACGGCGTGGCCTACTTGAGAGCCTTGAAACAGTCTGCCGCCCCAAGCAACCCCTCCACGACCGGCGAATACGGAGGCCCCCCATCTCAAGCGGCACCGTTGCGGACTCCGGCGAGCGCTTCAAGGGCGCGGAAAAACGCCGCAGCCCGCGCTACAAATGCGAAGGCAGCGCCGAGATCTGCGAGGACGGCCGCGCCGTTCGGACCTGGGCTACCTTCAGCGACATCAGCCTGCATGGCTGTTACGTGGAAGCCCAAGCCACCTATCCCGCCGGGTCCCTGGGGTGCGGCGAGTGGCCCATAATCACGGCCGGGCGGGAGATTTTGGCCAATAATTCTCACAACCGGGCGAGGTTCTCGTCCGACATTTCTACGAAAGCGATGCCCATGCCAGAGGTAGGGATAGCTCACGCGCACGTTGCCCTTGGTCTCGAGGCGCACGCCGTTGGCTTCTAATTTCATGTGCAGGGCCGGGGATCGCCTCCTCGCTTCTTTCCAGCACACCCCTGGAGGCGCTGCCCCAGATCACCCCTCCCGAAGCAGCGCTGCAGGCGCTCCCAGAATTCTTCGAGAGCCGCCAGATGTTAATGAGGGAAGACTTCCTTCGAATCCTCCGCAAGAGTCCGGGCACCGAGACCAAAGGATAGGACTATGGAATAGGAATTATGACTTTGGACCTTTTCCCTTCTGACTTCTGACTTCCGCCCTTCGCACTCTCCCCTCATCGTTACCGATGGAGTCCCCTTCTGTTCCCCTCAAAGTGCTGTCCATTTATGATGAAGAGGCATGGCTCTCTATCTGATCACTGGCATTGGCGGGTTCATCGGATCGTCGCTAGCCCGCGCTCTGCTTTCCCGCGGCGAGCAGGTGCGCGGCGTCGACAATTTTTCCACCGGCAAACGCGAGAACCTCACCGAAATTCTGGATCGCATCGACTTCCGCGAGGCCGACATTCTCGATCTGGATGCGATGCACAAAGCCTGCGCCGGCGTGGACTTCGTCCTGCATCAGGCGGCCATTCCTTCCGTGCCGAAATCCGTCCTCGACCCGCTGGCCAGCAACCGGGCCAACGTCGACGGCACGGTCAACGTGCTGGTGGCGGCTCGCGACGCCAAAGTGAAGCGCCTGGTCTACGCCGCGTCGTCTTCCGCCTATGGCGATACACCTACGCTGCCCAAGCACGAAGCCATGAAGCCCGATCCCATCTCCCCCTACGCCGTGGCCAAGCTGGCCAGTGAACACTACCTGATTTCCTTTTACCGCTGTTACCAACTCGAAACCGTGGCCCTGCGTTACTTCAATATCTTCGGACCGCGGCAGGATCCGTCGTCTCCCTACTCGGGGGTGCTGGCGAAGTTCATCACCGTGATGCTGCGCGGTGAGCAGCCCGCGATCTACGGCGACGGCGAGCAAAGCCGCGACTTCACCTACATCGACAACGCGGTCGAGGCAAACCTGCTGGCCTGCAAAGCTCCCGCAGCCCAGGCCGCAGGACAGATGTTCAACGTCGCCACCGGCCGACGGGTCACGCTGAATGAAACCTTCAAGCTGCTTCAGGGCCTAACGTCCTATTCCGGACAGCCCCAATACGGACCCGAGCGCGGCGGCGACATCAAACACTCGCTAGCCGACATCTCGAAGGCAGAAGCGGGTCTCGGCTACAAACCCAAAGTAGATTTTGCAGAAGGACTTCGGCGCACGGTGGAGTGGTACCGCGGTAGGTGAGTACAAAGGCTGGATTCTCATTCGGAAAATGAGACGATCAATTACCGTTTAGCGGCGCTTTGCGTTGCAACTCGTCGATGAAGTTTTCGAGAAAGATCACGTGGCCCGAGTCTTGTTGGGTTGAGCCTCCGGCGTAGGTGCCTACGGCGATGCGATTTAGCCGTGTGTCGCGGGCCTTGTAGACTTCTCCCATGCCGCCAGCGCCCAAGGGCGCGGTGATCTCGTGGGACCCAACCGGGTTCCGGGAGCCAAAGGCATAACGTCGAACGATTGTACCGCGCGGGATATGGGTAGGGAATGGATTACGGACAGACCGAAAGCCGGAAGGCGTCATTACGTTGGTTATCTACGGCAGCCTTACCGCCACCGCTACAGTGGAAGCCATGACACTTTCCTCGATGGTGGTTTCGCGCGACTGGCAGGAAGTCAGTGTTCTGGAATGCATCCTCGGCGGTCTTCACATGGACGTCTCCGTCGAGAACGAACCGCAACGGGCGATGGCCCGCCTCAGCAAATCAAAAATCGATGCCCTCATCGTGGACTGCGATCTCAACGGAAGCTGGCAATTCCTGCGCGAGCTGCAAAGCGCGGAGACTCCCAAAACCGTGCCACTGGTCATCATGGGCGGCCCGCAATGCACCCAGACTCTGGACCAAAGCGGCGCTCTGTTCGCCTTCGAGAAACCCATTTCCGTGGAGCAAGCCGTGCGCACTCTTTCCGCGGCGCGCAGCATGATTCTCGACGGACGTCTGCGCTATCACCGCGCCGGCCTGGAAGTTCCGGTGTCGTTGAATTGCAAAGGCCACAAGCCGATGGATGCGTTCCTGGTCAATGTAAGCCAAGGTGGAATGCAGATTCACACCAAAGATCCGGTCGAGGCCGCGAAGGCTCTGCAAGTCTCCTTCGAGTTGCCGGGCGCCAGGGCGGGACTAAAAGCCAAGGCGGAAATCGCGTGGCAGGACAAACGCGGAAATCTAGGCGTCCGCTTCGTGAAGCTTGCGCCGCAACAGCAGCGGACGCTGCAGCTTTGGCTGGCTCAGCAGTATTTTGCGAACTAGACGCCGTTGCCAGTTCGCAGAGTTTGGTGAGAGCAGTTCAGCGAAAGAAACTCAGCGAAAGCGAGTATCTGCCGTTTCTTCGTCATCTTCCAGATCACACCCGGCCAAACGCGCCAATCGTGCGCCCGGGCTCGATCCTCCGAACACCTGAAAGAATCCCCAATACAGCGCCGCCACTACCACTGCGGCCAGGCCTATCATCGCCAGCGGCCATCGCGGAGGTTCACGAGTTACGGCGAGAAAGACCAGCGAGAACAGCAGCAGAGCCGCCACCACGACGAGCGTATTGATCGTCCAGACCAGACTTCGACCAGAGAGTGGCTGCGACAGCCAGTCGAGTTGGGCCAGCGGCTGCGCGTCAGTCTCATCGCACACCGGAACCGGCCGGAACGGGTCGGGCCGCAGCGGCAACTCGATCACCTTCAGCGGCGCCGCAGAAATCATCAGCCCATCGTCCTCCTCGGCCACTCCGGTGGCTTCGCCAAACATCGATCCTGCGTGGTCCGCATGCAGCGAGATTCCTTCCAGCAGGTTTCCGAAGATCCATTCGTTGATCTGCCGGGTCATCCGCGGAGACATCTCGAGGAAACGGATGCCGCACTGGCCGGAGTACGTCGACCACGTAACTTCTCCGCGGGTTTCCACCCGCAGCCGTGGGTGGCGCAATTCGAAGCGTACGCGCAATTGCTGGCGCGGACGCACCGCTGCCACCGCCTGCACTCCTATCCCTTCATGGTTCAGATTGCGAACAATGCCGCCGTTCGAATCCTCGAGAGTCACGTAGGTCAGCGTGCGGAGTTCGTGCCGGTGCTTCGCCCTGGCTTGTCGCGCGGGAGATAGTCCTGCGTCCATATGCTCACCACCGGATAGAATCAGGTCGGCCAGGGTCCTATCCGATGAATGTTATCCCTGATCGCACATGCCGTCTTAGTAACTATGGTGGTTCGGAATACGTCCCAGTCGTAGAAACGTAGCGTGCTACATCTCCGCCGCCTTGCGAACGAGAGAGATAGAACGTTGCCAGCAGCCTCTCTACGACAGGTTTTGTTTCGGGCCCAGAAACGCTTCTTTTGCTTGACGCCCCGAGGCCTGCCAGATCTTTACGACTTCGAACACGATGGTGGTCGCGTACGTCACCGCGATCCAGACACAAACTTCTTCGATCGGCAAATTAGCCCAAGCCCCGACAAACAGGCCGACCATCTGCCGGTGGGGAAAGCCCCACCAGCCGTATGGCAGGGCCAGCGTCACTTCCCAGAGTTCGCTGACCAGCAGCATGAAGAAGAGCGTCAGGCTAAAGGCGCGCCAGTTGATAAAGCGGCGGGCGATGGGATAGAAACTCATCGCCGGAGCCAGGGCGCCGGCGACGAGAAACGTGAAATACCCGGGGAAGCCTTCCCGATCCGCAACCGGCGCAAAATGCTTCTTGTACAACCAGGCCGCGCCAATCAAAATCACCGCGAGGATCAGAGATGTAGGATGGAACTGGAGGAGGCGGCGCATTCGCATCGCCTCGGCCGGATAGTCCGGAACGCTGTAGGCGGCCAGCCAGTATTCACTCAGCCAGACATAAAGCAGCAGAACCGCCATGAATCCGGTGAAATAGAAGACGTACTCCTCGATGGGTACGGGCTTTCCGAAGGCAGGCGCCCGGATTCCCAGGGTTGCCTGCGGATTCGGAAAACAGAAAAACCATTGCGCGAAGATGATGTCGAGCATCCATCCCAACGGTACCAGAATCATGATGGTCCGCCAGAACGAGCGGCGTGGAATCTCCAGACCCTCGCTCGGCAGAAACCACAACGCAATCACCAGGATCGGAACGATGAACAGGAGCAGGCTCCACGTATAGCCGTGAGGTGAAGGATCCGGCCCAACCTCGATCTTTCCCGGAGAACTCACCGAATGTAGAGTGAAGGCTGCGGGAATTACGATCATGGCTAGCATGCCGATTACGATCCCGGCACAGGCCGTGGGGCTGGGAGATCCGTGAGTGCGGGGTTGAGGCATGGCACTTTCCCCTCGTATACCGGAGCCCGTCTTGATTCGAAGGATTTTACTCCTTGGATCAAGCCGTAAAATGGGCTTTCGGGTGCCTGTTTCCGAAAACCGAAAGCAGAGGAAAATTGGCCTTACTAAAGTACATGTCCAAGGGGTCATGCCCAAGTGATTGCAACTCGGCTCAAACCCCGATAACTTACAAGTGAACTGTCTCTAAATGGCCACGACCACCACTAAACCGGACCGTGACGTAACCACTCCGTTCACCGGTGCTGGTGTGCCCGCATGGCCGCGGGGACAGAGCGATTCCGCCGCCTCCAATCATTCTGTGCAAGATCCCGCGAAGCCCTCGCAACGCGACGCTCTGCAAGCGCTGCTGGCATTCTCTGCGCTGCACGATCAAGTGCGCCGCAGAAAAACTCTGGCCGCTCGCAGCCATGGGAACCAGGGATTCGATGCCGGCGCTCCCGCCGCGGAGTTTGAGCCGAGCGAGCAGTTCGTTCTCGATGAAGTGCTGCAACTCGTCGCCGAACGCGCCGTCGCCATCACGGGCGCGGATGGTCTGGCCATCGCTCTGGCGGAAAACAATGAGATTGTCTTGCGCGCGGCCGCGGGCGCGGTTCGGCCCGACGTCGGTGCGCGCATCGATCGCGATTCTGCGTTCTCCGGAGCCAGCTTCCGCACGGCGCAGATCGTGATGTGTGACGACACCGAAACCGATCCCCGGGTGAACCTGCAGGCCTGCCGCAAGCTGGGCGCGCGCTCCATGGTTGCGGTGCCGCTGTGCGGGCGCCGCCGCGTGATTGGACTGCTCGAAGCATTTTCCGAATGGCCCTTCGCCTTCAACGAGAGCGACATCCGCAATCTGAGCCTGCTGGCCGAATTGGTGTTGGGCGCGCTTAAGCCCGAAGATGAAGATCGCTTCGCCCAGTCGGCCCAAGCCGCGGCGACCAAGCTGGAACCAGTTTCGCGGATCGCGAAACCAACCGCAGCAATCGAGCCCCCGAAGGCAGTAAGCGCAGCTCCGGCGGTCGCCGTCCCGGCTGTCGCGGCCCCAGTTGCGCCGGTTGCAATGGCGCCCGCTCCGATTGCGCCCGCTGCGGTCGCGGCTCCGATCGTCCCTGTCATCGACCCCAAGCCGGCCGTGGTGAAGGTCACCCTTGCCACCGCACCCGCCGTCCCGGACAAACCCCCGATCCTTAACAAGCCCGCAGAGAAGACTCCCGAGCTCGAAACTGCCGCCGCAGCCACCACTGCCCCTGCGCCCGAGTTCACCGCACTCGACGCGGAACCCGAAAGCCGCCGTCCGGTCCTGCTGATTCTGCTGGTGTTCATTGTCATCTGCTCCGCGTTTGCCGGCGCCGTCTGGTGGAAGATGAAGACCGCGCAGTTGGGCAGCGCTATGATTCATACCGAGAAAATGCCGGTCAACCCGGCCGACGCGGAAGCCGTGAAAGACGGGGCTGTTCCTGCTGCTCCAAGTATCGCCCCGGGCGCGAATGCCACGACCTCCGCAAACCCCAGTCCCGACGCGACTTCTGACGACACCGAGCTCGACAGCGTGCCCGCCAGCCCGCAGGAGCTGTCGAAATTCCCCAAGGTCACCGGAATCCGGCACTGGTCGTCGGCCGACTCCAGCACCGTCGTGCTCGATCTCCAAGACCAGGTGCAGTACGAGGCGCACCGCCTCGCCGGCCCCGACCGCATCTATTTTGATTTGCGTGATACCCAGCTCGCTCCCGAGTTGGTTGGAAAATCAATCGAGGTCGGCGACGCGTTCGTCGCCCGCATCCGCATGGCGCAGCCCATCGCTGGCATGACGCGCGTTGTGCTGGAGACGAGAGCCAACTCAACCTTCTCCGTGAGCCTGGAGCCGAGTCCCTACCGGCTGGTGGTCGAAGTCCGCAAGATCGGCGCGACTCCCAAAGGTACGGTGAACCTGTTCCCGAACTCCGGCGAAGCCGAAAAGAACAAGCTCGCGATCGTAGTTCCTCCTCCGACCAAAGAAGATCTGCAACTGCGCGCGCGCGTGCCCAAGATGCGCATCGTGGTCGATGCCGGCCACGGTGGCTGGGACCTCGGTACCGTCGGCCGTCGCGGCCTGCTGGAAAAAGATCTGGTGCTCGAAATCTCGCAACGTCTGGGCAAGCTGCTCGAAAGCCGTCTGGGCATGGAAGTGATCTACACGCGTCCCGACGACAACTACATCACGCTCGACGAGCGCGCCAGCATCGCCAACCAGTCGCAGGCGGACCTCTTCGTCTCCGTGCACGCCAACTACAGCGACCTGCCCTCGGCGCGCGGCGTGGAAACCTACTACACGAATTTCTTTTCGGCGCCTGGATCGAAAGAAGCTGGTCCGAAAGATGTTGACACCCACACCAACGCCAGCGGCGCCAAACCACCCCTGACCCCGTCGCTTTCGCCCGCGGACTTGCACGAGCGCATCGAGCAATCGCGGCGCCTGGCGGCCAGTGTGCAGCGCTCCCTCTACGGCACACTGTCCGCGCAGAACCCCGGCCTGCGAGATCGCGGCATCAAAGAAGCCGGATTCGTCGTCCTCACCGAAAGCGCGATGCCAGGAATCTTGGCCGAAGTCTCGTTCGTCAGCAGTCCCACCGACGAACAAAAACTGCGCAGCGACGGCTACCGCGAAGAGATCGCCGAAGCACTATACCGAGGCATCGCGCGCTACGCCGCCAGCTCGCATGGCGTGAAAGTCGCCAGCGTCGCAAAGTAAGTCCCGAGTCGCGAGTCCCGAGAAAAACCATCTTTGCTCCATCCCGACCGAGGCTGCCCCATGCGTCGCGGTTTTCGAAGGATGGGCGCTCCTGCTGCTAGCATCGTGGCTTCGAGTAGTGACGCTTGATGGAGGCGCAAATGGATCGTCGAACTTTCTTGCTGTCTGGCAGCACCACCATCCTGGGCGCGGGAATTGCCACGGCGCCAGAGCTCTCGGCCGCGCAAGATCACGATTCCGCAATCCACCACGTCGAGGTACCCGGCTACCCGGCGCCCCATTCCCCCTACTCGCACGCCGTCGTCGTCAACGGCCTGGTGTTCGTGTCCGGCCAGATCCCCGTCAAGCCCGGCGGCGGCCCCACCGAGGTCGTCGGCACTACCATGCAAGAGCAGACCCGTCAGTCCCTGCGCAATGTCCAGACCATCCTGAAAGCCGCCGGCAGCTCTCTCGAACGCGTGGTCAAGGTCACCGTGCTGCTCGCGCGCCCCGACCTCTACAAAGAGATGAACGAGGCCTACGCGGAGTTCTTGCCCGGTCCAAAGCCGGCGCGAGCGATGGTCCGCTTCGGCGCCGACATCCCGGGCGTCCTCGTAGCCATCGAGGCAATCGCGCTCGCCTAACCTCCGTTCAGACCAACGCGAAGAACAGGGAAGGGCACGACTTCCAGTCGTGCTGATTCGGCCCCGCAAACTGAACCCCGGCTTTTAGCCGCTCGAGCGCCGGTGGCCCACTCTACTCTCGAAGGTGCCCCGTCCCAGCTCCGCTTGGGCGGGGATTTTGAACTACGCCCGGCGCCATGACCTTTTTCCACAGCATTCCACAGCAACCCCCCCCATCCCTGTGACGAACGACCTTTACCGAGAAATCCCAGAAAGCGCAAGCTCTCTACCTGAGCGAGGCCTCACCCAACAAGTTCTCCACCACCGATCCCGGTAGCGGCTCTCGGTCCGCAGCTAAGTCCTTATTCAGGAATTCAGGAATATTAGCTGTAAGTCCTTGCCGGGGTATCCGGCGAGGTAAGTTATTACGAATCAATATCTTAGGGGAAAGGACGAGAAAATTAGAGGGTCATATATATCCCCCAGATTTGTCATCCTGAGCGAAGAGAAGGACCTCTGCACTCGCTGGAGCACCAGCGCTGACGACGACCACCTAGGTCCTTCGGCCCGCAAGAAGCGCGGGCCTCAGGATAACAAGTCTGGCTGACAGGTCTGGCTGAGTGCGATCAGTTAGAAGCCGGCACGCCGCCATACTTCTGCAGCCACTGCAGTTCGTCGCGCACTTTGATCTTCCCGTGCCAGGGATTCTTGGCCAGCGAGTGGCCTTCGCCGGGGAACACGAGCAGCTTGTTCGGAATGCCGAGCGAGTACAGCGCGTGCTCCAGCAGGTAGTCTTCGAGCACAGCGACGCGGATGTCGTCGGCGCCGGCCACCATGTGCGTGGGCGTGCGGACCTTGTCCATTTGAAAGATGGCGGCTTCGTCGTGATAGCGCTGCGCGGCTTCCCAGGGACGTCCGCCGAGGAAGTAGGTGTCGTCGTAGGTAGTGTCGTCGTTGCCCCAGTTGCCGATGTGCTCGACCGCGCCCGCGCCGGTGACGGCGGCCTTGAAGCGCGTGGTCTGAGTGATGAGCCAGTTGGTCATGTATCCGCCGTAGCTGTAGCCGCCGATGGTCAGGTGATCGGGATCGGCGATGCCGTCCTTCACCAGCGCGTCGACGCCCTCGAGGATGTCCTTGCCGGGGCGCGACACAAGTTGCGGAACGATCTGCATCAGGAACTTGTCGCCGTATCCGGTCGAGCCGCGATAGTTGGGTTCGAAGACCAGCCATCCCTTCGTCGCGGCCAGGCCGGCCCACTGGTACCAGTCGGCTTCGAAGTGATTGCCGTCGGCGTCGGCTGGTCCGCCGTGAATGAACGTGAGCATGGGCAAGTTCTTCGCTTCGAACTTGCCTGGAGGATAGATCAGCATGCCTTCGACCGTGGTGCCGTCGTCAGCCTTCCACTGGTAAGGCTTGCCCTGCGGGAGTTCGCGCTCGGTGAAGAGCTTGTTGAACGAGGTGATGGCGCGGGCTTTGTTCAGCGCATTGGGCGCGTCGGCCAGGTAGATCTCGGTCGGCGTGGTCAACGAGGAATATTGGAAGGCGACGCGCTGCGTGTGCGATCCGGTCGAGAGTTCCTCGTACGTTCCTTTCTGCCCGGCGACCGGATGCAGCGAGTCCCCGGGATTGGCAGCGGTGTACAGCTGAACTTCGGTTCCGAGGCGCGCCGTAACGACGACTCCATTGCCGTAAGGCTCATAGCTGACGATCTGGCCGGTGAAGTCTTTGGCCCACTGCTCGACTTTCTTGCTGAAGGTGTCCACCCAATACAGATGCGGCTGCAAGTCGCGGTAGGGGCCGGAGACGTCTCCGACTTCGACGCAGAAGAAGATGTGCCGGCTGTCGTTGGCCCAGCGCGGGCGGACTTCCGCGGCTTGGTTTTCGGTGATGCGGATGGGATAGGGACGATCGGGATCGGGCTTGCCGTTGGCGTCGACAGCCCTTCGCGAGACCGCCAAAGCGAACGTGTAGATCTCGATATCTTCGTATTTTTCCTGGCGCTGGTTGACCGCATTCGTAAGGAACGCAAGGCTCATGCCGTCGGGAGAAGTGAGCACATGATCGACCCGCAAGGGCGTTTTCGCGAGTTCGACCGCGCCCGGAGTGAGGTCTGGTTCTTTGTCGTCGTCACTGTTTGGGGTGTCCGCTTTCGCTGGCGCGGCGGCGTGGCGTGCGAGGGCGGCGGCCAGGTCAAGCGCGAAGATCGCGTCACCGCGTTCGGCGGTGCGATACTGCACGACATCTTTCCATTCCTTCTTGTATTCGTCTTTCTGCGCCTTGGTCCAGGGTTGGCGCGTGGCGAAGTAGATCGTCTGCGAATTCGCCGACCAGGAAAAGGCGTGGACATCTTCTTCTCCCTGGGTCACAGCAAAGGCTTCGCCGCCGTTGGGCGAGATGAGATAGATCTGGCTGGCGGGTTCGTCTTTCGAGTCCGAATCCGAATCAGCGTCGCCGCCTTTCTCCGCGGAAGCCTTGCGCTCGGAGAGGAAGGCGATCCAGCGGCCGTCGGGCGACCACTTCGGATCGGAATCGTGCCCCGACTGCGTCAACTGAATCAGGGAGCCGCCTTTGCCGTCGTCGTGATAGAGCCAGAGGTCGCTGCGGAAGATTTGCCGGTCCCAGTCGGCGCGATCGGTGGCGATGACCACCGAGTTGCCGTCGGGAGAGATCTCAATGGCCCTGAAGTCGACGGAGTTGAAGAACTCGTCGAGAGTGAGTTGGGGCTTGCTTTGAGCCGCCGCAGTCAGCGCGCAGCTCACGACCATCAGGACGAAGAGGACGGTTTTGTGGATTCGCATAGGGTTCCCGGCGGGAAGAAGGGTTATACAACGGCGGATTCGTGCGAGGCAAGTTCGTGACTCGGAGTTTCGGAGATTCGCCCCAGCACCCAGAGCAGCGCAGCGAATGCGGGGATAGAGAGTTGGACGTGGGTCCATCGGGACAGCGGGCCGAACAGGGGCAAGACAAATGCGAGATACACCAGCAGCGAAAGCCCGGCCGACGATGGGTGCTGTGCGTGAGTGAGGATCCAGTCTACAAGGAGCAGCAGCGTGGGAGCGAGCACCAGCAGGTCGTAGACAAAGAGATGCGGGTTGACGAGCACCGCCGCCAGAGTCAGGGCGGAGAAGCGCAGGGCGAGCGCGGCGGAAGATTTCCAGACAACGGCGGCCATGGCGATCACGGCGATGGAACTCAGAACGTACAGCACGAGCGCAGCTTCCGGCCAAGGGACGAGCAGCGTCCAGAAGGAGCGCAAAGAATGCATCTGGATGTGCGCTGGACCGCCTTCGGCAAGCCCCATCCAACGCGACATGTGCAACATGGTGTCGAAGTACGTGCGCATGACCGTGTGTCCGAGACGGAGCGCCGTGAGGGCCAACTGTCCGACCGCGGCAACGGCGAGCCCAGCGAATGCTTTCCACGCATGGGAAAGCAAGAAGATCAATGGAAGGGCGACCAGGAACTGTGGCTTGAAGGCAAGGAAGCCCAGAGCAATTCCCGCCAGCCAGTCACGATCGGCGCGGAACGCCAGAAATGCCGTCGAGAAACAGACCAGCACCAGCGCAGAAATCTGGCCGCGCACGAAGAAATGGAAGAGCGGCGGAAAAGCTAGAGCGCAAAGGACCACAGTTTGGACGTGCGAACGCAGAGATGAGCACGATCTCCAGATCAGATAAAGACACGCGGCGATCGCAGCGAGGCTGAGCGCGACCCAAATGCGGGCAGCCGCCGGGAACGAAAGCTGCGCTAAGGACACGAACAGCAGGCCGACTTGCGGGCCGTAGACGGTAGGAAGGTGCACGCGAGTTTCGCCCACGAGCGCGCGCATCTCCTGGTCGGCCACGTGTTGATCGTAGAGCTGGGCGTTGCGGCCTTCGCCAATGAGGCGAGCGGAAATGTAGAACTGGAGAAAATCCTGGAACTTGATATTGCCCGCGCGGTCAAACAAACCGGGAGTCGCGAAGTCGACAGCGCAGACTCCCCACAAGCAGAGTGCGAACAGCATCGCCTGCGCGCGAATGCGCCGCAGGGTCAGCCACTTCGCGGTGGACTGAATCGCCAGCTGCGCTTTGCCATTCACTGTGCAGGCTCGGCGTTCTTGAAGGAGTCATCGAGCGTTTGCCCGGAGCGAGGAGCGGTCTGCAGAATGCGCCAGCCATCATCGTATTCGCGAAATCCTACAGTCGAGGTGTAATGCAGGTCGCTGGAGTAGAGCGCGGCCCCGATTTCGTTCAAGGGCACCCATCGCCACGTGAAGTCGACATCGGCGGCGCTGCCCTGCTTGCTGATGCCCGTGACGCCGAGGAGTTCCCTTCTGGCCACGGGAATAAAGAACGATGCCTTGTTGGCCTCTTCCGCGGGCACCAGGGCGCGGACCGTTTCCACGCCGGAGGGCGTCAGCAGGACATCCCAGCAAGGTGCCGGCACCATGCCCGGTGCGCAACGGGCTGTGGTCGCGGAAATCCAGCCGTGTTGTTGAAGAACGAGATATTCGGGCGTGACGTAGTCTTTGTTGGAAACGATTCCCGTCTGCAGGGCAAACTGCTGTGGCGTCTTGAAGGCGTCGGACGCGGCGATCAGATCGGTAGCCAGACGGCGCGTCAGGAAGTCGCGGGGAGAACAGGAGGAGAGCACGAGGCCCACCACTAGAGAGAGTGCGAGGATTGAGATTTTCCGCATCAGTCCGGTTGAGACATTGCCGCAACAACGCCGGGCTTCGCCCGGCGGACAGCCCCTTCGACTGCGCTCAGGGCAGGCGAGGGCGGCTGTCTCCACATCGTCAAAATCAAACGAGTCAACTTCAACGACTTGTGATTGTAAATAAACGGGCGCCTTTGTGCGGCAGGAAAGAGCGGTCGGTGATCTGGCCATCGAATTGAGCGGCCCAGCGGCCGGGGATTTGGCAGGAGCAACGCGGGCAGCGGCCTTCGGCAGTCAGGCGGTAACCTTCGATGAGATATCCGTATCTGCGGATCAGCGTCTCACTGCACTGCGGGCAGCGTGTATCTTCCCAGTGGCCAACCATGCCCGGGAGATTGCCAGCGTAGATGTAACGCAGTCCTGCGGCTTGGCCGATTTCGGCGGCCTGCAACAGATCTTCGACAGTGGTGTCGCGATGGTCATCGCCTTGCATTTTGTAGTCCCCGTGGAACGCAGTCACGTGCCAAGGAATGTCGGGTGAGATGCCGACGAGGAATTCCGTAAGTCGGCGCAGTTCATCGGCCGAGTCATTGAAGCCGGGGATGAGCAAGGTGACGATCTCAAGCCACAATCCCATCTGGTGAATGCGGCGGATGCTGTCGAGGATGGGGGCGATGCGTCCGCCGAGTTCGTGGTAATGGCGATCGTCGAAACTCTTGAGATCCACTTTGTAGAGATCGAGGTGGGGGCGCAAGTATTCGAGCACCTGCGGCGTGGCGTTGCCGTTGGAAACGAAACCGGTGAGCAGACCCGCGGCTTTCGCCTCTTTGAAAACGGCGACGGCCCATTCGCTGGTGATCAGCGGCTCGTTGTAGGTGCTGACCAGAACTCGCGCACCCTGGTCGAGGGCATCACGCACCAAAGCTTCAGGAGATGCCTCCAGCGGCGGCGAGACTGCGTTCGGATCGCGCAAGGCCTGCGATGTGACCCAGTTCTGACAGTAGCCGCAGTGGAGATCGCAACCGAGCATGCCGAAACTGTAGGCGAGCGCGCCGGGATGGGCGTGAAAGAAAGGCTTCTTCTCGATGGGATCGCATTGCATGCCCGCGGTGTATCCCCAGGGAACGTAGAGCGTGCCGCCGCGGTTGTAGCGGACTTTGCAGACGCCGGGCTGGCCTTCGGGAATCGGGCAGCAGTGGCCACAGGAAAAACAGCGGACGCGGTGGCTGTCGAGTTTTTCGTAGAGAGAAGCGTCCGCCTGGCGAACTCTGCGGTCGAGGATGTCGCGGAGGGAAGGCACAGGAACCTCTGAGGCTATTCTAGCGCGGGGACGTACGCAGGACCCGACCACCGACGGGTGCACGCGAGATCCCTTCGACGCCTGAAAAACGCCTCCGGTCGGGATGACGCCATAGAAACCAAGACGAGCGAAGCTGAAGCGGCCCCACTAGTGGCCGGCGGATGGTTTCACACCGGTGGGGTGCTGATGCAGCCAGCGATCGGCATCCAGTTCGACGGATGTGATTTGGGCTCGTGTCAAACGCGCCCGCACAAATGGTCCGAGGGTTCTGCTGGCTTCATCGCCACTCAAACGAGCCACCACCATCCAGAAGTAAGCCCGGTTGAAATCCTGCGGAACACCGCGCCCGCTAAAGTAAATGGATCCCAACTTGGATTGAGCCGCGACGTTGCCCTGCTCAGCCGCTTGGGTGTACCAGCGAACGGCTTCTTGCTCGTCCAGCTTCACGCCGTCGCCACTGGCATAGCGAAGGCCCAAGGTATTCTGGGCCGCGGCGTCGCCCTTCTCAGCCATCTGGCGAAGTTGCTCGAAGGTCGCAGTCTCGACCGAGGGAGCTGGCGAAGCACTCTCGGCCTTCGGCGGTTGCGACGATGCCAGCACGGTTTGCATGGCGACATGGCCGCGCTCCTGAAGCTTGCTGTGAATGAGGGGAGCGAGGGTGTAGCCGAGAACCCCAAAGATCACAGCGGCGGCACAGACCAGGATCATCAGGTGCGAACGCGGCAGGCTGATGCCGCCGGATAATTTCTCGTCCGAACTTTCCATTTTCTTTTCTTCGCCGGGCGCGGAGGCGAAGAGCACACTTCCCGGCGTCGGATCAAACCGGCTCACCGCGGCTGCAGCGCGCAGCGGGGGCAGATCTTCGGCGCGAGCGGCACGGTTGACCGCAGCCAGCACAGTTTCCGCGAGGCGCTGCATCGCGACGCTGTCGGAATCAGAAAACCTGTCCGGCTCCGGCGAGAAAACCTCGAGAAGGCCAATCGACTTCTCGCCCACACGCACGGGCGCCGCGAGAATGGAACGAATGCCCAAGGCACGGCAGTTCTCGCGATCCACGCGAACCTCGAGGTCGGTATCGTCGCACCGGAGCAGCATACCGGTCTTCACACACTCGCCGGAAAAACCGGATCCCACTTGCAGGCGTGCGCCGATCGGCGGAGCATCCGGACCGGAACTAGCGCGACAGACCATGAAATCTGGGTCCGCGTCCGCGAGCGCAATGGCCGCGCCGGAAGCGCGCACCAGAGTTTGGGCGCGCTGGGCAATCAACTGCAGAGCCGCAGCAAGATCGGAACCGAGCGACTTTACTTGTTGCTGCACCGCCGACAGCGCCGCGAGCGTATCGGTATAGTTGGGACGCGGAGGGCTGGTGTCGCGCGCACCGACCAAAGGGGCGACCTGAGCGTCGCCCTCGGCTTCACCATTCGCCACCCCGGCCATCACGTTCACGAAGAGCCACTCGCGCAAACGAGCCACGGACTCTGGAGATAGCTCGGAAAACTGAAGTCCGGCGCGTCCCGAATCGTTCAACCAGACGACCTGCCCGGATGTGTAGATATGCTCCGCGCAGTCGGCCAGATCAAGGCACAGGTTCACGCGCTGTTCGAGTTCCAGGGGGGAATGGCACTGAATGGCAACTCCGTCTTCGCTGATGTCGACGATCTCGTGCAGATCGAGCATCGCGCCCGGGGATTGCGCGGTGAAACTGGCATAGGCCGGGGTCTGGATTTTGTGTCGCACACGCCGGCGGCGGTTGGGTGGAGCCGGATGCAACGCCGAGGTCAAGGCAGCCATGAGGAAAGGGCCCGATTTCTTGTTGCTCCATATTAACGCGGGATGGTCGAAAAGTAAGCAACGAAGAAAAAATGGGGAGAGAATCAGAAGGACGACAGGCGGGGGCCCTCCGCCGCAGACGGACAGACCGAACAGGGACGGGGGCTTTAGCCGGCGCGGCGCAGGATTTGGGCCTGGTGCAGGCTGGAGATGCGGGAGATGGCCGCCACCATCATGCTGGAAAGCAGCTGCATGGTCGCCACATCGCGCTCGTCGAAAGCGCCCGGGGACGACGACAGAACCTCGAAAACGCCCAGAGTACGGCGGTAGTGACGCAGGGGCGAGACGAGGATGGAGCGGACTCCGAGGCGGCGGCAGCTGGCCAGGTCCACGCGCGGGTTACGCTCGGCATCGTGGCAGAGCATGATTTCGCCGGAGCGCACGGCTTCCGCGGAGATGCCAGCGTCGGTTTGGAGACGGACTCCCAGGTCGGGAGCGGTCCGGCCGGCGCGGGCGCGGCAGACGATTTCGTCCCCGGCTCGCAGGGCAATGGCGGCTCCGGTCGCTCCGGTCAGATGCTGGGCGCGTTCGGTAATCGCGCTGATGGCAGGCTCCAAATCCAGTTCGGCGGGGTGAATCTCAATTTCCTCCGAGGACACGGCTCGAAAACCGGAGACTGGGTGGGCCGCATTGGCGACGCGAAGTTGACTGCGCTGCGCCAGCGATGGCATATGAAAATGATCGGCGATGTCGGCGACATCTGGATTGGGCACGGTGCGCAACAAATCGCGCACGAGGTTGTTCAGCTCCATGTCGGTGATGAGGTGCGCGGTCTGCTGGTTGCGCAACGATCCGCCCAGTACGCGCGAAAGACCGAGTAGGGCGGGGCTGCCGCACGCCAGGCAATAGGGCTTGCTGTTGGCGCTGATCAGCTCACACTGGACGCAGAATGTGGCGGACTGCAAAGGGACAAAGTTGACGTCCTTGAAAGTGGTGCCATACAGGGTCTTGCCAAACATGATTGCTGAATCCTCGCTTCCATCAAGTGCAGTCGAAGGTAAACACATAGCGAAGACGGAGAAAGTAACGGCACTGGTTCCGGGTGTGGAAAACGGGGGCGAAAATGCTAGGCGCGCCCGGGCGTATGCAGAAGCTTGCAACCCTCATCCATCTCATACCAAACGCCTTGAGGAACGCGAGTGGGAGCGCCCTTATTTCTCCTATTTTTGCTAGGAGTATTGATTTCGCCCTTGATGTCGGCTATGCTAACAAGACGTTCGCGGTCCACCCGCGGAACGATAACTGGGGGAAATCATGGAATGGACAGCGCCTGCTTTTGAAGAAGTTTGCTTGAACTGCGAAATCAACTCCTACGCCAGCGCGAAGCTGTAGACCGAAACGCGTCTCCCCTGAACACCTGGTTCATGGACCCTAGCCTCGCCCGCTGATTTGCGCGGGGATGGTGTGTGTGGGTTCGCGTTCCCTGCCGGTATTCTCCGTCCTCGATCAGCTCAAGATCTCCCCTATCCCGTTGTGACTTCACATGAAAGCTGCTGATCCTGCGAGCGCGGGCGGAGCCAAATCCTGTTCGGGCTACCCTGCCTGGGCGGCGATCAGCGAGGTATCCTGCTCGGGCAGAGCGATCACTTGGGCCGAGTGAGCAAGGGTACGATCGAGGGCGTCGGCCAGCGCCGTGGGGAAGGCCGAAGTCAGCAGATTGATGTCGAGTTGCAGGTCCCGCGAAGAGTAGAGACGGTGCACGGTCAGGGTACCGCGGCGCCGGTTGGCAGAATTCAGCAAGTTGAGGGCGAGGGTCCACACCGCTGAACCGTCGAGCACTTTCGGCATCCCGGGTTTGCTCCAGCGGAACGAGTTGACAGCGCGGCGTGCCGCAGACGGGTCAGACGACTCGAACGGAACCAGTTCTCCCGGGAGCAGTTCGAGCTTCAGCTCGAAGCTGTCAAAGTCGTTGCTGCCAAAGGCAGCTGTAATAATCCGGCGAACCTGATCGTAGTCCCGGGCGACTTTGAGTTCCTCGGTGGCGCGGCGGATCGCCAAATTGTTGACGAAAATCTGCGGCTGATCCAGCGTGCGGTGGGCAACGCGGGCCAACTCTCCGAACTCAAGATAGCCGAGATGCTGCACGCCAATCCATATCCCAATGCCGAGCACCGCGAGCACCAATCCCAAGGAGCTTCCGGTCGGCCATAGCAGGAACAAACTCAGCATGGCGAACACAGCCGAGACACCGTAAAGCAGAATCACGACCTGGCGATGGGTCATGCCGTGCTGCAGGAGCTTGTGATGGATATGCTCGCGATCGGCGGTGAAGACCGGACGCCCGCTGATCAGGCGGCGGACGATGGAGAGTGCCGTCTCCAGAATGGGCAAGCCGAAAGAGACGACCGGGATGGCGACAGCCACAATCGTCGGCGCTTTTTGGGCTCCCTTCAGGGCCAGTGCGCTCAGCACAAAGCCAATAAAGAGGCTGCCGGAGTCGCCGAGGAAAATCGTTGCAGGATTGAAGTTGAAGCGCAGGAAGCCGAGAATCGCGCCCGCCAGGGCGATCGTCATCACAGTGACCAGGGAAGGCCCGTTGAGAAGCGCCACGACGAATGCCACCAGAGTGGAGAACAAGGCGGATCCGGCGGCCAAGCCATCGAGGCCGTCAATCAGATTAAACGCGTTGGTGATGGCCAGGACCCACACCACGGTGAAGGCCCATCCCACGAACCAAGGCAACCCGTTATCACCGAACAGCACCGGGATGTTGACGATCCGCAAACCGCCCATGAACAGCATGGTTGCGGCAATGCCTTGCACCGAGAACTTGAAATAGGGACCGACACCGCGGACGTCGTCGTAGACACCGAGCAGAAAAACCAGCGAGGCGGGCCCGAGAATCGTCAGCAGCGTCCTTAAGGAAAAGGCTGCGTGCATGCCGGGATTATGGAGCGCCCATAGTGTCGCCAGACCCATGCAACAGGAAAAGGAAAGAAAGATGGCTACGCCGCCCAGACGCGGCAAGGGACTGGAGTGCAAATGACGTTCTTGGGTGGGAACCGCGACCCAGCCATGGGACATGGCGATATCGCGCACATACCGCGTCAGAACGAAAGCTGACAGCAGCGCTAAAACGAATGTCCCGAGGAAGATGCCCGTCAACTATGCCACCTTCGGCGAGCAGACATGCCAGACGGCATGCCGACTCCACAGCTTTCTTAAGAGTATTGCAGCAATGACGCGCGGTTAATAGTTAGTGAACAGATTCCTGCCGGCGTTGAGAGTGCTGAAACTGTAGCAGCACCCGAACGGGACTTTCAATCGCTGGAGGTCAAAAACCTGTGGAAAACTAATTCGGAGCCTGGCGGATAGCAGGCACGCAACCTGTGCTGCTGTGCTAAACTGCTGTTCAAATTCTCACTTATCACTTCAGGGGTCTTCTGATGAAGTCGGGCACCTCGGATTTCACTCGCTGCGGCCGCGTTTTCTTGATTCTGCTCACGGCATTCCTGGTCGTGGTTGGCGGTGCTGCCGCCCAACAACCGGAGAGCGGTGCCCAGTCCGGACAGAGTAGCCCGCCGGTGGAGCTTCCGGCAGCGTCTCCCGCAGGTCAACCGGTCTCACAGGCAGCAACCAGCGCGTCGGGAGCAGTCTCGAGCCTGTCGAAGACGGCGGAGACGGGGAGGGATTCCCCCGACCAATCGGCTTTGGTCAAGCTGGGTCCGGGCGATCTGTTTGAAGTGAACGTGTATAACGTTCCGGAACTGACCAGCAAAGTAAGGGTGAGCAGTTCTGGCGATGTTTACCTACCCTTAGTCGACTACGTCCATGTCGACGGCCTAACGCAGGAGGAGGCGCAGACGCTGATCGAGAAGCGGCTCTCGGACGGAGGATTCGTCCGCAGCCCGCATGTGACCATTTTCGTGGATGAGGCCGCGTCGCAAGGTGTCACGGTGATCGGAGAAGTGATGAAACCGGGCATTTACCCCGATGTCGCGGACCACAAACTCTACGAGGTCGTCTCCGAAGCGGGTGGGTTCAGTCAAGCTGCGTCGCGCAAGATTGCGGTCATTCGCCGAAACCAGCCAGAACCGATTCGCATCGACCTTCCGCGGAATCTGGCCGACGACTTGACCGGCAATATCGACATTTTACCCGGTGACACGATCACGGTGCCGCGGGCGCCGATTATCTACGTGGTCGGGGACGTAGGCCGTCCCAGCGGCCTGCTGGTCGACAATGGCACGCTCACCGTGTTGCAGGCACTGGCGCTGGCCGGGGGTACGAACCACACAGCGAAATTGGGGGACTCGCGCATCATTCGCAAAGGACCGACCGGGATGACGGAGACAAAGCTCCAAATCAAGAAGATGCTGGAGGCGAAGGCTCCAGACGTTACTCTGCAAGCGGACGATATTCTTTTCATCCCCGTCAGCGCCGGCAAAGTCGCAGCAGCGAGGACGGCTGAGGCTGCAATGGCGATGGCCACCGCGGTTTCGATTTACGCTATACACCCGTAGCCCTTCCTCGAGAACTTTGAGGCAGATTTACGCTGCGGCCGCGGAATCACCGGTTCACACCGTCTTGATCACCCTTTGAAGAACCTGGATATATTTCTCTGCCGTTTTGCCGCGGGAGAAATGCTGCAGAATGTGTTCCCTTCCCTTTTGACCCAAAGCTGTGCCGAGTTCGCGATTGGCGGATAGTTGGTTGATCGCTGTGACCAATGCCGCGGCATTTTCTGGAGCGATCACGATCCCGGCGCCAGCGTCTTCGATAATTTGCCGCGCCTGACCGTCGACGCCAAGAATGACCGGGCGGGCGCAGGACATGAACTCCAGCATCTTGGTGGGAATCACGGTTTTGAAGACGTCGGTCTTCTTCAGAAGAACCAGGCAAGCGTCGGAAGCAGAAATGAAGGCGGGGATTTTTTCGTGGGGTTGCTGGTCGAGAAAGCAGACGTTGGCCAGCCCGCGGGATTGCGCCAGGGCCTTGATTCGCTCCTTTTCCGCACCTTCGCCCACCAGCAGAAACTGTGCGTTTGAGTTCTGGCGCTGAAGTTGGGCAGCGGCGTCCAGCAGCGTTTCCAGTCCGTGCGCCAACCCCATGGTGCCGATGTAGCAGACCAGGAACTTTCCGTCGGCACCGAGTTCGTGCCGCATCGCGTCGTTGGCAGCAGATGGAGCTGGCGCAAACAGGTCGGTTTCGACTCCGTTTTCGACGACAGCAATTTTCTCGGCGGGAACGCGCCAGCGCCGCACCAGATGCTCCTGAAACGCCGGAGTCACGACGACGATGCGGTCGGATCGTTGGTAGAGAAATTTCGCCACTGCCGACAGCGCCTTGTGCAACAGAGAATTTTCGTCGCCAACTCCGACGGCGGTTAACGATTCCGGCCAGAGGTCGCGCACTTCGAAGACAAAAGCCACTTGTCGGGCAAAAGCGATCCACCAGCCGGACAATCCGACCAGGAGTTGCGGCGACGATGCGATGATTATGTCCGGACGTGGAAGGGCCATGCCGCGCACAGCGGCGGAAACGCAGAACGAAGCGTAGTTGCCCATCCGCTCATGCGCCTTGCGATTGGGCAAGGGCCAAAGCCAGGTGCGGAAGACATCGACGCGACCGACTTTCTCGCGGTACACCAGCCCACGCAAGCGGCCGCGCCATTCGGCGGGAACCACTCCGGTGGGGTGATTGGGGAATCCGGTCAGCACCGATACTTCGTGGCCTGCCTCCGCCCAGTGGCGGGCGAGTTCGGAGGCACGGGCGGCAGGCGCACCCATCTCCGGCGGAAAATATTGCGAGACGTAAAGAATTTTCACTCGATCCTAGAACGCACTTGCTCGCAGCACGCCACTCATAACGCCGCAGCAGGTAGAGGGCGTCTGGATTGACATTATCGCCATTCTTAGGCGTCTCCCCTCGGAGCACAAGTTTATAGGCATCGCGGAAATTGCCGTCTCCAATCTGCGGTGTGGAACCCTACGTTCGCAGCAATACTGCGGCGTACGCCCCTTCTGTGGAAAATCGGCAAATTGAACTGCATATATCGGGAATGAAGGAGAACTCTGCCGGCGATCGCGGTGATGGTCAACAAGAACGCGACAACTATGATCGATGCCCGCCGCAATGTGGGATATATGTTTCTGGCCACGGCGTCACCGGCAATCGCAGCCCAAATGAAAGCCGGAATCAAAACAACTCCAATTCTGCGCAGCTCGATGCAGAGCAACATCAGTGGAATGAGAATAAGAAGCCGCCAGAACCTGCGAGATGCCGCATCAGCTTCGGTTCGAATCAGCACGAGGGGACACGGCACGCATGCCCCCAAAAAGGCGATGTCGCTTAATGGGTAGGCGAGGTTCCGAACCATGAGGAAAGAGAGGAGAGTTAGCAAGGATATGAACTGCGCTACTTCGCACGAAAATCCGAACGAATCGTGCAACACGAAGTAGCTCGCCCCACACCTGATACCTGGCAGAAGGCAATTCAGCGCAACCAGCGCCCAGAAATTTCCGATGCCTGCTTTCGCTAATACCCGAATCAGCGCAGGATAGCCGGGCGAGCGCATGGAACGCACACCGTGAACCAGGAAACCATTTCCGTCTATGGCGGAACTCGCTTGTAACAGGTCGTCAACCCCGTCGTTGACCAGCCTGGGGGGATTGGCTATTTGAGTCCAGTACACGATCGAAACAATCACAAAAGCTAGTGAAGTGATCAGCTTTTTCAAAGTGAAAGAAGAATCCTCGGTTCGAATCGTATCACTGGCTCCATACTCGGAGCGAGGTGGCCAGTCGGAACGCCCCGCGAATGGCCTACTGCCCGTCGTGGGAAGATTCTTCAATCCAGGTGGAAATGGCGTTTAGCGTATCCATTTTTTCCTGATCGAAACCGCTCTCCGCAAAGTCCACGCCAAACTTTTCTTCCAGGAAAACCGCCAACGAGACCGCGTCCACGGACTGCAGGCGACCGCTTAGCAGCAAGGACGCGTCGTCGGAGAAGGGCTGATGATCGCCCTTGCGGGCCAGCAACGTTTGAAGAAACTCCCGAACTGTTTCTTTGCGCTCCATTTCACTCCTCAAGAAACCAAGTTGAAAAGATGAGCCAGGAATCGAAAGCTTTCTGAAATCGGATATCTCTTGTAGGTGTAATCGAAAATTCTCAAAATGCAAAAGAAACTGCTCACGCACAGCGGCGGAATCAGCCGGGTGCGAATCCAACTTAATTTCTGAGTCTTATTCTCAAGGTTGCGCTGCCGCATTTGTGAGATGCCGATTCCCACGGATAGTACGAGCGTATAGAAGATGTAGCTTTGAAATCCGGCGAGCGCCCTCCAAAAGCCAAAATCATCGATGTAGTTCAGGTCGCGAAAGAAGTGGAAGAAGGCATTTCCGAACCCGGCCGCCGCGACGGTCGCGGCCAACAAACGCCAGCGTCCCCAGGTTTTGAAATAGCGCATGAAGGCCGGATAGAAGAAGCAATCGACCAGCAACTCTTTGAAGTAATAATAGTAGCGGTTCCAGAATTCGGCGATGGAGCGCGAGGAGAGCGGACTGTAAGTGTTTCTCAGCGCCAGGAAACCCGCCATGCGGCAGACTGCGATAATGCGATGCCCAAAAATCGAGAACTCGATCATCCTCTCGAGGAACTCGGAGATCAGGCTGGCCCAGCCCATGTACCAGGGGAACCTGGCCCGCACCAGACTGAGATGAAAGGCGAATTCGTAGAGCGGAACCCCCAGGTAGCCGTGGACGAACGGGATGAACACGTAGTTCAGAAAGAGATCGAGCACGATCGACCACGCCAGAAGCTTGACACCCTTGAGTTGTGCCACCGCCAGCTGTTCTGGGGTCTTTGCCTCGATTCGCCGGAGATAAGCTGCTCCCTTGGGAAAGGGCGTGTTCGTTGATCCCCAGATCGGTTGGTACGTGCCGAGTTGCAGACGAAAGGGGTCGCGACTTTTTGAATTGAGGTCCATCAGCGAGTAGGCGAGGAACCAGAGGTAGGCGCCGGCGACGGGCAGGAAGTCGAAGGCGGCGGTGCGAACGGATCCTCCTCGCGGCAGATAACTGGCCAGGAGAACCGTGAGAGTGAATCCCGTGAGGAGAGTAGCGACGGGTCGGCGTCCCAGCCAGGAATTGCGGAAGTGAGATGCGTACCAGAAAATCATTGCCGCGATTACGAGCGAAATTGCGGCTTGGATGATCTGCGGATGATCCGCCCATTGCCACCAGATTCCGAACGCCCACAGAAGCGTTCCGACGGTCAGAAGAATCCGGCGATACTTGGGGAGGGCCGTCACTGCAACCAGAAAACAGATTTGCACTTTCCATCGCGGATTGTGCAGGTAGTGAAGCCAGGTCGCATAGTCGAGGCCGAGGCCGAAGAGGGCGAGGATCGTGGCCTTTCCGACGATGGTCTGTGCGAGCGCCACCACCCGTGGGTACTGCTCAAGTCGAGGAATGAGCCGAAAGCGGCGCAGGAAACTGAAATGCGCTAGGATAGGGACGGGTGCGGCGCTCTGGGGCTCGGCAGCAGCGGTCATACCGAACCTTGCGAGAGCATCTCGGTCAGAGTTTTGCGGTCAGTCTTGCCGCTCGCGCTCAGGGGCAACCGCTGCAGGAACCGCACCTCGGTCGGCACCATATATTTCGGAACGCGGCGCTGCATCTTCTCCCGGATTTCAGAGGCCGAGAGGGTGCTGCCCGCCACAAACGCGACGATCCCTTCGGCCAAAGCATCCGTAATCGGCCAGGCGACGGCGGCTACGGAGTCCACGGCGCACACCTCGCGCAGATGCGCCTCTACGTCTTCCAGTTCGACGCGATTTCCCAGCACTTTGACTTGATTGTCGGTGCGTCCGAGATGGTGGAATATTCCATCGGCATCGCGGTAGGCGAAGTCGCCGGTCAGGTACCATCTTCTGCCGTCGATGGACGGAAATCGCGCGGCTGTCTTTTGCGGGTCCTTGAAATATCCCTTTGCGACCTGCTTGCCGCTAAGAGCGAGTTCGCCCTTTTCTCCGGGCGGAAGGAAGTGGAGAGATGCGTCCACAATCGCGGCGTCGTTGCTGCCAAAGGGTTTGCCGATGGCGACGGTTCTGCGGCTCTCGGTGATAGTGATCGGCTCAGTGCAACGCTGGCCGATGCAGACGACAGTCGCTTCCGTCGGGCCGTAGAGATTGTCGACGAAACTATTCGGCGCAGCCTTTTGCCATAACTCTGCCGAGCTTGCAGGCAACGGCTCGCCGCAGAAAATCGAATAGCGCACCGAGGGAAACGCTCCGGGAGCGAGCATCTTCATGTTTCGCATGAACGCGATGGTTGAAGGCACGGAGAACCAGCACGTCAACTCGTGCTCGCGGATGAAGCGCGATGGCCCCATCAACTGGCCGGCCGGAACGACGTGCAGAGAGGCGCCGGCAGACCAAGTCGTGAACATGTCCATGACGGATGGATCAAAGGTAAGGTCGTAGGTCTGCGAGACGCGGTCCTGCGGGCTGAACGGGTACAACTCTTGCATGGCAGAAAGGAACGCGGAGACATTTCCGGTCGAAACCATCACGCCTTTGGGCGAGCCGGTGGTTCCGGAAGTGAACATGATGTAGGCGAGGTCGTCGGCGCTAAGCGTCTTCGGGAGATGATGATGGTCGGAAGGCGGCAGCGCGTCGAACCCGGCGATTGGCATGCTGGCCGACGGTGCTCCGAGCGAAAATGACTCGGGGTTGCCAGGAGCCAGGATGTGTTTTGGGGCCTGCTGCAGAACTTGCGGCGAGAGCAATTTCAGGCCGCGATCATCGACCACCAGCGCGTCGAGGTCGGTGGTCTGCAAGATGCTCAGAAGACGTTGTTCGGGCCAGTCGGGATTGAGAGGAACATAGGCGGCGCCCGCCCAGGATGTACCCAGAAGTCCGGCATACGCGACCCAGCTGCGCGAAGCCAGGATTCCCACGAGTTTCACTTCGACGCCCGGACGCGATTGGAACCATTCGGCAATACGTTCAACGATGTCGGCCAATTCCCCGTAAGTGAAATTCCGCTGGTTTACGGACAGAGCAAGGCAGTCCGGATGGTTCCTGGCATTGTTGTAGAAGGGAAGCGCGAGATTTGTGCTCATCTATGCCAGCGGAACTAATCCAGTCTCCTGCATATTAAACGTGGCTGAGAAGTTCCTCGCAAGGTACAAGAGTCACATGCGCACGCGGGACAGGTGTTGCCCGGCGGGTGCTCTGGCCTGATGACGTCAGTTGACCGGAATCACCCTGTTCCTGGCTGATCATCAACCCAATGACCATAAGAGAGATGCTTGAACGGATCCTTAAGCGGATACCGAATATGACCGAGGCTGAGGTGATCGATCAACTTCGGGCGGTGAAGGCTGTGCGAGATAGCTTCGGAGGAGCTCTGTCCCTTCTCGATTCTGTTTCGCTCCCTGTGTCCGAGGATCGTGAAGATGAGGTACATAAACTAAGATCAAAACTGAGTTCAACAGTGCATCCCAGCGACAGCAGGTTGCAACTGTCGGATTACATTGAAGACGCGCTCAAGAAACGACTTGAACGGGTACGGAAGAAGAACAAGTAGGACGGCCACTCCTCACCATCTCAGTCAGAGAACCGCGTTTCCTATGCAGGGCCGCAATGTCGGTCGGCGCAAAATCAATTACATCAGTAACGGCCTAGAGACTCATCCGGAAAGCCCCCACGGGAGAGGACGTGCCAATCAGCCACAACGGCCTAAGAAAAACGGGACGGTCGCGTGAAAAGTTTTGACCGGATCGAGCATCTATGTTAGTACA